>WNGC01002040.1_pt1 | contig 20582 bp, 20 predicted proteins | sample 5400051 | NCBI WGS metagenome assembly WNGC01 (sample SAMN13153368, study PRJNA577476) | soil metagenome | isolation source: 20 cm soil or saprolite under grassland replicate 2 | place: USA:California | collected 2016-06-15
AGTGAAGTGGTTCAATGACGCCAAGGGCTACGGCTTCATTGAGCAGGAAGGCGGCGAGGACGTGTTCGTACACTTCTCAGCCATCCAGATGGACGGGTTCAAGACCCTCGCCGAGGGTCAGGTCGTGGAGTTCGAGGTGAAGGCTGGCGAGAAAGGGCTGCACGCCGCGAACGTGGTTCGCGCGTAACCAGCCCCGCGCCATTCGGCGTCCCCCCGCCCGCGCACTCGGGCGGGGTTTTTTGTTCCCCCCGCCCGCTCCGGCCTCGTTACTTTTCTTTCAGCACAATGCCCGGCCCCGGTTTGACCCCCGCCGCCACACTCTATCTCGTTGATGGCTACGCGCTCATCTACCGTGCCTTCTTCGCGATGATCGCCCGCCCCCTCACCACGCGCCGCGGCGAAAACACCTCGGCGGCCTGGGGGGTCACCAACTTTCTGCTGCGGCTGCTCGACCGGCGCCGTCCCGACTATCTCGCCTGGGTGCACGACGTGGGCGAGTCCTTCCGGCATCAGGCCTACCCGCAGTACAAGGCGACGCGCGAGAAGCTCACTGACGAGCTGCAGCAGGAGTTCGACCGGTCGGTCGAGCGGATCGAGCAGATCCTGGAGGCGTTCCGCGTGCCGCTGGTCGGCGTGGAAGGGTACGAAGCGGACGATGTGATCGGCACGCTCGCCACCGCGGCGCGCGGACTGCAGGTGGTGATCGTGTCGGGCGACAAGGACTTCTACCAGCTGATCGGCCCGGGCATCGCGCTGCTGAACCCGGGTCGCGGCGGCCCGGCGGCCGTCGAAGAGCACTGGGTGGATCAAGCCAACGCCAGCGAGCGCCTGGGCGTGCCCCCCGAGCGCGTGGTGGACTACCTGGCGCTGGTGGGCGATACCTCGGACAATGTGCCGGGGGTGAAGGGTGTGGGGGAGAAAACGGCGCTCGAGCTGCTCAAGACGTTCGGCGACCTGGATGCGATCCTGGCGAATGCGGACCGGATTTCCGGTAAACGCGCGCGGGAAGCGGTGCAGCAGTACGCGGACCGGGCGCGGCTGTCGCGAGAGCTCGTGACCATCCGGCGCGACGTACCGCTGCCGCTCGACCTCGAGCGGCTACGGTTCCGCCCGCCCGATGTCGCGCGCCTCACCGAGCTGTTCACAGAGCTCGAGTTCCGGTCGTTGATCCCGAAGCTGTCTTCACTTGAGTTCGTGGCCGCGGCGCACGCCGCTCCTGCCGCACAGCAGACGTCCCCCGCGTCCCCCGCGTCCCCCGCGCCCCCCCTCGCGTCGCTCGCGACACTCACGGCCGTCCGGGTGGAGCCGGCGATCGTCGACGACCCCGCCAAGCTCGCAGCCGCGGTGACGGAGTGGCGCCGGGCCCCGCTCCTCGCGCTCGACACGGAGACCACGGCGCTCGATCCGATGCGCGCCGAGCTGGTCGGCATGTCGCTGGCCATCGCGCCCGGGCGGTCGTGGTATCTGCCCTTCGGGCACGTGGCGCCCGACGGCGAGCTCGCCGGCGGGACGCCGCCGCAGAACCTCCCGCCGCTCGCGAGCGAGGCGCTGGCGCCGCTACGAGAACTGCTCGCCGATACGCGCGTGTCCAAGGCGGGGCACAACGTCAAGTACGACTGGCTGGTGCTGCGTCGAGCGGGGGTGGAGCTCGCGGGCGTGTCCTACGACTCGATGCTCGCCAGTTTCGTGCTCGAACCCGGGCGCCGCTCGCATGCCCTCGACGAGCTGGCGCGCGAGCGTCTGTCCCTCACGATGCAGACCTACGCGGAGCTGGTGGGCCGGGGCAAGGCGGAGCGTGCGTTCGCCGCGGTGCCGCTGGCGGAGGCGGCGCGCTACTGTGCGGCGGACAGTGAGATCGTGCTGCGCTTGCACGACGCGCTCCGGCCGGAGCTCGAGGACCACCAGCTGGTTCGCCTGCTCGAGACCATCGAGCTGCCTCTGATGCCCGTGCTCGTGGACATGGAAGCCCGCGGCGTGTGCATCGACCTGACTCGACTGGGCGAGATCTCACGGAGCTTCGCCGGCGAGCTGACGGAGCTCGAGCGCGCGATCTATCACGCTGCTGGTACCGACTTCAACATCAACTCCACGCCCCAGCTGCGGCACGTGTTGTTCGAGAAACACCAGCTTCCCATCCTCAAGAAGACCAAGACCGGTCCGTCGACCGACTACGAGGTGCTGGAGCAGCTCGCCGCGATGGGGCACGAGGTGCCCCGGTTGCTGATCGAGTACCGCGAACTGTCGAAGCTCAAGTCCACCTACGTGGACGCGTTGCCGGGGTTCATCAACCCCCTGACCGGGCGCATCCACACGAGCTTCAATCAGGCCGGGGCGGCCACGGGACGGCTGTCGTCCTCGGATCCGAACCTGCAGAACATTCCCGTGCGCACGCCGCGCGGCGAGCTCATCCGCCGTGCCTTCGTCGCTCCGCCCGGCGCCATGCTCGTCACGGCCGATTATTCCCAGATCGAGCTGCGACTTCTGGCCCATCTGTCCGGCGACCCGGCGTTCGTGGCGGCGTTCCAGCAGGGGGGGGACATTCACCGCCAGACGGCGGCCATCATCTTCGGCGTGGCGCAGGACCAGGTCACCCCGGAAATGCGGGCCCGCGCGAAGACGATCAACTTCGCCACGATCTACGGGCAGGGAGCGTTCGCGCTGTCGCGCCAGCTCGGCATTACCCAGGACGAAGCGAAGCGATTCATCGAGCAGTATTTCACGCGCTTCGCCGGCGTCCGAGCCTGGCTCGATCGCACCGTCGCCGAAGCTCGAGAAAGGGGATATGTCGAGACACTGTTCGGAAGACGGCGCTACATCCCGGAGCTCAAGGACCGCAACTACAACATCCGGGCATTCGGCGAGCGCACCGCCACCAACTCCCCCTTGCAAGGCTCGGCGGCGGACCTGATCAAGATTGCTATGATCCGCATCGCCGGGGCCTTGAAAGAGCAAGGGCTTGCGTCTCGCATGATCCTGCAAGTTCATGACGAGCTTGTGGTTGAGGTGCCGCGTGGAGAGGAGGAAGCCGCCACGGACGTGGTAAAACGCCATATGGAGCGCGCCGCCGAGTTGCGCGTCCCGTTGGTCGTAAGTGTCGGCATAGGAATGAATTGGGTCGATGCCAAGGGGTAAGCATGGCTCTTGCATGAATGGGGCTTGGCGCCCACTATATGTGGCACCGAGTCAGTGACTTACGGGCTCGGCGCGCTTTGGCGCCCGGAGGGTTCTGTCGCGATGTCTCGAAATGGCTTCACCCTGATTGAGCTACTCATCGTGGTGGTGATCATCGGATTGTTGGCGACCATTGCCATCCCGAAGTTCGCCAACACGAAGGAGAAAGCGTTCGTCGGGACGATGAAGTCCGACCTGCGTAATCTCGCGACGGCGGAAGAGGCGTTCTTCTACGACAGCGCCAAGTACACGACCGACTTCACCCTGATGAACAACTTCCGGCTGTCCAGCGGAGTGAACGTCGGGAGTGTTATGGCCACGGCAACTGGTTGGTCTGCGAGCCTCACGAATACGTACGCACCGGGGAGGACCTGCGCCCTGTTCTCAGGCAGCGTCCCGCCGGTGGCGCCTGCCACGACTGAAGGCCGCATTACCTGCCAGTAGAGCCGCCCTATCGTGAATTCACACGCCGCCGCGAGGGGATGTGCTTCGCCCTCGACGGCGGTGTGTGGCTTCATCGCCACACACTTCGGGGAGAGCCGATGGTGCACCTGGTGAGCGCCGACAAAGAGCGCTTGCTCGCGCTCGGCCCGGTCCTCGGTCTGCGACCGGGGTGGCTGCAACACAAGCCTCTCAAGGACCCGAGAACCGGCGTCACAGTCCCCGCCTGGCATTGGGACGTGTGGGGAGCACGGCTGGAAAAACTGGAAACAGGACAGGCCACGACCAGACGCACAGACGCACAGGGGTGAACAGTGAGAGTGAACGGGTAGTCCCATTCACTGCGTTCTGTTCTCCCCTGTGCGTCTGCTGCGTCTGTGCGTCTAGGTGTTGCCTTCCTGCATCCTAATCGCTGTTCTCTCTCTCCAGTTTGGGCGCCCTCACCCCCGGCCACCAGTTCCACCTCCCCGCAATGTGCATGAACGCCGGCACGAGGACCATCCGAATCAAGGTCGCGTCCAGCAGCACGGCGGCGGCGAGACCGAAGCCGATGAGCTGGACGGCGAGCACCCGCGTAAAGGCGAACGTCCCGAACACGAGGATCATGATCAGGGCGGCGCTCGTGATGGTGGATGCCGTGGCCGACAGACCCTCCATGGTGGCGTGATCGTTCCGACCGGTCTTGTCGAACACCTCTTTCACACGCGTCAACAAGAAGACTTCGTAGTCCATCGACAGCCCGAACACGATGGCGAACACCAGCACCGGCACGACGGCCCAGATGGCCTGCGTCGGCCCCTCCAGGCCGAAGAGGCCGCCGCCGTAGCCGTGCTGGAAGACGAGCACGGTGAGGCCGAACGCGCCGCCCACCGACAGGAGGTTCAAGAGGACCGCTTTGATCGGAACGAGCAACGAGCGGAATGCGACGAACAGCATGATCGCCGTGATGCCGAGGACCAGGCCAACGGTTTCCGGAAATCGTTTCATCAGGGCCTGCTGGGTATCGACGTTGGAGGCGGCGAAGCCGGCGACCAGGATTTCGGCGCCCACGAGGCCCCTGACGTCGCGCGTTACCAGGGCCCGGACACGTCGCACCACGTCCATCAGGCCAGTGAGGGAAACCGTGTCCGCGGGGATAACGTCGAGCAGCGTGACACGATTGTCGGCGCTCAAATAGGCGTCGAAGAACTTGGGGTTCTTGGCGCGCACCGCGACCGGGTCGCTGTAGTAGATGGCGAGCTGGAGCGTCGACATTCTCGACTTGATACTCGCGACGCCGCGGACCTCGCGCACCCGCGGGTCCTTGCGGATCGAGTCGGTGAGTGCTTTCAGGCCTGGGAGGCGGCGTCCGGACAGAGCCGACTCCCCTTCCGGAAGCTGGACCACGACACGCACTGGTTGGATCACCCCGCTGGCGCCCATCTCGCGCAGCGCCTGGAGACCCTGGCCGGATTCGGACTCGGGCGGGAACCAGTTGGTGGCGGGAAGACCGAGGCGAATCTGGCTTACCGGGAAAGTGAGCAGCGCGACGGCCGTCCCGCCGACCGCGACCGCGCGCCACGGCCGGTGACCCAGCCAGCGCGCCCAACGCTCCCAGCCGGTCGGGGCGTGGAATTGGGCGAGCGGGCGGGCGAGCCACTTGGGGCGGTCGATGTTTCGTCCCAGGATGGCGAGGATCGCCGGCAGGAACGTGGTGGCGAGCAGCACGGCGACGGCGACGACGAGCAGCCCGCCCACCCCGACGGAGCGAGTGTCCGAGAGCGGCGTCGTGACGAGCGCCGCGAACCCCACCACCACGGTCAATCCCGACGTGACGACGGCCGAACCCGCGGTCTCGACCGTGCGGATGGCCGCGTCCGCCGATGAGAGACCCCGGTTGAGCTCCTCGCGGAATCGGGTGACGATGAGGAGCGAGTAGTCGATGCCGACGCCGAGGCCCACCATGGTGGTGATGTTGAGCACGAACACGGACATGGGCGTGTAGCGCGCCGCGATGGTGACCAGGCCGAGCGCGATCGTGATCGCCAGCAGGCCTACCAGGACCGGCAGGGAGGCGGCGACCAGCGCGCCGAAGGCGACGATCAGCACCGCCAGCGTGAGCGGGAGCGCCCGCTGCTCGCCTCGCTCGGTGTCCTCCGCGCTGATCGTGCGCACATCGTGGTCCAGCGCGGGGAACCCCGTCACCATCACCTCGAACCCCTCCGAGCCGGGGACCCGTGCCAGCCCGTCCCCGATCGCGGTGCGCAGGTCGGGGACGAAGCTGGCACTCAGGTCGTGGGTGGACTCGGGAGTGAGCGCCGCGATGAGGAACGTCGTGCGGCGGTCCTGACTGACGAAGCTCGACTCGCCGATCGTGCGGGCCGAGATCACCTCGCCCACGTAGGAGCGGCGCTCGACCGTGGCTTTGAGCGTGTCGAGCACGGCTTCGAAGCGGGCGTTGGTCCAGCGGACCGGGCCGTGGACGACGATCGCCACGTAGTCGGCGAACGGGGTCGGAAACGCCTGCTTCAAGAGCTCGGTCGCCCGGCTGGATTCCGTGGTCTCGCTGCCACCCCCCCGGAGCGCGAGCACCTGCTGGACGTGGCAGGCCCGCGGCCCGAACAGCAGGGCGAGGGCCGCCCATGCCACAATGACCCACCCACGCCGTCGGATGATGGGTGCCGCTGGTAACGCGAACACTTACGTGCCAAGCATAAGCAGGCCACAATCATAGAGACGCCAACGAGGCAAAGCTAGCGGCGCGACGCGGTCCGTCCGCATATTGCGCGCATGCTCGAACGCCGCATGGTCACTCTCGTCGCCGCGCTGCTCGTCTTCCTCGCGTCGGCCACACTGTGGAATGCCTTCGTGCGAAGGCCCGCGCGGGCGTCCGCTGGCGCGACGCCCGGTGCGGCGCCCGCACAGAGCATTGTGCGGACGTCGAGCCCGGCGATCGATTCGGCGCGAGATACGGCGCGCACGACTGCGCAACCGGCCCTCGCCGCCGCCCCCGCCCCCGCCCCCGCCCCTTCGCCAACGGTCGTGGCGCCGGTCGGCGCCGGTGGCCCGAGTTACATCGTCCTGCTCGCGCGCTCTGAGATCCGCCGCCGGATCCGCGCCAGCGCCGGCAGCACCTATCTGAACGAGATCGTGGGTGCGAGCTCCGACTCCGTCCTGCACCGCTGGGACGGCCGCGTATCGAGGCCGGTGCGGGTCTTTTTCCCCCCGACGACCGTCGCCAACTTCCAGCCGACCTTCCTCGACGCCGTGCGGAACGCCTTCCAGCGCTGGGAGGAAGCCGGCATTCCCGTGCGGTTCGACCTGGAGGCCGACTCCAGCTCTGCCGAGGTGCGCATCCAATGGCGCATGCAGTTCGAAGGAGCCCGCTCGGGGCAGACGGACCTGAAGTGGGAACAGGACGGACACCTGACCGGCGGCGTCATCACCCTCGCCACCTTCGATATGAAGGGGCAGCCGGTCGGACCCGACGATGTGCGTGTGCTTGCGCTCCACGAGATCGGGCACCTCATAGGCCTCGACCACTCACCGGACCCGGGCGACATCATGTACCCACAGCCCAAGGTGCATGACCTCTCCCCCCGCGATATCAGCACCGCCTCGCTCCTCTACGACCTCGCGCCAGGGCCGCTGCGGGTCGGCGGCTGAGTGCCAGGGCGGCAAGCTATATTGAGGAAAGCCGGTAGTTGGGCTGATCCTATGGTGCACCGCAGCATCACCTCGTTCCTCACGCACGACGCCCTCCCCGCCGACGGCGGGGCGGCCACGCTCGCCCAGTCGCTCGACGCGCGCGTCCGCGAAGGGGAGCTGATAGCGAAACTTCCCGATGACGCGGTGCGCTGCTTTGCGTGCGGGCACCGCTGCCTGGTAAAGCCCGGGCGCCGGGGGATTTGCAAGGTCCGCTTCAACAAGGACGGCACGCTCTACGTCCCTGCGGGCTACGTCGCGGCGCTGCAGTGCGATCCTACCGAAAAGAAGCCGTTCTTTCACGCCCTCCCCGGCTCCGACACGCTCACCTTCGGGATGCTGGGATGCGACTTCCACTGTGGGTACTGCCAGAACTGGCTCACGAGCCAGGCGCTGCGCGACGACGCCGCAGGTGTAGTCCCGACCGACGTGAGCCCAGACGACCTGGTCCGCCTCGCGCTGCGGCAGGGAGCGAAGCTGGTCGGGTCGTCCTACAACGAGCCGCTCATCACCGCCGAATGGGCCCTCGACGTGTTCAGGGTGGCGCGGCGGCACGGTTTGAAGACCGCGTTCATTTCGAACGGCAACGCGACCCCGGAGGTGCTCGAGTACATCCGCCCCTGGACCGACTGTTACAAGATCGACTTCAAGGCGATGGACGATCGCCGCTACCGGGAGCTGGGTGGCGTGCTCCAGCACGTGCTCGATGCGATCCGGATGGTGTACGAGCGGGGATTCTGGCTCGAGCTGGTCACCCTGGTCGTTCCGGGGTTCAACGATGACGACGCGCAGCTGCGCCGGGCCGCCGACTACATCGCGTCGGTGAGCGCCCAGATCCCCTGGCACGTCACCGCGTTCCACAAGGACTATCGGATGACCGACCCTGACAACACCTCGGCCGAGACGCTGGTGCGGGCGTGCGAGATCGGCGCGGCGGCCGGCCTCGAGTTCGTGTACGCGGGCAACCTGCCGGGCCGGGTCGGGCGCTGGGAGCATACGTGGTGCCCGGACTGCGGCGAGTTGCTGATCGAGCGGTACGGGTATGTGATCAAGCAACAGCGGATCGGCCCGGATGGGAGCTGTTGCGCGTGCGGCCGACGGATTCCGGGCGTGTGGTCCTAGGGCTGCTGCTCCTGGCCCTGCAGGGCGCTCGTTCGCCTGCGGCGCCCCCGGGGCAGCGCCCCGGGGTTAACCCACCCGAACGAGCGTCGTTCAGCGCGGACAGCTTCGATCCCCTCGTCGAAGACGGCATCCGCCGGGGCGTCTACCCCGGCGCGGCGCTGGTCGTCGGGCGGCGCGACACGATTCTGTTTGCCAAGGGCTACGGGCACCTCACGTGGTCGGTGTCGAGCCCGGCCGTCGATGCGGACAGTACCATGTACGACCTGGCCTCCCTCACGAAAGTCGTCGCCACCACGACCGCGCTGATGCTGCTCGTGGAGCGGGGGCAGGTGCGCCTGGATGAGCCGGCCTCGACCTACATCAGCGAGCTCAAAGGACCGGCAACGGCGGAGATCACCGTGCGCCAGCTCCTCACGCACACGTCGGGGCTTCGCGCCGACATCCCGGACCCGGAGCTCAAGGCGATGCCCGACAGCGCGGCGCTGATGGCGCGCGTGCTGCGCGAGACTCCCCGCGTCCCGCCCGGCAGCCGCGTGATCTACAGCGATCTGAACGCCATCCTGCTCGGGGAGCTGGTGGCGCGCGTGGCGGGCGAACCGCTCGACGCCTTCGTCGCGCGGGAGGTCTTCACGCCCCTGGGCCTTCAGGAGACGATGTTCCGGCCGCCGCCACGCCTGCGCGTCCGCATCGCTCCCACGGGGGTGTGGCACGGGCATCCCGTCGCCGGCACGGTCAATGACGGGAGCGCCTTCAAGCTCCGCGGTGTGTCGGGGAACGCAGGCGTGTTCTCCACGGCGGCCGACGTCGCACGGTTCGCCCAGTTCGTGTTGCGAGGCGGGACGAGTCTCGACGGCCGCCGGCGGCTGCGTGAGGAGACGGTTCGCCTGTTCACTTCCAAGGCGACGGCGCTCGGGGCGCAGACCGAAGCTCGGGCGCTCGGCTGGCAGGCGGTCCCGACGGGGGAGAGCGTGTCGAGCGCGGGGACGCTGTTCGGGCCGCGGAGCTTCGGCCACACCGGCTGGACGGGGACCTCGCTCTGGATCGATCCCGATCGCGACCTGTTCGTGGTCCTGCTCACGAACCGCGCGTACCTGCCGCGCGCCCGCCGCCCGTTCACCCTGCTGAAGCGCGTGCGCAGCAGCGTCGCCGACGCGGCCGCGCGGGCATCCGATGCGCGCTGACCGGCCCGGCCCGACGCTCATCTACGATGGCGAGTGCGGCTTCTGCCAGCGCTCGGTCGCATTACTCCGGCGTTGGGACCGGGAACATCGCATCGCGCTGGTCCCGTTCCAGGACCAGGCCCGCGTGGCCGCGTTCAATATCCCGCTCCCGGCCCTCGCGGCGGCGATGCATCTGGTGTTACCTCCGCCGGACGGGCGCGTGCTCTCCGGCGCAGACGCGGTTCCGAAGCTCCTGGAGCTGCTGCCGGGGAAACGCCGCCTGGCGTGGATATTCCGCATCCCCGGTGTGCCGCCCATTGCCCGGCGGCTGTACGCCTGGATCGCGCGGCGACGCCGCTGCCTGGTGCGCGGCTCCAGGGTCGACTAGGTTCGGAAACAGGATGGCGGAGAGGAGTCGCTGATGACGGCACCCGTGGCGCTCAACCCGGAGGCGGCGCGCACCGCGCTCCGGCAGGTCAAGGATCCGGAGCTCGACATGAACATCGTCGACCTCGGCCTCGTGTACGACGTCGAGATCGCCGACGGCGAGGTGCGTGTGAAAATGACGCTCACGTCGCCCGGCTGCCCGGCGGGTCCGATGATCACCAACGACGCCTACCGTGTGCTGCGCGGGCTCGAGGGCGTGAGGGACGTCGACATCGAGATCGTGTGGGAGCCGTACTGGACGCCGGAGCGGATGGATCCCAAGGTGCGGGCCTTGATGGGGCTTTAGCCGAGCGCCGCGAGCAGCGCGTCCCCGAAGGCATCGATCTGCCAGCGCCGGAGCTCCCCGATACGGGCGAGACCGGCGCGATCGTTTGGAGGGGGCTGGGCCCGGGCTACCGCTTCGAGGGTCGAGCGCCCGCACAGCACTCCGGGATCGAGCCCCAGCTCCGCCGCGGCGTGATTGCGGACCGTCTTGAGACGCTCGACGCGCGCCTCGACCGCCGGATCGCGCGCGTGGCGTGGCGGACGCTCCACGCGGGGCAGCTCGCTCTCCGGAAGCGCGAGGGCGCGGCGCACGCCATCGAGCAGCGCCGGGCCGTGCCGCTTGGCCAGGCTGGGCGGCAGCGCGGCGATCCCGCCCAACTCGGCGGGCGCACGGGGCAGCGCTTTGGCCACGGCCAGCAGCGCGTCGTTCCCGATGATGCGGAAGGTAGCGCGATCCTGCTCGGCCCCCAGGGCCTCGCGCCAGTGGTGCAACTCCCGCAGCGCTGCGAGCTGTCGCGGTGCCAGCGCCTTCGCTCCTTTCACCCGCAGAAATGCGTCCGGCCCGCCGCCGTCGGGCGCCCCCCCCCCTGTCCAGCGCAGCTCTTCGAGGTGCGTGAACTCCTCCTCCGCCCACGCCAGGCGACCGAGCTCGGTGAGCCGGGCACGCAGCTGCTCGCGCAGCGCCGGCAGGTGCGCGGTGTCCGCCGCCGCGTAGGCGAGCATTGCCGGGGGCAGCGGGCGGCGCGACCAATCGGCCTTCTGGTGCTCCTTGGCGAGCTTCACGCCGGCGTACTTTTCCAACAGTGCCGCGAGGCCTACCGCGGGCTCGCCGGCCAGCTGGGCGGCGATGCGCGTGTCGAATAGCCGCCGCGCCCGGAAGCCGTAGTCGCGATCCAGAATCCGGAGGTCGTAGTCCGCGTCGTGGAAGATCTTCTCGACCTTCGGGTCGGCGAGCAGCCGGCCCACGGGAGCGAGGTCCGCCACCGCCAGGGGGTCGATGATCTCGGTTCGAGACGGGCTCGACAGCTGAATCAGGAAAATGCGGTCGTGGTAGCGGTGGAAGCTCGCGGCCTCGGTATCGGCGGCGACGAGCGGCTCCCGCGACAGCGCCGCGATCGCTTCCGCCAGCGCTTCGGGCGTGCGGATATAGCTCACTCTTGTTTGCTGAGCGTATCGAGGCCGGCGGCGATCTCCTCGAGCGCCTTGGCGAGGGTCTTGTAGAATTCTGCATCCGGCGGCTGGGGCGCCCCGCCCAGCGGATCGCCCGCACACTTGCGGGCGGCGCGCGCGGCGTGACGGATGTAGTCGGTGGCAACCTGCATCGGCGTCCTCGGGATCGGGGTGGTGGTGTCGGATCCGGCACAGCTGATTCAAAAGATACGCGCGACCCTCGCGCCTTGTAGGTTGGGCGACTGGCCCACGCCACTCGAGCGTGCCGCTACGCTCGCCCACGCCGTGGGCCTGGCTGAGCTCACCCTCAAGCGTGAAGACCGGTCATCTACCCGCTACGGAGGGAATAAAGTACGCGCGCTCGAGTTCCTGTTCGCGGGCGCGCCCCCCGGAACGGTATTCGTCACCCTGGGCGGCACCGGCTCGAGTCACTGCCTCGCGACCGCCGTGCACGCACCCGTCGTGGCCGGCTGCGCCGTGCTCGCTCAGTTCCCACAGCCCGACACAGCCACGTGCCGCGCCGTCGCCGCGGCCTGCCGGGCCCGCGCGGCGCTGGTGGTTCGCGCCGGGGGTAAGGGATCGCTGCCGCTCGCGGTGCTCGACGCGTGGCGTCGCGCAGGGGCTCTTGGCCCCCGTCGCTGGATTCCCGGCGGGGGCGCGCATCCCCGCGCGGTGGTGGGCCACCTGCTTGCGGGGTTGGAGCTCGCCTGGCAGGTGGCCGCGCCACCCGACGCGATCGTCCTCCCGCTCGGCACGGGCGGTACGGCCGCGGGCCTCGCCCTCGCCGTCACCGCGCTCGGCTGGCGGACGCGGATCGTGGGCGTCCGCGTGGCGCCACGGATCGTCGCCAATCGCTGGCGAACGACCTGGCTGGCGCACGCCGCGCCGCATCCCGCGTCTCGCATCCCGCTGGTGGTGGTGGATGGGATGGGGCAGGGCTACGGTCACCCGACGGCGGAGGGGGAGGAGGCCTCCCGGCTCGCGTCCCAGCACGGCCTCGTCCTCGATCCCACCTACGGGGCAAAAGCCTTCGCCTTTCTCTTGCAACGTGCACCGTGCAACGTGCACCGAGTGGTTTTCTGGCATACGTTTGCGGATCCCGATCCCCAGCCGGAGCTGCCCGCACCGTGACGCCATTCGGGACGGTCGAGCTGACCGTTTATCCATACGACTGCGACGCGTTCGGTCACTTGAACCAGGCGGCGCTGCTCACGCTGCTCGAGCGCGCCCGCTGGGATGCGCTCGCCCGCGGCCCGGGGATGGACCTGTTCGACCGCAACGGCGTGTGGCCCGCGGTACGCAAGGCGACCATCGAATATCGAGCCCCGGCGTTCGCGCGCGACGTGCTGCGCGTCGAGACGACGGTCGCGGGGCGCGGCACCACCAGCATGACCCTGCGCCATGTGGTGCGGCGGGTCTCGGACGATACCGCCGTGGCGGAGGCCGAGATGGTGTTCGTGTGCATCGATCGATTGGGGCGGGCGGCCCCGCTTCCGGACGAGATCGCCCGCTTGCTCGGGCCTCACCCGGCTGCGGGAGGGGGCCATCAGCCGATCAGCGTGCCGGCTGGCGACGTCGAGCTTGCCGTCGACGTGCGCGGCGAAGGCGTACCGGTCCTGTTCGTGCATGGCTTCCCGTTTGATCGCACCATGTGGCGGCACCAGCTCGCTACGTTGTCACGCGTGCGGCGCATCGCGCCGGATTTCCGCGGAGTCGGCGGCTCGGGGGCGCCCACCGGGGCCGACGGGTACTCCCTGTCCCGATACGCCGACGACCTCGTGGCCGTGCTCGACGCCCTGGGCGTGCGTGAGGCGGTGCTGTGTGGGCTCTCGATGGGTGGCTACGTCATCTTCGAGCTGCTGCGGCGGCATCCGACGCGGGTGAAAGCCCTGATCCTCGCCGACACCAAGCCTCAGGCGGATTCAGCCGAGGCAAAGCGGGGGCGCGAAGAGCTCACCCGGGTGGCGGAACGGGAGGGTCAGGGCGGCGTGATCGAGCGGTTGCTCCCTCGGTTGCTCGCGCCGGCCACGCAGGCCACGCAGCCCGAGGTCGCGGCACAGGTGCACGAGATGGCGCGTCGTTGGTCGCTACCCGGCCTCGTGGGCGCGTTGCGGGTATTGCGCGACCGTCCGGACTCCACCGAGACCCTCCGAGGCGTGCGCGTGCCGACGCTCGTGCTGGTCGGGAGCGAGGACGAGATCGCTCCCCCCGATACGGCGCGTGCCATGGCTCAGCTCGTCCCAGACGCGCAGTGTCACGTCGTGCCCGCCGCCGGACACATCGCGCCGCTGGAGCAGCCCCTCGCCACCAGCCGGTTGCTGGCCGACTTCCTCGGGGCGCTTCCCTGAAACGAGAACCCCGGGGCGAAAGCCCCGGGGTGCGGTCACGATCCCTTGCGCTGCGGCTTGCCGGGGGGGCTCGCGCTCTGGAATACGTCCCGGTTCTTGGCGATGTAGGACTTCCACTGCGGAGGCGTGTCTTCCTCCGGGAAGATCGCCGTCACCGGGCACTCCGGCTCGCAGGCCCCGCAATCAATGCATTCGTCCGGGTGGATGTACAGCTGATCTTCGCCCTCGTAGATGCAGTCCACGGGGCAGACATCCACGCACGACCGATCCTTCACATTGACGCACGGCTCTGCGATGATGTACGTCATTCAGGCTCCAGGAATTCACGTCGCTCCGGCCGCCGAACTCGGGCCGAATCGCAAACTTAGAACGGGTCCCACCCCCGTTCAAGGCCCGGTCGCGGGCGTCACGATTCGGCTCATCAGCGACAGGACGCCCACCAGGAACGCATACTGCGCCAGAGCGGTGTGATCCGGTTCTTGTGGCGCGCGAGCGAACGCGGCCGCCGCGGCGGCGAGGCCAAGGAGCAACAGCAGCCCTTCCGATGTCGCAACCCACATCACCGCGATGACGGCGACAGCTATCCAGCGCTGGTACCGCGTGAGCGAGCGGAACCCGCGGGCGCCATCGAGCTGCCACACCGGGACAAGGTTAAAGAGGTTCACCCACGCGCCGAAATGAGCGATCGCGCCCCACACCCCGATGCCCGTGGCGCGATACACGGCGTAGGCCGCGAGCGCGGCACCGAGTCCCCAGAGCGGGCCGGCGAGCCCGACCCGCGCGTCTTCGCGGGGCTCGGCTGGGTACTGCTTGAGCCGGATCACGGCGCCGATTCCGGGAATGAACATGGGAGCGGTGGCCTTGATGCCATAGCGCTGCAAGGCCTCGACGTGCCCCATCTCGTGGACATAGATGGAGAGCACAACGCCGAACGCGAACTTCCAGCCCCAGATCGTCCAATACACCCCCGCAGAGAGCAGCATGCTGAGCAGTGTCCCGGCCTTCGTCAGACCGAAGAGGAGCAGTTTGGCCTTGGTGAGGACGAACACGAGCGCGAACTTGAACTTGAAGAGCAGGGCGCCGAGTGCGCCGACACCCGCCGCCCCTTTGCCCCAGGGTGAGCCGTGCTTCGCGGTCGCGCGCCCCCCGTCCAGCGAGCGGCTCAAGGCGGCGATCCGGGCAGAGACGACCTGGTGCTGGGTCGCGTCCGCGGGCAACAGATCGAGGGCCCGACGCCAGGCGGTCAATGCGCCGCTCGGATCGCCGGCTTGAGCCGCGCGCTCCGCGGTGGCGGCTAAGCGCTTGAGCTCCTCGGCGTGAACCAGGCGTTGGCAGGACGGGCAGGCGAGAAGGGCGGGCGCGATCTGCGTGTGGCACTGCGCGCACACGAACGGCGCCCGCCCGGATGCTGCGGCGTCGGTCATCGACGAGCGGTTACGCCGCCGCGGGGCGAGCCGCGGCCTGGTATGGTCCCGTGACGTGGAGTGCGACGCCACGGTTGAGCTTCCACGCCTCGTACAGTGCGAACCCGGCGATCAGCAGGTGGAGCGGACTCGTGATGCCGATCATGATCGGGGCCGCGTAGGCGAGCGCGAAAATGAGCGCGAGGCCGAAGGCGACCGCGAGCGGTCCCGGCCGTTGCGACGTGCCTGGCGCCGCGACGGTCGAGGCGTTGACGCCGTCGGCTGCCGCAGCGGGCGAGGCCGCCCGCGCGTGCCACTCTTTCTTCAGGTCACGAGCGATCAGTGAAGAGTCGGTCGCCACGACGGCGGTGTAGGTGAGGAACATGGCGAGTAGCTGGTAGCGCCAGCTGCCGCGGCCGTTCGAACCCTTACGCACCGCGCCGCCCACCAACACGCCGACGACGACCGCCACGAGGCCGAACTCGTACCCGGTCAGCGCCGCGATGCCGAAGTAGATCCCCGCCCCCAAGGCCGCAGCGACAAACCCGAGTCCCAAAGCCTTCACAAACCGCCTCCCCGAAGAGCCGCGGTTCCACCCTGCCATGACCTGGTTGCGGCACCGCTGACACGTCACGTTGCCGTTCACCTCATAGTAGGAACTCGCGATGGGCTGCCTGCAGACGGCGCAGGTGAGCCCGGATGCGCGGCCGTCGCGCTCGGCGTGGTCGAACTGGAGGCTCCCCTCGGGAGTCCCGGTGGATGGCTGATTCACAGGTTCCCTCCTGGAAACCGGTATTGGGGCTAGGGGCGCGGCCCCTATCTTCGGAACGGGAGACGTGCGGTGCAGTGAGAAACGACCACGGCGTGGGAACGCCTTGCCCGAGCTAGTGTTTCGTCACGTTGAGATACCAACGGGTATCCGAACTGCGCATCGAAGCGCGTTTCCTTGCCTGAAACGATTCCAATGGGTATCGTAGATACTGATGGGTATCAGACAAAGGCGGACGGCCGAAACGAAGGCGCTGCTCCTCGAGGCGGGCTTGAGCATCTTCGCGGAGCGCGGCATCGAGTTCGCTACGCTCGACGATGTCGCCCAGACGGCCGGGTTCACGAAGGGCGCGATCTACCGGCAATTTCCCTCGAAGGGCGCGTTTCTCCTCGCCCTGTTCGAGCAGTATGCCGCGGCGGCCCGGGCGGGCGCAGCGGCCCGCCAGGCAGTGTGGTTCATTCCCCTGACCCTGCAGTTCGCCGCCCACGCAATGCGGGATCCGTTGCTCAGGCGCCGCTTCGCCATCGTCCTGGCGGAGGCGCCTGACGGCGGCACCCCCGACGGACAGCTTCTCAAGGCGCTCGCGCGAGTGTTGCCCCCGGCGGGACTAACTCCACTCCGAGCGCCGTAGCCGCTCGCGAGGGCTTCCATGGCTTATCTCGTTTGGCTGGTTATCCTGCTCATCCCATACTGGCTCGGGCCCATGATCGTGTGCCTCACTCAGAAGGCCGGTACCCGTCCACTGTTCGAGCCTTTCACTCCGGGACGTCACTCCGTGCCCGAGGACGTCGCCGCGTCGTTCCGGCAGACCTGCGACGCGCTCACCACCGCAGGCTTTCGGGTGGTCGCCGATCTGTTCCAGACCGGTCAGGTGAAGCACGTCAGCACGCGAGTCGCGCTGCTCGAGCATTCCGGGACGGCGGAGCTGGCGCTCGCCATCGCGATGTTCACCGCCGCTCGTCGCGCCCGGCTCGTCGCGAGCTATGTGGAGCTGCCGACCAGGTTTCGCGATGGGCGGTCCGTCTCGGTCCACAACAGTCCGCTGGCGGGGTCGTTCACGCCGCCGCCGTCCCGCGTGGTCGTGCGCTTGCCGATCGTGCGGGATCCAGCGCGGCTGTGGCGCGTCAAGCGCGCCTACCTCGAGCGACACTATCGTGGCGTGGAGCGCGTCCCCTTCGCTCACCAGGGCGAGCCGGCGCGGTTTTTAAGCGAGGCGATGGCGCGCGAGCTGGAGGAGCAGGTCGAAGCGGGGAGATGGTGGCGTGACGATCGCGCCGGCGTGTTCCGGCCGCGGTTCACAAGCGCGTGGGTGATGACCTGGCAGGCGCTGCCGCCCTTCAGCCTGGTGCGCCGGCGGCGCATCCGCCGGCGCGCGTCGGCGATCTTGCAGGACTTGAACATGGCCGGTCCCGACCCCCACCCCATCGCGCAGCCCCGCACACGCGTGTCGCTCGGGTTGGTGGCGGCGCTCGGCATGGTGGTCTTCCTCCTCACGCTGCTCGGGTCGCGGGTGCTCCGCACGTCGTGGACGCTGCCTTCCGACTTCGTGGCGCCGGCCGGCTTCGCCGACGCGGTCCGCGCGCTCGAGCGGCTCTCGGGCGCGAAGGCCACGCCGCTCGTCGGCACCGACTCGGTCGGGGACTCCATCGTCACCGAGGGGTTCGCGGTAAGCGTCCCGTCGGCGCGGGCGGAGGGACTCGTGGCCGCGGCGCAGCCGCGCTTTCTCGAGAAGGGCTTCTATCTGTTCCGCGCGGAGCAACACTTCGGGATCGGCCGCCGCTCCGACCGGGTGGCGCTGTTCCCACGAGGCGACCGCTACGAGATTCTCCGACTCATGGGGACGAATGGCTGGAATTACAACATCGGGCCCGACAGCGTCATCGCCTGGTTGCGCGCGCTCGAGCGCGATCACCCGTTCTTCATCACCGGCATGGGGTTCGATTGGGTGGAGGGCCGCTTCCGCACTCCGATTCGCGACGCAGACGCGCTGGCGCGCCGCTTCTACGCGTTCTGTCCGGACATCGTGGACCAGGGAACGGAAACGGTCGCGGCGCTGGCGCGGGAGCTCGTGGAATCGCAACGCCTCTACTGTTGGTGGGACTAGATGGAGGGGCTGGCCGTCATCGGCGTGGTCTTCGTCCTCATTGTCGTCGGATACTTGGGGGTGTCCGCCGTGCTGCGCCGCATGCCGGCCCCGTCGCTCCAGCTGCCGACCGGCCCCATCCCGGACACATGGCCAGCGATCGTGGAGCGCAACGTCGCGCTCGCTCGTGGGCTGAGCTCGGACGAGCGGCAGCGTCTGCTCCGGCTGGTGCAACTGTTTCTGGCGGACAAGCATTTCGAAGGATGCGGTGGTCTCATGCTCACTGAAGAGATGAAGGTCACGATCGCCGCGGAGGCGAGCCTGTTGCTGCTCCATCTCGAGGGCCCGTGCTACCCGACGCTCCGGACGGTGCTCGTGTATCCGCACGGATTCATTCCGAAGATCGCGCGGTCTCCCGGGACGGGCGAGATCGCGTCGCCCCCCGCGCGCCTGATGGGCGAATCGTGGGGCGACGGCGTGGTGGTGATCTCGTGGGACGACGCCGTCCGTGGGGCGCGCAATCCCGGCGACGGGGACAACGTCGTGTTGCACGAGTTCGCCCACCAGCTGGATGGGGAAGACGGTGTTACCGACGGCGCGCCGATGCTGCCGCCGAGTGCTCTGCGCACGTGGGGCGGCGTGCTCTCGGAGGAGTACGAGCGGTTGCGCCAGGACGCCGCCCATGATCGACGCTCGACCCTCGACGACTACGGGGCGACCAACAAGGCCGAGTTCTTCGCGGTCGCGACGGAGACGTTCTTCGAAAAACCGCTCCAGCTGGAGCGCGAGCGTCCGGCGCTGTACGCGCAGCTGCGGCAGTTCTACGGGCAGGACCCCGCGCGGCGAACGTCGCCCCCGCCAGCCACCCCGTGACATCGTCGGCCGGGCGGCTGGTGGACTTGAGCCATACCATCGAGCACGGGATGGTCACCTACCCTGGCCTTCCCGTGCCCGTGATCAACGACTGGCTGTCGCGCGACGCGTCCCAGGCCCGCTACGCTCCGGGCACGACCTTCCAGATCGGGAAGATCGAGCTGCTGGCCAATACCGGCACCTACATCGATGCGCCGTTCCATCGGTACGACGGCGGCAAGGACATTTCTGACTATCCGCTTCAAGTCGTCGCGAACCTCGAGGGCGTCGTCGTCCGGGCAACGGAGCGCGCCGGCCGGGCGCTCGACGAGGGGCTGTTCCGCGGGCGGGACGCGACGGGCAAGGCGGTGCTCGTACATACGGGCTGGGATGTCCACTGGCGCACCGAGCGCTACGGCGCCGGGCATCCCTTCCTGACGCGTGCCGCGGCCGAGCATCTCGTCGCCGCCGGGGCGGCACTCGTCGGGATCGACTCACTCAACATCGACGACGCCGCCGACGGGGCGCGGCCGGTGCACTCGATCCTGCTCGCTGCAGGGATCCCCATTGTGGAGCACCTGTGCCACCTGGGCGAGCTGCCCGATGCCGGCTTTCGCTTCTACGCGGTGCCGCCGCGTGTGAAGGGGATGGGAAGCTTTCCAGTGCGGGCGTTCGCCGTTCTGGAGGAGTGACAGCAAGCGTACAGCATCAAGACATCAGTACCGACAATACGCTGCGCCTACGGGAAGTTCGGGTTGTTCTGCTTCTCCACGTCCGGGATCGGCAGGCACACCTGCGTGCCGTACGTGCCGCCGCCTGGGTACGTGGCCCCTGGTGCGGGGTTGAGAGGCAGGCCGAACCGAATGGCGTCTTCGAGGTGCTGCCCCTCGAGGAAGAACTCCCGTCGCCGCTGATCGATGAGGGCGGCCTTAACGGTGTCGGGGTCGGTGCTCGTAATGGCCGTGTCTCCGCCCACCGCGCGGAAGATGTTGATGATGCTGTCCGCGTGCGTGAAGTCGCTCGTTGCAAGATCCGCTTCTGCCGTGATGAGCTGGGCCTCGTGCCCCGACGCCAGCCGGATGGGATCCGACGAAGACGTGTATTTGCGCTGCTGGTACAGCGGCACGTGGGTAACGCTGCTGTCTCCTCGGAACGAGAAGCGAACCCGCAGCGAGTCCTTCGTCATGTTGATGTACGGGACACCGAGTGACGTACTGGAGCTCGTGGAGCTATTCTCCTGCCACACCCGGTTATAGCGACGCGGGATGACGGATGACGCCGTCACGTACTTTGCGTATCCCGTGTCGACCAGTTGCGCATCGGCCTGCGCCGAGCTGAGTTGGCCCAGATCCGTATAGGCACGGGCGCGCCCCACCAGAGCCATCTTTCGGATGTCGACGCTGGCCGCGCCGCCGATGGCAGCGGTGAACGCGGCTACGGCGAGCTTGAAGACACTGTCCCGCGAGATCGAATCCCCGTAGACGATCTGGCGATTGGCGTCGAGGGTCGAGACGACCATCGCGCAGAAGCCTTCACCCAAGAGCACCAGACTGTAGCCCTCGTAGGCGGAGAGGATGGCCATCAGGCTGTCGCGGCCCGGCACCTGTGCGTCGGACCACCCTTGAAGTAGAGAGAGAACGTTCAACGCCGAAAAGCGAGCCGTCTGCA
>WNGC01000642.1_pt1 | contig 20573 bp, 21 predicted proteins | sample 5400051 | NCBI WGS metagenome assembly WNGC01 (sample SAMN13153368, study PRJNA577476) | soil metagenome | isolation source: 20 cm soil or saprolite under grassland replicate 2 | place: USA:California | collected 2016-06-15
GATCGCGGGCGGGGCAGAAGCCGACCTCGGCAAGTGCGTTCCCGGAGGGCGCGTCACGGCGAAGAAGCTGAAAGAGCTGCTCGCGCAGCGACCGCCCGCTCCCGCCGCCGCGCAGCCGGCTGCCGGGGCCGCACCGAGGGCCGCGGTCGAGCGCGGCTATGGCCGCGACGCACCTGTGCCCGCGAGCCTTGCGTCGAGCACGTTCCTCACCGCGCCGGGCGCGGAGCGCGAAGTCCGCCACGTCGTGCTCGAGCTGGGCGATTCGAGTCTCGCCTACGAGCCGGGCGACTCGCTCGGCATCTGGCCGCACAACAAGCCGGACGAGGTGGAGCTGCTGATCGCGATCCTGCGGGCCAAGGGCTCGGAAGCGGTGACGCTTCCCGACGGCGCAGTCGTCTCCGCGCGCGAGGCGCTCGGCCGCGAATGCAATCTGCGCATGCCGAGCGACTCGCTCTATGCGCTCCTTGCAAGCGAGGCCAAGGACGAAGCGGACCGTTTCCGGCTCTCGAAGCTCGCCGAGGACGACGCGCAGGCCGAAGCGCTCGGCGTGCACGACGTGCTCGACGCGTTGCTCGAATTCTCGTCCGCGCGTCCGAGCATCGGCGAATTCGTCGCGGCGCTCGGCCGCATGCAACCGCGGCTCTATTCGATCGCATGCTCGCAAAAGCGGCATCCGCGCGAAGCGCACCTGACGGTGAGCGTGCTGCGCTATGAGAGGAACGACCGGGCCTATCAGGGAACCGGGTCGGCCTTCCTGTCCGAGCACCTGCGGCCCGGGCGCAGCGTTTCGGTGTTCGTACAGCGCGCGCACGGCTTCCGGCTGCCCGCCGATCTCGCCGCGCAAGTCATCATGGTCGGCCCGGGGACCGGGATCGCGCCGTTCCGCGCCTTTTTGCAGGAGCGCGCCGCCGCCGGTGCCGCTGGCCGCAACTGGCTGTTTTTCGGCAACCGGCGGCGCGAGGCGGACTTCCTCTATCGGGCCGAGCTTGAGGAATTCGCACAAAAGGGCCTGCTCAACCGCATGGATCTTGCGTTCTCCCGCGATCAGACCAACAAGGTGTACGTTCAGCACAAGATGCTCGAGGCTGCGCGGGAGCTGTGGCGCTGGCTCGCGAACGGCGCTTACCTCTATGTTTGCGGGGACGCGACACGGATGGCGGGCGACGTGGATCTCGCGCTGCAGCAGCTTGCGATCAAGGAGGGCGGAATGGACGCCGCCGCGGCGAAGCGCTTCCTACAGGATCTCGCTCGCGCCGGAAGGTACCAGCGCGACGTGTACTAAGGCCAGCGTTACCGCGCTTGACCGGGCTCGCCCGGCGAGGGCATGATCTGGCCGACCCGCGGGCCGCCTGGATGACTCATGTCCTCAGTAACTCGCATCAAGCAACAAAAACGGACCATCGTCGATCGGCATATCGAAGCCGACAACGCCAGGGGATTTGCGCAAGTTCTTACGACCTTGGCGCCTCTTGCGGCGCTTTGGTATGCGGCTGCGCTGAGCGCCGGCGTCTCCTACTGGCTGACCGCTGGTGCGGCTTTGTTGATGAGTTTGTTCGTGCTGCGCGCCTTTTTGCTGATGCACGACTGTGGCCATGGGAGTCTGTTTCGCACCGCCCGGCTCAACAAGACATTCGGATTCGTCTTCGGCGTGGTGTGGGGCATGCCGCAGTATGTGTGGTCGCAGCATCATGCTTATCACCACGCGACCAACGGCAATTGGGCAAAGTACAGCGGACCCCTGGCTATCGTGTCGGTTAAGGAATACGCTGCCATGGCCGACCGGCAACAGCGCAGGTATCAACGTGCGCGCAGCATCTGGTTGGGCCCCGTTGCGGGATTCTTGTACGTGATTTGGAACCCCCGCCTTACTTGGCTGAAGGGCAGCATCGGCCTAGCCGGTCATATCCTAAAAAGGAAAATCGCCCGGCCCCGCATATCCATCAAGGCGCATGCGGCTGAATTCAAAACGCCCTATTGGGCTTCCGCTCAGGAATACTGGCAAATGTTCTGGAACAACGCCGTGCTGTTGAGCGCATGGGCGCTGATGTCCTGGGTGGTCGGGCCCGCGTTGTTTTTCGCCGTCTACGTGGTCAGCACATCGCTGGCCGGAGGAGCGGGGCTGGTGCTGTTTACGGTGCAGCATAATTTCGAGCACTCCTATGCGAGCGGCGACGAAGGTTGGGACTATGTCACGGCGGCGATACAGGGCACCAGTTTTCTGGTTTTGCCGCGCTGGCTGAACTGGTTTACCGTCGATATCGCCTACCATCACATTCACCACTTGTCCGCCAGAATTCCCAACTACCGCCTGGCTGAATGCCATGAAGAAAACCAGGATCTGTTTTCGGACGTCACCCGCATCCGGCTATCCGGCGTTCCCAAAGCGTTGAAGTACATCCTGTGGGACACCCGCCGTCGCCGGCTGATTTCCGTGGCCGAGTACCAGCAACAAAAAGACAGTTACGCGTGAGCTTCCGCCCCTGCCATACGGCTTATTTTGGGGTTGATGTCCCCGCGGCCCCGCCAGCCGCGCGGGGCCAATGAACATCGGCGATAATGCCGCCCATGGACGCGCCGCAGCAGCCGCCGATTTCCCCTCGCCAGCGCCTGCAGGAGCTGCTCGCGATACCGGAGGGGCAGCGAACCGAGGCCCAATGGGACGAGCTCAACGAGCTCGAAATCAAGCTCGCCTCGGGCAATCGGCAGCAGGCTCCGGACCAGGGCGCCCGCGGCAACGTCCCCGCGGCCGCGGGTCATTCCAGGCCCGGCGGCAACCCGCACGGCAAGAAGCGCGGCGGGTTCGACAAGTCCCGGCGTCGGCGCTGAGCCCCCTTGCCGGCCGGCCCGCGTCGCTTGGGCGGCCGCCTTCGATATGCAGGCCATCATCTCCGTCACGGATCTCTCCAAGACCTACGCTTCCGGCCTGCGGGCGCTGAAGAACATCAACCTCGACATCCGCCGCGGAGAGATCTTCGCGCTGCTCGGCCCCAACGGCGCAGGCAAGACGACGCTGATCGGCATCATCTGCGGGATCGTCAATCCGAGCGAAGGCAGCATCCGGGTGGACGGTCAGGACATTGTCGCCGACTACCGCGCCGCGCGCTCCCTGATCGGCCTCGTCCCGCAGGAGCTGACGACCGATGCCTTCGAAACCGTGTGGGCGACGGTGTCGTTCAGCCGCGGCCTTTTCGGCAAACCGGCCAACCCCGCGCACATCGAGAAAGTGCTGAAGGATCTGTCCCTGTGGGCGAGGAAGGACAGCAAGGTGATGACGCTTTCGGGCGGAATGAAACGGCGTCTGCTCATCGCCAAGGCGCTGTCGCACGAGCCGCGCATCCTTTTTCTCGACGAGCCGACGGCCGGCGTGGACGTCGAGCTGCGGCAGGACATGTGGAAGCTGGTGCGATCGCTCAAGGATGCCGGCGTCACCATCATACTGACCACGCACTACATCGACGAGGCCGAAGAGATGGCCGAGCGCATCGGCGTGATCAGCAAGGGCGAGATCATCCTGGTCGAGAACAAGGCCGAGCTGATGCGCAAGCTCGGCAAGAAGCAGTTGACGCTGCACTTGGAGAAGACGCTGGAGCGTATCCCGCCCGGGCTGTCAGCCTACAACCTGGAGCTCTCACGCAAGGGCAGCGAATTGATCTATACCTACGACGAGCGAGGCGATCGGGCCGGCATGACCGCGCTATTGCAGGACCTGACCGGAGCGGGCATCCGCTTCAAGGATCTGCAGACGACGCAAAGCTCGCTCGAAGACATCTTCGTCACCCTCGTGAGCGACAGAAAATGAGCGTCATGAACGTTTACGCGATACGCGCGATCTACAGGTTCGAGATGGCGCGCACCCGGCGCACGTTGATGCAGAGCATCATCGCCCCTGTGATCTCGACCGCGCTGTACTTCATCGTCTTCGGAGCGGCGATCGGCGCTCGCATCCCCGAAGTCGAGGGCGTCAGCTACGGCGCCTTCATCGTTCCGGGACTCATCATGCTGTCGCTCCTGACGCAGAGCATCTCCAATGCTTCCTTCGGCATCTATTTCCCGAAGTTCGTCGGGACCATCTACGAGCTCCTCTCGGCGCCGGTGTCCTATTTTGAGATCGTGGTGAGCTACGTGGGGGCGGCGGCGACCAAGTCGGTCATCCTCGGCCTCATCATCCTGGCGACGGCGGCGCTGCTCGTGCCGCTCAGGATCGAACATCCCGTCTGGATGATGCTGTTCCTGGTGCTGACCTCGGTGACCTTCAGCCTGATCGGCTTCATCATCGGCATCTGGGCGGACGGCTTCGAGAAGCTCCAAGCCATACCGCTCCTGATTATCACGCCGCTCACCTTCCTGGGCGGCAGCTTCTACTCGATCGACATGCTGCCGCCCTTCTGGCGGACGGTCTCGCTCTTCAACCCCGTGGTCTACCTGGTCAGCGGTTTCCGCTGGAGCTTTTTCGGGCTCGCCGACGTGGGCGTCGGGGTGAGCCTTGCCGTGACCGGCCTGTTCCTCGCGGTGTCGCTCGCGATCGTCGCCTGGATCTTCAGGACCGGATACCGACTGAAGACCTGATTCCCTGCCTTGCCGATCGACCGCTTGACAAGGCCTGCGTTCTTATTTAACCTATAGGTTAAATGAACGATCGCCTCAGCACGACCTTCGCAGCGCTCGCCGATCCCACGAGGCGCGCGATCCTCGCGCGCCTCGCATCGGGAGAAACCTCGGTCATGAAGCTGGCCGAACCGTTCGATATGAGCCTGCCCGCCGTGTCCAAGCACCTCAAGGTGCTCGAGCGGGCGGGCCTGATCGAGCGCGGACGCGAGGCGCAGTGGCGCCCCTGCCGGCTCCGGGCGACTCCGCTGAAGGGCGTCGCCGACTGGGTCGAGTACTACCGGCGCCACTGGGAGGAGAGCTTCGACAAGCTGGACAGCTACCTGAAGGAGCTGCAACGCAAGAACAGGTCACAGGAAACTCAACGCAAGGAGAAGAAAGATGGCCGCAAAACTTAACGTCGTGACGAAAGACGAACCGCTCGTCGTGGAACGCACTTTCGACGCCCCGGTTTCCCTGGTCTGGAAGGCCCTGACCGACAAGGACGAGATCAAGCAATGGTCCTTCGAGCTCCGAGAATTCGCGCCGGTAGTCGGCTTCGAATTCCAGTTCGACGTCGAACACGAAGGGTTCAAGTATTGTCACCGTTGCAAGGTCACCGAAGCGATTCCGAACAAGAGACTCGCCTACACCTGGCGGTACGAAGGCTATGCGGGCGATTCGCTGGTGACCTTCGAGCTGTTCGCCCAAGGGAACAAGACGAGGCTCAGGTTGACGCACCAAGGCCTTGAAACCTTCCCGAAGCTCCCCGCATTCGCGAAAAAGAATTTCATGGAAGGCTGGACGCAGATCGTGGGCACTTCGCTGAAGGATTTCGTCGAAGGCAGGCACGCAGGGGAGATGATCCTCACGCGCGTCTTCGACGCGCCGCGCGAGCTCATGTGGAAGCTGTGGACAGAGCGGGAGCACATTCGCAAATGGTGGGGCCCGAAAGGCTTCACGCTGCCCGGCTGCGAGATGGACTTCCGCCCGGGCGGCACCTACCGCTTCGTGATGCGCGGGCCCGACGGCAAGGACAATCCTTTCCACGGCGTGTACCGCGAGATCATCCGGAACGAGCGCATCGTCTTCACCGCAATCCTGGACAACCTTCCCGGCCACGAGCTCGTCACCACCGTGACGTTCGCCGACGAGGGCGGCAGGACGAAGCTGACCGTGCGCCAGACCACGCCGCCGGACGTGGCCGGCCTCGGCCAGAACCAGGGCTGGAGCGAGACTCTGGAGCGCCTCGCCGACCTGATCGCCGAGGAGGCGAAGCATGGCCGCAGAAAGTAAGAGCGACTGGACCTCGGTCTACCAGGCTATCGACGACTAGAAAAAGTTCGTTCAAGGTGTCGATTTCGCGCGGCCCCGTTCGTCGTACTGTCAGAGCGAGGCTTTCCATCCGGTCGGGACCGTCCGGAGGCCGGCTCCTGAACAGATGGAGAAATTCCGATGCGATTCATGATGATAGTCAAAGCCACGAAGGACTCCGAAGCGGGTGTGATGCCCCCCGAGAAGCTCATTGCGGAGATGCAGAAGTACCACGAGGAGCTGCAGAAAGCGGGCGTCCTGCTCGATGCCTCCGGGCTCCAGGCGAGCTCCAAGGGCTGGCGCGTCAAATACTCCGGAACGAAGCGCACCGTGATCGACGGGCCCTTCGCCGAGGCGAAGGAGTTGATCGCCGGCTACACCATCATCCAGGTGAAGTCGCGCGAAGAGGCGATGGAATGGGCGAGGCGCTTTCCCAACCCCTCCATCGACGGGAAAGAGGCCGAGATCGAGGTCCGGCAGTTCTTCGAGCTGGAGGATTTCGGTCCAAGCGAGGCGGTCGAACGCTTTCGCGAGATGGAAAAGAACCGCGCGAAGAAGAAATAAGAGAAAACGTCATGTACCGTCTTTGCAGCAAAGGAGAAATATCTTGACTCACGCACTCGACAGCAGCCGCAAGCGCTGGCTCGCGCTCATCGTCCTCTGCCTCGGCGAGCTGATGATCGTGCTCGACACTACAATCGTGGGCGTCGCCCTGCCCTCGATCCGCGAGGACCTGCGTTTCACCGAGGCGTCACTCGTGTGGGTGGTAAACGCCTATATGCTCAGCTACGGAGGGTTCCTGCTGCTCGGCGGGCGCCTGGGCGATCTCTATGGGCAGCGGCGCCTGTTCGTCGGCGGGACGCTGTTCTTCACGGCCGCATCGCTGGTGTGCGGGCTCGCGACATCGCAGTGGTTGCTGATCGGCGCGCGCTTCGCGCAGGGGCTTGGCGGCGCGGTGGTGTCGTCGATCGCGCTCTCGCTCATCATGAACCTGTTCACGGAACCCGAAGAGCGCGCCAAGGCGATGGGGGTCTTCGGGTTCGTCTGCGCTGCCGGTGGCTCGATCGGCGTGCTCGTCGGCGGACTGCTTACGAGCGGCCTCAGCTGGCACTGGATCTTTCTCGTCAACCTGCCGATCGGTGCAGCCGTGTGCGCGTTCTGCGTCATGCTCCTTCCGGACGACCGTCCGCAAAGCGCCAGTCAGCGCCTCGATGTCGCCGGCGCGATCTTGATCACGCTGTCGCTCATGCTCGCCATATACGGCATCGTGAACGGCAACGAAGCCGGCTGGACTTCGGCGCGGACACTCGGCTTCATCGGCGGAGGCGTCGCGCTCTTCGCCCTGTTCCTACTCATCGAGTCGCGCGCCAAGGCGCCTTTGATGCCTCTCGGCCTGTTTCGCTTCCGCAATCTCTCCAGCGCCAGCGTAATCGGCGCGCTCTGGTCGGCGGCGATGTTCGCCTGGTTCTTCGTCTCTGCGCTGTACATGCAGCTCGTGCTCGGCTATACCGCGATGCAGGTGGGCCTCGCGTTCCTGCCCGCCAATCTGATCATGGCGGCGTTCTCGCTTGGGCTCTCGGCGAAGATGGTGATGCGCTTCGGCAACCGCCTGCCGCTCGCGGTCGGCCTTGCGCTCGCCGCCGTCGGGCTCGCGCTCTTCGCGTTCTCGCCCGTCGAAGGCAACTTCTTCCTACACGTCCTGCCCGCGATGACGATACTCGGCATCGGCTGCGGCATGGCCCTGAACCCCATACTGCTCGTCGCGATGAGCGAGGTCGCCCCGGACGACTCGGGGCTCGCCTCGGGAGTGGTCAACACCGCGTTCATGATGGGTGGCGCGCTCGGGCTCGCAGTGCTGGCGAGCCTGTCTGCCGCGCGGACCGAGAACCTGCTCGCAGCGAGTACCGCCATGCCCGCCGCGCTCACCGGCGGCTATCAGCTCGCTTTCGTCTTCGGCGCGATCTTCGCCGGCGTTGCGGCGCTTCTGTCCGCCGTGCTGCTTCGCGCCGTACCGCAGTCGGGTGGCGAGCTCGCGCTCTCCGCCGAGGGCGGACGCGGGCCGGGACACTGAATCGAGGAGCAAACCATGCAGAAAATCACGCCTTTCCTGTGGTTCGACACCCAAGCCGAGGAGGCCGCGAAGTTCTACGCCTCGATCTTTCCCAACTCGAAGATCCTGAATGTGGCCCGCTACGGCGAGGCCGGCCCCGGGCCCAACGGAAGCGTGATGACGGTGGAGTTCGAGCTCGACGGGCAAAGGGTGATAGCCTTGAACGGCGGGCCCCAGTTCAAGTTCACCGAAGCGATTTCGCTGTCGGTGGACTGCAAAACCCAGAAGGAAGTGGATCACTATTGGAGTAGGCTCTTGCAAGGTGGGGAAGAAGGGCCCTGCGGCTGGCTCAAGGACAAGTACGGTCTGTCGTGGCAGATCAACCCGACTATTCTCGGCGAGATGCTGAGCGACCCCGATCCCAAGAAATCGAAACGCGTCATGGAAGCCATGCTCAAGATGAGGAAGATCGACATCCAGGGCCTGAAGCGGGCGTATGACGGCGTGGCGAAGTAAGCTTCGACAATCACCAAGGAGAATCCATGAATTACGTCGATGCAGTCGTGGTGCCGGTCCCCAAGAAAAAGCTGGCGGCCTATCGCAGCCTGGCGCGGCTTTCCGGAAAAGTCTGGCGCGAGCACGGCGCCCTCGAATACTACGAGTGCGCGGCCGACGACGTGAAGCCGGGCAAGCGCACGTCGTTCCCTCGAAGCGTCAAGCTCAAGCCCGGTGAGACGGTGGTGTTCGCCTACATCGTTTACAAGTCGCGCGCGCATCGCGACCGAGTCATGGCAAAGGTCATGAAGGACAAGCGCCTGGCGAACATGATGGACCCCAAGGCGATGCCTTTCGACGGCAAGCGCATGTTCTGGGGAGGGTTCAAGGTCGTAGTGGCCGTCTGATCCGAACACCCACCGGAGAAACCCATGCTCAAGACCATAGGTATCGTCGTCGTCGTCCTGATCGCCGCGATTCTCGCCTTTGCCGCGACCAAGCCCGACACTTTCCGCGTCCAGCGCGGGGCGACCATCAAGGCTCCGCCGGAGAAGATCTTTCCCCTGCTCAACGACTTCCAGCGCTGGGAGGCCTGGTCGCCATGGGAGAAAAAAGATCCCGCGATGAAGAGGACCTTCAGCGCCGTAACGAGCGGGAAGGGCGCCCAGTACGCGTGGGAAGGCAACAAGGAGGTCGGCCAGGGGCGCATGGAAATCGCGGAGTCGGTTCCGGCTTCCAAGCTCGCGATCAAGCTGGATTTCGCCAAACCGTTCGAAGCCCACAACACGGTCGAGTTCACGCTGGAGCCCAAGGGCGACTCGACCGGCGTCACCTGGGCCATGCGGGGCGAGACGCCCTACCTGGCGAAGATCGTCCACGTGTTCATCGACATGGACAAGATGGTCGGCAAGGACTTCGAGGCCGGGCTCGCCAACCTGAAAAACGTCGTTGAAAAGTGAGGCTGCGGACATGAGCGCCAACAGCGGCCCCGGATACCAGCGGCATCCGGACCATCGCATCACGGCCAAGCCTGCGGGCGTGCGCGTGCAGGTGAAGCTCAACGGCGACCTTATTGCCGACACGCGGGACGCGATCGCGATGAAGGAAGGCGACTACCCGGTCGTCTACTACTTTCCGCGCAAGGACGTGAAGATGGAGCGGCTCAGCCGCTCGAGCCACCAGAGCTATTGCCCGTTCAAGGGCCAAGCGTCGTATTACTCCCTGAAGGACGGCGCGGAGAACGCCGTCTGGACCTACGAGAAGCCTTACGACGAAATGAGCGTGATCAAGGAGCGGCTCGCCTTCTATCCCGACAAGGTCGATTCGATCGCGGTCGCTGAATGAGCGCAGCCCTCGCGCTCGCTCCCAAGGCGACGCGCCGCGAGTGGATCGGGCTCGCGGTGATCGCGCTGCCCTGCCTGCTCTAGAAGGAGACAGGATCATGCGATTCATGATGCTCGTGATACCCAAGGGCTACGACAAGGCCAAGGCCGGCGCCGTGCCGGACGCCGAGATCGTCGCGGCGATGACCAAGTACAACGAGTCCCTGCAGAAGGCGGGCGTGCTGCTCTCGCTCGACGGCCTGCACCCGCCCGCGATGGGTGCGCGCGTCTCCTTCGCCGGAGGCAAGGCCAAGGTGACCGACGGCCCGTTCGCCGAGGCGAAGGAAGTGCTCGGCGGCTACTGGATGATCCAGGTGAAGTCGAAGGCAGAGGCGATCGAGTGGGCCAAGCGCTGCCCGATGCCCGACGGCGACATCGTCGAAGTCCGCCAGGTGCAGGAGTTCGAGGATTTCCCGCCGGAGGTCCAGAAGGCGGCGCGCGGTGAGCCCGCGCTGCGTGAGGAGCTGGAGAAGAAGTCGAAGAAACGGTGACAGCTTCCACCACGCACAGCGCGATCGACGCGGTCTGGAGGATAGAGTCGGCCAAAGTCATCGCCGGCCTCGCGCGCATGGTGCGCGACGTCGGTCTCGCCGAGGAGCTCGCGCAGGACGCTCTTCTCGCCGCGCTCGAGTCCTGGCCGGAGACGGGCGTCCCGGACAACCCGGGCGCCTGGCTGATGGCGACCGCGAAGCATCGGGCCATCGATGTCCTGCGCCGCGGCAAGCTGCTCGAGCGCAAGCACGCGGAGCTCGGGCACGAGCTCGAAGCGCGCCAGGAGAGTCCCGAGCGGGAGTTGCACGCCGTGCTGGACGATCACGTCGGCGATGACCTCCTGAGCCTGATGTTCACGGCCTGTCATCCCGTGCTCTCGACCGAGGCGCGCACGGCGCTCACGTTGCGCCTGCTCGGCGGCCTCACGACCGACGAGATCGCGCGGGCCTTCCTGGTCCCGAAGGCCACCATCGCGCAGCGCATCGTGCGGGCCAAGCGGACGCTGGCGGCGGCCCGCGTGCCCTTCGAGGTGCCCCGGAGACCCGAGCTCGCCGCCCGTCTCTCCTCGGTCCTCGAGGTGATCTACCTCGTCTTCAACGAGGGCTACTCGGCGACCGCCGGCGACGACTGGATGCGACCGGCGCTGTGCGCGGATGCCCTCCGGCTCGGCCGGATCCTGGCCGAGCTCGTTCCCCAGGAACCCGAGGTCCACGGCCTCCTCGCACTGATGGAGATCCAGTCATCGCGGTCGGGCGCGCGCGTCGGCCCGTCGGGCGAGCCGATCCTGCTGCTCGATCAGGACCGGGGGCGGTGGGATCACCTCCTCATCCGCCGCGGTCTGGCGGCATTGGAGCGCGTCGAGGCGCTGGGCGGCGGGTACGGCCCGTACGCGCTCCAGGCCGCCATCGCGGCCTGTCATGCGCGCGCCCACTCGCCGGAACAGACCGACTGGACCCGCATCGTGGCGCTGTACGATGCGCTCGCCCAGCTGCAGCCGTCTCCCGTCGTAGACCTCAATCGCGCGGTGGCGCTCGGGATGGCGTTCGGTCCGGCAGCCGGCCTCGAGGTCGTGGACAGGCTGACGTCGGAGCCGTCACTCGCAGGCTACCACCTCCTGCCGGCTGTGCGCGGCGACCTACTGGCCAAGCTCGGGCGCTTCGCCGAGGCGCGTGGGGAGTTCGAGCGCGCGGCATCGCTCACCCGCAACACCCGCGAGCGCACCTTGCTCCTCGAGCGCGCCGCCACCTGTGCGCGCGGATAATGATCGTTCATCTGATCGACGGCACGTACGAGCTGTTCCGCCAGTTCTACGGCCGGCGCCACTTCAGCAAGGGTAAGGACGAGCCCTTTGGCGCCGTCGTCGGCGTGCTGCATTCGGTATTGGAGATGATCGAGACAGGGGCGACTCACGTTGGTGTGGCGACCGATCACGTCATCGAGTCGTTCCGCAACGGCCTCTGGCCCGAGTACAAGACCGGGGAGGGCATCGAGCCCGCGCTGCTGGCGCAATTCCACCCGCTCGAGGAAGCGCTCGCCGCCATGGGCGTGGTGGTATGGCCCATGGTCGAGCTCGAGGCCGACGACGCACTCGCTTCCGCGGCGCACATCGCCGCCCGAGACGACCGGGTGGAGCGAGTCTGCATCTGGACACCCGACAAGGACCTGGCGCAGTGCGTGCGCGGCGATCGCGTCGTGCAGGTCGACCGCAAAGGCCACAAGATCCGCAATGCGGCGGGGGTGCACGAGAAGTTCGGCGTGGAGCCCGGCTTGATTCCCGACTTCCTCGCCCTGGTGGGCGACGCGGCGGACGGCTATCCGGGCATCCCGGGGATCGGAGCGGTCACGGCGGCGCGGCTCCTCAACCAGCACGGCAGCATCGAGCACTTCCCCGCGAACGTGCTGGGGGACAGCCGCGACCGGGCGCTGCTCTTCAAGCAACTGGCAACGCTACGGACCGACGCGCCGCTGTTTCGCGATGTGGACGAGCTCGAGTGGCGCGGGCCCACTGACGGGTTCGCTGCGTACGTCCCCCACCTCGGTGACTCTCGCCTGCTCGAGCGCTCCCTCCAGGCATGACTCCCCGCGCGTGGTGGCTGTTCGCCTTGAGTTCGGCGATCTGGGGCGTGCCGTACCTGTTCATCAGAGTCGCGGTCGACGCCGGCGTGCCGCCGGCATTCATCGCCTGGGCGCGGGTCGCGCTCGCCGCCGCGCTGCTCTTGCCTTTCGCCCTGCGGCGAGGCGCGCTGCGCGGCCTGCGGGGGCGCAGCGGGGCGATCGCCGCCTACGCCGCCTGCGAAATCGCGGTGCCGTTCGTCCTCATCGCGATGGGCGAGCGGTACATCTCGTCGTCGCTGACCGCGATTCTCATTGCGACGATGCCGCTCTTCGTTGCACTGCTCTCGCTGCGTCTGTCGACCGCCGACCAGCCGACCGGACTCCGCCTGCTCGGACTCGTAATCGGACTCGGCGGGGTCGTCGCGCTGCTCGGTGTCGACGTCGCCGGTCGCCCCGCCGAGCTGCTCGGCGCCGCTCTGATTCTGGTGGCGACGCTGGGGTACGCCGCGGCGCCGATCATCGTGAGCCGTCGATTGGCCGATCTCGACCCGCTCGGGCCGGTGGCCGCGAGTCTGACCATCTCGGCGGTCGCGCTGCTCCCGGCAGTCTTGGCGCGGCCGCCCCAGGCGATCCCCGCGTCCGCGCTCTGGGCCATCGCCGTGCTCGGCGTGGTCTGCACCGCGCTGGGGCTGGTCGTATTCTTTCAGCTCATCGCGGAAGCAGGACCGAGCCGGGCGAGCGTCATCACCTACATCAATCCCCTGGTGGCTGTACTGCTCGGCGTCGTGGTGCTCGACGAGCATCTCGGAGCCATGTCCGTCGCGGGCCTGGCGCTCATTCTGGGCGGCTCGTGGCTCGCGACGCGCCCTTCACCCTCGTCTACGGAACGGGAGGTAGCACGATGACCGCACCAGGCATCACCGCGAAATGGCCGACGCGGGCGCCATACCTGCTCAGCGTCCTCCGGATCGTCGCCGCGTTTCTCTTCATGCAGTTCGGGACGGCCAAGCTGTTCGCGTTTCCGGCGGCGATCATGCCAGGCGGGGGCACCGCGGCGATCGCGTCGCTGCCCGGCATCGCCGGAATCCTCGAGACGTTTGGCGGCCTGTTCCTCCTGCTGGGGCTGTTCACCCGCCCCGTGGCCTTCACCCTCGCGGGCGAGATGGCGATCGCGTATTTCCTGGGCCACGCGCCACACGGCTTTTGGCCCGTGCTCAATCAGGGGCATCCCGCCATCCTCTTCTGCTTTACCTGGCTCTACATCTCGGCCGCCGGCGCGGGGCCATGGAGCCTCGACGCCAAGCGGGGCCGGTGACCCACCCGTCCAAGCCCCTCGACCGTTCCATCGTCGAGGGCCCGCTCGCTCGCGCCGTCTGGATGCTCGCCTGGCCCACGATGCTGCAAAATCTCGTGGGCGGGCTCCAGGGTGTGGTCGATCACGCCCTGGTGGGACACTTCGTGGGCTATGCCGGCAATGCCGCGATCGGTGTCGCGATCCAGATCTTCATCGTCGTCATCGTGTTCGTGATATCGGTGTTCAGCGGAATGGGCGTGCTGGTCGCCCGCTTCGCCGGGGCGAACGACCGGGAAAAGGTGAATCGCACCGTCTACCAGGCGTTCCTGGCCGCCGTGGCGCTGTGGGGACTGGTGTTGGCGCCGCTGGGGTGGCTCTTGGCACCGTCGCTGCTCGGCGCGGTGAACGCCGCGCCCGCCGTGCGGGCCGAGGCGCTGCCGTTCCTGCGCATCATGTTCGTGGGCAGCCTCGGGATGCTGCTCTTCTTCATGGTGAGCGGGGCCCTGCGGGCGGCGGGCGACGCGCGCACGCCGCTGCGCCTTGGTGTCCTCCTCACCGCTCTGAACATCGCGTGCAATGTGGCGTTCATCACGGGCCTCGGGCCCCTGCCCCGACTGGGCACCGCCGGCGCCGCCGTCGGCACTACGGTGGCGGGGATCGTCGTGAGCGGCATCGCGGGATACTTGCTGCTCTCCGGGCGGCTCCCGGTGACGTGGCGCCGCGGCATGGACTGGCGACCCGACTGGGGCATCATCCGGGAGCTGTTCCGGTTCGGACTGCCCACGGGCGTCCAGGGAATCGCGATGAACGTCGCGGGCGTGCTGCTGCTCCGTTTCATTGGCTCGCTGGCGCAGAGCGCTCAGGCGCAAGCCGCCTATGCGATCGGGTACACCGAGCTGTTCTCCTTCATCACCTGGACATCGGTGGGCCTGATGAGCGCCGCCGCCACCGTTGGGGGTCAGAATCTGGGGGCGAACCGTCCCGAGCGCGCGGTGCAGGGCGTGCACGTCGCGGCGGGGCTTGGCCTCGGTCTCGCCGCCGCCATCGGCGTGCTGTTCCTCGCCATCCCACACTCCCTGCTCGCGCTGTTCGGAATGACCGACGCCGTCGTCGTCGGCCTCGGGGTGCAGCTGCTCGGCTTCCTCAGTGTGTCCGGGCTCTTCGTCACCGTCGCCCTCACCTACACGGGGGGACTCCAGGGCACGGGCGACACCCGGTCGCCGCTGTACATCTCGATCGTGTCTCAGATCGTCGTGCCGCTTGGCCTGTGCGCGCTGCTCCAGGCCACGAGAGGGTTACGTCCCGCCGACATCTGGACGGCAATCCTGCTGGGTCACATGACACGGTGTGCGTTGAGCGTCCTCCGATTCCGTCAGGGCAAGTGGCGCAGCATCAAGGTGCAGGTAGAGCCCGCGTGACCGCTCCACCCAAGGCAACACGTCGCGAGTGGATCGGGCTGGCGGTGATCGCCCTCCCCTGCCTGCTCTACTCCATGGACCTCACCGTGCTGAACCTCGCAGTCCCGTCGCTCAGTGCGGACTTGAAGCCGAGCAGCACGCAGCTGTTGTGGATCCTCGATATCTACGGCTTCCTGGTCGCCGGGTCGCTGATCACGATGGGCACGCTGGGCGACCGGATCGGCCGCCGCCGGCTGCTGATGATCGGCGCCGCCGCGTTCGGCGTCGCCTCGGTGCTCGCGGCCTTCTCGCGAACGCCCTCGATGCTGATCGCAGCCCGCGCGGTACTCGGCCTCGCCGGCGCGACGCTGGCACCGTCGACGATGTCCCTGATTCGCAGCATGTTTCTCGACCCGAGACAGCGCTCGGTCGCCATCGGCGTGTGGATCGCCAGCTACTCGGCAGGCGGCGTGATCGGCCAGCCGCTCGGCGGGATCCTGCTCGAGTACTTCTGGTGGGGATCCGTGTTCCTCGTGAGCGTGCCGGTGATGGTGCTCCTGTTGGCGGTGGGACCGGCTTTGCTGCCCGAGTTCCGCGATCCCGAGGCGGGTCGACCCGACCTGTGGAGCGCGGTCCTGTCCGTGGCCGCCGTGCTGGGGGTCATCTACGGCCTCAAGCAGATCGCGGCGCACGGGATCGGGTGGCTGGCGGCCCTCTCCATCGTAGCGGGGTTCGGTCTCGCCGCTGTGTTCGTCCGCAGGCAGCGGAGACTGGCGGACCCGTTGATCGACCTACGCTTGTTCCGAGCACCCGCGTTCAGCGCCTCCCTGGCGACCTACATGCTCGCCACGTTCACCGTGTTCGGACCGTATGTCTTCATCGCCCAGTACCTGCAATTGGTGCTCGGTCTCTCGCCGCTCCAGGCGGGCCTGTGGTCGATGCCGTTCGGCGGCGGGTTCATCGTCGGCTCCATGCTGTCCCCGATCATCGCGCGCCACGTTCGGCCGGCCATCATGATGGGTGTCGGTCTCGTCGTCGCGGCCGCCGGCTTCGTAGTGCTTGCTCAGGTCGGCGGGTCCTCAGGATTGGCAGTCATCGTCACCAGCACGGTGATCTTCTCCCTGGGTCTTTCTCCGGTGTTCACCCTCGCAAACGACCTGATCATCGGGGCCGTCCCACCCGAGCGGGCCGGGGCGGCTGCTGGGATCTCGGAGACGTGCTCCGAGTTCGGCGGCGCGCTCGGCATCGCCATCCTCGGGAGCATCGGGACCGCCATCTATCGTCGCGCCATGGCAGATTCCATCCCCGACGGGATTCCGGACGAGGCCGCGGCGGCGGCGCAGGACACGCTCGCCGGCGCGTTGGCTGCGGCCAGGCACTTGTCCCAGCAGCTGGGAGCGGAGCTGCTCGATAGGGCGCGGGAAGCATTCACGCGCGGGTTGCAGGTGACGGCGATCACCAGCGCGCTCATGGTGATCGCTATGGCTATCCTCGTGGTGGTGGTACTGCGGCATGTACGCTCGGCGTCCGAGCCTGAGCCGCCACGGGGCCGAGAGCCGGACACGGTGGTCGCGACGCCCAACTAAGGAGTGGGGAAGTTGAAGTAAGGGGAATGCCCTGGCCCGGACTCGAACCGGGATGCCTTGCGGCGCTGCCCCCTCAAGACAGTGTGTCTACCAGTTTCACCACCAGGGCGGGTCAGGAAACTTAGAATCGGCCCCTTTGGGGGTCAACCGATGCGGCGCGGCGCGCCGGCCTGCACTAGATTGGTGCCCCATGGAACTCTGGGTTGCGTTCGGCTTCGGTGCGCTGGTCGGGGTGTTCATCGGTACGCTGATCGGTCGCCACCGCGCGGCGCGCGGCACGGCGGCGACGCCCGTGGCCACCCCACCACCGGCGCTGCGTTTCGCGCCGCCCGAAGTGCAGCACGTCGTGCTGGACGAGGGTTCCGCGAACGTGCTGAACGCCCTCAACAACCGCCTCGCGGCCATCGGGGCACTCGCCGACCTGCTGCACGGCAGCCCGCTCGACCCGGAGCGGGCCCGCGCGCTGATGATGCTGCACGGCGAGGTGCGGCGCGCGGCGGAGATCACGCAGCACTTCCTCGAGCTGGCACAGCACCCCATCGGGGCGGCGGAGCCGTCCGACTGCTCGATTGTGCTGAACGGCGTGCTCGCCGAGCGCGAGGGGACGCTCCGGGAGCTGGGGGTGAAGCTGGTGCGAAGCATTCCGCACGAGCTTCCGATGGTCGCCTGCCCAATGGCGCAGCTCACCGAGATGTTGATGAAGCTGGTGGACTTCGCGCTGCGCCGGCTGCGGGACAGCCAGCCGCCACGCGAGCTCCGCATCGCCGTGACCGAGACCGGGCCGTCCCTCACCATCTCCCTGTGGGATTCCGGTACACCGCTGTCGGTCGAGGCGGAGCAGCGACTGGTGACGCCGTTTCGCTTCACGCAGAGCGCGGGCGGGGGCGAGATCGAATTCGCGCTGGCGCGCGCGCTGGCCCAGTCGTCGGGCGGGACGCTGCGACTGCGCCCGCGCCCGGGAGGCGGCGCCGAGGTCGTCGTGACCCTGCCCAAGAGCGTGCTCGCACCGCTGGCCCGCGCGACCGCCGCCACGCCGTCGCTGCCCAAGCTGCGCATCCTCGTCGTGGACGACGACGCCGTGAACCGCCAGGCGATGCGCCTGCTGCTCGAGCGCGAGGGCCACGAGGTGGTCGCGGTCGAGAACGGGCTCGAAGCGATCGAGCGGCTCGGGCCGGCGAGCGACCGGTTCGACGCGGTGGTGACCGACCTCCAGATGCCGCGACTCGGCGGCCGGGCCCTGTACGAGCAGCTGCGGGAGCAGCGTCCCCTCCTCGCCGAGCGCTTCGTCTTCGTCACGGGCGATCGCGCGCGCGATGAGACGCGCCGCTTTCTCGAGGAGTGCGGCCAGCCCGCCGTGATGAAGCCCTACGACTTCAACGACCTGATCAGCGCGATCGGGAAGGTGGCGGGGAAGACGGACTGACCACCTCCGGCTCGTAGGCGAGCCGGATGCCGAACTGCCGCTCCACCCCGGACCGCACTTCCTCCGCGAGCGCCAGGAGGTCCGCACTGGTGCCGCCGAGATTCACCAATGCGAGCGCGTGACGGGTCGAGACCCCTGCTCCACGACCGGTCCCCCGATACCCTTTGGGAAATCCCGCCTGCTCCACGAGCCACGCCGCGGGCACTTTCACGCCCCCGTCCGCCGGAAACGACGGAATTCCCGTCCAGCGCTTCTCGAGATCGGCGAACGCGTCGACCGACAGCACCGGATTCGTGAAGAACGAGCCCGCCGAGCGGGTGTTGGGGTCGGCCGGATCGAGCACCATGGACTTGCTGCGTCGCAGGGTGAGCACCGCTTCTCGCACGAGACGGACCGCTTCAGTCGGGGCAATGGTCTCGAGCCCGCCGAGACCCGCCACGGCGCGCTGTAGCTCCGGATAGCGGATGCGCGGCGTGCGATCGCGAGCCAGTTGCAGCGTGACTTCGAGCACGATGTAGCGCCCCCGGTCCGCGCGCTTGAAGCGGCTGTCCCGATAGCCGAAGGCACAGTCTTCCGCAGTGAAGGTCTGGCGCTCGCGCGTCGTGCGATCGAGACAGGCGACGCTCACCAGCGTCTCGGCGATCTCCTGGCCGTACGCGCCCACGTTCTGAATCGGCGTGCCGCCGACCGTCCCCGGAATGCCCGACAAGCACTCGACGCCCGTCCAGCCGCGCTCCGCCACGCCTTGCACCACCGTGTCCCAATCGACGCCGGCGCCGGCGCGGACCTCGGGGCTGGGCCCGTCGCGGAACTCGATCCCGCCGACGGTGATGCGGAGGACGAGTCCCGGGAAACCGGCGTCGAGGAACACCACGTTGCTGCCGCCGCCCAGCACGTACACCGGCAAGCGCCGGGCTGAGGCGTAGACGAGCGCTGCGCGGACTTCGTCCTCGGTATCGCACTCGACGAAGTAGCGAGCCTTCCCGCCGAGCCCGAGCGTCGTGTATGGAGCGAGGGGCACATGTTCGCGCAGCGGCAAGCCTTATCCTCCACGCTGTTGTTAAGTGTTGCGGTGCCGCGACGGCCACTCCGTTACGAGTGGCTTGCATGGAATGTACGGCCTGCCAAGCTTGTCGTGATGCCGGCGAAGCGCGCAGAGACGGCCATTGCCACCACGCGGGAAGGCTCGGACAGCTTTCGTTTGCTGGTCGAGAGCGTCCGCGATTACGCGATCTTCATGCTGGATGGCGCGGGTCGGGTCTCGAACTGGAATGCGGGAGCGCAGCGCCTCAAGGGGTACCGGGCGGAGGAGATCATGGGGCAGCATTTCGCTCGCTTCCATCCTGCAGACGCAGTCGCGGCGGGCAAGCCGGCGCGGCTGCTCGCGCTCGCCGCGCGCGAGGGCCGCGCGGAAGACGAGGGCTGGCGAGTTCGGAAGGACGGCTCCCGCTTCTGGGCCAACGTGACTATAACGGCCCTGCGGGATTCGGATGGCGCGGTCATCGGGTTCGCGAAGGTGACCCGCGACATGACGGAGCGCAAGAAAGTGGAGGACGCGCTGCGTCAGAGCGAACAGACCTTCCGGCTGCTGACGGAGAGTGTTCAGGACTACGCCATCTTCATGCTCGACCCCGAGGGGCGCGTCGCGAGCTGGAATGCCGGAGCGGAGCTCATCAAAGGATACCGTCCCCAGGAGATCCTCGGCGAACACTTCTCCAAGTTCTATCCGCCGGAGGACGTGGCGCAAGGCAAGCCGCAGTGGGAGCTGGAGATCGCGGAGCGGGAGGGCCGTCACGAGGACGAAGGGTGGCGCGTGCGCAAGGACGGCACGCGGTTCTGGGCCAACGCCGTGCTCAACGCGATGCGGGATGCTCACGGCGGGCTCGTGGGCTTCGCCAAGGTGACCCGCGATCTCACGCAGCGGCGCCGCGTCGAACAGGCGCTCGCCCAATCGAATCAGGAGCTGGAGCGGTTCAGCTACTCGGTCTCCCACGACCTGCGGGCGCCGCTGCGTGCCATCAACGGCTTCGCCCAGGCGCTGGCCGAGGGCCACGCCGCCCAGCTCGACGAGGAAGGCAAGCGGCTCCTGGCCGTGATCCGCGACAGCGCGAAGCTGGGCGGCCAGCTGATCGACGCGCTCCTCAACTTCTCGCGCGTGGGACGCCAGGAGCTCGCGAGGGCCCCCGTCGACCTCAGTGCGTTGGCCGAAAACGTGGTGTCGGAGCTGCGCCAGACCCAGGGCCCGGTTGCCGTGGAAGTGGTGCTGACGCCCCTGCCCCCCACCCACGGGGATGCTGCGCTGCTCCGCAACGTGCTGATCAATCTGATCGGCAACGCCTTCAAGTTCAGCGCAAACCGAGCACATCCGAAGGTCGAGATCGGTGCTCAGCGGGATGGACCGGAAGTCACCTACTATGTGAAGGACAACGGCGTCGGATTCGACATGCAGTACGCGGGCAAGCTCTTCGGCGTGTTCCAGCGGCTGCATCGTCCCGATGAGT
>WNGC01002669.1_pt1 | contig 20573 bp, 21 predicted proteins | sample 5400051 | NCBI WGS metagenome assembly WNGC01 (sample SAMN13153368, study PRJNA577476) | soil metagenome | isolation source: 20 cm soil or saprolite under grassland replicate 2 | place: USA:California | collected 2016-06-15
TCGCACACGCCGGAGAAGCTCGCCCTGGGGGCCGGCCTGCGGCACGGCCTAGAGCGGGGCGAGTTCCGCGTGTACTACCAACCCAAGATCGACATGACCACAGGCGCGATCACGGGGGTCGAAGCGCTGCTGCGCTGGCAGCACCCCGAGAGGGGCCTGCTGCTCCCGGAGAAATTCATCCACCTCGCCGAGGAAACGGGACTGATCGTTCCGATCGGACTGTGGACGCTGCGCGAGGTCTGTACGCGCGCCCAAGCCTGGAAGGATGCCGGCTTGCCGCGGATGCCGATCGCGGTCAACCTTTCGGCCATCCAGTTCCGCGAGGAGCAGCTCGTATCCCAGCTCGCGGAAATCCTCAAGTCCACCGGGACCGAAGCCGGCATCCTCGAGCTCGAAATCACCGAAAGTATGGTGATGCGGGATCCGGACGAGGCGGTGAAGCTCATGCGCAATCTGCGCGCGATGGGCGTGCACCTCACCATCGACGACTTCGGCACCGGCTATTCGTCGCTCGGCTACCTCAAGCTCTTTCCGATCAACAACCTGAAGGTGGACAGGAGTTTCGTGCGCGACCTGCCGCATTCAAAGGACGACGTCGCCATCACGCGGGCGGTCATCGCGATGGCCCACAGCCTGGAGATGAACGTGATCGCCGAGGGCGTCGAGCTGCGCGAGCAGCTCGACGTGCTGCGCAAGGAGGGCTGCGACGAATTCCAGGGCTATCTGTGCCGGCCGCCGCTCGTGGAGGAGGAACTCATCCGCTTCATCCGGGACGGCGGCACGCAGGGGAAGCTGAACTAGCGCGCGAACCCCGACCTGTATGAGCCGGGGTTTGCGCGAGAAACCGGCGCGACTTCAGGCCGGAACGGGTTCCTTAGGCTTCACTTCGGGGGCGGCGGGCTTCGCGGGCACGGAGGGCTTGTCCTTCTTGCTCTCGTCCGCCGTCTTCTTCCGGCGGACCTCCTCGGCCTGGCGCGCTTTCCAGTACATCTCGTCGAACTCGTAGCACATAAGGACTCCTTTCACATCAGGTGATGGACAGGTCTCCCCTTATTCGATCCATGCTACTCGCGGCGTGCGGGAAGTTCAACAGGAACGGTGTGGACCGTCCCCGGCGCGAAAACCTGTGCTACCGTTGCCGGAAAACCGTTCCCTTCGCGACACCATGAAAGACAATCCGATCGGCTCAATCCGGCTCGTTGTGCTTCTCGCCGGCGCGCTCATTCTCGGCGCCGCCCTCGCGCAGTCCCCGGGGTATCCCGCGAGGACGATTCGCCTGGTGGCGGGCACCGCCCCGGGCGGCATCACCGACTACCTCGCGCGCATGTCGGCCGAAGGCCTGGCGGTCCAGCTCGGAGCGCAGGTCGTGGTCGAGAACAAGGCGGGCGCCACCGGCAATCTCGCGATCGAGCACGTGGCGAAATCGGCGCCCGACGGCTACACGCTGCTGCTCGTGGCGGGCGGAAACGTCGTCATCACGCCTTTCCTGTACGGTTCCCTGCCGTTCGATCCTCTCCGCGACATCGTGCCGGTTTTCAACGTCGCCGACGCGCCGCAGCTCCTGGTCGTGCCCGGGACCCTTCCGGTGAACGACCTGCGGGAATTCATCGCGCTCGCCAGGGCGAATCCGGGAAAGATGAACTACGCGTCGGCGGGTCCCGGAAGCACCACGCACCTGGCCGCCGATCACTTCGCGCGCCTCGCGGGCGTGCGGCTCGTGCACGTCCCCTACAAGGGCACGGGGCCGGCGCTCACCGATCTCGTCGCGGGCCGCGTGCAGATGCTCTCGGTGGGCCTCGCGCCCGTGCAGGCGCACCTGAAGAGCGGCGCGCTCAAGGCGCTCGCGGCGGCCGCGAAGACGCGTCTTGCCGCTTTGCCCCAGGTGCCGACCTCCGCCGAGGCCGGGCTGCCCGGCTGGGAGATGACCACCTGGTTCGGAATTTTCGCGCCCAAGGGCACGAGCCCCGGGATCGTGAGGCTCGTCAATTCGAAGATGCAGGCGGTGATCGACGATTCGAAGGCGAGGCAACGCCTGCTCGAATCCGGCCTCTCGCCCGTCGGCGGCTCCGTGGAGGCGTTTGCGGAGCTGGTGCGCTCCGACACTCGCGCCTGGGAGAGGGTCGTCAGGGCCTCGGGCGTGAAGCTCGACTGAGCTTGTCTTCGGAATCGAGGGAGAAGGCGATGAAGATCTGCCATTACAACGAGGGTCTCGCGGGGGCCGTGGTCGGGGAAAAGCTGTATCCGATAGGCGACGCGCTCATGAAAGCGGGCCATCTCAAGCCGGGCCACACCATGCTCGAGGTGATCGAGCGGCTCGCGAACGAGCCTGCGGCGACCAAGTGCGCGCGCTTCGCGTCGCAGACCGGGTCGTCCGTGCCGCTCGCGCAGGTGAAACTGCTCGCGCCGCTCCTCGACCCGCCCGCGATCTGGGCAGCGGCCGCGAACTACACGGCACACCAGGCGGAGATGCGGGAAAAAATGGGCTCGTCCGACCGCTCGGGCCTCTCCAAGGACGAGCTGATGGCGGAGTTTTTTCTCAAGCCCGCGTCCTCGATCATCGGCCCGGGCGGGACCGTGATCCTTCCGAGAATATCCAGGGACGTGGATTTCGAATGCGAGCTGTGCGCGGTGATCGGAAAGACTGCGCGCCACGTCAGCGAAGACCAGGCGCTCGACCACGTGTTTGGCTACACGATTTGCTGGGACTTCAGCCAGCGCGATCCCTGGGGGCGGGGCAGGCAGAACACGCGCAACATCCGCAAGGGCTTCGACACCTTCACCGGCCTCGGGCCGTGGATCGTGACGCGCGACGAGATCGACGATCCGCAAAACCTCGCGATCCGTGTCGAGCAGAACGGCAAGCTCGCCATGAGCGCGCATACCGGTGACATGATCTGCAGCCTGCGCGAGCACATTCGCTTCCTCTCGGGCGTGATGACGCTCAAGCCCGGAGTCCTGATCACGACCGGGACGCCGGCGGGCGTCTCGAAGCTCGCCGACGGCGATCACCTGAGAGGCAGCATCGAGAGGATCGGCGAGATGGAAGTCGCGGTGCGGGCCGAACGCTAGCCGGGCGCGGTGACTGTGGGCGCCGCATTGGCGTAGACTGGCGATCGACATCCCACAAGAACAAAATGAAATCGTCTCGTGCCGCATTGTTCGTAACGGCCGGCCTTTTCGCCGCGTTCGCGTCCGCACAGACCGGCTATCCGAACAGGCCGATCCGGCTCGTCGTGCCCTGGCCGCCGGGACAGGCCACGGATCTCTCGGCGCGGCTGGTCGCGCAGAAGCTCTCGGAATCGCTCGGGCAGCCCCTGGTGGTCGACAACCGCCCGGGCGCGGGCGGGGTGATCGGCTCCGACACGGTTGCAAAATCCGCTCCCGACGGCTACACCCTGCTTGCGGGTTCCTCCGGCCCGATCTCGATCAACCCCATCGTGCAGAAGGTCCCCTACGATCCGGAGCAGGCGTTCGCGCCGGTAAGCCTTATCGCGACGGTTCCTTACGTCCTCGTCGCGAACCCCGCGTTTCCCGCGGCGGGTATCCGCGAATTCATCGCGAGCGCGCGCGCGAATCCGGACAAGTACACGTTTGCGTCCTCCGGCACCGGGGCGACCGGGCATCTGGTGGCGGAGTTTTTCAACTCGATGGCAGGTATCCGCGCCACGCACGTACCCTACAAGGGCAGCGTTCCGGCGATCACCGACCTGTTGAACGGCAACGTGACCTACGCTTTCGAGACGCTCGCAGCGACGGCCGGTCACGTGAAATCCGGGCGCCTCAAGGCGTACGGCATCTCGAGCGCCCGGCGCAACGACGCGCTGCCGGAGGTCGCGCCGGTCCACGAATCGGCCGAGCTGCCCGGTTTCGAAGTGGTCGCCTGGATCGGCTATCTCGCCCCGGCCGGCACGCCTGCCGAGACGCGCGCGCGCCTCGCCGCCGAGGTGCGCAAGGCGGTGCAGGCGGGCGACCTGCGCGAGCGCTACGCCGCGCTCGGGATGGATCCGGTGTCGAGCTCGCCCGAGGATCTCGGCGCGCTCTTGAAGCGCGAGCACGAGCGCTACGCGGCTATCGTGAAAAGAGCGAACATCCGGATCGATTGACGATGCGTTTGCCCCCGCGCAATTCCCGCCGGATCGCAGCCGCGTGCCTTATCGGCCTCGCTCTGGGCGCAGTCGCCGCGCGCTCCGCCGCGCAGAACGCCTATCCGAACCGCGCGATCCGGATGGTCGTGGATACTTCCCCGGGCGGGCTGACCGATATCCTCGGGCGCGTAGCTGCCGAGGGCCTCGCGCGCGAGCTCGGCCGGCAGGTGGTGGTCGAGAACAAGGCGGGCGCATCGGGCAACGTCGCCATCGAATACGTGGTGAAATCGCCCGCCGACGGCCACACGCTGCTGATCGGCGCCGGCGGGAACCTCGTCATCAAGCCTTTCCTCGAGCACTCGCTTCTTTTCGATCCACTCGTCGACCTCGTCCCGGTGTTCAACGTCGCCGAGGCGCCGCACATCCTGGTCGTCCCGAACTCGCTCGCGGCGAAGGATCTCGCGGAGTTCATCGCGTACGCCAGAGCGAACCCGGGCAAGGTCTACTACGGCTCGGCGGGAACCGGCAGCCCGCCGCATCTCGCCGCCGATCAATTCGCGCGCCTCGCGGGCCTGCAGCTCGTGCACGTGCCCTACAAGGGCGTGGGGCCGGCGTTCCCCGATCTCATCGCGGGCCGCCTGCAGATCATGTCGATGAGCTACGGGTCGGCGCGGCCGCATCTCAAGAGCGGCGCGCTGCGCGCGCTCGCGGCCGGATCGAAGCGGCGCCTGGCCGGACTGCCCGAAGTGCCGACCTCCGCCGAGGCGGGACTGCCGGGCTGGGAGATGAGCGCGTGGTTCGGCATCTTCGCGCCGAAAGACACGACCCTCGAAATCGTGCGCCTGCTGAACGAGAAGCTCCAGGCGGTGATCGAGGAGCCCAAGGCGAGACAGCGGCTGCTCGAGGTCGGAGCCGAGCCGCTCGGCGGTCCGGCACCGGCGTTTGCCGAGCGCGTGCGCTCCGACTATCGGATGTGGGGGCAGGTCATCAAGGAATCGGGAATCAAGCTGGAGTAGTGCTATGGCTCGTTCGGTGCTCAGGACGAAATTCATCTCGCACGGCACGCTCGGCTCGAAGGATCTCGAGGCGACGCGCCGCTTCTACGAGGAGTTCCTCGGCCTGGAGGTGGTGCGTACCAGCCCCGTGTCCCTCATGATTCGCCTCGGCGGCAACCACGTGTACGCCGTGGTCTACACCAAGAAAAAAGAGCGCATGCCGCGCGTCTACCACAACGGCCTGGACGTCGACACCGACGCCGACGTGGACGAAGCCTGGCGGGCGTGCCACTCGCAGGCAGCCCAATGGGGCTTGCACGACATCGACAAGCCCTCGGCCCGCCACGGAACCTACAGCTTCCTTTTCTGGGACGCCGACGACAATGCCTGGGAAATCCTCTCCAATCCCAAAGGGGGCTACACCTGGATCTTCGAGCAGGGCGATCTCGAGGGCCGGGGGCATTTCGAGCGCGGCTTCCGTCACAAGCGCCCCGACGCGAAGGAGGAAAGCGCGTGAGGGCGGCGTACTACGAGCGTAAAGGACCTGCGCCGAAAGTCCTCGTCCTGGGCGAGATGCCCGATCCGCAGCCCGCGCCGGGCGAGGTGCGCGTCAAGCTGCGTTTTTCCGGAATCAATCCCACCGACACGAAATTGCGTGGCGGCTGGGACGGCAACATGGAAATGCCGTTTCCGCGCGTGATCCCGCACCAGGACGGAGCCGGTGTCGTCGACGCGGTCGGGCCGTGCGTGCCGCAATCGAGGCTCGGCGAGCGCGTCTGGGTCTACGAGGCGCAGCGCGGCCGCGCCTTCGGCACCGCCGCGGAGTACGTCGCCATCCCTTCGGAGAATGCAGTCGCGCTTCCAGAGGGCGCGAGCTTCGAGACCGGGGCCTGCCTCGGCATCGCCGGGATGACCGCGCACCGCTGCCTTTTCCAGGACGGCGGAATCCAGGGACAGACCGTGCTCGTCGCGGGCGGCGCGGGTGCGGTCGGCAACGCGGCAATTCAGCTCGCGAAGTGGGGCGGAGCGCGGGTCGCCTCCACCGTGAGCCGGCCCGAGCAGGAGAAGGTGGCGCGCGACGCGGGCGCCGATCTCGTCGTCAATCGCAAGACCGAGGACGCCGCCGCGAGAATCAAGGCGTTCACGCGGGGACTGGGTCTCGACCGCGTGGTGGAAGTCGCCTTCGATGCGAACCTCGAGCTCGACCGTGCGGTGCTGAAAGCCAACGGCGTGATCTCCACCTACTCCTCCGGTCCGTCCGAAAGCGCGCCGCGAATTCCGTTCACGGCTATCATGCGGCAGGGGATAAGCGTGCATTTCATCCTCGTCTACGTGATGCCCCGCGAAGCGCACCAGTTGGCGGCGCGCGACCTGAACGCAGCGATCGAGGCGGGGCGCTACCGCCCGCAGATCGCCGGCATCTTCAAGCTCGATGAAACGGCCAAGGCACACGAAGCGCAGGAAAGCGGCGGCACGGTCGGCAAGCTCCTCATCGGTGTCTGAGACCATGCAGAACGACTTCGCGAACAAGCTGCGCGCGGCCGCGGAAAAAGCGCGCGGAGCCGGAAGGGCGTGGCTACGAGCGGCGATCGCTCGAGCGGACAAACTGGGGCCGTACGCGACAAAGACGCTAGCGACCTTCAAGACCCTGTGGATCGCAGGCACCAACAAGCTGCGGACCCGGTTTCCGATTCTGGACGTTTACGCGCGAGCGCTGCGACTGCACGCCGCCAAGGCCCTCGAAGCCGTCAACCGCGGATACCGCGCAGGGGTCGCCACCATCGGCAGGGTCAGCCCGCGCACCGCGAGGGCAATCGTGGCCTGCGAGACCTGGCTCCGGCAGAGCGACTGGCGCAGGCTCTCCCTCACGGGGCTCGCCGCAGTCCTCGTGCTCGGAATCGGTTTCGCGGCGATTTTTCCGGAAGCGGCCGGGCGCTATGGCCGCGTGATATTCACTTCGAACCGCGTCGTGCCGCTTCCGGACGAAACGCGCCGGGCCGTCCGCGAAAAAGCGAAACAGCTTGCCGCGGCGCTCGACAGTCGCCTGGACAGGAAAAGAAGGCTCGCCGGCGAGACCTGGACCTCCGCGCAAGTCCTCGTCGCGCTCAGGGAAAGCGATCCGCCCACCGCGAGCCGGATCGACGTCAAGCTGATCGAGCAGTATTTCCGCTCCGTGGCCGGACCCGAGTGCGCCTGCTGGCGCCGGTGCGGACGGGGGCTGGCCCCTGTTCGCGGGTGCGCAGCAGCAAAAGTTCGCCTCGAGCTACGGGACGGCCGCGGCCATACTCGCGCTGCACGAGCAGGCCGCCCTCCAACCCGACCGCGGGCAGAAGAAGCGGCTCGCCGCCGCGGTGGACCGCGGAGCGGACTGGCTGAAAAGCCACGTCGTCGCCGGCCGGGCGCGCTGGGTGGACTATCCGGCGTGGCCGGAGGCCCGGGAAGACTTCCTGGGGGTCTCGGGTTTCGCGCTCTTCGCGCTGCATCGCGCGGGCGCCTGGTGGCTGGGCTCGCTCGACCGCGACTGGCTGCGCGAACTTCCGGCGCAAGCGCCGGCCGCGCTGCGCGGCGGAGCCTCGGCGAAGGCGGTGCAGGTCGGCAACCGGTCCTTCCCGGACGAGACGCGCTACTACGAACTCCCTTGGACGATTCTCGCGACGGAGGAGGTCTACCGGAGCGCCGGGATTTTCCGAAAAGTCCGCACGGTACAGTGGCTGGAGCGCGCCCTCGCGCCCGGGGCTACGATCTACGCGCTCACCGGACGCGAAAAGAGCGCGACGATCGTCGCCGAAGCGCTCCTCGCCTTGCGGAACGAAATGAAGCATGAGTAGCGCGAAGAGCGGTCGCGGCGCCGAGGCCACGCTCAAGCGCGACGTGGCGCTCGCCAACCTCATCATCGAGCGTTTCGGTCTCTCGAACGCCTTCGGGCACGCGAGTGCCCGCATCCCGGGCACGGACACCTTCTTCATGCCCACGCGGCGCAGCCCCGGCCTCGCCAGCGCGAGTACGCTGCTGGTTCTGGACACCGAAGGCAAGGTTCTCTCGGGCAGGGGGACGCCGAACAGCGAGCTCTGGATCCACGCGCGTACCTACGCCGCCCGGCCCGATGTGGGCGGAGTCGTGCACGCGCATCCGCCGGCCTGCGTCTGCCTCACGCAGATCGGGCAACCGCATCGTGTCGTGCACAACCAGGGCGGGGCGTTTTATGCGGACGTGCCCGAGTACGAGCGCATCGGGCTTATCCGCACGCGCGAGCTGGGCGATCTGCTCGCGCGCAAGTTGGGTTCGGGCCTCGCAGTCATGATGCGCGGCCACGGCATCACCACCGCGCTACCCGACGTGCGCGCGGCCACCGTGGCCGCGTGCATGCTGGAGGAGAGCGCCGGCATGCAGCTGCGCATGCTCGCCGCCGCGGGCGGAGACGCCGCGCGCCTCCGCGCCTACACCCGCGAGGAAGCGGGGAGCGTGAGCGACCAGATCAGCCCGCGTGTCGTGGAGCGGGCCTGGGAATACTACGCGCTCGCGGCGGAGCAAAGACCGCTGGGCGGCTAGAGAGCTCCGACGGAAAGGACGCCCTCGCTCGGCCGGCTCATTTGCGTCCCGGGCCGGCCTCCTGCACCAGGTTCTTGTCGATCAGCGTGATCTCGATGCGGCGGTTCTTCTTCCGCCCCTCGGGGGTGTCGTTCTCGGCGACGGGCTGGTATTCGGCCCGGCCCGAGGCGATCATGCGCTCGGGCGGGATGCCCACTTCCTGCAGATAGTGCACGACGTTGGTCGCGCGCGCGACCGAGAGCTCCCAGTTGGAGGGAAAGACCTTCAGCGCCGCCTTGCTGATCGGCACGTTGTCGGTGTGGCCGACGACGCGGATGACCTTGTCCTCGTAGCCTTTCAGCGCCTCGCCCACTTTTTTTAGCACATCTTTGCCCGTTTCCTTGAGGTTAGCCCGGCCGGAGTCGAAGAACAGCTGCTCGGCGACGTCGACCGTCAGCATGTCCTTGTACTGCCGCACCTGGAGCTGGCCTTTCTTGACCTCCTCGGTGAGGTTGCGCACCAGCGCGTCGTATTGCGATGTGTTCTGCTGGCTGGCGGCCAGCAATTGCGCCTTCTGCTGCTCCAGCGCGTCGATCTGCCTGCGCAGATCCGCCTGCTGCTGCTCGAGGGACGTCTTCTGTGACTGCAGTCCCTGCACCTGCTCCTGGAGCGTGCCGTGCTGTTTCTGCAGCGCAGCGATCTCCTGATTCTTGTCCGCTTCCAGCTTCTCGTACGTGCCCGTGCTGACGCAGCCGCCTACCATGACGGCCGCGGCGACCGCGGCGCTTGCAGCGTGCAATCTCCTTCCGTTCATTTCCTTCTCCTTCAAAGCGATGACTCCCCTGGGTCGATACAATATAACACCGCGCGGCGCGAACCTCGCCGCACCGCGGTTCCTCGGGTACGTTCAGCGGAAGGTGAAGGTTCCGGCGGTGATCGCGTTCGCGCCGTTGAACGTACCGGGCATGATGCCCCGGCTCACGACGTTCCCGGCCGTGACGGCGCTCGCGCCGTTGAAGGTGCCGGGCATGATTCCGGGGCGCACGACGTTTCCGGCGCCCAGTGCCGTGAATGAGGTGCGGACGAGGATGGGACGGCGGTGCCGGACCGGGACCACCGCAATCGGCCCGGCGTACGGCATGGTTCCGCCGTAAGCGTCGCAATCCACGTGCCGTTCGAGAAGGCAACGCTCATATGCCGACTGTGACGCCTGCGTAAAGGAGGCGAGCTCTGCCTGTTGCCGGGCCCGTGCCAGGCGCTCGGCATGCAGCTGCCGCTCCAGCCCGTCCAGCCTGTTCGAAAGGGCCGGATCAGGTGCGGGAGTCGCCGCGGCGCGTGCGAGGAGAGCAGGGGCTGGCGTGTAGACGGAGATCCTGTCCGTCACCGTGTCGGGCTTCTTCCCGTCCATGGGCGCCGTATCGGAGTAGTGCGTTTTGCCGGCTGCGTCGACCCACTTGTAGATCTGCGCATGAGCCGGTCCGACGGCGGCCGCCAGCAGAATCACGACCGAAACGAGAAATGAGATGAGCGTCTTCATGATCGCGTGCTCCGGGACGATGATTGGAATGCTAGCAAAGTCCCGCGCCGAGCGGCGCGATTAAAGTGTTTCAAATTGTGTGGCCGTAGCGCTTCGGCGACATCTGGCTAAGCCTGTATGCGGATGGGCAGCGAGCGAATCGGTTTTCCCGTCGCCGCGAACAGCGCATTCGCGACCGCCGGCGCGATAACCGGCGTCGCGGGCTCGCCCACGCCGGTGGGTTTCTCGCTCGAGCGGGCGATGTACACGCCGATGCGCGGCATCTCGTTCATTCGCAGCGGCACGTAGTCGTGGAAATTCGACTGCTCGACCACGCCCTCCTTCAGCGTGATCGCTCCGTGCATCGCCGCAGTGAGGCCGTAGGCGATGCCGCTTTCCATCTGCGCGCGGATCACGTCCGGGTTCACCGCCAGGCCGCAGTCCACCGCGCACATGACGCGGTCCACGCGCCAGGAGCCGTCGCGCCTGACGGTGACTTCCGCCACCTGCGCGACCACCGTGTTGAAGGACTCGTGCACCGCGATGCCGCGCCCGCGCCGGTCGCCGACCCTCGCCGACACGAGCGGCGTGCTCCAGTCGGCCTCGGTCGCCGCCATTTCGAGGACGGTCTTGTGCCGCGGGGATTTTGCGAGCAGCGCGCGGCGGAACTGGTAGGGATCCTTTCCGATCGCCAGAGCGAGCTCGTCGAGGAAGGTCTCGGTCGAGAACGCGGTGTGGGTCGAGCCGACCGAGCGCCACCACTGCACCGGCACGCCCATCTTGGGCGAGTGCAGCTCAACACCCAGATTGGGAACTGCATACGGGAGGTTCGCCGCGCCCTCCACCGATGTCGCGTCGATCCCGTCCTTCACCATCATGCCCTCGAAGGCGGTGCCGGCGAGGATCGACTGCCCGACGATGCGGTGCTGCCAGGCGATCACGTTCCCTTGCGCGTCCAGCCCCGCTTTCAGCGCGTGGTAGTACATCGGACGGTAGTGGCCCGCGCGCATGTCGTCCTCTCGCGTCCACACCAGCTTCACCGGAGCGCGGCCATCGATCGCTTTCGCGATCTGTACCGCCTCGACGAGGTAATCTGCGTGCGGATTGGCGCGGCGCCCGAAGCTACCGCCGGCGAAGAGCATGTTGAGCTTGACCTGCTCGGGCTTCATTCCGAGGACCGCTGCGACCTCGGGCTGGTCGATCGACTGGAACTGCTCGCCGTTCCAGATCTCGCAGGTGTCCGCCGAGAGCTTCACGACGCAGTTCATCGGCTCCATGCAGGCGTGCGCGAGATACGGGAACTCGTAAGCCGCCTCCAGCGTCTTCGCCGCGCGGGCGAACGCCCCGGGGAGATCGCCTTCCTTCCTCGCGGGCAGGCCGGGCGTCGCGGCGAGGTTCTTGTACTCGGCCATGATCTCGGCCGAACCCAGCTTGAACGCGCCGGACTCATCCCACTCCACGGCGAGCGCGTCGCGGCCCTTTTTCGCGGACCAGAAATCGGTCGCGAGCACCGCAACGCCCTGCGGGATCGCCACCACGTCGACCACGCCCTTCACCGCCTTCGCTTTCGCCGCGTCGAAGGACTTCTGTTTTCCGCCGAAACGCGGCGGATGCGCGATGAGCGCCGTGAGCATCCCGGGGAGCTTCACGTCCTGCGTGTAGATCGCGGTGCCGTTCGACTTGGCGCGGGTGTCGGTGCGCGTCATGCGCCGGCCGATCAGGGCGAAATCCTTCGGATCCTTGAGCTTCACGTCCTGCGGGACCGGCTGCTTGGCCGCGCTCGCCGCGAGCTGGCCGAAGGTCGTCTTGCGGTTCGACGGCAGATGCACCACCGCGCCGCGCGCGATCGTGATCGAGTCCGGCGCGACGTTCCAGCGCTCGGCCGCCGCGGCGAGCAGCATCGCCCGCGCAGCGGCGCCGGCCTTGCGCATCTGCTCGTACGAATTCGCGAGCGCGGTGCTGCCGCCCGTGCCCTGCATCGCGCCGAGGAAAAGATTGTTGTAGCGGCTTGCGTCCGCGGGCGCACCCTCGACCCGGATCTGGCTCCAGTCGGCGTCGAGCTCCTCGGCGACGAGCGTGGGCAGGCCCGTGTACGTGCCCTGGCCCATCTCGAGGTGCTTCACGATCACCGTGACCGTGCTGTCCGTACCGATACGGACGAAGGCGTTGGGCTCGAATGTTCCGGCCGCGACGACGCTGCGGCCGCCTTGGCCGGGACCGGCCATTTGCGCGAACGACGGCGCGGCGACCCCGAGGGTGAGCCCCGCGCCCGCCTTGAGGAAGTCGCGCCGGCTGAGGTTGATGATTCCAGATGCGTTCATGCCCTTCTCCCGGCGCGTCATTTCAGATTCCGCGACGCCTGCCTGACCGCAAGGCCGATGCGGTTATAGGTGCCGCAACGGCACACGTTGCCGTTCATGGCGCTTTCGATTTCGGCGTCGGTGGGGCGCTTCACCTTGGCGAGCAGTGCCGCGGCGCTCATGATCTGGCCCGACTGGCAGTAGCCGCACTGCGGCACGTCGTTCGCGGCCCAGGCCTCCTGCAGCGCTCTGCCTTCCTTGGTCTGGCCTATGCCCTCGATGGTCGTGATCCTCTTGCCGGCCGCCGCGCCGAGCGGCGTCGAGCAGGACCGCGCCGCCTGTCCGTTCACGTGCACGGTGCAGGCGCCGCACAGCGCCATGCCGCAACCGTACTTGGTGCCGGTCATGCCGAGATGGTCGCGCAGGACCCACAGGAGAGGCGTGTCCCGGTCGGCGTCCACCGACATGGGTTTGCCGTTGACGTTCAGGGTGATCATCGAGGAGCTCCTGGGGAAAATTCCGCCGCGACTATTTTCTGCCCGGCGGGGCGGACGCGAGCCGATCGCGGAAGCGGGCTCGCTCGGCTAGTGGTGCGAAGGTGTCGTCACGGTCGCGTTGGCGGCCAGCGCCGCAGCAGCGGCCGCCGCCGCCGCGATCGCGGATACCACGGTCGACATGACGCCGCCCGAGGACGCCGTTGGAACGGCGCCTTGCGACGCGCCGCCGGCGGCTTGAGCCATCTGTACCGGACCCTGCGCGGGGGTTTGCGCAAAGCCATCGACCGCGAAGACGAGCGACGCGAAAACGAGCGAGACAAAGACCGGCAGAGTTTTCACCTGTCCTCCTTTTTCTTGGGGTTCGAACACCCGGATTCCCGGATTATAGGGTAGAGCGATTGCGCCGTGCGGAAAAAAATCCATTCGTGGTCCCGCTTCGGCAGCGCTGCGAGCGCCGCGCGCGCCTCGGCGAGGAGGCATGGCAGGCTGCCTTCGGAGGCGGGGAAATTCGAGCCCCAGGCGATGCGTTCCGCCCCGAATTCGCTCACAACTCGGGAAAAAAAACTCTCCGGCGTCGCCCTGCCTTGACGCGCTTCGCGTACGTTGTGCGTAGTGAGCTTGAGGTAAAGATTCCGATAGCGCGCTAGCGCGAACAGGCTCGCGGCGGCGGCGTAAGGCGGCCCGTCGTCGATCGCGGGCCGCGCCATGTGGTCGAGCACAACACGAACCTGGGGAAACCGCTCGAGCATCGTCACGAGCTGCGGAAGTCCCGCGGCGCGCAGCTGCACGCACACCGGGATCCCGGCGTCGCCCGCGGATTCCCAAGCGGGAAACGAGCGCGGGTCGTCGAGCCTCGCGTCCTTTATCGCGGCGGTGTGGCCGGCGATGAATATGCGCAAGCCCGACAATCCCCTGCTTAGCCAGTGGCGGATTCGCTCGGGGGCGCCGGGCTGAAAGACGTCCACCGAGAATACGCCGGTGAAGCGCTCCGGGTGTGCGGCCACAGCGTCGGCGACGCAGGAGTTGTCGTGGCCGTAGGAGGTCGAGGCCTGCACCAGCGCCGAACTGGCGACGCCGGCCTCGTCCATCGCGTCGAGCATCTTCTCGACGCCGACCGGCCGCTCGCGCGCCCAATCCGATTGATGACCGCTCAAGGGCGCGAGTGGGTAGCGCTGCACGTCGGCGGAGATCACGTGCACATGGAGGTCGATGACGGCGCTCACTCGATTCGCCCCACCGCCTTTACCACCTTGGCCATGTCCTCGTAGTCCTCGCGGATCAGGCGCTCGAACGCATCGGGGCCCAAGGGGCGCGGCTCGACGCCTTGGCCGGCGAGCCGGCCGAGGATCACCGGGTCGCGCAGCAGCTTCGCCACCGCCGCGTTGATGCGCGCGATCACCGCCTTGGGCGTCTTCGCCGGCGCGAGCAGCCCGAACCACGAATCGAACCCGTATCCGGGAACGCTCTCGGCGACCGGCGGCACCTCGGGAAGGAAGGCCGAGCGCTTCGGCGATGTCACGCCCAGAAGCCGGATGCGCCCGTCCTTGATGAAAGGAATGGCGCCGACATTGGGCACGATCACCACGTGCGAGCGCGCGGCGAGCACGTCGTTGTTCGCGTCCGCCGTGGACTTGAACGGGATGTGCACCATGTCCAGGCCCGCGAGGCTCGCGAAGTACGCCATCGCCAGATGGCTCGAGCTGCCGTGGCCTGCAGAGGCGTAGTTGAGCCTGCCGGGATTCGCCTTTGCGTACGTGAGGAACTCGGCCACGGTCCTTGCCGGGACCGAGGCGCTCGCCATGAGCACGTAGCTCTGCATGCCGATGTTGGCGACGCCCGCGAAGTCCTTGATCGGGTCGTAGGCGGGATTCGCGCCGAGGAGCGCCGTGACGTTGTGGCTGGAGGCCGCGAAGATGAGCGTCTGGCCGTCGGGCGCAGCCTTCGCTACGCCGGCCGTGCCGATCGCGCCGCCGGCGCCCGGGCGGTTGTCGATGATCGCGGTCGCCCCCAGCGCCGCGCCCAATTCGCTGTAGAAAGTGCGCGCGAGCACCTCGCGCGCGCCGCCGGCGGCGAAAGGCACGACGATGCGCATCACCTTGCCCCCCGGCTGCGCTTGAGCCGGGCAGGCGAGTGCGACGCAGAGGAGCGCAAGGGATGTCGATGCGCAGCTGGGGATCCGGCTCACGATGCCGGAACTTTAGCAAATTACAAAAAATCGGCTCGAGTTACGACAGTGTACTCATCGACCGGAGCGCGCCGCCTCCAGTTCACGGCGCGCCTGCTCCGCGTCGTCCTCGAGCTTCTTCTGGCGCTCCCAGTAGGCGTCGGTCAGGCGAGATCCAGCTTCAGGGGCCGTGCCCGTTCCGGTGCCCGTAACTGTTCCGGTCCCCGTGCCCGTACCCGTACCTGTTCCGGTGCCCGTACCTGTTCCGGTTGCGGTGCCCGTTCCGGTTCCCGTGCCAGCCCCTTTCCCTCGACGGGCGATGCCAATGCGCTCGCCGGGAAGCGAGTCTCTGCCCGCTTCGCGTGCCGCTTCCGCTTCGCGCAGCGCCTTCTCGGCCGCCCGCACCTTCTCCTCTTTCTCTTCGCGTTGGATCCTGGCGTTCCGAAATTCCTCCAGGAGCTGGGCCTCGCGCGGACTCGTGCCGCCGAGGCCTGCCGTTGATGGGTCGGGCCGCTTCTCTATAACTTTCGCCGCGCCGGGGGCGGGCTTGTCGCCGTAGACGACGCGTCCGTCCGGCAGGATGGACTTGTAGAGCGCTTGCGCAGCGGCCACCGACGGCAGTCCGAACATCGCGATCAGGCAGCAGCCACAGGCCGCGCTACGCAGCCGGGCCGCGAGTATCAACCGCAATGAAAGCATGGAAGTGTCTCCTCAACTTGCCTCTCTTGCGATTGTAGTTGGCCGACTCTTTTTCCGCCGTCGTAGCAATTCGAATTTGTTGTGGCGTTATCACGACCGCATGTCGTCATCTCAAGGACAGCAGCCCGGGCGCGTCCCCCCGGGACGCGGCTATACTCCCGCGTGTCGGCATCAGGGAGGAATGATCGGATGAGATCGCACGCGAGCCTCTTCGCCGCGTTGCTCGCTTGCGCGGTGTTCGCCAGCGGCGTTCACGCCCAAGGCAACTACCCCAGCCGCCCGATCCGCTACATCGTCGCGAGCGCCCCCGGCGGAATCGCCGACATCACCCCGCGGGTGCTGGCCCCCCGCCTCTCCGAAGCGCTGCGCCAGCCGGTGGTCGTCGAGAACCGGCCCGCCGGCGGCATCGTCGCCGGCGGCGAAACGGTGGCAAAGGCGCTGCCCGACGGCTACACGCTCCTTTCGGCGACTCCGCAAGTCGCGATCGTGCAGTCGATGGTGAAGGACCTCGCCTTCGACCCGCGCCGCGACCTCGCCCCGATCGCGCTGGTCGGCGTGATACCCAACGTGCTCGTCGCCGGGCCGAGGACGTCTGCGAAGACGCTCGCCGAGCTGGTCGATCTCGCGCGCCGCAATCCCGGCAAGCTGAACTACTCGTCGACCGGCGCCGGAACCTCCGTGCATCTTTCCGCGGAGCTGCTCAAGTACTACGCCGGCGCCGATATCGTGCACGTGCCCTACCGCGGCGCGGCGGCGGCGATGACGGCGCTCCTCGCGGGCGACGTGGACATCATGGTCGATTCGGTGCCGCCCTCGCTGCCGCATATCCGCGCGGGGAAGGTGAGAGCGCTCGCGGTGACGAGCGCGCGGCGCGTGCCGCAGCTGCCCGAGGTGCCGACCATGATCGAGTCGGGATATCCGGACTTCGAGATCAACGGCTGGTCGGGCGTCGTGACCACCGCCGGCACGCCCAAGGCGATCATCGCGCTGCTCGAGTCGGAAATCAGGCGCGCGCTCTCGCAACCGCAGGTCGTCGCGGCCTACGAAAACGCGGGCCTCACGGTGCGCTACATGGGCGCGGTGGAGTTCGGGAGATTCTGGGACGCCGAGATCGCGAAGTTCGCGCTCGCGATCAAGCACTCCGGCGCGGTGAAGGAGTAGGGAGACGCAAAATGAGATCGATTCGCTTGATTTTGATTGTTTCCGCCGCGCTCGCTGGATGCGTCGCAGGTGTCCCGCAGCGCGAGGAAGCTTCCAAGGTGCCGACCATGACCACTCTGCCCAAAGACATCCATCCCGAATCACGCTCCCGGCTGCCGCTCCCGAAGCGCGAGGCGCTCGACGAGCAGGGAAAGCGCGTCTACGACTCGGTTCTCGACCCCAAGCGTCCCACCCTCGCGGGGTTTCAGGGGCCCGCCGGCATCTGGCTGCACAGCCCGAAGGTGGGAGAGCCGTTCCGGGAGATGAACCGCATCCTGCGCAACGAGGTGCCCCTCGAGCCGCGCCTCCGGGAGCTTGCGATCCTCGTGACCGCGCGCGAGTTCGACAGCCAGTTCGAGTGGACGGCGCACGAGCCGGTCGCCCTTAAGGAGGGCCTGGATCCCGCGATCCTCGACGCGGTGAAATTCCGCAAGGCCGTCTCGGGAGCCCCGGAAAAGGAGGCGGCGATCATCGCGTTCGGCCGCGAGCTCTTCCGCGACAGAAAAGTCCGCGCCGAAACCTACGCGGAGATGGTGAGAGTCTTCGGCCAGGCCGCGGTCGTCAACATCACGGCGCTCATGGCGAACTACGCGTTCACCGCGGTGATGCTCGCGGCCTTCGACCAGCAGCTGCACGAGGGCAGGAAGCCGCTGCTGCCCTTTCCCTGATCCGGATACGACCGCAAGGAATAATTCTTCTGGACCAAACGTTCATGTTCTTTGAGGAGGTTATCCCAGTGCCGATTTTCCATCGATGGGCGATCGCCGTTCTGGCTTGCGTCGCCGCGCTGCTCGCGCACGCCGGCGAGCCGCAAGCGGGAATCGCCGGTATTGCCGGCCGCAAGGCAACGGTCAACTTCACCGATCTTTCGCGACAGGAAGCGCGCGTCGCCGATGCCGGGCGCAAGGGAACCGGCGGACAGGGTGTCGCCGTCGCGGGATTCGACAGTTGCAGCGCCAGCCGAGGCCGGCCCCGCGCCCCTTTCGCCGGCGCCCGCGAGCAGCTTTCAGGCTGTGCCGGACGACAACACGGCGATCCCCCCGGACACCCATGGCGCGGTCGGTCCCAACCACTTGATGACCGTCCTCAACACGCAGGTACGCATTCAAAACCGGAGCGGCACGGGTCTGAGCACCGTATCGATGGATTCTTTTTGGGCGAGCCTCGGCAGTCCCAGCGCTTTTGATCCGAGGATTCTGTACGACCCTTACGGCGGCCGGTGGATCTTCGTTGCGGCCGCCAACGGCAATTCCACCAATTCCGCGATGCTGATCGGCGTTTCTCAGACAAGCGACCCGACCGGCACCTGGAATCTCTTCAGTGTCGATGCCGATGGAACCAATGCGACGTGGGCCGACTTCCCAAGCGTAGGTTTCAATAAAGACTGGATCGCCGTGAACATGAACATGTTTACGGTCGGTGCAAGTTCCTCTTTCGCGCGATCCAATGTCTGGGTGTTTACCAAGGCGAGCCTGTACAACAACCTCGCTCCCTCGGCGCCTTTCAGGCTGTTCACGGACACGAGCGGTAGTTCCACGCTGGTTCCGGCCCTTACCTACGACGCGACACTGGCGACGCTGTACCTCGTCGATGTCTTCACCAGTTCCACCGCTACGCTTCGCATCGGCACGATCACCGGCGCGGTGGGCGCAGAAACCTATACGCCCGCCACGTCGTTTCCGACCGCCACATCGGCCAACGGGTGGGCCGTGACGGGCCCCGATGCGCCGCAGCTCGGACCTGCTCCGCTGATCGAAAGCGGCGATCGGCGGATGCAGAGCTGCAGCTACCGCAACGCTTCCTTGTGGTGCGTGCACCACATTTTCCTGCCGGCCACAAATCCTACTCGTACTGCCGTCCAATGGTGGCAACTGACGACTGGCGGAGCGATCCAGCAGCGCGGCCGCATCGACGATGCGAGCGGCGCGACGTTCTACGCCTATCCCAGCATCGCGGTCAACGCGAACAGCGACGTGTTGATCGGCTATTCGCGTTTCTCCGCAAGCCAATATGCCAGCGCCAACTACTCGTTCCGCCTCTCTTGCAATGCCGCGAACACGCTGCAGTCCGATGCCGTACTGAAAGCCGGTGAAGGCCCGTACTACAAGATCGGTATGGTTTCTCAAAAAAATCGTTGGGGCGACTACAGCTCCACGGTGGTTGACCCCGCGAATGACCTCGATATGTGGACGATACAAGAGTACGCGGCGACGCCGGTAGGAACGGGCGCGAGCGATGGAGACGGCCGCTGGGGCACCTGGTGGGGCAGGATTGCGGGGCAATCGGCTCAATCGGCGGACCTGGGCATCGCCGTCACCGACTCGCCCGACCCTGCGATCGCAGGCAATAATCTGACTTACACGATTACGGTGACGAACAACGGTCCGGGCGGGGCGACCGAAGTGTCGGTCACCGACGCTCTTCCAAGCGGTGTCAGCTTTGTTTCGGTCACGCCGAGCCAGGGGACATGCAGTGGCACGAGCACCGTTACCTGCAACCTGGGCACCATCAACAATTCCGTCACGGCTACTGTGACTCTGGTCGTGACAGCGACTCCCGGCGGAACGGTGAGCAATACAGCCAGTGTCGCCTCTGCCGCGTGCGATTCCGCCGCGGCCAACAACAGCGCTACGGCCAGTACGACCGTAAACAATCTGGTACCCGTTCTCGGCAGCATAAGCCCATCCGGGGCCACGGTTGGGGGTCCAGCCGCGACTTTGACTGTCAACGGCAACAACTTCGTCAGCAGCTCGACGGTGAATTGGAACGGTGCGGCGCGCGCCACGACGTTCGTTTCTCCCACGCAGCTTACTGCGACGATCTCGGCGACAGACATCGCCGCCACGGGCATGGCGAGCGTAACAGTGGTCAACCCGGCGCCGGGGGGTGGGACTTCGGCGGCTGCCACGTTCACAATCACTGCCGGAGGTGGGGGCGGAGGTGGAGGTGGCGGCGGCTGCTTTATCGCAACCGCAGCCTACGGATCACCTCTGGCGACAGAGGTGCGCTACTTGCGCGCATTCCGCGACCAGTACCTGCTTACCAGCAAATTGGGCCGCTTGTTCGTCGAGCAGTATTATCGTTTCAGTCCGCCGCTCGCCGACCAGCTGCGTGCGCACGACGGGTGGCGCGCGATCGTACGCGTCGCCCTCTCGCCGCTGGTGGCGTTGAGCAAGTGGATGGTCAGCCGCGAGACGTTCGAAAAGCAGACCGCCGACCCACTGTAAGGCTTAGCGCGCGCCGCGGCCGTTCAGCTCGTCGTACGCCTTTGCGCAGCGCTCGAGCTCCTCGAGCGACATGCGCGGGTCGATGAACCGGACTTTTACTCCGCGCAGGGACGATGCGATCCGGGTGTCCGCGGCGAGATAGTTCATTTTCACCATCAAGGGTTGCGCATCGCTGATCAGGTATTCGTAGAGGAGCAAGGCGGCGCTGGGATGCGGCGGCCGCCTGGAAACGCCGGCGCCGTTGGCCCGGCCGATCACCGGATCGATGCCGAACCATTCGACCGGAGCGCCCGCGCTCTTCAACTGCTCGATGCGGTAGCTGTAGACGGTCAGCGCGAGCGGCACCTCGCCCGAGGCGACCA
>WNGC01003785.1_pt1 | contig 20560 bp, 21 predicted proteins | sample 5400051 | NCBI WGS metagenome assembly WNGC01 (sample SAMN13153368, study PRJNA577476) | soil metagenome | isolation source: 20 cm soil or saprolite under grassland replicate 2 | place: USA:California | collected 2016-06-15
GCCACAGCGGGGCGGCGGCGCCGGTGGGGGAGGCGCGGCCGGGCTGGAAGGTGCTGCGGGTACTCGGCAACCTGCTCGGTCTCGAGGGCTTCGACTACCAGTCCTCCGAGGATGTCCTGCGTGAGGTGCGCGAGGCGTGTGCCGCGCTGAGGCCCGCGGGCTACCAGGGCACTCACGCGGTGCAGGAGGTCGATGAGGCCGGGGCGGCGATGGGTGCGGCGCTGGTGGACGTGCCGATGTACCAGACCGATGCGCTGCTGCGCCGCGCGCCGTCGCTGCAGAGAACGCGTGAAGGCCGCACGCCGGCCGTGACGTACTGAAACGCCAAGGCGGACCGCGCACGTGCTCGAAACCCTCGCAACCACCTGGCTGTCGCTGCCGGACTACGCGCGCTCCACCGCGTGGATACTGGTGATCACGGTGGTGCTGATCGTTTGCGTGGCGCTGCTGACTTTGTGGGAGCGCAAGGTCATCGGCTGGATGCAGCTGCGCCGCGGACCGAACCGCGTGCGCCTCTTCGGTCTGCTGCCCGGAGTGGGACAACCGTTCGCCGACGTGATCAAGCTCCTCGTGAAGGAAGTCATCATCCCGACGAATTCGAGCAAGTTCCTGTTCCGGCTCGCGCCCATCGTCGCACTCGTGCCGGCGTTCGCGGCCTGGGCGGTGATCCCGCTGTCGCCAACGGTGGTGGTGTCGAAGGCCGACGCGGGCCTGCTGTACCTGCTGTCGCTCACCTCCATGGGTGTGTACGGCGTCATCGTCGCCGGCTGGGCGGCGAACTCCAAATACGCGTTCCTGGGCGCCATGCGCTCCGCGGCGCAGATGCTGGCCTACGAGATCGCCATGGGCTTCGCGCTGGTCGGCGTGCTCATGGCCACCGGCAGCATGAACCTCGGCACCATCGTGCGCACCCAGGAGGGCGGGCTGCTGTCCTGGAACTGGTTCTGGCTGTTCCCACTGTTGATGGTGTATTTCATCTCCGGCGTCGCCGAGACCAACCGCGCGCCCTTCGACGTGGCCGAGGGCGAATCCGAGATCGTCGCCGGCTTCCACGTCGAGTACTCCGGCATCGCGTTCGCGCTGTTCTTCCTCGCCGAATACGCCAACATGATCCTGATCTCGACTCGGCGTAGAGATGCTGCTGGCCGTGTACCGCATCGGGCCGTGGTCGCGCGCCTGGTACCACTGAGCGGATGCATTCATGGGTGTGAATCCGCTCAAGACCTTCCTGCTGCCGGAGCTCCTCAAGGGGCTCATGGTCACGGCCCGCACTCTGTTCAGCCGCAAGTACACCCTCAACTATCCGGAAGAGAAGACCCCGCAGTCACCGCGCTTTCGCGGCCTGCACGCGCTGCGCCGCTACCCGAACGGCCAGGAGCGCTGCATCGCCTGCAAGCTGTGCGAGGCGGTGTGCCCGGCGGTGTGCATCACCATCGACTCGGAGGTGGCACCGGACGGCACGCGGCGCACCACGCGCTATGACATCGATCTGTTCAAGTGCATCTACTGTGGCTTCTGCGAGGAGGCCTGCCCGGTGGACGCCATCGTGCTCACCCGCATTCTCGAGTACCACATGGAGCGGCGCGGCGAGAACATCATGAGCAAGGACAAGCTGCTCGCGGTCGGCGAACGCTACGAGGCGATGATCGCCGCCGATCGGGCCGCGGACGCGCCCTACCGATGAGAACGCGCCTCAGCCCTCGCGCCGCCGGCGGCCGCGCATGCTGATCGAGGCGCTGTTCTACGTGTTCGGCGCCCTGCTCATCGCCGCGGCGCTCGGCGTGATCACGGCGCGCAATCCGGTGTACTCGGCGCTGGCGCTGGTCATGTGCTTCATCAGCTCGGCCGCCATCTGGCTGCTGCTGGAGGCGGAGTTCCTCGCCGTGGTGCTGGTGCTGGTATACGTCGGCGCGGTCATGGTGCTGTTCCTGTTCGTCGTCATGATGCTCGACGTCAACCTGGCGGAGCTGCGCCAGGGATTCACCCGCTTCGCGTGGCTCGGCTGGCTCACAGCCCTGGCGGTGATCGTCGAGATCGTGGGGGTGGTGTGGGCGCGCGGCGGACTCGGCATCGACGCGGGCCGCGGCGCCACGCCCACGGCGCCGACCTACAGCAACACGCTGGAGCTCGGGCGCGTGCTGTACACCCGCTACGCGTACCCGTTCGAGCTCGCCGCCATGCTGCTGCTGGTGGCGATCGTGGCCGCCATCGCGCTCACCATGCGCCGCCGCGCGGGGCTGAAGCAGCAGGACATCAGAGCCCAGGTGGCGGTGCGGCGTGCCGACCGGCTGCGCATCGTGAAAATGGATGCGGAGAAGCGCCCATGATCACGCTGGCGCAGCTGCTGACGCTGTCGGGGATCCTGTTCTCGCTCGCCATTGCCGGCGTTTTCCTGAACCGCAAGAACGTCATCCTGCTGCTGATGTGCGTGGAGCTGCTGCTGCTCGCCGCGAACTTCAACTTCATCGCGTTCTCGCGCTATCTCGCGGACATCAACGGACAGGTGTTCGTGTTCTTCATCCTCACGGTGGCGGCGGCCGAGTCGGCGATCGGACTCGCCATCCTGGTGGTGCTGTTCAGGGAACGGGGCAGCATCAACGTCGAAGACCTGAACACGCTGAAAGGCTGAAGCGCGCGCCATGAACCCCAGCGTGCTGATCGCCGTGCCGCTGCTGCCGCTGCTGGCCGCCGTCATCGCCGGCCTGGGCGGGCGGCTCATCGGGCGCGCCGGCGCGCACACCCTCACCTGCGCCGCGGTGGGGGTCTCCTGCGCTCTGTCGCTCATGGTGCTGAAGCAGACCTATTGGGACGGCGCGCCGGCGTACGAGGCGCCGGTGTACACCTGGCTGGTCAGCGACGGCATGCACATGGAGGTCGGCTTCCTCATCGACCGCCTCACCGCGCTGATGATGGCGGTGGTGAGCTTCGTGTCGCTGTGCGTGCACGTCTACACCATCGGCTACATGAGCGATGATCCCGGCTACACGCGCTTTTTCAGCTACATCTCGCTGTTCACCTTCTCCATGCTCATGCTGGTCATGGCGAACAACTTCATGCAGCTGTTCTTCGGCTGGGAAGCGGTGGGGCTGGTGTCGTATCTGCTGATCGGCTTCTGGTACACGCGCCCGAGCGCGATCTTCGCCAATCTCAAGGCCTTCATCGTCAATCGCATCGGCGACTTCGGCTTCGTGCTGGGAATTGCCGCCATCGCCTACTTCACCCGCTCGCTCGCGTATCGTGACGCCTTCGCCGCGGCCCCGCAGATCGCGCAGGCGCTCATTCCCGTGAGCTCCACTTCCGCCGTCGGGGCGCTGACGCTGATCTGCATCTGCTTATTTATAGGCGCCATGGGCAAGTCGGCGCAGGTGCCGCTGCACGTATGGCTGCCCGACTCGATGGAGGGTCCGACACCCATCTCGGCGCTCATCCATGCGGCCACCATGGTGACGGCCGGGATCTTCATGGTGGCGCGCATGTCGCCGCTGTTCGAATACTCCGATGCCGCGCTGTCGTTCGTGCTGGTGATCGGCGCCACCACCGCCTTCTTCATGGGTCTGCTCGGGGTGGTCAACAACGACATCAAGCGGGTGATCGCCTACTCGACGCTCTCGCAGCTGGGGTACATGACCGTGGCGCTGGGCGTTTCCGCCTACGGCGCGGCCATCTTCCACCTGATGACCCACGCGTTCTTCAAGGCGCTGCTGTTCCTCGCCGCCGGCTCGGTCATCATCGCCCTGCACCACGAGCAGGACATGCGCCGCATGGGCGGGCTTGCGAAGTACATGCCCATCACGGCGGTGACCTGCTGGATCGGCGCGCTGGCGCTCGTCGGCACGCCGTTCTTCTCCGGTTTCTACTCCAAGGACGCGATCATCGAGGCGGTCGGCGAGTCGCATCGCTGGGGCGCGACCTACGCCTACTGGTGCGTGCTGTGCGGCGTGTTCGTGACCGCGCTGTACACCTTCCGCATGCTGTTCCTGACGTTTCACGGGCCGGAGCGTTTCCGCGCGGCGGCCCCCCCTGCCGCCGCGCACGACGGTGGGCCCGCTGCTGACGGGCCCGCGGATGACCGGCACGACGATCGCGCCCACGGCGGCGCCCCCCACGAGAGTCCCGCGGTGGTGACGGCCCCGCTCATCGCACTCGCCATCCCGTCGATCCTCATCGGCGCATTCACCGTGGGTCCGGTGCTGTTCGGCGGGTACTTCGGGCCGTCGATCTTCGTGCTCAGCGCGAACAACGTCGTCGGCAGGCTCGCCACGCAGTTCGGCGGTCCGGTGCAATTCGCCCTGCACGGCCTGGCGGCGCCGCCTTTCTGGCTCGCGCTCGCCGGGGCGGTCACGGCCTGGGCCTGTTTCCTGTGGCGGCCGGTGTGGGCGGACGATGCGGTACGCAGCTTCGGCTGGCTGTACCGCACGCTCACGCACAAGTACTACTTCGACTGGTTCAACGAGCGCATTCTCGCCGCGCTCACACGCCTCATCGGCGTGGGCCTGTGGAAGGGGGGCGATGAGCTGCTGATCGACGGCGCGATGGTCAACGGCAGCGCGGCCACGGTGGGCTGGGCCGGGAGCCTGCTGCGACGCGTGCAAAGCGGTTACCTCTACTCGTACGCCTTCTGGATGATGATCGGCCTGGCGGTGCTGCTCGGCTGGTTCCTGGCGCACGCCCGCTACTAAAAGCGCAGCCCGCCGCGATGCCTCTCCTGTCAATGCTCATCTGGTTGCCGATCGCCGCGGGCTTGGGAGTCGTGCTGCTCGGCGATCGCCACATCGTGGCCGGGCGCTGGCTGGCGCTGCTCGCATCGCTCGCGACACTGGCGCTGTCGGTGCCGCTGTGGCGCTCGTTCGACACCGCGAGCGCGGCGCTGCAGTTCCCGGAGAAGCTGCCGTGGATTCCGCGCTTCGACGCCTGGTACGCGCTCGGCGTGGACGGCATCTCGCTGCCGCTGATCGTGCTCACCGCGTTCATGACGGTACCGGTAGTGATCGCCGGCTGGAGGGTGATCGAGACGCGCCCGGCGCAGTACTACGCCGCCTTCCTCATCATGGAAGGCCTGATGATCGGGGTGTTCTGCGCCAGCGACGCGCTGCTGTTCTATTTCTTCTGGGAGGCGATGCTGATTCCGATGTTCCTCATCATCGGCATCTGGGGCGGGCCGCGGCGCGTCTACGCGACCATCAAGTTCTTCCTGTACACCTTCCTCGGCTCGGTGTTCATGCTGGCGGCGCTGATCTACATGTACGTGAAGGGTGGCAGCTACGCGATCGCGAGCCTGCAGGCCCTGCCGCTCACGCTCATCGAGCAGCGCTGGATATTCCTCGCGCTGCTGCTCGCCTTCGCGGTGAAGGTGCCGATGTTCCCGGTGCACACCTGGCTGCCGGATGCGCACGTCGAGGCGCCCACCGGCGGCTCGGTGATCCTGGCGGCCATCCTGCTGAAGATGGGCGGCTACGGCTTGCTGCGCTTCAGCCTGCCCATTGCGCCGGACGCGAGCCGCGAGCTCGACCTGCTGGTGATCGCGCTGTCGTTGATCGCGGTGATCTACATCGGCTTCGTCGCGCTGGTGCAGCAGGACATGAAGAAGCTCATCGCGTACTCCTCGATTGCGCACATGGGGTTCGTGACCCTCGGGGCCTTCGTGATCTACGAGATCGTGCGCAACACCGGGAGCGTGCAGGGCGCCGGCATGGGGCTCGATGGGGCGATGGTGCAGATGGTCTCGCATGGGCTCGTGTCCGGGGCGCTGTTCCTGTGCGTCGGCGTGCTGTACGACCGCGTGCACAGCCGCCAGATCGCCGACTACGGCGGCGTGGTCAACACCATGCCGGTGTTCGCATCCTTCATGGTGCTGTTTGCGCTGGCCAACACCGGACTCCCGGGAACCTCCGGGTTCGTCGGCGAGTTCCTGGTGATCATCGCCAGCTTCAGAGCGAGCTTCTGGTACTCGCTGCTGGCGGCGGTGACGCTGGTGCTGGGGGCCGCCTACACGCTATGGCTGGTGAAGCGCGTGATATTCGGCCCGGTTGCGAGCCCGCGCGTCGCGGCGCTCGAGGATCTGAACGGCCGCGAATACATCGTGCTGACGGCGCTCGCACTGGCCGTGCTGCTGGTGGGAGTGTGGCCTGCGCCGCTGCTGAAGGTCATGCAGCCCTCCATCCAGCACCTGGTCAGCCAGGCGATCGCCACCAAGCTATGAGTGGGTCCAGCCTCGCCGCGGCGGTGCCGGAGATCAGCCTGGCGGTGGCGATCTGCGTCATCCTGCTGGTGGAGGTGTTCGCCGGCGAGCGGCGCCGCGGGCTCACCCCCACGCTGACGCTGCTGGCGCTTGCAGTGGTGGCCGGCCTCACCGTGCAGTACGGACATGTCACGCAGCGCACCGTGCTGTTCGAGCGTATGTACGTGGCCGATGAGCTCGGCTTCGCGCTCAAGCTCGCCGCCTTGCTGTTCGTCGCGGTGGCGCTGCTGTATTCGCGCGCCTATCTCGAGAACCGCAGCATCCTGCGCGGCGAGTACTACGTGCTGGCACTCACGGCGCTGCTGGGCATCTTCGTGCTGGTGTCCGCCAACAACCTGCTGACCGTTTACCTCGGGGTGGAGCTGCTGGCCCTGTCGGTGTATGCCATGGTGGCGTTCGACCGCGACTCGGGGATAGCGGCCGAGTCGGCCATGAAATACTTCGTGCTCGGCGCCGTCGCTTCCGGGGCGCTGCTGTACGGCATGTCGCTGATCTATGGGCTGACGGGCACCATGGACCTCGGGGACATCGCCGCGCGGCTGCAGGCGCCGTTCAGTCCGGGGGTGATCCTGGGCCTTACCTTCATCGTGGTCGCGGTGGCCTTCAAGCTCGGGGCGGTGCCGTTTCACATGTGGCTGCCGGACGTGTACGAGGGCGCACCCACCAGCGTGACGCTGTTCATCGGCACGGCGCCCAAGATCGCCTATTTCGCGCTCACGCTGCGGCTGCTGGCGCAGAGCCTCGCCGGCACCGAGTCGCAATGGTCGCAGATGCTGGCCGTGCTCGCGGTCATGACGCTCATCGTCGGCAACGTGGTCGCGATCGTGCAGACCAACCTCAAGCGCATGCTCGCCTACTCGACCATAGCCAACGTCGGCTTCATCGTGCTGGGGTTCGTGGCCGGCACCCCGGACGGTTACGCGGCGGCGCTCTACTACACCCTGGTGTATGTGCTGGTGGCGCTTGGCTCCTTCGGCGTGATCCTGCTCTCGAGCGCCAAGGGCTTCGAGGCGGACCAGCTCGAGGACTACAAGGGCCTGTACCGGCGCGATCCGCTGCTGGCGCTGGCGATGATGGCGCTGATGTTCTCGACCGCCGGCGTGCCGCCGCTGGTCGGCTTCTGGGCGAAGCTGCGGATCTTTCAGGTGCTGTGGGAAAGCGACCACCTGTGGCTGGTGGTCATCGCGGCCGCCATGTCGGTGGTGGGCGCGTACTACTACCTGCGGGTGATCAAGCTCATGTACTTCGACGAGCCGACGCCGCAGCTGCCGCCGGCGCGGGCAGCGGCGGGCGTGCGCCTGGCGCTGGGACTGAATGCCGCCTTCGTGCTGCTGCTGGGTCTGCTGCCCGGGCCGCTGCTCGACCTGTGCGCGCGGCTGATCCATTGACGGGGGTCCGCCCTGCAGGAGAGCTCAGATGAAACGCATGTTCGGTCAGCTGTCGCCAGGATGGCTGGCGCTCGCCCTCGCCGGCGCGCTCGCACCGGTCACGACCCACGCACAGGCCAGCCCGCACTATCGCATTGCCCACGAGCTGCCCCTGCCCGGGGACGAGGGCTGGGACTACCTCGCTTTCGAGGCGGGCGGTCACCGGCTTTTCGTCTCTCACGGCACGCGCGTGCTGGTCGTGGACACCGACAAGCTGGCGCTGGCCGGCGAGATCGCCGATACCCCGGGCGTGCACGGGATCGCGCTGGCCCCGGACCTTGGCCGCGGGTACATCAGCGCCGGGCGCGCGGGCGTCATCGTGGTGTTTGATCTGAAGACGCTCGCGCGGCTCAAGGAGATCAGGACCACCGGCGAGAACCCCGACGCCATCCTCTACGATGCCGCCAGCCAGCGCGTGTTCACGTTCAACGGGCGCGGCCGCAACGCCACCGCCGTCGATGCCAGGACCGACGCCGTGATCGGCAGCATCGCGCTGGATGCCAAACCCGAGTTTGCGGTCGCGGACGGCAAGGGCCGCATCTACGTGAACCTCGAGGACAAGAGCAGCCTCGCGGTGATCGATCCGCGAAAGCTCAGCGTCATCTCGGTGTGGCCCATCAGTGGTTGCCAGGAGCCCTCCGGGCTGGCGCTCGATGCCGCCGGGGGGCATCTGTTCCCGGTGTGCGCCAACAAGGTCATGGCGGTGATGGATGCGGCATCCGGCAAGGTGCTCGGCGGCGCGCCGATCGGCGGCGGGGTGGACGCGGCGGCGTTCGATCCCGGCAGCCGCCTGGCGTTCGCCTCCTGCGGCGAGGGCGTCCTCACCGTGGTCAGTACCAGCGCCGCCGCAGCTGCGCAGGTCGCGCAGTCAGTGCCCACACGGCGCGGCGCCCGCACCATGGCGCTGGATGTGCGCACCCACCGTATCTATCTGGTGACCGCAGATTTTGGCGCGGCGCCGGCGGCCACGCCCGAACACCCGCATCCACGGCCGGCGATCCTGCCGGGCTCCTTCCGGCTGCTGGTGCTCGAGCCGCGATGAGCTCACGACAGGCGCCGTGAGATGGCGATCGCCGCGATCAGCACGATCGTGATGTTGAGGATCCACCACGCCATCTGCTTGTGATCCCACAGCACGCTCGCCGTGCCGCCGGTATGGCGCGCGGCTGCACTGCCTTCGCCGGCGACGGTGATGCGCCCGCTGAGAACCTCGCGGATGCCATCGTGTGCTACCACCACCTCGAGCCGATCGTCCGCCAGGACGGCGTTGGACAGCGGTACGAACCACGAGCCGTCCGCACGTCGCATGGCGAGCTGGCTCTTGCCGTCGACGGACACCGTCAGGTCGGTCACCGACACCGGTGTGTCATCGGCCGTATGCCGCAGGCGCAGCACCAGGCCCGCGGGCGTGCGGCCGACCTCCAGTGTCACGAGCGCGGAGTGCGCGACCGGCGTCAGTGGCCCCGGCGCACTGTCGGAGGCGCGCAGCGGCGCGGCGCACAGCAACGAGCCGCAGACGAGCACGCCGGCCGCCAGAGACGAGTTCAGTCCCGACACGGCCTGCATGTTAGCAGCTCCAGCGCCGCACGGGACCGCGACCGCGAGTGCGCAATCGTTGGTGCGACATTATAGTGTGCCCAATCGATGCGGGAGTCACTCATGAGCACCGATGCCGCAGCAGCCGCCGGCGCCGGGCCGCGTTATCACAGCGGCTTCGGCAATCATTTCGCGAGCGAGGCCTTGCCAGGCGCGCTGCCGCAGGGACGCAACTCGCCGCAGCGCTGCGCCTACGGACTGTACGCGGAGCAGTTTTCGGGAAGCGCCTTCACCGCGCCGCGCCACGCCAACCGCCGCAGCTGGCTGTACCGCATCCGGCCGGCGGCGGTTCACGATGGTTTCCGGCGCATCGATGACGGCCGCATCACCAGCCGCTTCGATGAGCCCGCGCCCTCGCCGAACCCGCTGCGCTGGAGCCCACCGCCACTGCCAAGCGAGCCGACGGACTTCATTGCAGCGCTCGCCACACTGGGGGGTAATGGCTCCCCGGAGCAGCAGCTGGGTTGCGGCATTCACTGGTATGCCGCCAACCGCTCCATGAGCGAACGCTTCTTCTATGACGCCGACGGGGAACTGCTGCTGGTGCCGCAGCAGGGCGCTCTGCGCCTCGCCACCGAGCTGGGCGTCCTCGAGGTGCAGCCGCTGGAGATCGCCGTGATGCCGCGCGGCCTGCGCTTTCGGGTGGAGCTGCCGCAGAGCGCGGCGCGCGGCTACGTGTGCGAGAACTTCGGCGCGCCGTTTCGACTGCCGGACCTCGGGCCCATCGGCTCCAACGGGCTCGCCAATCCGCGCGACTTTCAGACACCAGTTGCGTGGTACGAGGACCGGGAGGGGGAATTTGAGCTGGTCGCGAAGTTCGCCGGCCACCTGTGGTCGGCGCGCATTCAACACTCGCCGCTCGACGTGGTGGCATGGCATGGCAACCATGCGCCCTACAAGTACGACCTGCGGCGCTTCAACACCCTCGGCTCCATCAGCTACGATCATCAACGTCGCCAGCGAGTTCATGGGCCTGATCGAAGGCGTCTACGACGCCAAGGCGGAAGGTTTCGCTCCGGGCGGGGCGTCGCTTCACAATTGCATGAGCGGGCATGGACCGGATGCCGCGACCTATGAGAGGGCGCTTGCTGCCGACACGTCGAAGCCGGTGCACCTCACCGACACCATGGCCTTCATGTTCGAGACGCGCACGGTGATCCGCCCGACGCGCTACGCGCTCGAGACGCCGCTCCTGCAGCGCGATTACGCCCAGGTGTGGCGGGGCCTGAAGAAGCATTTCGCGCCGGAGGCGGCGCCGGCGGCGCCGCGCGGGCGGCGTGGCGCCTGAGCCGCGCCGCCATGTCCCTGAACGCGATCAACGCCACGCACGACCCTGCGCTGCGCAGTTGGGTCAGCTCCGCGAACGCGCCCACCAGCGACTTTCCGATTCAGAACCTGCCGTTCTGCGCCTTCCGGCGCGCGGGCAGCACGGAGGGCTTCCGCGGCGGTGTCGCCGTCGGCGATCAGGTGCTGGACCTGGGCGCACTGCACGGGCTGGGCCTGTTCGACGGACTCGCCGCGCGCTCCCTCGCCGCGTGCGCACAGCCGGTGCTCAATACTTTCATGGGCCTCGGAGCGCCGGCCCATGCGGCGCTGCGGGCCGCCCTCTCGGCGGCGCTGCGCACGGATTCGGCGTCGGCGCAGCAACTGCGCCCGCGGCTCATTCCGCAGGCTGCCGTGGAGTACCGGGTCGCGGCGCACGTGGGTGACTACACCGACTTCTACGCCTCGATCCATCACGCCACCGCCGTGGGACGGCTGTTCCGCCCCGACAATCCCCTGCTTCCGAATTACAAGTGGCTGCCCATCGCGTACCACGGCCGCGCCTCCTCGATCCGGGTGTCGGGCTACGATTTTGCGCGGCCGGCGGGCCAGGTGCTGCCGCCAGGGGCCACGGAACCTGAGCTCGCCGCCACGCGCCGGCTGGACTACGAGCTGGAAGTGGGGGTATTCGTCGGGTGTGGCAATGAGCTCGGCCGCAGCGTGCCGCTGGCGCAGGCCGAGGCGCACCTCTTCGGTCTGTGCCTGCTGAATGACTGGTCGGCGCGCGATATCCAGGCGTGGGAGTACCAGCCGCTGGGTCCCTTTCTGGCGAAGAACTTCGCTACCACGGTCTCGCCGTGGGTGGTGACGCTCGAGGCGCTGGCGCCGTTTCGCGCTCCCTGGACTCGTCCGGCCGGCGAGCCGCCGCCGCTTCCGTACCTGGATGACGGCGCGCAGCGCGAAGCGGGCGCCATCGACATTCAACTCGAGGTGTGGCTCGACAGCGCGCGCATGCGCGCCGCAAATCTCGGGCCGCAGCGCCTGTCGCAGGCGCGCTTCCGCGACTCGTGGTGGACGGTGGCGCAGATGCTCGCGCACCACACCGTGAACGGCTGCAATCTCAACGCCGGGGATCTCCTCGGCAGCGGCACACAGTCCGGTCCGCTGCCGACGCAAGGCGGGTCGCTCCTGGAGCTCACCGGCGGTGGCCGGCAGCCGATCGCGCTCACCGGGGGCGAGAGCCGCACCTTCCTCGAGGACGGCGATCGGGTCACGCTGCGGGGCTGGTGCGAACGGCGCGGCTACGCGCGCATCGGGTTCGGCGAGGCCGTGGGCACGGTGCTGCCGGCTTGATGCGCTCCGCGCCGTTGAAGAGCTACCGCTACTACGACCTCATCCTGGGCGCGTACGTGTGCGTGCTGCTGTGCGCGAATCTCATCGGTCCGGCCAAGGTATCGACCGTGCACGTGCCGTTGTGGGGACCGGTGACGTTCATGGCGGGCGTGCTGTTCTTTCCGATCTCCTATGTGTTCGGGGACATCCTCACCGAGGTGTACGGCTATGCGCGCGACCGCCGCGTCGTGTGGAGCGGCTTTGCGGCGCTGCTGTTCGCGGCATTGATGTCCGCGGTGATCGTGTACCTGCCGCCCGCGGATTTCTGGCGCCACAAGCAGCCGGCGGTCGAGGAGATCTTCGGCAACACGCCGCGCATCATCTGCGCCTCCATCGTGGCGTTCTGGTGCGGCTCGTTCGTCAACAGCTACGTGCTGGCGAAGATGAAGCTGTGGAGCTCGGGCCGCTGGCTGTGGACCCGCATCGTCGGCTCGACGCTGTGCGGGGAGCTGGTCGACTCCGGGCTGTTTTATACGATCGCGTTCGCGGGCCTGTGGCCGAGCGGTGAGCTCATCGCGGTGACCACCACGCAATACGTGCTGAAATCGGCGTGGGAGGTGATCATGACCCCGGTGACGTACCGGATCGTCGGCTTTCTGAAGCGCGCCGAGCAGGAGGACTACTACGATCGTGGCACGAACTTCACGCCGTTCTCACTCAAGGCGTGAGTGCCCGCATCCCGGGCACCCATGCCTCGAGCCGAGATTACTTGCCGATCTGCCTGCTGACCTGGTTCTCCTGCTGGTTGAGCGCCTTCTGCTCGGCCTTGGTGATGTGGCCGCCGTTGGTGCGCGCCATGGTGCGCTCTTCCTTGCGGATGGCGCGGTCCTCTCTGTGCAGCTTGGCCGCCTGCGCCTTGGTGATCTCGCCTTCCTTGCGCTCCTGATGGATGCGCTTGTTCTGGTTCGCGAGCCGATTGTTCACCTGCTCGCGGCGCGGGTGCGTCTTCTGCCATTGCGTGTCGTCGGCCATGGCGTTGGTGGCAAGGCCGCCGAGCGACAGCGTCACGGCAGCGACGGTCAGAGCGGTACGGATGGATTTCAACATGGATCTCTCCTCCTGAAAGCGCCTGTCAGGCGTTCGGTATTGAGCCGGAACCCCCGGCTGCTGGGCGTTAACAACGTCGCACGTTCAGGACTGCTGACGATGGTGACGGAAAGTTAATCGGACCCGCAGTGTGAGGTGCGTCACAGCAGGAAACGGAATGCACGGCGCGGCGCGAGGCGGGGATCATGCGCGAAAGCAGCGGCCGGCGCGGTGCTGGCGACGGGGATTGAGCGAATGACAGGCAGGCGCGACAGGACCCGAGCGAGCGTGTTGAGTCACTGGCTCGGCGGCGCGCTGCTGGTAATGAGCGCTGGCGCCGTGGCTGCCGAGCAGTCGCGCGAGGATGCCTGGTGGACCGGACCGATGCTCGCGCCTTCCGCGGCCACGCTGCCGCAGGGGCACGTGCTGGTCGAGCCCTACCTCTTCGACGTGATGACCGACGGCCGCTTCGACATGCATGGCGCACGGCGCGCGAGTGCCCACGAGCACGATATCGGCTCGCTGAGTTACATTCTGTACGGGCTGACGGACCGGCTCTCCGTGGGGTTGATTCCGCGCTTCGGCTTCAACGAGCCGGCCGGAGCGCCCAACAGCTCAAGTGTCGGCGTAGGGGATGTGAGCCTGCAGGCCGGCTACGGCCTGACGCGATTTGAGGACGGTCGCCTCATGCCCGCGATCTCGCTGGTGATCGATGAGACCCTGCCCACCGGACGCTACCAGCGCCTCGCGCGCGTGAGCGATGGCTTCGGGGCGGGGGCGTACACGACCGGCCTGTCGATCTATTCCCAGGACTACCTGTGGATGCCCAATGGACGGATTCTGCGGGTGCGCCTGGATCTCACCTACGCGCGGTCGGCTTCCGTGGGTCTGCAGGATGTGAGCGTCTACGGGACCTCGAGTGGATTTCGCGGCCGCGCGTACCCCGGCGATTCCTTCACGGCCGATGCGGCCGGGGAGTACAGCCTCACCCGAAACTGGGTGCTGGCGCTCGATGTGGTCTATCAGCACAACGACAACACGCGCGTGCGCGGCAGCCTGCCGTCGGCCGGCGCTGCGGGCGTCAGCGATTTTCAGGCCGATACGGGGTCCGGGTATTCGCTCGCTCTGGCCCCGGCGGTCGAGTACAACTGGAACAGCAGGGTCGGCCTGCTCGTGGGCGTGAGGATGTTCGTCGCGGGGCGTAACGCCACCGCCAGTGTGACCCCTGCAGTCGCGCTGAACATGGTCCATTGAGCCGCGGCCTGCCGCGGGAACGGCGCACGCTCGTACGCGCCGCACGGCCATCAAGGGCAGCGCGCACAGATCGATGAAAGCCTTGAGAAATGTCAAACCGCCCGCATCCTTGCGAGGGCGGTCAACGCGCCGGTGCGTGACTGCGTTTTAATGTATGTTGGCTTGAACAGACGCGCCCGCGAGGCGTCTAATCTATCGGAGCCACGAGGATCGCGGCCGCTGCAGGAAGGTGATGAGAGTGAACAGAGCGAGCACACTTATACGGACCGTCGGAGCCCTGCTGCTCGGGGTTGCGGTAGCGGGTGCGCCGGCTTTGACATATGCGCAAAGCCACTCCGGAGGTGGCGGCCATTCCGGAGGTGGTGGGCATTCCGGGGGTGGCGGCCATTCCGGGGGCGGCGGTCACTTCGGCGGTGGCGGTCACTTCGGGGGTGGGAGCCACTTCGGGGGCGGGGGCCAGGTCGCGAGCGGCGGGCACGCCATGGGCGGTGGCCACTTCGCCGGCGGGTATTTGGGCGGCGGCCACTACGCCGCTGCCGGGCACTTCGCCGGGCCTCATTTCGCAGCCGCCGGTGCGCAGGCCTACCACACGGCCGTGCATGGACGGTTCGCGAGCACCAGCGCGATGCACGCGGCCACTCGCTACTCGGGTAGCGGAGGCTTCGTGCCCGGCTGGAGCGGCTCGCACGCCTGGGGCGGCGGCTACTGGCGCGGCGCGTTCTGGCCGCACTGTTATTTCAACCCCGGTTTTGCCTGGTTCCTGCCGGTACTTCCGTTCGGCTACGCCACGTTCTGGTGGGGTGGGATGCCCTACTATTACTGGAATAACCTCTATTACACCTGGAGCCCCGCCGACTACGGCTACGTCGTGACGGACCCGCCGCCGGTCGCCGGCACCGACGCCGACTCATCCTACGGCGGCGCCGCACAGTCCGGCGGCAGCGGGTCGGACGTGTACCTGTATCCGCGCAACGGTCAAAGCGACGCGCAGACGCAGAACGATCGCTACGAGTGCCACAGCTGGGCGGTGAACCAGACGGGCTTCGATCCCACTCGCTCGTCGCAGCAGGGACGGGGGAGCGCGGCGGACTATCGCCGCGCCATGATCGCGTGCCTCGATGCGCGCGGCTACAGCGCGCGCTAGCACAACCATTCAGTTTCCGACCTGCACTGCCTGAGCGAACGTACCCGGCGCGGTCGCGATCTGCAGCATGACGGTGGCGCTCACGCCATCGGCCATCGCGATGTCCGGATGACCGTCGGCGTTGAGGTCGGCGATCGCCACACCGAGGGGCTGTCCGAAGCCCTGGTAGCTCGTGGCAGCAAGAAATACACCCGGACGCGCGGGATCCTGCAGCAGCACGGACACGCTGCCCGTGGGGGCGGGGCCGAGATTGGCAACGACCAGGTCCGGCTTGCCATCTCCGTTCACATCAGCCACCGCGACATCGATGGCTCGCGGCTGGGTGGCGTACGTGACCGGTGGCAGGAAGCTGCCTGGGTGCGCCGCGTCCTGCAGCAGCACCGAGACTCCGGCCGAGCCGGTGCCGCCGACACCGGGGCCGAAGTTCGCCACGACAATGTCCGGCAGTCCGTCGGCGTTCACATCGGCGATCCTTGCCGCCTGCGGCTGCGCACCCGCGGGGAAAGTCACGGGGGAGAGGAACGTGCCCCGGGTGGTGGCGTTCTGGTAGAAGATGTAAACCGCGCCGTTGTTGCCATTGGCGTCGAAAGTCGCGGCCACGATATCCGGCGCGCCGTCGCCGGTCAGGTCCCCGATCGCGACCGCCGCGGCGCTGTTGGCGTTGATCGGCAGCTTCGTCGGCGCGAGGAATTGCCCCGGGTTGGCCGGATCCTGGAACAGGACGATGGCGCCGCCGGTGGCGCTCGCATCCGCGAGGACCAGGTCGGGCTTGCCGTCGCCGTTGATATCACCGATCAGCACCTGGTTCGGCTGCCCGCCGCTCGTCACGCTTACGGCCGTCTGGTAGGTGCCCGGACTCGCACCGTGCATGAAGACCGAGACACTCCCGGCCGCGAAGTTCGCCACCACGAGGTCGAGGGATCCGGAGCGGATGAGGTCCGCGACCGCCATGCTCGAGGGGTTGTTGCCCGTCGTCGGGTAATGCACACCGGTATGAAACGTACCCGGGGAGCTGTGGTTGCCGAGGATGACGTTGGCGAAGCCCGGGTTCTGGACATTGCCCTGGTCGGCGGTGGTGGCGACCAGCAGATCGGGGATGCCGTCGCCGTCGACGTCCGCGATCGCTACCGAGTTCGGCACGTTGAAGGTCGGAAAGGTGTAATCGGAGCCGTAGTGACAGCTGGCGAGGCCGCCGAGCAGCAGGCCTAGACCCATGGCCGCGAGCAGCCGGCGTCGGCGAGACTGGATGTTCACTGCTGTACCCTCCGTGCGCAGGACCCCCGTGCACCGCAACGCGCTTGGCTCTGCCGCGTTGACAGAGCCTGCGCCGGCGCTCCAGGGCGACAGCGTACACTGGCGCGCGGGGTAAGGGCACGGGGCAGGGCATGGCGGAGCGCGCGGCGAAGATCGTGTTCCTGTTCGACGTGGACAATACGCTGCTCGACAACGACGCCGTGCAGGCCGAGCTCAGCGCCCATCTGCAGCGCGAGTTCGGCCGCGCCAGCCGCGACCGCTACTGGACGATTTTCGAGGAGCTGCGCGCGCAGCTCGGGTACGCCGACTATCTGGGCGCGCTGCAACGCTATCGCCTCGAGAACCTGGACGATCCGCAGCTGCTGCGGGTGTCGTTCTTCCTGGTCGACTACCCGTTTGCGCAGCGGCTCTACGCGGGCGCGCTGGCTGCCCTGGCGCGCTGCGCGCGCCTCGGGACCACGGTCATCCTCTCAGACGGCGACGTGGTCTTCCAGCCGCGCAAGGTGCAGCGCGCCGGCCTGTGGGACGCGGTGGACGGGAGAGTTCTCATTTACCTGCACAAGGAGCAGATGCTGGATGCCGTCGAGCGGCGCTTTCCCGCCGATCACTACGTCATGGTCGACGACAAGCTGCGCATACTCGCCGCCATGAAGCAGCTGTGGCGCGAGCGCCTGACCACCGTCTTTGTGCGCCAGGGGCATTACGCGCTGGATGCACGCGCGCTGCAGGCCTATCCGCCGGCGGACCTCACGCTCGCGCACATCGGCGAGCTCGTCGATTGCAGCCTGGGGCCGGTGCCTGGCGCCGGTCACGGGCAGCGGTTAGGCTAGCGCACGCCTGAGCCGGAGCGCTCGGGAGTTGCTGGACCAAAGGCTAAGGGAAGGACATGTCGTCAGACCGTCCGTGGCTGGACAGTCTTCGGGACAGCAGTGCCGCCCTGCAGGGAGTGCTGGGAGCGCTGCTGGAGGCGGAGCGTCAGTTTGCGCCGCCGGCCTCGCCCCTCGAGCGGCTGCGCCAGATAACCACCAGCCCGGAATGGGCCTGGCTACAGCCTCTGTACCGGCTGATCGCGGACGTCGATCACGCGCTCGCCTACGCGGATGACTTGCCCGCGAGTGAGAGCGCCGCGATCGGCGCGCACGCGCGGGAGTTGCTCACCGGCGGGGGCGCGCCCGCGGAGCAGCCTCGCCATGGCGCATGCCGCGGCGCTGCGCGCCCTGCAGGCGCTGCCGGCGGAAGCGGCAAACCAGTCCGAGCGGCTGCATGCGCGGCACCAATGGAACGAACGACGACGGTTCCTGCGCATGGGACAACGCGGACGCGGCACATCCTGACGCGCTAGTACGGCAGCTGCGAACCGCGCAGCCGGATCTGCAGCTCGTGCCGGTTGTAATCGATGATCAGCACATCGAAGGATCCGAGCAGATCCATGCCGAGCGTCAGTGTCGGCTCGTCGGTCAGCTTCCAGTGCTGGAACAGATACATGTCGCCGAAGGTGACGCGCACGCCGTGAATGGTGAGCCGACCGAAGTCGATATCGGGTGCGGGTATGTTATCGCCCCCCTGCACGTCGAGGGTCACGCCGATGATGTCCTCGTGCGCCGCGTTGCCCGGCGGATGTCGCATCAGGGCCTTGCGCAGCATGAGGTTGCCGACCGTCCCCTGGGCACCGGTGTCGATGATGGCCTTGGCGCGCACCGTGCCGACGCGCACGTCGGCGACCAGCAGCCCGCCGCGGATCAGATTGAGCGGCACGACGGTGAAATCACGGCGGGCGCGCTCGCCGTGGGAGCGCGAGATGATCAGCTGATCGCGTCCGAAGTCGGCGTAAATCCGCATGTTGGTCAGTCCCTCGATCCCGAGCACGCCCTGGGCGCCGCCAAAAACGTCCGCCAGCACGGGCAGGGTCGCAGGACCCAAGAGCAGCTCGCCCACCTCCATGCGTCCAACGTGAATGGTCGGCACCACGGCGGAGCCGGTGAACCCGGTCACCACGGTGCTGCCGTCCTCCGAGGGGCTGGTCCCGAGCAGCTGCGCGGTGCGCGCCGTGACCGCCGAGTGGTTGGCGCCGGTATCGAGCACGAGGCGATAGGGCCCCTTGCCATCGATGAGCACCGGCGCCCAGATCCTGCCGATACGGTCACGCCGCGTCGGGGCCACGAACCTCGGCTCCGTGGTTTCCACGATGACTTCGGCGAGCTGGTCCTGGGTCGGGTCTGCCGGCGGCGGCTTGGGTACCGGGGCCGCGGTCTCCGTGGTGTCGGCAGCGAGAGGCACGGGGCAGAGGATCCCCAGCAGACAGCCGCACAGCAGAGCTTGGGCGTGACGGAGCACGCCCGCCAGTAGAGCACGGCCGCGCAGCTGCCTCCAGTTGCTTCGTCGCAGTCCCGCAACGGCGCGTCCCGCGGGTGGTTTGGGCGTCCGAACCGGCTGAATTTGATCATTTGCGTAATCCAAGCCGCCTGTGGTAGCGGATTACGCTTGTCCGGCGCTCAGAGTAAACTGGTTTCGTAGTGCGCAGGAACCCCCGTGGCGTTTCCGGACATCGGCGGTCACTTTCGCGGAAAGTTCGACTACGACGGATGGCTGTGGTACGCACTCCAGCGTGCGGAGGAAGCCTGTGACATGAGTCGCGCCGCGAGCGATACGCCGCCCCCGGGCCATGAGGCCGGCGGCGCCGCGGCGGCCGGCGCCGGCACGCACGCGACGCCCGGCAGTGCCGCGCCGGCGGCGGCTGCTCTGACCCACCTGCAGCGGCTCGAAGCGGAGAGCATCCACATCCTGCGCGAGGTGGTCGCGGAGTGCGAGCGGCCGGTGATGCTGTATTCCGTCGGCAAGGACAGCGCGGTGATGCTGCACCTCGCCGTGAAGGCGTTCTATCCGGCCCCGCCGCCGTTTCCCCTGCTGCACGTGGATACCACCTGGAAGTTCCGCGCCATGTACGAGTTTCGGGATCGCATGGTGCGGCAGCTCGGCATGCGCCTGCTGGTGCACGTGAACCCGGAGGGGCTGCGCTTGGGTGTGAGCCCCTTCACCCACGGCTCGCAGCTGTACACCGACGTCATGAAGACCCAGGCGCTGAAACAGGCGCTCGATGAGCATCGCTTCGATGCCGCCTTCGGCGGCGCGCGGCGCGACGAGGAGAAGAGTCGCGCCAAGGAGCGCATTTTCTCGTTCCGCTCCGCCCAGCACGGCTGGGACCCGAGGCAGCAGCGCCCCGAGCTGTGGTCGCTCTACAACGCCCGCAAGCACCGCGGAGAGAGCCTGCGCGTGTTTCCGCTGTCGAACTGGACCGAGCTCGATGTCTGGCAGTACATCTGGCTCGAGCGGATTCCGATCGTACCGCTGTACTTTGCGGCCCCGCGGCCGGTGGTGCTGCGCGGCGGGACGCTCATCATGGTGGACGATGAGCGCATGCCACTCGCGCCGGGCGAGCAACCGGTCGTGAAGAAGGTGCGCTTCCGCACGCTCGGCTGCTATCCGCTCACGGGCGCCATCGAGAGCGAGGCGGACACGCCGGCGGCGATCATCCGGGAAACGCTGCTCGCGCGGTCTTCCGAGCGCCAGGGGCGCCTCATCGACCACGACGCCGTGGCTTCGATGGAGAAAAAGAAGCAGGAGGGTTATTTCTGATGACGCCGCAGTCCGATCTCATCGCCAGCGACATCGGCGCGTACCTGCGCGCGCACGAGCGCAAGAGCCTGCTGCGCTTCATCACCTGCGGGTCGGTCGATGACGGCAAGTCGACGCTCATCGGCCGGCTGCTGTACGAAGCAAAACTGATTTTCGACGATCAGCTCGCAGCCCTCGAGCACGACTCGCAGACGGTCGGCACGCGCGGCGGGGAGCTGGATTTCGCGCTGCTGGTCGACGGGCTGGCGGCCGAGCGCGAGCAGGGCATCACCATCGACGTGGCCTACCGCTTCTTCTCCACCGAACGGCGCAAGTTCATCGTCGCCGACACGC
>WNGC01000643.1_pt1 | contig 20555 bp, 10 predicted proteins | sample 5400051 | NCBI WGS metagenome assembly WNGC01 (sample SAMN13153368, study PRJNA577476) | soil metagenome | isolation source: 20 cm soil or saprolite under grassland replicate 2 | place: USA:California | collected 2016-06-15
TTAAGTTCGCGCTCCGCCTCTTCGGTCCGGCCCAATTCGCGATAGGCCTGTCCGAGCAGATGGTGAGGCATGGGGTTATTGGGATCCATGGCGATGGCGCGCTGTAAGGCGCGCACGGCAAGGGCGGTCTCGCCTTTCTGCTCCAGGACCTTTCCCATCAGGATATAAGGCCCCGTCGATGTGGCATCCAGCCAGATGGAGCGCTGCAGCAGCCTTTCCGCCTCCTCGTATTTCTGCAAGCGGCTATAAGCATCCGCCAGCTTGTAGTACACCGCGGCTTCCCCTGGATTCAGCTCCAGCTCCTTCTGAAACTGCTCGACGGCTTCCGGCAGGCGGGACTTATAGAGATACAGCTCTCCGAGCAGCGTGTGCGCCAGCGGAAGCTTGGGATCCAGTTCCACCGCCTTTTTTGCGTATTCCTCGGCAACAGGTCCAAAATCCTGCCGCAGCAACATCCGGGCCGTAAAGAGATAGCTGGCCGCGGAATCGGCCGGCACATCGAACATCTTCGCAAAAGCTTTGCGTGCGCTTGGGTAGTCCTTAGTTTTCATGTAGCAAATTCCAAGAATGTAGGAGGCATCGACATTTGCGCTGGGGTACCACGTTTGTACTTTTTCGAGCGGCTCGATGGCCTCCGCAGACTTCCCCGCCAGGTAATACGATAGTCCCATCAACTGTATCGCTTCGTTGTCCTCCGGGTCCTCTTCCAGCGCCTTTTTGAAGCTCTCGACTGCTTTGGGGTAATCGGCCTTCTTAAAATAGGTCACCCCGAATTGGTGGGAAAGCCCTTTCAGAGCCGCCTGCTTTGCCGCAAGGTCTTGCAATTGAGCTAGCGCCTCATCGTATTTTCCCTGCTGGGAAAGGCGGCGCACTTCGCCAAATGCCGAGTCCGGGCCCTCCCCTTGCGTTTCGGTCCTTTTCGCCGGTTGAGTCTGATCCTGAGCGAGAGCAGCACTTGAGGAAGTGAACGTCTGAGATGCCAACAAGAACCAAGCGACAAGGTCTGAAAGTAATCGAATTCGTCGCATGTAGTAATCCCCAATAGCAGCTTAGCCGAAGCGCACACCAAAAAAACGTTGATCCGGTCAAGGCTCCCCGCCGGATTGGAAGCTCCAGAAATTCTTGAGCGCGCTGCTGCTAGCCGCCCAGGAGCCGGGCGGGGACGCCGTCCGTCGCAACTAGCTGTTTCACTTCCCCTTTCACGAAGACGCGGTCGATTTCGATCCGGCTCCAGCCTGCCGGGAGAGAGGCTGGATACTTTCGCCAATCACCTTCCGAGACGCGCAGTCCCGTAAATCCCAGCATCACGGTTTGCAGCAGGGATCCGTAGTTGGTTATGAAACACCCATAATCTTGCGAAGGCGCCTCCCGGATCATGCCATAGGGCTCAAGCCAAACGTTTTTCCAGGACCGATGGAAAAGCTCCAGGGCGTGCTGCTTGTCGCCCAGAAAAGCAGCGGTCGCCGAAACAGCCGCCTCCGCAAAACCGATCGAAAAGAAGGATCCCGCCAGCGACGCGACCTGTTTCTCCCGGCGGATTCCTTGTTCGAAGGCGTGAGTCTTTCTCAAAAGCTCGGTGTCGATCGGAACGTCGTGGACCGTCAACATATCCAGCTGCCCCATGGAATAAGAGTTGCTCGCCGGAGGGGGTGGATTGTCGTACGGCTGAACGATATTCTTGGAGTTGTCGATAGGTAGGACAAAGGCATCCCGGATCTTGCCCCAGGAACTCGGCGTGTGCGCTCCAACCATTTGTGCGCATCTCATGGCAGCGGTCAGCGCCATTTTGCATGCCATGTTCATATACGAGACGTTGTTGATGTTTGGCACGCCCTCGTCAGGGCCCATAATGTGTTGGATTTCAAATCCACGATCCGTGGAAACTCCGCGACTCTCGATCCACTCGGCCACTGCTTTGAGCACCGGCCAGGTGCCTTCCAGCAGAAAACTTTGGTCATTGGTTGCGAGTTGATACTCCCAAAATCCCAGAGCAACGTCCGGTGTAGCGTGTTGTTCGCCCCAGCCGGTACCCGCGAAGGTCGGCGTAGTTTCGAATCCCGTCGTAGGTGCTGCCTCCCACGGAAACTGCGCGCCGCGATAACCATAGAGAGCCGCCTGCCGCTTTGCGTACTCAAGTCCACGAACTCTGTATTCAAGCAGCGACCTCGCGGTCGCCGGTGCCGCCAGCGTGACCGGCAGCAACGACCAGCTTTCCGTATCCCAGAAACTGTGTCCATAGTAGTAAGCAAATTGAGACAGGCCAAAGGGTGGCATGCCCGTGCGCGTGGAATCGTGGAGACTCGAGTGGAGATAAAAAAACCCCGCGTCGAGCACACGCTGGGCGTCAGCGTCTCCAATCACTTTGACACGCGATTTCCAGAGATCAGCCCATGCCGCGCGGTTGTCGTTGCGAAGTCTCTCAAACCCCAGGAGACTGCCCCAGCTCGCTAGCCGGATCGCTTCCATCGGTGGTTCGGGATGATAGAGCTCGGAAACCATCGCCGCGATCGTCCGGAAGCGAACGAGTTGGCCGCTCTTTGCTTTCAAAATGTAGGTTCGCGTTGAGCCAGTCGCCGTGAGAGACGGTTCCTGTTTTTGAACTGGCCCGTCTGGTGTAAGGACCCACAGTGCGACCCCCAACTTGGAGGGTTTGCCTTCACTCTCGATGCCGCTCACGAGATCAATCTGCGTGCGCTCAGGCGGCTCCGTTAGGTACGTGCGTCCGGGCACTCCACTGCTGTCAATCGACGCGACAATCTCGATTTCTGCATCCACTGAGGACGTGAGACGAATCTCTTGGCACAACAGGGATGGAACCGATCGGCTTGCAAACTGCAGCACTTCAATGTTGATCCGCGCGCCGGTGCTCGGAGCAAGGACCAGTTCACTGGAGAGTTCACCACACGACATGTCGAGTGTTTGGCGCTGAATTTTCAACAACTCCGGATGTTTTAGCAGGCTGATTCCCTGGACGCGGATATCGGTTTCTAGCGCGCATGGCGCTGGCGAGAGGCTTTCGACCCGATGCGCGGGGTGAGCGAAGACAAACCCGCTCACGCATGTTTGCGCCCTAGCCAGGGGATTTGGGCCTGGACGAATCCCGATCAAACCATTGCTCAGGTAAGCCGGATCGAAAACCTTGGAAAAGTCCTCCACCACCATCTTGGGAGGTCCAGAAAAACCCAGCGGTTCAGCTGAAGAATATCGTGGGTATGCTTCCGCGAGCGCGCTCCATAGTTCCTGCGGAACTACGGATCCTGCCAGCATGGCAATGCAGTTCCTGCCAAGCGACCTGCGGGAGAGCCTCATTGATGAGCACCTCTTCGTCGAAAACTTTCATTCTTCCAGCCGCCGGAAGAGTTTTCGTTACTCAACCCTCCGCCAGCGGAGGTCAGGAGGGCGCCGAGCACGAAAAAACCGCTCAGCGGGCCTCTCACGTTCACGAGGCGAAAAAAGGGCTGCCTGCGTTCAAATGAAAGCGGGCAGCCCGCGGTCCGCAAGAAAGAAGGGGCCTCGACTCGCGCGGACCTCTATGTCGTCACCTACAGTTAAAAGGTCAAGCGCAAGCCTAGTTGCTGGTTGCGCATCGGCAGAGAAACGTCGGTAATCTGTCCCGGTAAAGAAGTGCAAGTAACGCCCGCACCCGCATTGCATTTTGTCACGTCGCCACCAGGATTCGCCCAGTTGGCCACGTTTAACGCATTGAAAACTTCCCAACGCAACTGAAGCTTGAATCTCTCCGTGATCTGGAAATTCTTGTCCAAGCCCCAGTCTGCCGTGAACAGCCCCGGCCCGCGCAGCGAATTGCGGCTTGCGTTTCCGAAGGCAAAGGCAGCTGGTGCTGCGTACGCCATCGGGTTGAACCAGCAATTTATAGTATGGGTAGCGTCGCCAGCAGGGCAAGAACCGCTAAAAGGATTGCCGACCTTGTTAGGGCGGAGACCCTGGTCTTGGCTATTCAATGACCCCGCATCAATGCCCGGAGAGAAGACCAAGCCGCTCTCCGCGGTCGTAATCCCCGTCCATTCCCAACCGCCAATGAAGGCGTTCAGGACCGAGCCAGCGTCCGACGCGAAGCGTTGCCCGCGTCCGAACGGCAGCAACACAGTGTGCCCCAGCGTGAACACGCTCGCGCGGTCGAACAACGCCGGGCCATGGTCTACCCTATAGTTATTTTGGTTTGTAGAAGTTCCGAACTCACCGAAGTCCAAAGTCTTCGACCAGGTGTAGCTCGCCAGCACGGAGTAGTTGCGCGAGAAGCGCTTGGTGAACTTGACTTGCAAGGCGTTATAGCCGCTGCTTTCGCAGTCGCATTTGTTGAAGATGTCTTGCGAGAGGCCGAAGGCGGCAAAGAGAGGCTCTCGGGAGGTAAGCGTGCCCGGTCCCGGAGGCGGAGCATTGAGGTTCCAACCTCCATTCAGGTGGCGGCCAACATTTCCAACGTAGGCCAGACTCACTGTCGCATCGGTAAAAACTACGCGCTCTACCGTCAGGTTGTAGGAATCCACGTATGGGATTTTCTGGTTTGTCGGTATGTTTGCAGTCGAGATTTGGCAACATACCAGAGGCAACTTGCCAGTCGAAGGTATTGCCGGGAAAAGAGCCGTAGCCGAGGGAGGAGCCGTGCAGAGAGGTGAGGCGCAAGGTGTCACCGGGGTCCCAAAGTTAACAGACGAGAAGCTGTTGGCCACGGGGATACTTTGGTTGACGATGGACGGATATACGTCGGCATCCAAGGTGTTGAAGGTCCATCCGAAAGTTCCCTGGAAGTAGCTGCGTCCCCAGCCGGTTCGAATCACAGTCTTGGGGTTTAGGGAGTAGGCAATACCCAAGCGAGGCGAGAAGTTATGGTATTGCGTCTGCACACCACCCGACATGGAGACGCCGCCGACACCGGGAATAAAGACGGTATTGGTAGTGACGTCGTAGCGGCCACCCTGGCCCTTGTTGAGCGATTCATCCGCGAACCAGGTGTCCCAGCGCAAGCCGTAGTTTACGGTCAGTTTGGGCGTCAGGCGCCAGGTATCTTCGGCATAGTAGTACATACTCCATTGCACGTCCTGCTCACTCGTGTCGATTTGAGCGAACCGGTTAAACGAACTGGGTTCGCCCACAAGGAAAGAAGCCAGCCCTAAGCCGCCTGAAGGCGCGCCCCCGCCCCCTACATTGAGGGCGGTTATATTGGGACTGAACCCATAGACTCCCGAACGATGCTGGTCGCTTGGCAGGCGCTTGTTTCGACGGCGCCGGATGTCGGCGCCTCCCTTGAAGGCGTGGTTTCGGACGATCTTTGTCCAATTCGTTACACCTTGGTATTGGAGCTCCTGTTCGTTGAGCGGGCAGTTGCATTGATAGCCCATTTGAAATCCGGCGGTGCCGTTAATGTTCAGCTGGGGAAAGCCAAAGGTATCCGGCCGGCTCGGGTCGTTGATTCCCGGGATGCCTACTTGAGTGGCAAATGGCGTTGTCTCATCGGGGGCCGTCACGAAGACTCGGTATCTCGTGACGCCAAATCGAAAGTCTGCGAGTAAGGACGGACTAAGGGAGTAATTCAACCCACCAACGCCGTTCTGATTTCGCACGCTCGACGTTCCCTCGAAGCCCGTGAGCTGCGCACCTCCGGCGGTCCCCAGGGCCCCTGGGCTATTCAGGTAGTAACCACCGTAACTGTAACGCCCGAAATAGCGAAGTTTCGATGTGAGGTAGTGATCAAACCGGCCGACAAACTGGTTCGTGTTGAATTCCTGTATTCCACTCGTGAAGTAATTATTATCCGTTGGGTTCGCCGGCGTTAGTTTTGGCAAAGGTACGAACGTGGTGCCGAGAAGATTTGCGGCCGGGGCCGAAATGCGGCTCGTGGGGATGACGTTGGGACACCCGGCTGCAATCGTGCAAAGAGAATTGAAGTTTGGGCTCGCTGAATTTGAAGACGCGACAAACTGTGTTCGGCTAGTTCCGTCCGGATTGCCTGTGGTTGGATCGTAGATGTTCACTCCCAAATCGCGGAGATCTCCCCCTCGTTCCGCTTGCGTCGGCACCCGGATTCCCGTCGAACCAGGATTGTGCTGGCGAGATCCCTGATAGTCGAAAAATGCAAACATCTTATCCTTGCGGATCGGCCCTCCAACGGACCCGCCAAATTGATTCCAGTGAACGGCTGGTACGCTGGTAAACTGGTTAAAAGGATCACGCGCCTGGAAAATATTGTTCCTGAAGAATTCGAATCCCGACCCATGAATCTGGTTCGTTCCGGACTTTGTTTCCACCTGGACGACCACGCCGCCGGCCTGCGAAAACTCCGCATCGAAATTGCTTGTTGTGGCATTGAATCCCTGCACGGAATCGATGGCCGGATTGATGACGATAATGCCCAATACTGGATCATTATTATCCATGCCATCGATCATGAAATTGGTCCCGCTAAAGAGCTGCCCGTTTGTGGCAATCTGGATTCCCCCTTGCGGGTTCTCAGTCTGACCGTGCTGCCACGGATTTTTTGCAGCCCCAGGAAGCAGCAGTTCCAGCGCCGTGAAGTTTCGATCTAGAATGGGTAGAGAGACAACCTGCTCTGATGTCAGGTCAGTGTTTACCGAGGCACGATCTGTCTCGAGCAGCGGCGGAGCGGAATCGACGGTCACTATTTCACCCACCGCGCCTACTTGCAGGGTGGCATTTAGAGTTGTGGATGAGCCAACGATGACCGGCAAATTCTCCTGAACAAACGTCTTGAAGCCCTTGGCCTCGATCGTGACTTTGTAATTCCCAGGAATCAGGTTGCTTAGAGTGTAGTTCCCGGAATCGTTGCTAGTCGTCGTCTGGGAAACCCCCTTCTCCGTGTCCGTGGCCGTAACCTGAGCGTTTGGCACGCCGGCACCGCTTGGGTCCGATGCTGTGCCAATGATAGTGCCGTATGCGGCTTGGCCATTCGCCGTCCGGGTCAGCAACACAAAGCAGGCCGCGCACAGCAAGCTAGCTGCCAAAGACCCCTTAAAACGTTTCATGATGTCTACCTCCTCCGGTCAATATCCAACTCCCACCACGAACTTGCAGGTCCAATTAAGACACCCTGCCGTCCGCGTGGCCAAACTCTGCACCGGTCTTTCCCTCGACGGCTACCTGTAGAAAAAGGAATGCACACTATTAAAACAATCGTAGCATTTGTTATAGTCTCAATGGGTTTGATACGGTAACGGCGGAGAAGTCCCCGCTTTCCCGTAAGTTAGAAGGTATGTCTGGCAGGTGTTAAATTGTCTGTTACCCCGGTTCAATTGGATGAGAAGAATGCTCGTCTAGAGCAGGTCCATAAAATTGTAGATAGCCATGTCTTGCATGGCTCAGAATCCCTCTGCAAGTTGCTTCAGTACCTGGCGCACCATGCTCTCCATCATCCGGGAGTCTCCATCAAAGAGTATCAGATTGCGACAAAGGTCTTCCGCAGACCTCCCGACTTCGATCCCCATCTTGATGCAACTATTCGAGTTCAGGCAGGACGCCTTCGCTCCAAGCTGGCCGAGTACTACGCATCAGTGGGGGCTGAGGACGCGATTGTGGTGGACATGCCCAAGGGTAATTACGCGCTTAACTTTCACGTCCGGCCTCATGACCCCATACGAAACCATGCAAGCGCTTCGCACGAGTCACTGGCCGCGGCCGCAAATACAGGCCCACCTCCCCGTAAGTGGGTTGCCGCAATCGTTTTGCTGTCCGTTGTTCTTGCTGCCGCCGTTGCCGTCGCCACGGACCGTCTCCTGACGCGCCGATCGGCTGAGGCCCGGCTCACCAGCGAAAATCCGAATATGCCGGTGGCTTTTCGTGTTTTCTGGAAAGGGTTTCTTACCAGCCCGCAGGAGCCATGGGTGATCTTCAGCAATGCGCCCTTCGTTGGACGCCCGGATGCCGGGATGCGTTACTACGACTCCGGCCGGGACTCGCGGGCACGAGTCCTCGATTACTACACGGGAGTCGGAGAGGTGCTCGCGGTGCACGCTCTGGATAAAGTATTTGGCCAGCTCCGCCAGGAGATCCGCGTCAAGCGAGGCAGCTTGTTCTCCCTGGACGATGCCAAGAACAACGATCTCATCTTCATCGGTTCGCCATCCGAAAACTTGACGCTTCTGGAACTCCCGAGCATGCAAAATTTCATCTTCCAAAGAATTACTTCGGGAGTCTCCGCGGGAGCCATGAAAATAGTTAACGTGCATCCAGAGTCCGGAGAGCTGAAAGAGTTTCTGGCGACTCCGCCGAACGAACCCCTGGCGGACGATTACTCTGTCATCGCATTGAAACATGGATTGGATCCTTCCCGTTCTGTGTTGATCCTGGCCGGCACAACAACGATAGGGACGCAGAGCGCCGTCGAGTACGTCTGCCAGCAGAATTCCTTGGAGGAACTGCTCCTTCGGCTCTCCGTTTCGAATTCGGGCGAGCTCAAACCGTTCGAAGCGGTGATACGTGTGAAAGTCGCCCACGGAGTTCCTGTAGTCTCTGAACTTGTCGCGTTGCGCAAGGGTCCTCATTGAAAAGAACCAATTCACGCTCGACGGATGCATCCTCCTCAAAGCATTCTGTAATTTCTGTTTCATTGTTTCTTTCTAGAAGGCGGAGGCATCAGACGAGGATCGAGTTCTGCGGCCTTTCGAAATTCTTCTTGCGCATCTCGGGTTTGCCTTGCTGGTGTTAGGCCACGCCCACTTCAAAGCGGGCGGCAACATAGTTTGGCGATGGCCGTGTCGTCAGAGACATGCTAACCGAATCCATCAGCGGCGATAGGTACATCGGAGCAATCCGGACGGCATCGATGCCCAGGTCGCGAAGGTAGTCCAGCCGGGACGTAATACCGTTGATGTCGCCAACGCCGTCCCCGTTCGAATCCTGGAAGCTACGCTGGCAAATCTCGTAAATGACCGCGCGCTTCCACGTCCCCCGGATCTTGTGAACCGCCCGGCCTTTGCTTGGTTTCCTTGCCGGACTGCCCGGGCACTCTGTGCGAAATCATATGCGCCGACGCCACACGCAGGGGGGCAGAAAACCGACCAATAGTCCCGCCGCTAAAATGACGGTCAAACAGTGTAGTTCGCGCACGTTGGAACCTCGAGTGCAACTGGCTCAAGCCCGACGTTCAATCTTGCGATTTCAAGGACAACCAAATTCTCCGTTACTGTTGAAGATTCTTTGGATCGTGGTTGATTAGTTCGAGATTCTCCCGCGCTAGCTTGTGATTGGGATCGATCTGCAAGGCGCGCTGAAAATGCAGCTTGGCCTCCGAGATCTTGCCCGTTTCGGCCAGTGCGCCGCCCAGATTGGCTTCCGCGTTGGCGTCGTCCGGGTGCAAGCGGACGGCGGCGCGATAATGCTCAGTTGCTTCCAGAAACTTATCCTGAGAGACCAGAGCATTTGCCAAATTGTAGTGCGCGTCAAAATTGTCTGGCTGCGCCCGGAGCGCGGCATATAGATATGGTATGGCTTCGCTGATTCGCCCAGCGGCCAAGAGAGACGCGCCCAGGGCATTATTGGCGGTAGCATCTTGGGGGCGAAGACGCACCGCGAGCTTGAAGTTTTGGATCGCCTCGGCTTGTGCGCCGCGGGCCTGCAGCATAGCCGCGAGGTTGTAGTGCGCTTCGAAATCGGCAGGATTTTTTTCCAAGTTGTGCCGGGCCATGGTTTCCTGCAGCAACATGCGCGGATCGAGAGCTGCATCGGAGGAGGCGCGTGGGAGGACCTGAAGCCACAGGTGAGCCATCTCATCGCTGGAGCGATTTCCGGCGATGACGCGACGCGGAGGGTCGTTTGGGTTGGCAAGATTTTCGCTGGAGTTGTCGTAGATATAGCGCATGGAGATGGTGGTCCCCTTCGGCAAAGGCACGGGATCTGCGTAGCGGTAGACGGCTTGCCAGTTCAAGTTCCATTGCGGAATGTGAATGAGTGTTTTCGCCAAGCCGTCGGGTAGAGTGGCGAGGGCTTGTAGATCCTTGCCGAGATAATGCGCGTGAGGATAGATCGCGAGCAGATCTACATCGACCGGCAGCGCAAATTCGTCGGTGACTAGGAAACGCTTTTCGCCGGGAGGGATGTCGAGCTGCCTGTCGTTTTCTAACTGGAGCAGCAGAGGAAAGTGGGTCGCAGGTTTGTCGGTGAAGTACAGGCCAAGATTCGGCTGGATCTTCTCCGGCTTGCCGGAAGGCTGCAAGTGTATGTTTAGAATCAGGTCAGTGTCTTTGTCCAGGCGCAGAGACATGTCTTCAGGCTCGGGCTTGGGCACGGTGCCTGGTTTCCAGAAGAGGAAGTGGCTGTCCGGATCAAAGGTTTCTGATTCGATTTTGAGTTCCATGCCGGGGAAACCCGCGCGCGGCTCTGCCTCCAGGTGGCGCGCGGATTGATTGCGATCCACGAGAACGTTCGCGTGGTGAACGACACGTTTGTCCCCGGGCCGGATCTCGATGGCTTTTAGCCAGCGCGTGCGATCGACCGGCGTTCGAAAGATGAAATTCCAATACATGTCGGAGCCACTCGCGGGAAGAGCGTACGGCTTTTCCGCTTCGATGATTTCATCCGGACGGCCGAGCTGCCAGCCTGGGACAAATTGTGGGGCGCGAGGTAGATCGGCGGGAGCGCCCTCGACCGCCCCTTGCTCGACCCACTCTTGAATCAGGCTAATCTGCTCCTCGGACAGGCGTAGTTCATCGGCAAATCCGAACTCCTGCGGCTCCGGCAGCCACGGAGGCATGAAGCGCTTCGAAACAACCGCGGCGATCTGGCGCGCGTGGGCCTTTGTGTCTGCGTAGGTAAGTAGTGGGAAAGGGCCAGCTTCGCCGGGGCGGTGGCACGGGGCACAGTATCGAAAAAGAATGGGAGCGATATCGCGATTGAAAGTGGCCTGCTGTGTGGCAGGCATGGGGATCTGCGCAGCGGCGCCGGCGTGTGAGGCATAGGCCGCTGCAATGGTGGAGCCAAATCCCAACAAGTATGCAACGATGGTTCGGCCTGAAGAGGTCATTCGGCATCCGCGATAAAGCATCCCACGCCGGGCATATTAGGTGGCGGCGTTTTCCCGCTGAGAGCGGCCCGGATGGCATCGTCGAGTTCGTGAGTGGTGGCGGCGGGGCGGGCGCGTCCGAAATCCTGGTACAAGTCGTCGATACGGCCGTGATAAATCAGGCGGCTATTGGCGTCGAAAACGGCTGCTTCCGGGGTGACCTGGACTTGAGCTTGACTGACGAGCGCATGCTGCGGATCGCGTAGCGCCGGAAGCTTGAGGCCGTAGTCGCGTTCATGTTGGCGAATTTTTTCGACGGTAGCTGTCCTGCTGGGATAGACGAGCCACAGGGCTACCTTGGGGCTATATTCCGAGCTGATTCGCTTGATCAACGGCGCATACCGGTTGGAGATCGGACAGTCCGTGCGCACGAAGATGAGAACAACCGGCTTTCCCGACGCTGCCAAGAAGGGGTCCGCCGCGGTGCCGTCAAGACGCAGCGCCGTCTTTTGAGCGGCCGACAAGGAGGGCAATGCCAAAAGGAGAAGCGTTGCCGCCACAAGAGACTGGAGGATAGAGAAGAGGTGTCGCAAAGTAAGGCTAGGGCGGTGCATGAGCGCATTCTTGGGGACTGAAACCAACGATTTTACTTCGAGGTAGAGCCCTCTGTCCATTTCTCAACCCGTTGGTCTGGCCGCTCCACACAATCTTGGAACCAAAACGGGGAGCCTTTAGGGCTCCCCATCGGACTGGCAGGGTATCCTCACCCTTGCTAGAAGTCCAACTTCAAAACAGAACTGCCACTGCGCATGGTCGACCCGAAGGCTAGGCCCGCGATGTTGCCAGCGCTGCCGCAGGCAGGCAACGCGAACGGGCCGGAAGCACGCCGGTCATGAAGCGAACAAGGCGATCGACCAGCCATTCCGTCTGTTCAAAGGTTCGAAGGGAAACTCAAAATATTTTACGCAGGCGGTTCCATATTTGCTATTGGAGTCCCTCCGCAAAGAGCTTTATACTATCTCTGCGCTTGAGAGTTCCATGTTTTTTTGCCCTCGCCATCGGAATACCTGGCAGTCGAGAAGCCAAGCCCAGTGTCACTTGTGGGACAAACTGATGTGGTTCGGCAGACATCATCCACAGAGATTGCCTTTTGGAATCTTGGTTTTCGTATTTTTCTCGGCAGGAATGAGGACCGTCGCGCAGGAGGCTCTGCCGCCTGCACTTCCAGCAAAGACTGCGGCAGCTATTCGTGAGTTGCAGTCCGGTGATCTTGATTCGGCTGAAAACTCCTTCTCGGATGTGCTCCGTCAAGGGATCAAACATCCGCTCATCTATCACAACCTCGGGGTCATCGCTCTGTTGCGCGGCAAGCACACTGAAGCTGTTACGCGATTTCATCAAGCGCTTGCTCTTCAACCCGACAATGCTTCCTCCCGCTTGCTCCTCGGTATGAGCTTGCTGGCTCTCAAAAAAAATGCCGAGGCTGTCAATGAACTCAAGCGCGCCGCCGCGCTGTTGCCGGAAGAGCCCCAGGCCCATTTACAGTTGGCGCGGGCCTATGAAGCCACGGAAAACTGGATTCCCGCGGTTCAAGAATTCCAGAAGCTCGTTCAGTTGGCTCCTCGGGAGCCGGATTATTCGTTCCAACTGTGGCGCGCATGGACGAAGCTCTCCGATTGGTCTTATCGTCAAATCATCGGGCTCAATCCCCATTCCGCGCGTGTGCAGCAGGCCCTCGGCTTGGAGTACGCCGCACAAGAAAAATATGATCTGGCCCTCGCTGCGTACCAGAAAGCCGCTCGATCTTATCCAAGGTTGCCGGAGATTCATCTGGCAATCGCTCAGATTTACCTGGAAATGAAAAAATTTGACGAGGCGCTTTCGGAAATCGGTGTTGAATTGGAGCTCGTGCCGGAGAGCAAGGCAGCGACGGAAACAAAGGCAAAGATCGAAGCCGCAAAGGCTGCCTCTTCCCCATGAACGCGGCCTCAGCGGATTTTGATCGCTGATTGCTTCTTCGACCAGTCTTGGCCCTTACGGAGGTTTGGCTGGTTTGTCCGCCTTGTCAGTTCGCCCTTTGCTCAGGCTCCGCTGGTTTCAAATTGTCGCCGGGCGGTTCTTCACGACGATGGTTCTCACCGGTGTGATTGGGATCCTTCGAGAAGAATTCGAGCGTCGAAGAATCATCACTGTTTTGGTAGGGGAGCCCCATCGGGTTTTTCCTCGGCTCCTTGCATTTCCGCGCGGCTGAGTTCGTCGAATTTCCGTAAGGCGGCCTTGGCTTCTTCGGGCCGGCCGAGTTTCGAGTACGCACGGCCAAGCAGGACATAGGCCTGCTTCATCCGTGGCTCCATCCGCAGAGAAGCCTTCAAATTTGGGATCGCGGCTGCGAACTGGCCATTCTGAAACAGCGCTTTGCCGAGTACAAACCAGCCTTCTGCGGAATCCGGAGCCAAGGCGACAGCCTTTTGAAGCCACTCGATCGCTCGGGGATACTCCTGTGTGTAGGTGTAGCAGACCCCTAAGCCATATGCGATCTCATAGTTCAAAGGAGCAAATTGCTCCGCCTGCGTGTAGTAGCTGATCGCCCCTTCAAATTTCATCTGGGACCGCTTTAGGTCGGCCAATTCGGTCAACACTTCGACCGAGCGGGGATTGGCTTTCAGGGCCTTCTGGAATTCCTCCTCCGCTTCACTCTTATTATCGGCAGTGAGTGCAGCCTCGCCAAGGAGCCGGTGGACAAGATCACTATCGGGCGCCAGAGTGAAAAGCCTCTGAGATTCCCGCTGGGAGAGCTCCCGTGCGGTGAGGGACATATAATACAAGGCATCAACGTTCTTGGGGTCAGACGCCAGGGCCTTTTGCAAGTCTTCAAAGGCTTGTGGAAACTCAGCTTGGGCAAATTCAACACGCGCCAGAATCACGCGGACTGGTGCGTCGTTGGGAAATCTCCGCAGATGAGCCTTCGCCAATTCAGATGCCTTTGTGTAATCACCACGATAGAGCGCTTCAGTTGATTGATTCAGTGCTGATGCTTGCCCGAAGGCGTTGGCGCAATTCATGGCCAAGAGCAGGAAGAGCGTGTTACAAAGTCTGACTGAAGACATTGAATTTCCCAGGTGTGCCCACGGCCACCATTAGAGCATAAAAAACGGGGAGCCTCTGGAGCAGGCTCCCCGTCGGGGTGGTAGGTGTCCTCGTCCGTGTTAGAAACTGAGCTTCAGACCGAACTGCAGTCGCCGCATCTGCGCGCCGGGAGTGAGGTCCGTGATGCTGCCTCCGGTGCCGCAATCCACGCATCGATCCGGGTTCGCAAGGTTGACGTGGTTGAAGACGTTGAAGGCCTCGAACTGAAACTGTGCCCTTGCCCTCTCGCCAAAGGTGACCGTCTTGAACACACCGGCGTTAGCATTAAACAACTTCGGACCGCGGAACCTTCCTACACCCGCGTTTCCGAAGCCGTCGAGAGTAGCGGTCTGGCCCCACGGCCCGGCCGTCTTGCCGAGTGTGTCCAGTTTGACGCCACTGGTCGTTTGATACCAATACCCGCCGGCCTTCGGATCGCCCGACCGGGTACCGTCCTTAACCGAACCTAATACGTCTGGCATGCAAGGACCCTGGTCAATGGAGGCCGAACAATCGCTGAGCCCAGGGGTCCACGGCAACCCGCTTGAGAAGTTGGTGCTCGTGTTCAGTTCCCAGCCGCCCACGATGGCATTCGTCACGGAGCCGACATCCTTGGCCCACTTCTTACCCTTGCCGACTGGCAATTCGTAGACCTGGCTCAGGATGAACACATGGTTTCGGTAGCTCTCATTAGGGCCGTAGTTAACTTTCGGGTCGATGTTGACGTAACGCGCGAAACCGACGCCACTGAACGATGTCTGAATGGCGTGCTGGAACGTGTAGCTCGACTGGAACTGCAGCCCGTTGGAGAAGCGCTTGTCCGCCTGAATTTGCAAGGCGTTGTACTTGCTGTTTAGGTCGGCCGCCTGCTTACGGTCACCTCCGGTCCAACCGAAGTTGCCTCCATAGGGGGCGACACTGGCGAAGGGATACGCGGAAGACGTCCCATAGTACGGCGTCCTCTGTTTCGGTGTGGCACCATTGAACGTTGTGCAAGTCGCATTGGGGACGAGCAGTCCGCTGGGCAAGGTGTTGTCGTTGCAACCCTTGACGTAGCTCTTGTTCGTCAGCCCATTCGCGTTGTAGTCTGCCCCATCACCGTGGGTGTGGGTGCCCTTGTTTCCCACATAGGACGCGGTCACGTTGATTGTTGGTGTCACCTGACGTTGCACAGAGATATTCCAGGCATCCACGCTGGGGATCGTATTACTGAAGTTCCGAATATCCCGGGAAACGCCGTCCGGTATCATCGGTCGGCCATTGGGACCAAGGCATTGCGTCTTCGTGCCCGTAGGGTCGGTGATTTTGTTGCAATTGCCTACCGTGAGCCCGGAGGCAGGGTCGAAAGCGATGGGCCCGTTGTTCAGGAAAAACGCCGTGTTGATGTCTTGGGCGCCCGCGCTGCCTCCGCTATATTCCTGGGCGGCCAGCACCGGCAGGTTTTGCGTGACGATGTGGCCGAACGTCGTCCCGAACACGCCGATGTCGTAGCTTCGTCCGTAACCCATCCGAACCACGGTCTTCGGATTCACCTGATAGGCAATCCCGAGCCGCGGAGAGATGTGCCTGTAGTAGGTGGACGTGTTACCCTGCAAATTTACGCCATTCTGCCCTGCTACACGCATTTCGCCTGTTGCTGTGTCCACCCACCCGCCAAGCCCCTTGCCCGCGACCGATTCGGGTATGTATAGGTCCCACCGGACTCCAAGGTTTAAGGTGAGTTTGCTGGTCGCGCGCCAGGTATCCTGTGCGTAGAAGAAGCGGCGCGGCTGCGTTTCGTACGCGTTGGTGGAGCTGCTCACAAACCGCTGAAAGTGAGTTACATCTCCGAGCAGGAAGGCGGCTAGGCCGGCTCCGTTGCTGCCGTCATTTCCCTGCGTGACACCATTATCGAAATTGAGCTGTCCTGCGCGATGCCGGTCGCTGGGTATGCGCAAGTTGTAGGCGAAACGAATGTCGGCGCCGAACTTGAAGCTGTGATTGCCCTTAATCTTAGTCCAGTTGTTCACGAATTGGTACTGATGTTCATTCTCCAGGAGAGGGCAATTGCACGCGTTCTGGTCCAAGTTGTAGCCGAAACGAAAATCGTTTGCGTTAGGAACGCTAATTTCAAAAGCCGGCATTCCGCTCGTGGTTGTGTCGTTATTCAACCCGGGGATTCCCGCATCTTTGGCGGGTGTGGTACCCAGGCCGCCCGGTGATACCTGCACGTGATAACGCAAGTACCCGAAGCGGAAGTCGGTCAAAAGAGTCGGACTGAATGTATAGTTGAAGCCGCCGGCGACGCTGTCATTTCGCACGTTAGAGATGCCTGCGAAGCCGCCGAGATCCGACGGGAGAGAGTTGCCACCTAGAAGGACCCCAAACAAACCGGGACCGGAACGTGTGAACTTCTGCAGACTGTAGCGGCCGAATACACTCAACTTTGCGCTCGCGCTATAGTCAGACCGCACGTCGAGACCATTGGAATCCAGCACGTTGGTGCCCGTAGCAGCGAAGTTGTCGTGAAGGATATTCGGATCTGGCGGTAGGCCTCCTGGCCCTGGGAACTGCTTGAGCAATGCGAGGGCCTGCGCAGACAATCTCGTGGTTGTGCCACCGCAGATGGAGCTGTCGGGAATTCTATTGTTAGGGAATTGCGTGCGATTCGCGAGCGTTACCGGCGTAGGCTGCCCATTCGTCAACACCAGGTTGCAGTGTGCCAGATCGGAGGTTAGATACGGATCAAAAATATGAATGTTTTGCGACGCCAGGTCGCTGAAATCTCCAGTTCGCTCCGCTAGCGTCGGTACACGTTCTGTGCCCGTCGAGCCGACGTGGCTGCGCTGGCCCTGATAGTCCCCAAAGAGGAACACCTTATTTTTGATGATCGGCCCGCCGAGCGTGCCGCCAAATTCGTTCCAGTTGCCGCCAGGAAAGCAATTCTCCATGCCTTGTCCTGCAGCCTTACATCCAGTCTCCACACCGGAAGAAGGAGTTGCCTTGGGAGGGCCCTGCGTGAATGGGTTTCTGGCGAAATTCGAGTTCGAGCGCTGGAAATCAAACGCCGACCCGTGAAGTTCATTTGTGCCGGACTTGGTTTGCGATGTCACCACGGCGCCGATGGCTTTGCCAAATTCCGCGTCGTAATCTTGCTGGGTAATCTTGACTTCCTCAACGGCCTCCAGATTGGGGTTAATCACGATGATCCCCAGGATCGGGTCTTGGTTATCCGTACCGTCCAATTCAAAGGCTGTGCCGCCGAAGTGCTGTCCCTGAGTCTGAATCTGTTGCGAACCTTGTGGATTCTCGCTAGCCGCGTGCTGGAAGCCAACCATGTAGGCGTTTCCGGGGGACAGGAGCTGGAGCGCGGTGAAGTTTCGATTATAGATCGGCAAGCTCTCTACTTGTTGAGAGGTGAAAGTCACTGAAACATCGGACCGGTCAGTCTTGAGCTGCGGGATGTCCGAGGTCACTTCCACCGTCTGAGTTACGGCGCCAACTTGAAGTTGCGCGTCCAAGTGTACGGAGGAGTCCGCAGCCACCGGAGTGCTCGCCACGTCGTAGGCCTTGAACCCCGGCGCTTCGATCTTCACCTGGTACGCGTCTGGGACTAAGTGCGTGACGCTATAGTTTCCACTTTCATTGGTCGTAACCTCCGTAACCGTACCTTTGGCCACCGAAGTCACCGTGACCTTCGCACCTGAGACAGCATTTCCTTGCGGGTCTGTCACCGTACCAAAGATACTCCCGTACACGGCTTGGCTGACTGCCACCGGAGCATTCAGTAGGAAGAACACGCATAGCACAACTGCGAAACATACCCAGATCGATCGCTTTACCATCCCACCCCTCCTTGCGAATTTCTCATACATTTCGAAACTTGTTCCGGTGCTCCATCCGCAGCCAATATCAGTCGGCACCAGAATAAGCAACCGCAAACTCGTTCCCACCTCAAAATACTATCGGAATTGTTTGAGAATTCAGAAAGGCCGCGCCGCGAATCGCACAGCAAGATCCTGGCTCAACCACCACGGTTCCCCCCCAAACAGCACCAGGCACGCTCGGCTCGCGCCCCCAAGTCTAGCCAAACGATTCTATTGATGCGCACTATTCGAGTTTTTGGTTCAACTTAGAAGTCTCAATGCGTCTGATACCGTTACATCAAATAACTTGTCATGTTGCAGTGCTATGCCCGACTTGTTACACTCCCGTTAAACGGCTGTTTCAAAGGAATTCTATGTCCGAACACGAACAATATCTCGGGCAAATTGACCGTCTCGTCAGCAGCCATATTTTGCATGGTTCCGAGTCCCTCTGTAAATTGCTCCGATATTTGGCAAAGCATGCCCTCGATCACCCCGGCGTACTAATTAAGGGATTCCAGATCGCAACTGAGGTTTTTGGGCGCTCGGCGGACTTCGATCCTCAATTGGATTCTATGGTTCGAGTCCAGGCCGGCCGCCTGCGATCGAAACTCACGGAATACTACAACTCGGACGGGAGCGAAGATCCCATCATCGTGGAGCTCCCAAAGGGAAGTTACGTTCTTTCCTTCCATCATCGCGGCGCCTCCTCCAAATCTCATCCTGGAGGCTTGGATGGGATGGCCCGGGACGCAGCGCTGGAGAACGGTACAGAACGGAGGTGGGGTACCGAGGTTATCTCACTTTCAATTTTCTTGGCGGCGGCCATTGCCGTCATCGTCTGGCTGCTGGCCACGCGAAACTCGCCTCCGGTGAGCCTGGCAAGCAGTAGTGAACCTAACCCGGCCGCGTTTCGCGTCTTCTGGAACAGGTTTGTTGCTGGACAGGAAGAGCCCTGGGTAGTCTTCAGCAACGCCGCCTTTGTCGGTCGGCCCTACATCGGCATGCACTACTACGATCGCGCCAGGGATTCCGGCGCGGCGATCCTCGATCACTACACCGGAGTCGGCGAAGTGCTGGCGGTGCACGCTCTAGATAATGTTTTCGGGAAGCTTCATCAGCAAATCCGCGTCAAACGCGGCAGCTTGTTCTCCCTGGATGACGCGAAGAACAACGATCTCATTTTCATCGGCTCGCCTTCGGAAAATTTGACCCTCTTGGAGTTACCAAACACTCTGGAATTCACCTTCAAACAGATCACTTCGGGACCACGCACCGGTACCATGGAGATCATCAATATGCATCCGGAATCGGGAGAACCGAAGGAGTTTCTTCCGTCCCTGCCTGACGAGACCCTCACGGAAGACTATTCAATCATAGCGCTAAAGCGAGGATTGAATCCTGCACATTCGGTCCTGATTCTGGCAGGCGCCACCACCATCGGCACGGAAGCTGCCGTGGAATACGTCTGCCAGCAAAATACTTTGGAAGAGTTGTTATTGCGGCTCTCTGTTTCGAACTCAGGCGGACTGAAGCCGTTCGAAGCGGTAATTCGCGTGAAAGTCGCCAAGGGAGTTCCAGTGGGTTCGGAACTTGTCGCGCTGCGCAAAGAGCCTCAATAGAAAGAACCAATTCTCGGTCGACAGATGGACCTTATCCCAAAACATTCTGTAGTTTCTGTTTCACTATTTCTTTCGAGAAGGCGGAGGCCTCAGGCGAGGATCGAGTTCTGCGGCCTTTCGAAATTCTTCTTGCGCTTCCTCGGATTTGCCTTGCTGGCCTAAGGCCACCCCTAATTCAAAGTGGGCGGCGGCATAGTTGGGCGAAGAGCTGATCGCGACGCGGAATTGTGAAATAGCTCCCTCGACGTCTCCGGCGTTGAGGAGGCGGCGTCCTGAGTTTGTGGCAAAGAGGGCGGCCTGGTCGCCGGTCTTCTGTTTTGCGATTTCCATTCCAGCGCGGCTTTCCGCGGCGGCACCCTCTGAGTCTCCGAGTTGCCGGAGCACGGCTGCCAGCGTTATATGAGCGCCCGCAAACTCCGGCTGCATTCGAATGGCTTCCCGCAATGCAATAACAGAGTTCCGTAAGTCACCGTTCTGCTTCAGCACCGTTCCCAGCGTGTAGTAGGCCTCGGCGTAGTCCGGTTTGGCATGAATGGCTGCGTGGAGTTCCTCCGCGGCCGCAGCAAAGTCGCCTTGCTGCCAAAGTGTCACCCCCAGCGTGTAGTGCACATCCGCTTGCCCGGGATCTAATTCTGCTGCCTTGCGCAGTTCGGACATGGCCTCCGGCAGTTTGTCTTTCAATTTGAGCGCGAGCCCGAGGTCGTAGTGCAGGGTTGCGTCCTGCGGCGCAAGCTTAAGCGCCGATTCGAATTCAGAAATAGCGGCGTCGAAGTCTGCCACTTGCAAGTGCGCTGCTCCCAGGTTCCCTTTGTATCCACTGTCCTCGGGCCGCAAACGGACTGCCGTTTCGAACTCGGCGATCGCCCCATTGCCATCACCAGTCTGCAACAAGGCGAGCCCCAGATTATTGTGTGTGTCCGGGCTTTCCGGTTGCTGCTTCGCCGCCTGACGAAAGGCTTTGATGGATTGCTCAGCCTCGCCGTTGTGCTG
>WNGC01000645.1_pt1 | contig 20543 bp, 20 predicted proteins | sample 5400051 | NCBI WGS metagenome assembly WNGC01 (sample SAMN13153368, study PRJNA577476) | soil metagenome | isolation source: 20 cm soil or saprolite under grassland replicate 2 | place: USA:California | collected 2016-06-15
GCGTACCCCCTTGACCGAACTTCAAGCCACGAGTAGAGTTCCGCCCTCATGACCTACGCCATTTTCTCGACCGGAGGGGCGCAGTTCCGCGCCGAGCCCGGGGTCACGATCAAGGTCCCGCTGCTCGCCGCCGAGCCTGGGAGCAAGGTGACGTTCGACCAGGTGCTGCTCACGAGCGACGGCAAGCACGTGCAGGCGGGGAAGCCGGTGCTCAAGGGCGCCAAGGTGACGGCCGAGATCGTGCGGCACGGCAAGGGCGAGAAGATCAAGATCTACCGTTTCGCGCGCCGCACCGGCTACCGGCGCCACGGCGGGCATCGCCAGCAGTTCACCGAGATCAAGATCGCCGACGTGAAGCTCAAGGGCGACTGAGGCGTAAATGGCTCACAAGAAAGGTGTCGGCTCCTCCCGCAACGGCCGCGACTCCGGCCCGAAGTATCTCGGCGTCAAGCGCTTCGCCGGGGAGCACGTCACGGCGGGGACGATCCTCGTCAGGCAGCGGGGCACCAAGTTCCATCCCGGGCTGAACGTGCGCCGGGCCTCCGACGACACGCTGTTCACCGTGGTCGACGGCCAGGTGCGCTTCGAGCACAAGAACAAGAAGCGCTACCAGGTGAGTGTCTATCCGAAGGCCTAGACGGGTAGACGGAGAGACGGCGAGCGGATCGTAGATCGAAGGGGTCAGGGGTTCCTGACCCCTTCTTGCTGCGCGCCGCTACCCGTCTACCCGTCGACCCGTCTAGTAGGTAGGCGGCAGTTTCCGGTACCGCTCCAACAGCTCCGTCTGGCGGCTCTTCAAGGGAATTTCCTTCCCGCGGATCAGCACGTGCTCAACGCCGGTCGTGAACTCGAACGGGTCGCCCGACCACACCACGACATTGGCGACCTTGCCGGCCTCGAGTGAGCCGTAGCGATCGGCCACGCCGAAGATCTCCGCGGGGGAGAGCGTGACCGCGCGCAACGCCTGCTCCCAGCTCATGCCGTACGCCACCGCGTTCCCGGCCTCCTGGCGGAGATTGCGGGAGTTGTGCGTGTCGGTCTCCAGCAGGGCGATTTTCACGCCCGCCTTGGCGAGGAGTCCGGCGTTCTCGTACCGCACGCCGAGCGCGTCGTACGACGGGATGTTGTCGAGCGGCTCGACCAGGACGGGCACGTCCGCGCGGGCGAGCTCCGCGGCGATCTGCCACGCCTCCTGCGCGCCCGCGAGCACCAGCTTCAGCTTGAACTCGCGCGCCAGCCGCAGCGCCGTCTCGATGTCGCTCCGCCGGTTGGCGTTCGCGATCAACGCCTCCTGCCCGTGGAGCATCGGCAGCAGCGCCTCCAGGTCCGGCGGCGACTCCGGGAGCGGCGGCATTTGCGCCCGATTGAAGTCCGCCCGGCGACGCTCGTAGAGCAGCGCGTCGCGGAAGGCGCGCCGCAGCCGGTCCGCCACTCCCGCGCGCGAGCCACCGGCCTCGTTCTTCCCGCTCTCCGACAGGTCGGCGACGATGCCGACGGGAGTCTTGACGAGCATCTCCTCGATGGTGTTGCCCGCCAGATCGATCAACACCGCTTGCCCGGCGACCAGATTCCCGAGCGGGGTCGCGAGCGCGGTCGTCACTCCCTCGATGCGCGTGACCGGAATCAGCATCGACGCCGGATTCAGGCCCTCGGCCACGTTGAACGCCGCGGCGATCGTGTCGCCGCGCAGGAAGCCTTCGCGTGTGCCCGGGACGGCCCCGATCTCGACCAGCCCCAGCTGGCCGGCGCCGTCGATCAAGCCGGGCGTCACCCACTTGCCGGTGGCGTCGATGCGCGTGGCGCCCGACGGCGTCGTCACCCCCGCGCCCACCGCCACGATCTTCCCGTCCCGGATCAGCACGGTCGCGTTGGCGACCTTGGGACCGGACACCGGGTACACCGTCCCCCCGGTGATGGCGATGGTTTGGGCGAGCAGGAGCGCGATCATCGGTCACTTCCGGGACCCGGCGTCTGGCCGAGCTGGAAATCGGTCCGCGGCTGGTGGGTGGGATCGTTGCGGTCGTACACGAGCCAGCCATCGTTGTAGACCTGCACGGCCCTCGAGTAGACCGAGAACGGGTCGCCCGACCACACGACCACGTCTGCGACCTTCCCCGGCTCGAGCGTCCCGATGAGCGAATCGAGCCCGATGGCCCAGGCGGGATTCGCCGTCACCCAGCGGATCGCCTGGTCGCGCGTGACAGGGATGCCGGCGCGAATGCCGGCGTACATCGCCTTGGCCGCCTCCTGGTTGAGGCGCTGAATGCCGCTCGGGCTGTCCGAGTGGATGTTGACGCGCACGCCCGCCTGCTGGAGCAGCGCGGCATTCTCCTTGATCCCGTCCATCGCCTCTTCCTTGAAGCCCCACCAGTCCGCCCACACGGCCGCGCCCGTGCCGGCTGCTGTCAGCAGATCACGGATCTTGTACGCCTCCACGGCGTGGTGGAAGGAACGGAACGGAAAGCCGAACTCGCGGCCCAGGTCGAGCATCTGCGCCATCTCGTCCGCCCGGTAGCAGTGGTTCTGCACGTAGATGTCGCCGCGCAGCACCGCGGCCAGCGTCTCGAGCTTGAGGTTGCGATCGGGCAAATCGCCCTGATGATCCTTGTTCCACTTGTCCCACTTGCGCCGATATCCCTCGGCCTGGGCGAACGCGTTGCGGTAGCCCGCCATGTTGCCCATGCGCGTCGCCGGCCCGCCCTTCTGGCCGTACACCCGTTTGGGATTCTCGCCACACGCCATCTTCAGTCCATAGCGGGCGCCGGGGAACTTCATCTCCTGCACCGTCCGCGCCGGGATGAGCTTCAGGATGGCGCTCCGGCCGCCGATCAGATTGGCCGAGCCGGGGAGCGCCTGAATGGTGGTGATGCCGCCCGCGATCGCCAGCGGGATTTGCGGATCCTGCGGCCAGAACGAGTGCTCGGCCCACACCTCGGCCGTTACCGGATTCGTCGCCTCGTTGCCGTCGGACTCGGCGTCGGTGCCGGGGGCGGCGTACACCCCCAGGTGGGAATGCTCGTCGATCAGCCCGGGCGTCACGTATTTCCCCGTGCCGTCCACCACGACCGCGTCGGCAGGGGCGTCCACCTTCGCGCCCACCGCGACGATGCGCCCGTCTTTGAGGACGATCGACCCATTCGGAATCTCCTGGCCGGCCGCGGTCATGATCGTCGCATTGCGGATCAAGACCGGCGGATTCGGATGACGCTGGTAGGTCGACGGGTACTGCGGCCGATCGACGCTGCTCGACTCGCCCGTCGCCTGCCTGGCCGGGGCTGGGGCCTGGGCGGGCGCGGGAGCCGGGCCCGCTTCGCGGGTGGCACGGGCCGCTCCGGTCGCGCACCCGCCCGCGAGGGCGCAGAGCAGAAGCAACGATCGTCGCACGCTGGATGTCCTCTCCGTTGCGCTACTTCACGAGCTCGATGACCGCCGGTTGCCCGACGAATTCCTGCTTCACGACCCTGTGAGGCGAGTCGACGCTGACGTAGAGCACGAGCGGCACCTTCGGCCCGGTGACGTCAACCCGGTACGCCTGGAACGTGCCGGCGGGTACCACGACCGTTTCCGGCGGCCCCACCTTGAACGTGAGGACCTTCGTCGCGACTTCGCTGGGCGTGAACACGGCGAGGCGGAGCGTCTGGCCCGGGGCGAGCACCAGCGCCGATCCGACGAGCGGCGCGACGTTCTCGTCCACGATCCCCGGAGGCACCGCCGTGTCCACCGGGAATTGCTGCACGCTCCCGTCGGGCTGCGGCACGAGGTTGTTGCCCTTCACGCGCCCGCCGGCATAGACCAGGTGGGCTTCGACCTTCGTCCCCTGGCGAATCATGACCTGGTCGAGCCGACGCGCGGCGGCATCCGCCGCGGAAAACACCACGGTCGTCCGCTGCTCGAACAGTCCGTTCGCCATCCCCGCGTGCTCGGAGTACACCACCGAGTCGCCGGCGCGCGTGATGTCCGCGACCGCGAACCCCAGCGCCTTCCCCTGAACAATCACCTGCGAGCTGTCGGTGCGGGACTCGAGCTGGCGTGGGTCGAGCGTGACGTTCGCCGCCGCTGGATTGAGATCGTCGAGCGTGAGCGCCTTGCCGTCCACGTCCGCGAGGCGGACGGCCGCGATGGCCTTGAGCCGGTCGTACAGCTTGGCACCGTCCCCCACGACCACGATCGTCAGCGCATTGCGCCGGAACAGCCGCGCGGCCGCAGCTCGGGCCTGGAGGGCCGTGACGGCGCTCAGACGCTCCCGGTACAAGCGCAGGTAGTCATCCCCTAACCCGAGGAGCTTCGCGTTCGCCACTTGGCTCGCGATCTGGCTCGGCGTCTCGATGGTGAGCGGGAACGAGCCGACCAGAAAGCCCTTCGCCGCCGTGAGCTCCGAATCGGGAATCAGCTCGGTCCGTACCCGGTCGATCTGATGCAGCAGCTCGACCAGCGCGCTGTCCGCGACGTCGGTGCGGACCTCGGCGGTCGCCTGCCAGTAGCCCAGCCCGCGGTGCCGGCGCAGCGAGGCGTAGGCGCCGTACGTCCAGCTCTTCTGCTCGCGCAGGACGAGGAACAGCCGCGAATCCGCTCCGCCGCCGAGCACCTGCGCGGCGACGCGCCCGGCGTAATAGACCGGGTCGGTCGGCGGGATCGTCGGGTTGCCGGCCACGATGTTGGCCTGCGCCGAGCCCGGCCGGTGCACCAGCAGGATATCGGCCGCGAGACGGGTGACGGGAGCGGGCAGGGCGGGGACGGGAGGCGGAGCTCCCCGCCAGTCCGCGAACGCCTTGTCGACCAGGTCCCGTACCTGCGTGTCCGTCACATCCCCGGCGACCACGAGCAGCGCACCGCCCGGCCGCAGGCGCTCGCGAGCGAAGTGCGTGACGTCGTCGGGCGTGACGGCGCTGTAGCTGTCGCGTGTGGGACTGCGCCCATACGGGTTGCGGCCGTAGATCTCGCGCTCGAAGAGCCGCTGCGCCACCGCGCCGGGCTGCGACAGCTGCAGCGCGAGCGCCGAGATCGCGCGCGTGCGGGCCAGCTCGAGCTCGCTCGTCGGGAAGGTCGAGTGCAGGGTCACGTCCCCCAGCAGATTGAACACGAGCTCGAGCTGGTCACTCAGGGCGTCGGCCGATATCGTGAGGAAGTCCTCCGCCGAGCTCGCCGACAGGTGCCCCCCCACACCCTCGATGGTCGAGGCGATCTGCTCTTCGGTGCGCGTCGCGGTGCCCTTGGAGAGGAGCTCGGCGGTGAGCTCGGACAGTCCCTCCTTGCCGGCCGGGTCGCAGATGGCGCCCGCCCGGAACGCGAGGCTGACGGACACGACGGGCTGCTCGTGGTGCTCGATCACGACGAGCGCGAGCCCGTTGGGAAGCATCGTCTCCTTGAACGGCGGGAACCGAACGGGGGCGAGCCGCGTGGGCTTGGGAGGCGTGGTGGGAAACGCCTGGGCGGACAGGCGGAGCGCCGGACCGGCGGACAGACAGGCCCAGGCCAAGACGAGACAGGCCACGCGCCTCACTGCGCGACTCCGCTCGTCGCGGGCTTCACGATGATCACGAGCGCGTTCGCCGGATCGAGATACTTGCCCGCCACCCGCCGGATGTCGTCGGCGGTGACCGCGAGGAAGCGGTCCAGGTCGCCGTTGATCTCGGCCGGGGACGCGTGGAACATGTCGTAGTGATGCAGCTCCTCCGCTTTGCCGAGCGTCGTCTCCCGTTCGTGAATGAACCCCGCGCGGAACGTGTTCTTCGCCTTCGTGAGCTCCTCGCTCGTGACGCCGGTCGCGCGCACGCTGTCGAGCTGGGCCGTGAGCAGCGTATCGAGCTTGAGCGGATCCACGCCCTGGTTGGCGATGGCCAGCGCCAGCAGCACACCCGGCCCGCGGCGCGAATCGAACGGGTTCATGGCCACCTGCGTGCCGAGCGCCGCCTTCTCGCGCCGCACGACGGCCACGTTGAGGCGCGAGCTCTCGCCCTCCCCGAGGATCACGTTGAGCAGCTCGAGCGCCGGCGTGTCGGGATCGGCGTGCGGCGGCACGCGGTAGATGTGAATCACGGCCGGCAGATTGGCGTGTGCGTCGGTGACCTCGCGCCGCGCCGCGCCCGGCGCGAGCCGGCTGGCGCAGCTCACCGGGGGCGGGTCCGGGTGGCGCGGAATCTCGCTGAAGTACTGGTTGACGAAGCGGCGCAGCTCGAGCGGCCGGAAGTCGCCCGCCACGACGAGCGTGGCATTGTTGGGGGCGTAGTAGCTGTCGAAGAACGCCCGGACGTCCGGCAGCTGCGCGGCGTTCAGGTCGTCGATCGATCCGATGACCGTATGGGCGTAGGCGAAGCACGCGGCGCTGTCGAACGGCCAGGTCATGCCGTCGATGAACGCCGGCGCGTACGGCTGGTTGTCGACCCGCAGCCGGCGCTCCTCCTTCACCGTCTCGCGCTGGTTGTGGAAGTTCTCGTCCGTGATGGCGAGCGAGCGCATGCGGTCCGCCTCGAGCCACAGCGCCAGATTCAGGCGGTTGGAGGGAATCGTTTCATAGTAGTTCGTGCGGTCTTCCGCGGTGCTGCCGTTCTCCGTGCCGCCGGCGCGCGAAATCAGCTGGAAGTGCTCGCCTTTCTTCACGTGGGCGGAGCCCTCGAACATCATGTGCTCGAACAGGTGCGCGAACCCCGAGCGGCCGGGCCGCTCGTTGCGCGAGCCGGCGTTGTACCACACGTCCACCGACACGATCGGCGTGGAGTGATCCTCGGAGTACAACACGTGCAAGCCGTTGGGCAGGGTGAACGCCTCGTAGGCGATCCGGCCGGCCTGGGCCGCCAGCGGGGGAGCGAGCCAGCCGCCGCACACCAGCCAAGCGCCCAGGACGCCCGCACCAACCCTTCGGCCGTTACGCATCGATGAATCCCCTCACTCTGACGCGGGCGCGGGAACCACCGGCCCCGAGTGCACCAGCTCGAACGCGAACACGCCATCCAGCGTCTCGCCTTTCACGACGCGCCGCGGCGCCGTCCGCGTGGCGAAGATGCGGAAGTTGCCGCTCTTCAGGGGTTGCACGTCGAACCGGCCCGCGGGCACGCGGACGGTGGTCGGCGGCTCGGCCACGAAGCTCAGGGTCGTGACCGAATCGGCGAACTCCTTGTACGCCGGCACGCCGACCGAGTCGCCGGGCGCGAGCTTCGTCACCGCGCCGGCGATGAACACGTAGTCGCCGAGCACCGTGCCCGGCGCGAGGGGCCGGCTCACGGGAATGATCTTCACCTCGCCGCTCTTCGTGCCGACGCGGCGGCGCCCGGAGATCTCGCCGTGCCGCACTTCGAGGTCGTGCTCCATCATCACGGTATCGCTCGTCGGCGAGAACAGGTCGATGCGGTGGAACGTCGAGAGGGGGGCGCCGGTGAGCCGGTCGAGTACCACCCGCTCCTGCTCCTCTTCGACGGGCCGGAACTCCGAGCGCGCGGTGTACACGAGCTGCTGCGTCGTCTCGAGCGGCCGGATCTCGAACTGCCACACGGCCCAGCCGCGCTCCTGGCCGTGGAAGTGAAACACGAAGGAATCCCGCGTCGCCGGGACGGCGGCGAAATCGAAATGGAGCGATGGAGAATCGGAGCCTTGCGCGGCGGCGAGCGCCGGACTAGCGAGCAGCAGGGAACAAAGCCAGCGCATTGGTCTCGAGAATGGCCTTCTTGTGCGAGTCGCTCAGGGACAGCGCCAGAAACTGGTCGATGTTCACGCGCATGTCCTTCACCCCCGGGCTCGGCCAGTCCGTGCCCCACACGACCCGGTCCGCCAGCTCCGCGAGACGCGGAAAGTACTCCAACAGGCGCGCGGGCGGTATCCCGGAGACATCGAGCCAGACTCGGGAATGACGCCGCAACACGAAGAACGCTTCCTCCATGTACAGCGGCCGCCCGCCGTGGGCCATCACGATCGTCAGGTCGGGAAAGTCGATCGCGATGTCGTCGAGCTCGAGCGGATTGCCGTACTTGGAGCGCGCGCCCGGGAAGATGCTCGTGCCGGTGTGGATCATCACGGGCAGGCCGCGCTCTTCGCAGCGTCGGTAGATATCCCCCAGCGCCGTGAGGCCGTCGCTGTAGGCGTTCGCCGGGAACCGCTGGTGGGGCGGATGGATCTTCACCAGTCGGATCCCCAGGTCCACCAGGCGATCCACGTCGCCCGCGGCATCGCGTGTGAAGCGCGGGTGCACGCCGCCGTAGGGCAGCAGGCGCTCGGGGTTAGCCGCGGCGTACTTAGCGGAGAAGGTGTTCGCCGCGTCGGTGAAGCCCATCACGTCGGGGGAAGGGTAGTTGACGAGCCCGACACGCCACACGCCGGCGCGATCCATCACCTCGAGCAGCGCCTGAGGATCCTCCATGACCTGGATCATGCGGTCGCGATCCACGTCCTTGCCGCGCCACATGACCGCGAGCGCCGCGGGCTTGAGCTCGCGCCACGGCTGAACGTGGACGTGGACGTCGGTGATGCGGATCGGTTTGGGAGGGATCACGGAATCGATCGCGGGCGCCCGCATGAGCCGCGCAAACTATCCTGCGGCGGCCATATCCTCAACCAGGACTGTCCGGTGGCCCGCCGGGTTCTCCCTCCGAGTGACGGCCAAGCACGTAGCGGCAAGTAGCGGCTGGCCCAGGGTTTGCAGCCGCCACGCGCCAAGCTCCATGACCCAATGAGCGCGGCGGCGCTACTCGAGCCCGAGCGCGAACCGCAGCGCCGCGTCGAGCGCCGCCGACTTGTCCCCTGCAAGCACGCCGGCATATTCCTTCAGCGTGCGCTTGGGGACCGTGGTCAATGCATCGGCATTCGCGACCGAGCGGCGTGGCAAGCCCTCGTCGCGGCCCAGGGGGACCTCCACCGGGATTCCACGCACACGGGTGGTCACGGGCACCACGATAACCAGGTCGCGGACGGCGTAGGCCTCATCCCGGGACACCAGGACGACGGGGCGGCGGCCCACGGGCGCAGGCAGGTGCGCCCACCAGACCTCACCGCGCCTCATCCCAGGGCTCCGCGGCCAGCGCCTCGAGCGCGGCAGCGAGCGCGGCCTTCACCTCCCCACCGCGCTCCGGGTAGCGGCGATAGCCCTCGAGGTAGCGCCCGGTGCGCTCGCTCCGCTGCACCGCGGCGAGCAGGCCGTTGAGGGCCCGCTCGAAGACCGCACTGCGGCTCTCGCCGGTCTGCTTGCGCAACCGCTCCGCCGCAGCGAGGACGTCCGGCGAGACGCTCACGGCCACTTTTCGTCTGACTTTCGTCATACTTTAGTAATACCTCGCAGCCGCACACCTGTCAACGATAGAAACGCCTTCCCATCTTCTTCCCCCCCGCGGGTGGAGGACGTGTCGGACGGACTTGCGCCGCCGAGCGGCCGCAACACCGGAAGTTGCGTAACCGCGACAGTGCCCCGTAGCGATCTTGAAATCGGCGACGTGGCCCCCGCGCAGCAAGGAGGTGCGAAACTTGCGCCTCACGTCGTGGTGAGCAAGACCCTTCGACCAAAATCCGGAGGCTACCCATGAGAATCGACGTTCCGCGCGGCGTGACCGCCCTGGCGTGCACGCTGCTCCTGGCCTCTTGCGACACGAGTCCGCCTTCCTCGCCCGCTGCGAAGCGCCCCGTGGCCGCGGTGACCTCGGTGAGCGCGGGACCGTTCACGTTCGAGAACTTCGAGCTGGGGGCCGCGCCCGGCACCGTCTGCCCGGGCTCGACCGGCTGCACCAACGGCGCCGCGGAGCCCATGATTCGCGCCGACGCGACCGGGACGTTCTACGTCTCCTCGGAGCTTGGCCTCTCCAGCGGCACGCTCGCGTGGAAGTCCACCGACGGCGGCCTGCACTATAGGGCGCTCCAATCTCCGAACCAGATCTCCCAGTCGGCTGGGGGAGTGGCGCCGGGAGGTGGCGACACGGACTTGAGCACCGCGCCGCAGGCGAACGCCAACGGCATCCCCAACCTCTACGTCGCCAGCCTCAGCCTGGCGAATGTCACCGTGAGCACCAGCCAGGACGGCGGGACGAGCTGGAGCAAGGACGTCCTCAGCGCCATCGTTCCAGGCGACGACCGCGAGTGGATCGCGGCCGACCAAGCGACCAAGGTGTGCGTCTCCTACCACGACATCGCGACGTTCAACATCGACGTCAACTGTAGCTTCGACGCTGGCGCCAGCTTCACCCAGCTCGGCACGGCGATCGACGTCGCGCACGCGTTCCTGATCGACGACAACGAGATCGGCAACCTGGCGATCGATCCCAACAGCCACGCCATCTATCAGGTATTCAGCGGCATCGCCAACGCTGCCGAGGCCGCGTTGCCCACGTCCTTCCACGCCGTCTGGATCGGCGTCTCGCGCGACGGCGGCCAGAGCTTCACCGACCATGCCGTGTACGTGAACCCGAACACGGCGGTGTCGTACGGGCACCAGTTCGTCAACGTGAGCATCGATCGGGCCGGCACGGTCTACGTCGTCTATACCGACGACCACAATCTCTTCTACAGCTTCTCGACGGACGGCGGGCAGACGTGGACGGGGCCGATCCAGATCAACCAGTCGCCCTCCGCCACGGCGATCATGCCGTGGAGCGTGGCCTGCGCTCCCGGTCAGCTCAACGTCGTGTGGTACGGAACGTCGTTCTTCGATGGGGCGACGGCGCCGGACAACTATCCACCGTCGGCGACGTGGTTCGTGTTCTTCGCCCAGAACGTCAACGCGGCGGCCGTCGGCAGCACGTTCACACAGGTGGCGGCCACGCCGGTGATCCACCTCGGCGGCGTGTGCGAGGGAGGGATCTCGTGCACCGGCAACCGAGACCTGTTCGACGACTTCGGCATCGCCGTCTCTCCGACCACGGGCCTGGCGTCCATCACGTACAGCGACGATCAGCCGGGGAACACCGGGTCCGATGACCACACCGCGATCGCGACCCAGACGGCAGGTCCCACGATCTGCACCGGCCCTTGAGTCGGCGGGAGACGACGAGCCCAATCCCAGTGACGTTGCCCGGTCTCGAGAGGTATCAATAGGTCAGGAGGTGTATATAAGTCAGCCGTAGGCCCGGGCTCTTTAGCCATGAGATTCGCGACTGCCGCCATTGTCATCCTCGTCGCCGCCGTCGTCTCCTGCACCGATCCGCCGGCGGCGACCCGGACGTGCGCTCCCCGCTTTGTCACGCAGGCGCAAGACGTGCCTGGAGTGAGGATGGACCTTCCACCCGAGCCGCGGCCGTGGGACACGAGTGCGACTGCTCTGGAGGAGGCCATCGCCCAACAAGACGGCCACGCGACGGTCGCGTTCAAGGCCCCCGACTCGGCGCGCGCCCTGGCCACGGGACGACGGGCTGCAGTGCCGGCGAGCGCGATCGAGCAGGGGCTCGATCTCCTGGCGGCGCACTGTGTCGCGGTCCTTGACTACTGGGGATTCATCGGCGCGGCCCACGTGCACATGCCACCCGGCGCACCCACCGCGCTGCGACACAACGACCTCGTCGATTACATCGAGCCGCGGCAGTGGCAGTCCTTGCAGGCCGTCGTTGCTGAGAGGTGACGCAATGGCACCGGGAGGCCGGCACCGGAAACATCACGGCGTCGGTCCAAACGCCAACGGGGCTGATTCCACCACCGAGCGCCGATTACATCTCGCCAAGAGCACAAAGGTGACGAGGCTCGTCCTTGCCCTGCTCCCTCTGGTGGGTGTCGCTTGCACGGACCACCCCACCACGCCTACCAGCGCGCCTCCGCTGCGCTATATGCAAGCGCTGTCGCTCTCCGTAGGCCAGCGGGCCGACATCACCCCCGAGCGACGAGTCGAGTACGACAGCCTGCCGGCGATGTCGTCGGCGGCGGTTGCGTTCTTGGGAATGGAGCGGCTGACGTTGTATACGCCGGAAGGCCCGGCAGGGCAGGTGCAAGTGTACCATCTCTTGGCGATGACAACCGGCCGGACCGTTGTCACGCTCCGATACGCCGACGGGACGCCCGCAGTCCAAGACACCGTCAACATCCAAGCTCACGTTCCGCACGGCGCCTTCGCGCAAGTGAGCACCGGTTTTTTCCTCAACACCTGCGCGGTGGCGACGGATGGCGCAGGGTATTGCTGGGGGGGCCGCGAGCCGACCTCTCCGGACTCCGGCGGGGATTACGCGACGGTCTTTCATGACACACCCGTGCCTCTCACTGGTGGGCAGATGTTTGCCGCAATCAGCCGGGGGGGCTTCCACACCTGTGGCGTGACTACCGGCGGCGCCGCCTACTGCTGGGGTGATAACAACAATGGCCAACTCGGCGACGGCGGCACCGCACCCAGTTCAACTCCCGTGGCCGTCACAGGCGGGCTCACGTTCAAGGCGGTGAGTGCCGGGGTTTACCACACCTGCGGCTTGACCACCGCCGGCGCGATGTATTGCTGGGGCAACAACCACGCGGGCGAACTCGGTAACGGAGCCATCAGCTACATCAACAGCAACCCGGTGCTTGTCTCCGGTGGCTTGTCCTTCGACGCCGTAGGCGCCGGATCCGAATACTCCTGCGGACTAACGGCCGGTGGCGCCGCGTACTGCTGGGGCGAGAACGACCATGGCGAGCTCGGAACAGGTGACTCGACATTCAGTGGTGTCCCGGTACCGGTGGCTGGCGGCCTGAGTTTCGTCGCGTTGAGTACGGGCTACTTCCATGCCTGCGGCCTGACCGCAGCCGGCGCGGCTTACTGTTGGGGCGGCAATTTCGAGGGTGAGCTGGGAAACGGCACGACTCAGGGCAGCTCCACACCGGTTGCCGTCTCCGGGGGACTGACGTTTACCACCATTAGCGCCGGACAGTGGGCCACATGCGGCGTGACGACGGCGGGCCTCGCCTACTGCTGGGGATACAACGGGTATGGTCAACTCGGGAATGCCGCCGTCCCACTCACCCTGGCCCCGAACCCCGCCCCCCTGCCGGTCTCCGGAGGGTTCAAGTTCGCCAGTGTCAGTACCGGGTATCTCCACACGTGTGGCGTAACGACTCATGGTGCGGCGTACTGTTGGGGTGACAATAGCGAGGGCGAGCTGGGCGACGGTTCGACCACGATTCAACCCACGCCCGTGCCTGTCTTCGGGACGCCGTAGACCTCGACCCGCAGCCGGTCGCCATGCGACCACGGCCTCAGCCACCCCACGTATAGAACCCCTTTCCCGTCTTCTTCCCCAGCTCCCCCTTCGCCACCTTGTCGCGCAGGATTTGGGGCGGCTCGAACTGCGGCTCTTCCAGCGTACGGTACAGGTAATCCGCGATCGCCAGCCGGACGTCCAGCCCCACCAGGTCGGTGAGCTTGAGTGGTCCCATCGGATGGTTGTAGCCGAGCTCCATGGCCTTGTCGATGTCTTCGGCCGAAGCCACGCCCTGCTCGAGCATGCGCATCGCTTCGAGGCCCAGCACCACCCCCAGCCGGCTGGAGGCAAACCCGGGCGAGTCGTTGACGACGATCGGCTCCTTGCCGAGCGCCCGGGCGAGCGCGACGGCCCGCTCCACGCTGGCCGCTGCGGCGCGCGGGTGTCGCACGATCTCGACGAGCTTCATCGCGTGGACCGGATTGAAGAAATGCAGCCCCACCACCCGACCCGGGTCGCGCACGGCGCCCGCGATGGCGGCTACCGAGAGTGAGGAGGTGTTGGTCGCAAGCAGCGCCTCGGCCGGGGCGGTGCGCTCGAGCTCGGCGAACAACCGCTGCTTGACATCCAGATCCTCGACCACGGCCTCGATCACGACGTCGGCATCACCCACGGCCCGCGCCGGGTCGCGCTCCGCCCGCAATCGGGTCGCCGCGGCGGTCACATCCGCCTCGTGCAGCTTGCCTCGCTTCACGGCGCCCGTGAACAAGTCTCCGATCCGCCGGATGGCGGGTGGCAGGGCGTCGGGTCGGCTGTCGGTGAGGACGACCGTGCACCCGGCGAGCGTCGCGACGTACGCGATGCCGTGGCCCATCGTGCCGGCGCCGACGACGACGACACGCGACCCAGTCACGCGGGCCGTGTGTCCACGATCTGGCGCGCGGCGTCGGGTACATTGGTGCAGAGACCGTCCACGCCGAGGGCGAGCAGGCGACGCATGTCGTCCGGCTCGTTCACCGTCCAGCCATAGATGCCGTAGCCGGCGCCGTGCAGCGTCTCGACCAGCGCGCCGTCAATCAGGCTCTGATCCTCCCACACCACCGTCGCGCCCGTGTCCTCGAGCGCGTCCAACGGGCGCAGCGGGTAGGAGGCGAGCAACACTCCCCGCGGCAGCTCGGGTCGAGCGAGCCCGAGCCGCTTCACGATGCGATGGTCGAAGCCGTGCACGGCACAACGGGCGTCGAGCGTCGCGAGCAAGCGGTCGTCGTACTCTGGGGGAAGCGACTTCACCTCGACGAATACCCGCAGCGCCACATCGATGGTGGCGAGCGCGTCCTCGAGAGTCGGCACGGATTCGCCGTTGGGGAGGCGCAGCGCGCGCACCTGGGCCGCGCTCGCGCGCGTGATGTGCGTCCCGCTCACGACTTCGTCGTGGTGGACGAAGAGCACTCCATCGGCGGCGGCGTGGACGTCCAGCTCCACCGCGTCGGCGCCGCGCGCGCGGGCCGCTCGAAACGCCGCCCGCGAGTTCTCGTATTCGTACGCCGAGGCTCCGCGGTGCCCGATGACCAGCGCCCGAGGCGAACTCACTTGAGCAGGCTGTCCGCCTTTTTCGGCTCGATCCAGCCCGGCTCCTTTTCGATATCGTGCACGATCTGGTAGTGCTCGGGCTGGGGCAGCACCGTCTTCAGGTACTCCTGGTACTTCGCGGCGTCGTCCATCGGCTCGCCATCCACCGTGTAGCGCTGGTGGGCGTACACGCCGATCTTGCGGTTGAACTTGGTGTCCGGCACCCGCAGCCAGCGCTCGCGCTCCGGGATGAACATGTTGAGCCGTTCAATCAGTTTTGTGATCTCCTGGCGGTACAAGTCTCTGCTGTACTCATTGAGCTTCGCCTTGTCGGGCACGCCCTGGTTGTCGCGCTCGTCGTAGCGCCCCTTCAACCCCCACACATAGGCCCAGTGGGCGGACGACGAATTATCGGTGCCGAACAGGTCGAACGCCGTGGGGATCCACTTATAGAAGAATCGCTGCATCACCTCGGGCGGCATCTTGCCTGCTTTGACGATGCGGATCAAGCCGTTGTTGCCCGTGCCCAGGTGGAAAGACTCTTCCTTGAGCATCGGGTTCATCGAGCGCGACAGCGGGTCGAACGCCGAGGTGGAGAGCATGGTGAGCTGAAACTTGCCGTCCCGGTCGATGAACTGCGTGTACGTGAAGAAGTCGAGCCAGTTGTCCACCAGCTCGTTGAACGAGCCCAGCAGCCGCTCGCCTTCGTCGGCGCGCCGCTCCAGGAGCTTCGCCGCCTCGCGCTTGCCTTCGTCGCCGAAGTGGCTGCACAGCAGATAGGACATCTGCCAGCCGTGGCGCATCTCCTCGGTCATCACCCGCATCAGCGCCAGCAGATCGTAGTCGGACGGGGCGTGGGTGAGCAGATTGCGCTGCTGCTCCACCGAGGCGAACTCGGTGTCGCCCTGGTACACGATCAGATTCAGGAGCGCGTCGCGGATGCGCTGGTCAGGGATGTGCATCACGGTGGGCCACTTGCGCTGGCCTTTATAGTGGCCGAACTCGATGTGGGGCACGTCTTGCTCCCCGAACTTCGCCTCGAACTTGAAGCTGCGCAGGTCGCCCTGGGGGAGACCGATCCCGTCCTGCCAGTAGCGGAAATAGTCGATCCACTCGTCGAAGTTGCTCAGCTTGCGTACCATCAGCCGCTCCTCTTCGCGATTGACGCCCCGCCCGCGATGCGCGCCCGCACGTCGGGGGTGGCGAATAGTTCATTCTGGTGCGTGATCTCGAGATCGAGCATCGCTTCCAGCGCCGCTGTATCGCTGCCGTACAGCGCCGCCTTGGCCCGGCGCACCGCGCTCGGCGGTTGGCCCGCCCAGGCCTCGGCGAGCACGCGGGCCTCGGACGCGAGCCGGGCGTGGGGCACCAGCCGGTCGAACAGTCCCAAGTCGAGCGCCTCGGCGGCGGGGACCATGCGCGCGCTCCACACCAGCTCCAGCGCCTTGGACGTGCCGACGAGACGGGGCAGGAAGAACGTCCCGCCCCAATCGGGCACCAGCCCGAGTTTGTGGAACACCTGCCCGATGGACGCCTGCTCCGAGGCGATGCGGTAGTCGCAGGCGAGCGCCAGGTTGGCGCCGCCGCCCGCCGCGGCGCCGTTCACGACGGCGAGCACGGGCTGCGGCGCGGCCCGCAGGGCGAGCGCCACGTCCTTCCCGACGGCGACCAGAGCGGGTCCCTCGCTCCCCAGCACTCCCAGGTCGGCCCCGGCGCAGAAGGCCCGGCCCGCGCCCGTGATCGTGATGACGCGCACGCCCTCGCTGCCGCTCAAGAGACCCAGCGCCTCGAGTAGCTCGTCGCACATGGCGCGATCGAACGCGTTCAGCTTCTCGGGACGGTTGAGCGTCACGCTCCCGATCCCCGCCGCGATCTCCACCAGCACGCGCTCGTAGGCAGCCATCACGCCCGCTCCACGATCATGGCGATGCCCTGGCCGACGCCGATGCACATGGTCGCGAGCCCGAAGCGCCCGTTCCTGCGACCGAGCGCATGCACCAGCGTCGTCAGCAGACGCGCGCCCGTCGCGCCCAGCGGGTGCCCCAGCGCGATGGCGCCGCCGTAGATGTTCACCTTCGCCGGGTCGAGCTCGAGCTCGCGGATGCAGGCGATCGCCTGGGCGGCGAACGCCTCGTTGAGCTCGATCACGTCGATCTGGTCGATGGTGAGGCCTGCCCGCTGGAGCACTTTCTGCGTCGCGGGGATCGGTCCCAATCCCATGCAGCTGGGATCGACCCCGGCGACGGACGTCGCGACGATCCTCGCGAGCGGCGTGGTTTGCCGAGCTGTCACGAGCAGGGCAGCAGCTCCATCGTTGATCCCACTCGACGTTGCCGCGGTCACGGTGCCGTCCCTTGTGAACGCGGGCTTCAGCTTCGCCACACTCTCGAGCGTCGTCCCGGCCCGCGGGTACTCATCCCGGGCAAAGCTGGTGCCATCGGGGAGGGGGACCCCTACGAGCTCGTCGGTAAACACGCATGCCGTGAGCGCGGCCTCCGCCCGGCGCTGGCTCTCCACGGCGAACGCATCCTGCTCGGCCCGGGTGATCTTGTAGCGAGCCGCTACGACCTCGGCCGTCTCCCCCAGTGAGATGGTCCATTCCTGCTTCAAGCGCCGGTTCGTGAAGCGCCATCCCACGGTCGTGTCGGCGACGTCGGGAGCCTTGCGGCTCCACGGCTCGCCAGACTTGAGCATCACGTAGGGCGCGCGCGTCATGTTCTCGACACCGCCGGCGATAAACACCTCACCCTCACCCGCCTTGATCGCCTGGGCGGCGCTCGCCGCCGCTTGCAGCCCCGAGCCGCACAACCGGTTCACGGTCTGGCCCGGCACTTCGACCGGAAGACCCGCCAAAAGCAGCGCCATCCGCGCCACGTTGCGATTGTCCTCGCCGGCCTGATTGGTGCAGCCGAGGATCACGTCGTCGATCGCGAGCGGATCGATCCCGCTGCGCTCGACGACCGCCTTGATCGGGATGGCAGCCAAGTCGTCGGCACGGACGGACGCCAGACTTCCCCCGTGTTTGCCGACGGGGGTGCGCAGTGCCGCACAGATGTACGCCTCCGTCATCGACGCGCGCCTTGCAATTCCGCACTCCGCATTCCGCATTCCGCATTCATAGCCCCACCCATACCGTCTTCGTCTCCGTATAGTTGTCCAGCGCTTGCTTGCCCAGATCGCGCCCGAACCCCGAGAACTTGTAGCCGCCAAACGGGGCGGCGGGGTCATAGAAGTTGTACGTATTCACCCACACCGTGCCTGCCTTGATCGCGCGGGCCACGCGGTGCGCTTTCTGCACGTCCTTGGTCCAGATGCCCGCCGCGAGGCCGTAGCGCGAGCGGTTGGCGAGCTCGATGCCCTGCGCCTCGTTCTCGAACGTGAGCACCGCCAATACCGGTCCGAAGATTTCTTCGTCCACGATCTTCATGCCGGGTGCGGCGCCGTCGAACACGGTCGCCTCGATGTAGAAGCCCTTGCCGTTGACCTTGGCCGGTTTGCCGCCGGCCACGAGCCGGGCGCCATCCTTCGATCCCGCGGCGATGTAGGAGAGCACCGACTCCTGCTGCCGCTTGGACACGATCGCCCCGAGCCGGGTGTTCTTGTCGAACGGGTCGCCGGGCACGAGCTTCTTGGCCCGCTCGGCGAGCTGCTCCACCACCTGGTCGTGCACGCTGCGCTCGACCAGGAGACGGGATCCGGCGGCGCAGACCTCTCCCTTTCCGTAGAAAATCGCGCTCTGGGCGCCGCGGACCGCGGCGGGCAGGTCCGCGTCCGCGAAGATGATGTTGGGACTCTTGCCGCCGAGCTCGAGCGTGACCCGTTTCACGGTGCCCGCGGCCTCTCGTTGGATCCACTGGCCGACGTCGGTGGACCCGGTGAAGGCGATCTTGTCCACCAGGGGATGGCGGACGAGCGCCGCGCCGGCGGTCGCGCCCGGGCCAGGCACGACGTTCAGGGCCCCCGGCGGCAGGCCCGCGGCGAGCGCGATTTCCCCCAGCAGCAGGGCGGTGAGGGGCGTCTCGTGGGCCGGCTTGAGCACCACGGTGCATCCCGCCGCGAGCGCCGGGGCCACCTTCCACGTGGCCAGGTTCAAGGGGAAGTTCCACGGCACGATCGCACCCACCACGCCCACCGGCTCGCGCAGCGTGTACGTGAAGAAGTTGCCGTTCACGGGCAGCGTATCGCCGGTGAGCTTGTCGGCCCAGCCGGCGTAGTAGCGGAACGTCTCGATCGCCATGGCGACGTCGATCTTCGACTCGAACAGCGGCTTGCCGTTGTTCCTGGTCTCGACCTCGGCGATCTCCTGGGAGCGCTGCTCCAACAGGTCGGCCACGCGATACAACAGAAGCCCGCGCCGGCGGGCCGGCAGCTCGCGCCACTCTTTCGACTCGAGGCAGGCGCGGGCCGCCCGCACCGCGGCGTCCACCTCCGCCTCGCCCGCCTCGGCGACTTCCGCGAGCGGCTCCTCGGTGGCGGGGTTGGTGAGACAGTAGCGCGTCGCCGACGCCCGCCACTCATTCCCGATCAGCAGGTCGGTCTTCACCGGCCCTTGAACTCCGCGACGCGCTTCTCCACGTTGGCCGCGATGCCTTCCTTCGCGTCTTCGCTCTGGAACAGTTGCTGCTGCAGCTCCCGCTCCAGCGCCAGCGCCGATTCGAAGGGGATCTCCGCGCCGGTCTGCACCGACCGTTTGATCAGGCCGACCGCCTTCGACGCCTTGTGGGGCGGGCAGAACTGGTTCGCGTACAGCATGACCTGTTCCCAGAATTCCTTGGCGGGCAGGATCTCATGGACGATGCCCAGCTCTTTCGCGCGGTCGAACGAGAACAGCTCGCCCTTCGCCATGAGCTCGATCGCGCGAGCCTTGCCGACGAGGCGCGCCAGCCGCTGCGTCCCCCCCGTGCCCGGAAGCACGCCGAGATTCACCTCGGGGAGTCCGATCTTGCCGGCGTTTTCCTTGGCGAGCCGGAAGTCGCACGCCATCGCGATCTCGAGCCCGCCGCCGACGGTATGCCCGTTGAGCGCGGCGATCGTGAGCTTGGGCGTCTGCTCGAGGCGGTTGAGGGTCTCGTTGGCGTGCAGACAGAAGAAGAACTTGAAGCGGGGCGTCACCGTGTTGAGCATCCCGATGTTCGCGCCCGCGGAGAAGAACTTGTCGCCGTGGCCCCGGAGCACCATCACGTGGACGCTGTCGTCGAAGCGGGCCTTGAGGATCGCCTCGTCGAGCTGGTGCATCATTTCATATGTGTAGGTGTTGGCCGGCGGGTCGTCCAGCTCGATGATCGCCACGCCGCCTTCCACCGTGGAGTGCACGAGCGTCTTTTTCTCGACTTTGGGTTCGGTCATCGTCGCCATGGGAAGTCAGCCTCCGTGTACCGGGGAGGGGGAGCGCGCGTCGGCGAAGCCGCCGATGAACACGCGCGCGATGAGTCCCGCCAGGCGGTCGGGATCGATCTCGCCCGCCGGGTCGTACCAGTTGTAGATCCAGTTCATCATGCCGAACAGCGCGTACGCGGCGGCGCTGCGCTCCACCGCCGGCTCGTCGGGCGCCACATCGCGCAGCAGCCCCTCGAGCAGGTCCACATAACGGCGCTTGATCGCGTTCACCTTGCGCTGGCGCTCGCCGGTCAGCGAATTCGCCTCGTGCGACAGCACTTTCATTTCAGCCAGATTCGCCGCGAAAAACGCCACGTGGTGCCGGATGAAGGCATGCAGCCGCTCGACCGGGTCGGCGTGACCGCCGCCGAGCCCCTCGAGCGCGCGCTCGGCCCCTGTCAGGACGCGGGTGAAGCAGCGCTCCTGGATGCGGTGCAGCAGCTCTTCCTTGCCGCGGACGTAGTAGTACCTCCCGGCGAGCGACATCCCGGTGGCCGCGGCGAGGTCGCGCATCGTCGTGGGGTGATAGCCCTG
>WNGC01000648.1_pt1 | contig 20509 bp, 18 predicted proteins | sample 5400051 | NCBI WGS metagenome assembly WNGC01 (sample SAMN13153368, study PRJNA577476) | soil metagenome | isolation source: 20 cm soil or saprolite under grassland replicate 2 | place: USA:California | collected 2016-06-15
CGGCCCGTGGAAATCGGGTCGAGAGCCGAAGCCGGCTCGTCCAGGAGCAGCACCTCGGGCTTGACGGCGATCCCGCGTGCAATGCACAGCCGCTGCTGCTGGCCGCCCGAGAGGCTGGTGCCGCTCTGCTTCAGCTTGTCCTTCACTTCCTCCCAAAGAGCCGCTTTTCGCAAGGCCCATTCGACGCGCTCCTCCATCTCGCGCATGGAAAGGCCTTCATACAAACGCACACCGAAAGCGATGTTGTCGTGAATGGACATGGGAAACGGCGTCGGCTTCTGGAACACCATTCCCACCTTGGCGCGCAACCTGTTCAGATCCTGGCGGGGCGAAAGGATGTCGTCCCCGTCGATCAGGATCTCGCCTCTCGCCTCCTGCCTGGGATAGAGCGCGTACATGCGGTTGAAGGTGCGGAGCAAGGTAGACTTGCCGCAGCCCGATGGACCGATAAACGCGGTCACTCTCCTCTCCGGAATCTGCAGATTGATGTCCTTCAAGGCGTGAAATCCCCCGTAGTAGAAGTTCAGGTTCTTCACCTGAATTTTCTGCGCCAAGGTTTCTTGCACGGGCTGCAGGACCGCTGCGTTCATGTCAGTAGGTCGGAGACTTGTTGCGGAAGAATACGCGCGCGAGGATGTTGAGCACAAGCACGCCCAAAGTTATGATCAAGGCACCGGCCCAGGCGAGGTGTTGCCAGTTTTCGTAGGGACTCATGGCAAATTGGAAGATCACGACCGGCAGGTTCGCCATGGGCTGGTTCATGTCGAGCGACCAGAACTGGTTGTTGAGCGTGGTGAACAGGAGCGGCGCGGTCTCGCCGCTGATGCGCGCAACCGCGAGCAGGATACCGGTGATGATCCCCGCCTTCGCGGCGCGCACGGTCACGAGAGTGATCACCTTCCATTGCGGCGCGCCGAGCGCAGCCGCCGCCTCGCGCAGGCTGTCCGGGACCAGGCGTAGCATGTTTTCGGTGGTGCGGATCACCACGGGGATAACGATCAGCGCGAGCGCCATCGTCCCGGCCCAGGCCGAAAAATGCCGGGTGTGGATGACGTAGACTTCATAGACGAAGAGCCCGACCACGATCGAGGGGGCAGAGAGCAGGATATCGTTGATGAAGCGCGTCACCGGGGCGAGCCAGCCGCGGCTGCCGAATTCGGCGAGATAGATGCCGGCCATCATGCCGATGGGCGTGCCGATCAGAGTTCCCATCGCGGCCATGATCAAGCTTCCGGCGATCGCGTTCGCGAGGCCACCGCCCGCCCCCGGCGGGGGAGTCATCGCAAAGAAAAGCGCCGGGCCGAGAGCCTTGAAGCCGGCTTCGAACAAGGTCAACAGGATCCACCCGAGCCAGAACAGGCCGATCAGCATCGTGAGGACCGATACCGCGAGATTGAAGCGATTGATCCACAACCGGCGGGAGTAAAGGCCCATGAACGCCGCCGAAGCATTCATGTCTTCTGGCCTTCCATCCTGCCGAGCCGCCGCAGCAGCATCTTGGACAGGGCAAGGACCACGAAAGTGATGAGGAACAGGATCAGGCCCAGCTCGATCAGCGCCGAGCCGTAGAGGTCGCCGACCGCCTCGGTGAATTCATTGGCGAGCGCCGAGGCGATGCTGTTTCCCGGCATCATCAGCGAAGGATTCAGCTTGTGCGCGTTGCCGATGACGAAGGTGACGGCCATGGTCTCGCCCAAGGCCCGACCGAGGCCCAGCATGACCCCGCCCACTACGCCGACTTTCGTGTAGGGAAGCACCACGTTCCACACGACTTCCCAGGTCGTCGAGCCGAGGGCATAAGCCGATTCCTTGAGCACCGACGGAACGACCTCGAACACGTCGCGCATCACGGCGGCGATGAAGGGGATCACCATGATCGCGAGGATGATCCCCGCGGTGAGGACTCCGATTCCCATCGGAGGTCCTTGAAAGAGCATTCCAGCGAGCGGAATTGCGCCGAGAGTGGCCGTGAGCCAGGGCTGGAGCTGGGAAAAGGCGGGCGCAAAGACGAACAGCCCCCACATGCCGTAAATGATGCTCGGGATGGCGGCGAGAAGCTCGATTGCCGTCCCCAACGGGCGCCGCAGCCAGACCGGCGAGAGCTCGGTGAGGAACAGAGCAATACCGAAGCTGACCGGAATGCCGATCAGAAGCGCGATGAAGGATGTGACCAGAGTGCCTACGATGGGCACGAGCGCGCCGAACTGCTCGGTGACCGGATTCCACTGCGGGCTCGTCAAGAACCCCGGTCCAAATGCACGCAGCGCGGGGAGGCTGCCGGCTAGGAGCGAGACGATGATCCCCGCGAGCAGGAGCAGAACGAGAAACGCGAAGGACCGGGTTGCGAGCCGGAACAGAAGGTCGAGCCGGTGCTGATTCCTGAGATTCGCGTCCGGAATGCTTTTGGACACCGGTGAGATACCGGGATCGGTTCGTGACAGTCCGTCCATCGTATCCGCCACGCCGCTCATTCTAGCCGCTCCGCACGCGCAGCGCCTTCCTTGTTGCCTACCAAATGCTCTTGCCGCTCGAGTCTTTGATCTGGCTCTTCCACGCCGATTGGACCAGCGCCACCACGTCGTCGGGCATGGGAATGTAGTCGAGCTCGAGAGCCATCGCGTCCCCGTCCTTGTAGGCCCACTCGAAGAACTTGAGGACCTCTTTGGCTTTTGCCGGGTCGGCCTGCATCTTGTGCATCAGGATGAAAGTCGCGCCGGTGATGGGCCAGCTGTTTTTGCCCGGCTCGTCGGTGAGGATCTCGTAGAAGCCTGGGGCATTCTTCCAATCGGCACTGGCGGCCGCGGCCTGGAAGCTCTTGTCGTTGGGCGACACGAAATTCCCGTCCCTGTTCTGCAGCAGGGTGTAGGTCATCTTGTTCTGCTTGGCGTAGGCGTATTCCACGTATCCAACCGCCCCCTTGATCCGCTGCACGAAAGAGGCGACGCCTTCGTTGCCCTTTCCACCCGAGCTGCTCGGGGCCGGCCATGACACCGAAGGGCCATTGCCGACCTTGTCCTTCCATTCCGCGCTGACCTTGGCCAGGTAGTTGGTAAAAATGAAAGTGGTGCCGGAGCCATCCGAGCGATGGATTACGGTGATCGCCTGGTCGGGCAGCTTCAAGCCCGCGTTCGCGGCGGCGATCTGCCGATCGTTCCACTTGCTGGTTTTGCCGAGGTAGATGTCGGCGAGCAGCTTGGCGGTCAGCTTTATCTGGCCTGGGGCGACGCCATCGACATTCACCACGGGCACGACGCCACCCATCACCATCGGGAACTGAACGAGACCGTCTTTCTCGAGCTGTTCGAGCTTGAGCGGCGCGTCCGAAGCTCCGAAGTCGACTGTCTTGGAGACGATCTGCTTGATTCCGCCGCCCGAGCCGATCGACTGGTAATTCAGTCCGATTCCGGTCTTCTGCTTGTAGGCGTCCGCCCACTTGGCGTAAATGGGATACGGAAATGTGGCGCCCGCGCCCGTGATGTCGACGGCGAGCGCGGAGTGACTCGCTACACCCAAAGCGATCAGCAGCAGCGCGAAGCGTTCGAGAAATGCAGAGAAGTACATTTAGGCAACCCTCCGATTGGCATGCGAAGACTGGACCACGGCTGTGCATACTACGGAGGCGGTATTGCAGTTGCATTACGGTTCACAAAAAAGAAACGTATCTTTACTTCAAAGACTTAAGTGAGGGTGTGGGAAGCATAGGCTGACGCCCGCAGTGTGCTAGAGCGCCTCTCCTCGTCCCCGCGAAGACCTCTGGATCGCACCGGCCTTGAACTTCTAGTCCGCTTGTGCGCCGGTAGGATTTTTTGCCAAGACGAAGGATTGAGTTCGTCAAAACGGTTGCGTCCCGCGGCAGGCATTCGCGCAACCACGCGGCGACGCGCTTCGCTTCCTTCCTGCCCTTTACCGTGAGTCTGCGTTCCCCGTCTCGGCCGCCGCGCTCAGCGTCGGCGTGACGCCAGATTATCGAAACCCTCTCGATTCCTTTGCGATGATCGCGATCGAATGCATCTCGAACTCGACGCTTGTTGCTTGTTTGGCGCTGGTTTGCCGCGAAATAATTCTTGCTGCTTTCCTAATTATGTGCAATGCTGCCGAAATATTTTTTCGGTGATCGCGAAAGATTGAACGAAAAATTTTCTTCCAAGCCGCTCGCTCCCAGTGTCGAGAGGCGAAGGGATTCGGTTCGACGGGGCTTATTCCGGCGACTGAATAGACCGTCGCAGCATGGACGGGCTTCGTGCTTTCCTTCCTTAACTTATGATGGAGGCTAGTGATGGCGAAGAAGAGAAAAGCCAAAAAAGCAGCGAAGAAAAAGAAGAAGTAGATAGGAGAAGTCGCTAGGAAACCCGCCAGACCGCCGGAAGGAAACGCGGTCGAGAAACGCAGGGCAGGGAAATTGGCCGGGAAAGCTGCGGCGAAACCGGCAGCGCCAATATGGCACGGCGGTTCGACTGCCGTCCGTTACGGTCGCGCCCGGGGCAGGACCTGCCCCGAATCCCGCAGCAGCTTGGTCGTTCCCATGAAGTCCACGCCCTGAGCGGGTAGCGAATGGGCTGCGGTCGGTCCGGGGCTCCGTGCTCCGGACTGAACCGCAGACATTCGGGTGTAGGTCATTTCTTCAGTTTTTTCAGAAAATGCTTCCGGAATTTTGCGACTTTCGGCCTGACTACGAAGGCGCAGTAGGGCTGCGCAGGATTTCGCCGGAAGTATTCCTGATGGTAATCCTCCGCCACGTAGAACTTTGACGCCGGCACGACTTCGGTGACGATAGGATCTTCGTAGATCTTGGCCGCGCTCATGTTTGCAATGACTTGCTCCGCCGCTGCCTTCTGCCCGGCGGAATGGTAGAAGATTGCCGAACGGTACTGCGTCCCGACGTCATTGCCCTGGCGGTTGAGTGTGGTCGGATCGTGGATCACGAAGAACACCTCCAGGATTTCCTTGAATGACACCTGTTTCGGGTCGAAGCTGAGTTGCGCTACCTCGGCATGGCCCGTCTCGCCCGAGCAGACCTCCTCGTAACTGGGGTTCGCCGTCTTGCCGCCCATATAACCGGACTCGACAGAATCCACGCCCCTGAGATCGTCGAATACGGCCTCCAGGCACCAGAAACAGCCTCCGGCAAGAGTGGCGAGCTCCTTCTCTGCGTCGGTCATGTCGTTTTGCCTTTTTTTGCGGTTAGCGTGCTATTTTGTCGGATCGAGGCCGACCAGATTACAGTATGCCGGATTCGCGCTGCGGCCAAGTCCGGCGCGCACCGTTTACGGACCCTCGGAGGAATCGAACATGAGTCTCCTACGCAGCCTGCTCGCCGCAGCACTCCTCGCCCACGCACTCGCCTGCCCCGCCCAGCAACCCGCTCCCGGGCAGGCGGTCGCCACATTTGGGGGCGGCTGTTTCTGGTGCATGGAACCGCCTTACGACGCCTTGCCGGGCGTCATCTCCACGACCTCGGGCTACATGGGGGGAACCAAGAAAAATCCCAGCTACGAGGAGGTCTCTTCGGGGACCACGGGGCACGCGGAAGTCGTGCAGGTCGTCTACGATCCGAAGAAGGTGAGCTACGAAAAGCTCCTCGAGGTGTTCTGGAAAAACGTCGACCCTACCGTGCGAGACCGGCAGTTTTGCGACATAGGAAGCCAGTACCGCACTGCGATCTTCTATCACAGCGACGAGCAGAAACGTCTCGCCGAGGCCTCCAAAGGAATGCTCGCGAAGACGAAACCGTTCAGGGACGATATTGTCACACCTGTCGTGCCGGCGGGAGAGTTCTGGCCCGCCGAAGACTATCACCAGGATTTCTACGTCAAGAATCCGGTGAGGTACAAGTTCTACCGAACCGGTTGCGGACGCGATGCCAGGTTGAAGCAGTTGTGGGGGAGCGTTCCGCATTGACTCGGATAGCCGATACGCGTCGCTTGAGATCGTGAACGATCCTCGCCTCGAGGTCGCACCAGAGTCCGCCAACCAGCCCCCGCCCCTGGTCGGCTACAACGCCTGGTCGGCTGACCGGATCCTCGTGGAGGCAGTGAAACGCGAAGGCGGTGGCTGGATCGCCGAGCGCGCAACCCGCATGGGAGATCTCGTAGGCGGCGAGCGGATGCAAGCACTCGCGATGCAGGCGAACCGCTACGCGCCCGAGCTGAGAACCCACGACCGGTTCGGCAATCGTATCGACGCGGTCGAATACCATCCGGCGTACCACGAGCTGATGACACTCGCCTTCGGCGCCGGGCTGCACTCCCTCGCTTGGACGGACAAGAGGGAGGGCGCGTGGGTCGCGCGCGCAGCGCTGAACTACCTGTGGAACCAGGGCGAAAATGGCGTCGCCTGCCCGGTGACCATGTCCTTCGCCGCGGTGCGGGTACTGCGCCACAGCGCGAAGCTCGCCGAGGAGTGGGAGCCGAAGCTCCTTGCCTGCGACTACGATCCGCGCCCGCTGCCCCTCGCACAGAAACGCGCCGTCACGATCGGCATGGCGATGACCGAGAGGCAGGGCGGTTCGGACCTTCGCGCCAACTCGTCGCGAGCGGCGCCCCTCGGCGGAGGCGAATACGAGCTCACCGGGCACAAGTGGTTCTGCTCGGCTCCGATGAGCGACGCCTTTTTCACGCTAGCGCGTGCCGAGGCCGGGTTGACGTGCTTTTTCGTGCCGCGCTCGCTTGCAGACGGCGCCCGCAATCCTTTTTTCATCGAGCGTCTGAAGGACAAGTGCGGCAACCGCTCCAACGCTTCGTGCGAAATCGAGTATCGCGGTACCCGTGCGCGTATCGTCGGGGAGGAAGGGCGCGGCATCGCCACGCTGATCGAGATGGCGCACCTCACGCGCTTCGACATCGTGGTCGCCTGCGCCGGAATGATGCGTGCAGCGCTCAACCAGGCGATCCACCACGCCGCGCACCGCAAAGCCTTCGGCAGGCGCCTTGCCGAACAGCCTTTGATGCAGAACGTGCTCGCCGATCTCTCCCTAGAGACCGAGGCCGCGGCGCTGCTGGCGTTTCGCCTTTCGAGAGCCTTCGACCGTGCGGAGGGTGACGAGCGCGAACGGCTCTTGATGCGCTTGATGACACCGATCGCGAAGTACTGGCTGTGCAAACGCCTCCCCCCGGTCGTCGTGGAGGCAATGGAGTGCCTCGGGGGCAACGGTTACGTGGAGGAGGCCCCGCTCGCACGCCTGTACCGCGAGGCGCCGCTGAACGGAATTTGGGAGGGCTCGGGGAACGTCATCTGTCTCGACGTGCTGCGTACCGTCGAGCGCGAGCCGGATGGCATCGAGGCTCTGCTCGCCGAGGTCGGCGGCGGTGGCGCGCGATCGCGTCGCTGCGCGACGGCGATCTCGCAAATGCTCAAGGATTCCGGCAGCCCAGAGTTGCGGGCGCGTCGCATTGTCGAGACGATCGCGGTCGCGCTCCAGGCGAGTCTCATGGAGCAATACGCCCCGCCGGAAGCGGCCGATGCTTTCTGCGCCTCGCGGCTGGAGGGCGATTGGGGCCGCGCCTTCGGGACGCTTCCTTCGGCCGCGCCCTGCGAAGCAATCGTCAGGCGCGCGTGGCCCCTCGGCCCGGGTGCTGATTAGAAGATCGGTCGAGCGATCCGGCGCGCAACGTGCTCGCTGCTTATGCAGCCTCCCGCGCGGAGCCTGCTGTCATTGCCTTGGCGGGCACTGACTGTGTCGAAGTCACCAGCGCCAGGTGGAGCAGTTCCAGGCTGCGCTTGGCCGCGTACATGACCTGTCGCTGCATCCGCGGCGTGATGGCGTAGTGCTTGACGATCTCTAGCGCGAACTTCGGATGCTCGTCGTCGTAGTGGGAGTGCTCCCGTATCCACTTGTACGTCCTGGGATTCATGTCCACGCCGGGTCGGTCCCGGTAGGCCTCGAAGCCCGAGCAGACTTTTCTTGCGATGGCGCCCGTAACACCTTCGATGGCAAAGCTGGTCGCAGCTACGGCTTCCGCAAGAGACCCCTTGGTGTTCACGCGCCACACCCAGTCGGTCAGCGACTGCACGTCGCGCAAGGGAGGAGTCCCGCCCTCCGCAAGGTCCAGCATCTGCTGCCGGTCCAGGCCGAACCCCTCGCCCATCCACAGCCAATGCTCGGCGTGCGCCTTTTCGATGCGGATGTTCTCGATCAGAAAGGTGCGCGAGAAGTCGTCCTCCACCTTGATCAAGGCTTCCGCGAGAAACTTCGGGAAATCGTAGATGAACGGGTAGATCTGCAGGATCCATCCCTGCATCTCTTGGACACTGAGGCGCGTCGATGCTATCGATTCCGCCCATGGGCCGTTGACCAGGCTGTCCCAATGGGGAGCCACGAATTCGTACATCGTAGCGACCCACCGCGGGTGCGAGGATATCTTGTGTACCGCATTGGTGTTCATGTTCATGGTCTGCTCTCTCAGGTTGTGGAATTAAGAACTGTTGCGGGGGCGGCCCAAGGGGCTGAATCCGTCCCGGTACGCGCCATTCCTGCCGACACTTGTGCCAGGAACGGACCCGGAGGAGAAAGCCAATGGCCCTGTGCGAAGTCCACCCCGATCTCGCGCAGCGCTGCCAGACCCATCTCTCCATCCACGGCTTCGCCGATCGTTTTCTTGCCCATCACGTGTCCCACGTCGTTGATGGCCCGCACCATCGCTAGATCGACCGGGTCGTGCGCCACGTCCTTGACGAAGCTGCCGTCGATCTTGAGGAAGTCCACGGGTAAGTGCTTGAGGTATCCGAAAGAGGACATTCCGGCCCCGAAGTCGTCCAGCGAAAACAGGCAGCCAAGCGACTTCAGTTCGCCGAAAAACCGCGCTGCCTTGTCGAAATTGGCGATCGCCGCCGTTTCCGTGAGCTCAAAGCAGATGGTCCCAGGGCGCATGACGTAACGCCTGAACTGCTCGCGAACGAATTCGAGGAAGCGTTCGTCCCCGATCGAGGTGCCCGAAATATTGATGGCATAGGTTCCGCCTGTTGCGCCCTTGGAACCCAGGGAATTGATCTTGGCGAACGCGTCTTGAATGACCCACTGGTCTATCATGGGCATCATGTTGTAGCGTTCAGCGGCTGGAATGAACGCCATCGGGGGAACGATCTTGTCATGCTCGTCGAGCATGCGCACGAGCAGCTCGTAATGGTTCATCCGGGGGGATTGATCCCCGATCGAATGGATTTCCTGTGCATGCAGGACGAAACGCCCTTCCTGGAGCGCTCGTTGCAGCCGGGACACCCATTCCATCTCGCCGCGGCGCAGAAACACCTCGCTGTCGTGCGGACGATAGAACTGAACGCGATTGCGTCCCTTCTCTTTCGCCATATAGCAAGCGGCATCGGCCGCCCCGAGGACGTCGGTGAGGGTTAGCATTCCATCCGCGATATGGACTACGCCGATGCTCGCGCCGATGGTGAACGACCTGCCTTCGCTGACAAAGCGAAAATCGGCGATGCACTTCTGCAGCTCGTCGGCGATGCGAATGGCCTCATGCATCGGGCAGCTTTCGAGCAGTACCCCGAATTCGTCGCCTCCCAGACGCGCAAGAGAATCTCCTTCGCGAACTTGCTGCTTCAACAACGCGCCCACCTGCCGCAGCAGCTGATCGCCCGCCGCGTGTCCACAGGTATCGTTGACGATCTTGAACTGGTCGAGATCCAGGTACATCACCACGTGCTGTCGCCCCTGGTTGGCGGCTGTGTGTAAGGCCACTCTGAGACGGTTTTCAAACTCGGGACGGTTGACCAAATTGGTGAGCTGATCGTGGCTCGCGTGATAGGCGAGCTTCACTGCGTATTCCTGCCCCAGCTTGAGTTCCTTCAGTTCCCGTTCTGCGCGGTCGACCCGACTGACCATGCCGTGTGTAAGGAAAATCCCGATCGGGACCAGAGTTCCCGCGACCGTCACGATCACGAGAAACAGCGTGGACCGGATCCAGCGTGTGGCCTCACCCAGGGTGGTCGAGAACCGGTTTTGCCAAGGCCTCAGTTCTTCGTTGACCTGGATAATGCGGTTCAGTATGAGTCCGAGCCCCGATGGGTCCACGCGACCGGACCGGTGGAGTGCGTGGAGCTCTTCGGCGGCCGCGTCGAGCCTCGCGAGGAAATCATCTCCGGTTCTCCATATATCGAGAACGCTCTTCATGTAGCTCACGCGGTGAAAGCGCTGATACAGGCTGATGACGCCGGGGATGTCATCCGGATGGGTTCCGCCTTCGATGAAGCCAGCCCGCACGGCGGAGTAGTCCGGAACAGATTTTTCAAGCTCGAACCTGGCCCTTTGGAAACCCAGCGGCACCATGATCGCCTTCTTATAGCTGAGGAAATCGGATTCGGATTTGGTCTCAGCGAAACGCAACAGGTGGAAAACCGCTTCCTTCTGATTCTTCGACCACAGGCTCTCGCCTTCGACGTATGCGCGGCCCGCGGTGAGGATGTCTATGCTGACAATGGCAAGCCACACCAGCACGGCGACGATCGCGAGGAATGGCGAAACGATCAAGAGCATGCGTTTGCTCATTGCGAGCCATTGAGTGACCTTCGCGAACGAAGTCACAAGGACTTTAATGTCGACGTACGCCATAGTCGTTTGTCCGTCCTACTTTCGTTTCCTGAACCTTCGAGGTACCGGAAAAAGTTAGTGCTCGCATTCGTCAGCAACCAAACCTTTGATTACCAGAGAGCACGTTATGTGCCTGCGAGTGCAGACAAAACCGGATCGGGGAACCCTGCGAAATCCCCCTCGATGCCGGGATTTCCTTGTATCGAAACTCAACTCGGGCGGCCGGTCGCGGCGATACTGCGACGCTGCGGCCCCGGCTCGGCAGATCGGCAAAACGGGGGGCATAGCCTAGTCACACGTCCTCGCGGCCTAAAAGGTTCCCTCGATAGCCCGCTCGAGGTTGGACGGGCGACGACTTCTCGCCGAAGACGATGTGGTCTCGACACCTCGCGGTGGGAAATACGCTGGGCTAGGGCCGTGCAGCGCGCTGGAAGCTGATGTCCCCGTAGTAGGCGTGCACCTTTTCGCCGGTGTTGTCGGTGTCGGTCATGATGCCTACCGAACGCGTCATCGGTGGCTCCTCGCCGAAGGCGCGCTTGTAATCCTCGTAGACATTGCGCACTTCTTCTCGCCACTCGCCGAGACGGTCGTTGCCGCTCTCTGCAACGATCATCTTGACGCGGGTAGTGTGCTGGTTGGTGATAATGGTGCTCACCGGCGCGCGGTTCTCCCAGATGTACATCAGCGTCGCGTAGGGCATCTCGTAGCCCGTCAACATCTTCATCTGGCTCGCGAAGAGCCTGTCCTCGAACGACCACTTCGAGGTATCGCCCCGAAAAGTGACGATCATGCGCACGGGGGAATCCTCGCTGTTGCGCCGGGTGTTGTCGGCACCCGCGATCAGCTCGGGCACTTTCCAGAGCCACCTGAGAAGAGGAAACTCCCTGGTGTCAACGCGCACGTCCTGCGAGAGACCTGACGCGGAAGCGTTGGCGGAGGCCTGGATGACGATCCGGCCATCCTCCTTGACGAGGCTGTACTCGGTGGCCTTTTTGTACTTACCGACGGTCCAGGCACGCCAGCCCGAGGGCAACGCCTCTCCGGGCTCACCGGAGGAAAACTTGATAACCGAAGTCATGACAACGACGCGCTCCGGCGCGCGCTCGATCATCGCGCAGCCCGAGAGCAATGCGAGCGCCGCTATGGCATGAGCCCGCGCCATCCTCCAGTCCCTCCTCGGGGCGCCGGGAGTGTAGGGGAAAATCCGGTGAGCAATTCGCCGCTCACCGGGTCTGCGGAACTGGCTTTCGGCGTCGACGAACCTTAGAAACGGTACGCGAACTGGGCTCCAAAGATGTCGACCGAGCCTTTGTAGGTTCCAACCAGAATTCCGCCGTTGGTAGCGGTGGCGTCCTGATTGATAGGGGCGTCCTTAATAAACAGATGCGCGTACCCGAAGTCGAGCGTACCGTCCTTCGACAACTTGTACTGGCCGCCAACCGATAGCCACAGGCGATTGTTGTCGGGCAGCCGGGCAGTTCGGTCGGTGTCGTTGACGGGAGTCTGGTCAAACGCGAGGCCCATCTTGATCGACCAGGCATCGTCATAGCGATGGACCGCACCGACGCCGACACGCCAGGTGTTCTTGAAGTTTTCGGGGGTAGGGGGGCTCAGCGGTCCGCCACTGTCCAGGTTAATCGCCAGCTCCTTGATTTTCGACCAGCCAGTCCGAGTCACGTCGGCAAGCAAGGTCCAGGCTGGATTCAGGCGATGCTGCACGGCGATTGATTCGGAATCGGGCACTTTGATGTCGGTGTTCACGTTTGCGCTTGGAAAGGGATTGCTCGCGGAAAATGTAGCGGTTCCGGTGAGGTGGTATTTGATCGATGACCGGTAGGAAACGCCCAGCCTCGTGTCCGGAGCCACCTGGAACATCGCCCCGAGGTTAGCACCCCAACCGCTGTTGTCCTTGGCCTTGATGACGGCCAGTTCTTCGGTCGCCCCCAAGTCAACGGCATTCGTGAACTCGGCGTCGATCGACTGGTAGTTGAGCCCGAAGCCGAACGATACCGTCTGATTGAGCTTGTAAGAGACCGAGGGATTGATGTTGAGGGTTGAAATATCCGATTTGATCGCCTGGAACCGGCCCATCCAGGCCGGGTCGTATTCGGTCTTCAATCCGAAGGGCACGCTCACCCCGACGCCAACCTTCCAATCAGGCGCAACATCCATCGCAAAGTACACGTTCGGAACCGTAGAGAGGTCTCCTGCGTTACCCCCGTTGTTTCCCAAGGGTCTCCCGGGGGCTGGAGTGGAACCCGAATCGCTGAACTTCGCGCTCAGGTTGATGAGCGCCAGGCCGGCAGAGACCTGCATTCCGCCCGGCAGCAGGCTCATGCCGGCGGGGTTGTAGAAGATGATGCTCGCATCGTCTGCGGCCGCCGCGGCTCCCGCATATGAGTTACCCAGGCCGCTTGCGCTCTGCTCGATCAGGGCGAACGCGGAAGCGTGCGCTTGCGAAGCGCCCCCGGCGAAGGCCCCCGCCACCGCGAGCGAAAGGGCTGTTTTTCTGATCCGGGCACGTTCCATGAGAATCTCCTTGGGTGTTATTGAGAGCCGAGCTGTCTTGGCCGCCGACACGATAGCACAACGTCATAGTCTCGCAAATGGGCCGCTGCGAATGCAAGCCGGCCCACCCGCGTACCGGCCTCTCAGGCGAGGGTCACCCGCGCGAACTTGCGTTTGCCGACCTGCAACACGACCGTTTCCCCCCGCTTCACGGAAAGCCCCCTGTCGGTGACCTTCTCGCCGTCGATGCGCACGCCGCCCTGCTCGATCATGCGCAGGGCCTCCGACGCGCTGGAGACCAGCTGCGACTCCTTGAGTACCTTCGTGATCGCCATCTCGGGAACCTTGCCTGGTGTCGATTTACCGTGGACCTTGACTGTAATTTCAGGAATGCCCTCGGGCATCGCGCCATGCTTGAAACGCGCCTCGAAATCAGCCTGGGCGCGCTCCGCCGCAGCGGCGCCGTGAAAACGAGTGACGATCTCGCGCGCGAGGAGCACCTTGATGTCGCGCGGGTTGCGACCGCCGGAGACCTCCTTCTTCCACTTGGCGAGCGTTTCCAGGGATTCGAAGGAGAGCAGCTCCAAGTAGCGCCACATCAGCTCATCGGAAACCGACATCAACTTTCCGAAGATCGCTTCCGGGGATTCGTTGATACCAACGTAGTTGTCGAGCGACTTCGACATCTTGTCGACGCCGCGTATCCCTTCGAGAAGCGGCATCGTCAGGATGCATTGCTGCTGCTGACCGTAGTGCCTCTGGAGCTCGCGCCCTACCAGCAGATTGAACTTCTGGTCAGTTCCCCCGAGTTCGACGTCGGATTTCATCGCTACTGAATCGTACCCCTGCATGAGCGGATAGAGAAACTCGTGGATGGCGATGGGCTGCCGGGTCGCATAACGCCTGCCGAAATCGTCGCGCTCGAGCATACGCGCGACCGTCCATTTTCCAGCCAAGCCTATCAGACCGGCCGCGCCCAGCTCGTCGGACCACCTGGAATTGAACAGGACTTCAGTCTTGTTGGCGTCCAGGATCTTGAAAACCTGATCTTGATAGGTTTTCGCGTTCCGCAGGATCTGCTCCCGCGAAAGCGGCGGTCGCGTCGCGTTCTTGCCGCTCGGGTCACCGATCATCCCCGTGAAATCCCCGATCAGGAACTGGACGTGATGGCCCAAGTCCTGAAACTGGCGCAGCTTGTTGATCACCACCGTGTGACCGAGATGCAGGTCGGGCGCAGTCGGGTCCAGGCCGAGCTTCACTCGCAGCGGCCGTCCGGATTTGAGCTTTTCGCGCAACTCGGCCTCGACGATCAGTTCATCGCAGCCGCGCTTGATGACACTCAGTTGTTGGTCGATGTCGCTCATGGGTGTGCGGATGGCTGATCGAGCGTTTATTTGTTAGACTTTTTTGATTCAACCCGCTGCCGATCATGCATAACGACGACATTGGAATTGTAACGCGCTCCGGCGGAAGGCGCCTCCGATGGCTGGCGGCCGCCGTCGCCGTGCCGCTGTTCGGCGTGGTGGCTGCATTCGGCACGGTCGGGCGCGTGCCGGAACCGATTCCCGTCCGGATTGTCATCGAGCCGCTCGCCCTGTCCGCGACCCCGGTCGGCGACTCGGGAACGATCATTTACTTTCAGGAAGATCGCTTCAAACGCAGCGACACACTGGCCACTCTGATCGAGCGGCTCGGGGCCGATGAGGGCGAAGCAGCGACGCTTCTGCGCTCTTCGCGTGCCGCGCTGCCGTTCCGCCTTCTGCTTCCCGGAACGACCGTCCAAGCAAGAGTCGACGAGGTCGGCAGACTGCGCTCGATATCGTTCCTCACCGACAGGGACACGCTTCTCTCGGTGGATCGCCTGGGCGACAGCTTCAGCAGATTCGAGCAGCAGGCCGATGTGGCGCGCGGAATAGAGATGAGATCAGGTGAGATCAAGACCTCGCTCTTCGCAGCGACCGATGCTGCGGGGATTCCGGACGGAATTGCGGTCCAGCTTGCAGACATCTTTGGAGGCGACGTGGATTTTCATCGCGATCTGCGCCGCGGGGACCGTTTTGGGGTCGTTTTCGAAACTTTCTACCATGGCGGCAAAACGATCAGATTCGGGCGAGTGCTCGCGGCCGACTTCCACAGCCAGAGGAAGACGTACCGCGCGGTCTGGTTTCAGGATCCCTGGGGAAGGGGGGGCTATTACACCCCGGACGGCGAGAACCTGCGCAAGGTATTTCTACGCTCGCCCCTCGAATTCTCGCGTATCACCTCGGGATTCGGCCTGCGCCGGCATCCGATTTTCCAGCAGTGGCGCGCACATCAGGGGATCGACTACGGAGCCCCGATCGGCACAAGGGTGAAGTCGACCGGTGACGGTGTCGTCTCGTTCGCGGGACGGCGGAACGGGTACGGAAACCTCATCGTGCTCAGGCACCACGGGGGATACAGCACGTACTACGCACACCTGAGGAATTTCGCACTGGGGTTGAGGGCGGGCAGGCGCGTCGTTCAAGGCGAAATCATCGGATACGTCGGGCAAACCGGCTGGGCCAGCGGCCCCCACCTTCACTACGAATTCCACCTCCACAACCAGAACCGCAATCCGCTGACCATGGCGTTCCCGGCAGCACAGCCGATTCTCGCAATCGAACTGGCCGCGTTCAGGCGTACCGCCGAGCCGCTCATCGCGCGACTGGATCTTTTGAAAAGCGGCCACCTAGCCCTGCTCGAGTGAGCGGTTCCACGAGATCAGCATCTTCCGGGATCTACATCGGTTTGATGTCGGGCACGAGCCTCGACGGCGTCGATTCGGTCCTCGTCGATCTGCGGGGCCGGCCCTTTCTTCTGGGGGCCGCGTTTCTACCGTATCCGAAGAGCCTGAAAGCGACTTTGCTTGCCCTGCACGAGACATCCCGCGACGAGCTGCATCGTGCAGCGCTTGCAGGGATTGAACTCTCGAGGCTCTATGCGAAGGCAGCCGATCGCCTGCTTGAGAAACACGGCGTCCCCGCGCGAAACGTATCCGCCATCGGTTGTCACGGGCAGACAGTGCGTCATCGGCCGGGCTCCGGGTACAGCTTGCAGCTCGGCAATCCTGCGTGGCTTGCAGAGCGCACCGGCATCAGGGTGGTCGCCGACTTCAGGAGCCGCGACATCGCTGCGGGCGGACAGGGCGCGCCGCTTGTACCTGCGTTTCATGCGGCTGTTTTCCGGGACTCGCGCCGCCACCGCGTCATCGCCAATCTCGGCGGCATAGCCAATCTGACCGATCTTCCCCGCGAGGGACCCGTAACAGGCTTCGACACGGGACCCGGCAACGTTCTGCTCGACGCCTGGATGCGTGAGCGATTCGGCCACGATTTCGATCGCGGCGGGGCGCTTGCCGCTCGGGGACGGCCGGTTGCATCCTTGCTGAAGAGGCTACTTGCGGATCCCTATTTTCACCGTTCACCGCCCAAGAGCACGGGCCGAGATCACTTCAGTTCCGATTGGCTACGTCGGTTCGGCGTCGGAAGGCACGAGGCCGGGGACGTGCAAACCACGTTGGCCGAGCTCACGGCGCGCAGTGTCGCAAAGGCCATTGCAAAGTACTGCCCAGGCGCAGAGGAGGTTTACTTGTGCGGTGGTGGAGTACGCAACTACGACCTGGTGATGCGCATCACGCGGGAACTACCCGGCATGAAAATCGCCTCGACTGAGCGGCTCGGAATTCATCCGGATTGGGTGGAGGCGATGGCCTTTGCCTGGCTCGCACGGCGGGCGCTGAAGGGAGAAACCGGAAATCTTCCGGAAGTCACCGGTGCGAAGAGGCCGCGGGTGCTCGGTGCGATTTACGCGGCTTGACCCACGGCGAACTTTCGCGAAAAAAACCCAAAAACAAAGCGGGGACCTAGCGCCCCCGCTTCAGGATCCCAATGGACTTATGCGGAGAAAGACGAACCGCAACCGCAGGTGCTCGTCGCGTTGGGGTTTTTGATCACGAACTGCGCACCCTCGAGGCCTTCAGTGTAGTCGATCTCGGCGCCGACGAGATACTGGTAGCTCATCGGGTCGATGAGCAACATCACACCGTTTTTCTCCATCACCGTGTCGTCGTCGCTCTTTACTTCGTCGAAAGTAAATCCGTATTGAAATCCGGAGCAGCCGCCGCCGGTGACAAACACGCGCAGCTTCAATTCGGTATTGCCTTCCTCGTCAATCAATTGCTTGACTTTGTTGGCGGCGCTGTCGGTGAAAACAAGCGGGGCGGGCATCTCTGCGACTGCATTCATGGCTCAACTCCTGTTGCAAACCGCATTATCGGGCCGGGACCTGACGCGGTCAACCGCGCCAGCCAGCTACATGGGGCTGCGGCACCGGTATTCAAGCCAGAAGAAGTCATTACCACCTTAGACCGCGGGCTTGCTCGTCGCGAGCTTCAACTCCACGGTTTTCGCTTCGCCCGAGCGGTGTACCAGATGCCCCTCGACTATAGCGCCGAGATGCATCTCCAGGCTGTTGTAATGCACATCTCCTTTGACCCTAGAACGCGACTGGAGTTCGAGGAATTCGGCCACGTACACCGGCCCCGTGATCTCGCCGTTCACGACCAGATGCGATACGCTGATTTCCCCTTCGATACGAGCCTTTTCGCTGAGCACTAAAGTCGAGGGTTCGTCGGAAACCGCTGTTACGTTTCCGACGACCTCGCCGTCGACACGAAGGCCTCCGGTAAAATTGACATTACCCTCGATCTTCGTGCCGACACCAATCAGGCTGTCGATGCGATTTTGCGGCTTGCTAGGCTGCTTGCGAAACATAGCGCTTCCTACCTGCTAAGAAAGGTTGATGTTTTGGCTGGCGCGGGCCTCGCTGGACCCGTTCTCCAGGATACGCGCTTGTATGGTCCGCACCCTGGCTCCCGCCGGAACCCGAAATGTTCCCTCAACTCGACGAAAATACTTGAAGTTGAGCTTGAAAGCAGTGCTGCCTGTCTCGGCTGACTCGGGGATGACGATTGTAGCATCCCTGCCTTCCTGCTGCATCTCCACCACGAGCTGCAAAGACCCGTGAAACTCGCGGTCAAGCCTACCTCCCTGAAGGACGAGCAGCCGGTAGCGAAACTCGCCGGGAAGCACGTCCCGCTCCACTTTGAACCGGTGGATACTGACTTTCTCGCCGCGTCGCTCGCTCGGGACGAGATTTTCGAAAAAGGCAAGGTCTTCCTTGAGTCTGTTGTTTTCGTCTTCGAGCGTCTTCACCTGAGAGGCAAGCTGGGCTTGGGCAGTTTGCTCGATCTTCAGGCGCGACTCACTGGCGTTGGCGATCGAGCGCAACCTCGCAGCCTCGCTCTCTAGCCGCCCCATCGATTCGCGAAGTCTCGCGAATTCGTTTTGCAGCTCGCTGCGATCAAAACCGGCGAAACGACGCCCAGCGTCGTACATCCACGCCGCCAGCGCGAGCGCGAGCGAGAGGAACACCAGCATTCCAAGCCAGCGCCAGTACCAAGCGACGTGCGTCTGGACCGTCATCTTCGGCGCGGAAATCCCGAAGCGCTGGCGGAATTGTTTGACAAGCTTGGACATTGGATTCTCCACTCGCCGAGTCAGGGGACGATGGCCAGATGCGAGAGACCCATCGTTTCCTCGAATCCAAACATGATATTCATATTCTGCACCGCTTGTCCCGAAGCGCCCTTCACCAGATTGTCGATCACTGTGAGGACGACGAGCATATCTCCCCCACTCGGCCGATGGATCGCGATGCGGCAGGTATTGGTGGCGCGCACCGAGCGCGTATCCGGTTCGCTTCCGCCAGGAAGCACATCGACAAAGGGCTCGTTGCGATAGCGATCTTCGTAGAGCTTCTGAAACCCGATGTTAGCAGTGATGCGTGCATACAGAGTTGCGTGTATGCCCCGAATCATCGGCGCCAAGTGTGGCACGAACGTGAGGCCCACGCTCCTTCCTGCGGCTGCGTCCAGCTCCTGCCGAATCTCTGGCCAATGACGATGGCCGGAGACACTATAGGTTTTGAAATTATCCGAAGCCTCAGAGAAGAGGAGATGTTCCTCGGCCTTCTTTCCGGCACCGCTCACCCCGGACTTCGCATCCGCGATCAAGTGATCGAGGTCGACGGCCCCGGCTTCCGCAAGGGGTAACAGGCCGAGCTCAACCGCGGTCGGATAGCACCCGGGATTCGCCACCAGGCGCGCGCCCTTGATTTTTGCGCGATTCACTTCAGGCAGACCGTACACTGCCTGAGCGAGAAGCTCGGGCGCAACGTGCTTGACCTTGTACCACTTCTCCCACTCAGTTACGTTCTTGATGCGAAAATCGGCCGAGAGATCGACGACGCGCACGCCGGCCTCAAGGAGCGCTCTCGCCTCACCCATTGCGACGGTGTTGGGCGTCGCGAAAAACACGACATCGCACTTGGCGAGGTCCGATTTGACCGGGTCCGAGTACGCGATCGCCACGACCCCGCGCAAGCTCGGAAAAACCTCCGCCACCGGAGTTCCGGCCTCTTTGCGCGAGGTGATCGCGATGAGCTCCGATTGCGGGTGGCGCGCGAGGATGCGCAGCAGCTCGATCCCAGTATAGCCAGTCCCGCCCACGATGCCGACTTTAATCATCACTATCTCAGAAAGCCAGTCTACCAATCCGGTTCCAATCGAGAGTCGCCCCATGACCCGCGGCTGAAACGGGAACCGCAAACAAAAAAGCCGCCCGGAAGGCGGCTCTTTTGTGCCAATCTCTGAACATCAGCGTTTGGAGTATTGCTTGCGCCGCCGCGCCTTATGCAAGCCGACTTTCTTTCGCTCGACCTCGCGCGCATCGCGAGTCACCAGACCCGCTTTGCTCAAAAGCGGCTTGAGCGCCGGGTCGTACTCGATCAGTGCACGCGTCAGGCCGTGGCGCACGGCCCCGGCCTGGCCGAACTCTCCTCCTCCTGATACGTTCACCATGACGTCAAACTGGGTCAGCTTGTCGGTCAATACAAGCGGCTGACGCACGACCATCTGCCCGGTTTCACGCGCGAAGTATTCGTTCGCCGGACGGTCGTTCACCATGAAATTACCCTTGCCGGGCTTGATGAACACACGCGCGACGGAACTCTTACGCCGGCCGGTCCCGTAATAGTATTCTCCGATCATGCGTTGATCTCGAGCGCCTTGGGCTGCTGCGCCGCGTGAGGGTGTTCTCCACTCGCGTAGACTTTCAGCTTCTTCAGCATTGCGTAGCCGAGCGGCCCTTTGGGCAACATCCCTTTGACCGCGATCTCCAGCGCCCGGGTCGGGAATCGTGCCTGCATCTTGGCAAACGTAGTCGCATAGACTCCGCCAGGGTAGGTGCTGTGGCGATAGTAGGTCTTGGCCTCGCCCTTGTTCCCCGTAACCCTGAGCTTAGCGGCGTTCACGACGACCACATAATCCCCGGTGTCGACGTGCGGAGTAAACTCCGGCTTGTGTTTGCCACGTAGTCTGCGAGC
>WNGC01001186.1_pt1 | contig 20503 bp, 19 predicted proteins | sample 5400051 | NCBI WGS metagenome assembly WNGC01 (sample SAMN13153368, study PRJNA577476) | soil metagenome | isolation source: 20 cm soil or saprolite under grassland replicate 2 | place: USA:California | collected 2016-06-15
GGAATGCATCTGGGAATGGGGGTCTTGGCAGTTCCGACGGCGCTTGCTGGGGCAGCGATCGTCGCCAGCTCGGTTGGTTACTTCTGGCTGTGGCAAACCGGCCAAATCAGGCACGGCGACAACGATCATGTAAATGTGCTGCGTCGGTCGTGGGAGATTCTAAAACTCGGAGCGCCACTCGGATGGGGCACACTACTAATCACGGTCTTGATTTGGAGCGATGCAGTTGTAGTCCGTCTGCTGCGAGGAGAACAGGCCGTTGGACTGTATGCGGCAGGGAATCGAGCTGCGCTGGCGCTCGCTATGCTTTCGAGTTTCTATGTGCAAGGGGCATTCCCACTTCTTAGTCGAGCCAGTCGGCAGGGTCGGGCAGGCTTAAACCGATATTTCCAGCGTTGCTATGAAGACATGGCACTGGTATTCCTCCCCGGGTCGCTCTGGGCCATCTTCTATGCTCGGGACGTAATTCTGCTTGTCTTTAAGAATCCAGAATATCTTGCAGCAGTTCCAGTGTTTCAAGTCTTTCAGTTTACCTTTCTCCTCGCCGCGCTCAGCAACTTGTTTGGGATCGGCGCCGTTGTTGCTACTCATCAGGACAGGCAATATCAGAAGGTGTTAGCTCTGACCACGTGCGTCTTTCTTCCTCTATGCGTGGTACTGACAGTTTGGGCTGGCAATATGGGAGCAAGCGCTGCCGCGCTTGCGGCCCAGATCTTGTCCTTGATTCTCTTCTTGAAGAGGACGCGTGACATCATTCAGCCAAGACATGTTGCAGCGCTATTGGTGCCCTTACTCGCGGGCTTGACTGTGGGTTTAGTCAGCCGGTCCATACATTTGACTATGTTTTGGAGCGCGGGAGTGCTGGCCTTGGCATATGGAGCGATATTGGCTTTTCGCTTTCGTATGACTTATAGAGGGGAAGGGGCTCATTGATGGGATTGGAACGGTTGCGAGACGCAGTGGAAATCGTCTCCACGGTTTGGCAACGAACATTACTTGACGCCGTGGTTTTTCCGCGCAGGTTCAAGCGGGTCGCGCCCGACTTCTGGCGAGCGAGCGCAATGCTGTTCCATCCCGGAATTTCGAGCCTGCGGCTTTCGGAGGTCCCGGCCTCTGAAGAGCATATTCAAATGCTCTCGAATGGATGGCCTCCCGGGGGCATGCCGCCTCAAGACCTTTATGCGTTGCTTCGGGTAGTGAAATGGATCAAGCCAAGAAAAATATTCGAAATCGGTACCTTTCAAGGAATCACCACGACGCATCTTGCTTTGAATTCCCAAGCAGAGGTTTATACGCTTGACGTGCCGAGAGAGATGACAGCTAATTTGGATGGCTACAGCCCGGGGGACTTGGAGTTACTGCGGCCGCGCGAAGCGATTGGTAAGATGTACCGACCTTTTAACAAAGAGGGTCAAATCCGGCAGCTATTCGGGGACTCGCGGCTCTTTGATTACCGGCCCTACTTGGGGTCCATGGATCTCGTGCTGGTGGATGGATGCCACGTCTACGAAGGCGTGTTAAGCGACTCACAAAGAGCGTTCGATATGCTGGGCAAGAGCGGCGCTATCTTGTGGCATGACTTCGCGAATCTGCGAGACGTCACGCGGGCAGTGAGGATGCTGGCAAGAGAGTGGCCCATCTATCATATCGAAGGAACTTTCCTGGCAATGTATGTTCGCGGGGATTCGGCGAGCAACGAACTAAACCACGCTCCTCAGCTTCCATTCGAGAGATTCGCTGGGAAGGCTAGCGACGATCAAGGTTAACTCTCTGAGGCGGGGCATGGCTGTTAAAACCATCGTAAACGAAGCGGTACAGATCTTGATAAGTGACCTGGCACTCTCGAGGCCGGTTGTTGTCCTAGAAGCTGGATGTGGATCGACTTCGGACGTGGAAATACCTTTTGAAAAGAGAGTCGTTGGCATCGACATAGACGCCGAGCAACTCAAACATAATGACAAGGTCGACGAGAAGATCCAGGGCGACCTACAGACCTATGAGCTACCGCGAAACAAGTTTGACGTTGTCGCGTGCGTTGATGTATTGGAGCACCTTCCTTCCCCTGAAAGGGCGATCGCCAATATGAGCAGGAGCCTCAAACCAGGTGGTTACTTGCTCGTTGCCGGACCGGAACTCTACTCTTACAAAGGGCTCGTGGCCAAATACACACCCCATTCGATGAGGCACTTTATTTTCAAGCTAGTGACCGGGCGACCCGCACAGGAACTGCGCCGTATCCACGGGAACGGCCAAATCTTTATTCCCACGTATCTGAAACCGATTTGTTCTCGCAGGAATCTTGCCACTGAAGCTCAACAGTACGGTCTCAACGTCGTGTTCGAAAAAGGCGTCGATGGGTATTCCAATAGTGAACTGCTGCGTCCCGTCTATAAGCCGTTTCTTGGCGCAGTCAACCTTTTCACGCGTGTCATTGAGGCAATTACCAACGGCCGGATTAACTTACTACTAGCGGACTTTGTTGTCTTGCTGAAGAAGGCGGAACGGCTTGGGCAGTAGTGAAACTACCATCCCGCAGATGAACGTAGCGGACTCGGCAAGACTGTCCATTCTGCTCGCTGGAGCGATCGTTGTGTCCTTGGCTGGGCTCCTGGGTGGCATGCAATATGTCATCATTGCTTTGGCACTAGGATTGGCAATTCTCGTAGCGCGCAAGCCCGAAGAGTCGGTTCCTGCGGGCTTGCTGTTTATGCTTGCTGCTATGACTCTCTTGCCCGCTCGGGCCCGATTTCACTACGTCGATAGCCAAACCATAGGAATTGATTGGCAGCAGTATTATTGGGCCGCCGGAAGCCTCATTATCGCCTTAGCTGCTCTTTACGGCGTTGGCCTCTCAGCGTTGCTTCGTGCCCCAGCGTCGCTCAAAGTATTTCTCCTAGTCGCAATCGCTTCGGCAATCTTTGGTTTTTTTAGAGGGAATGAAATCAGCTACGTAATTCGGCAGTTGTATGGGTCAATTCTCTTCGTGCTGTATTTTGTAATTGCGGGTGTGGCCGGTGACGAAGAACTCTTGTTCCGGCGACTGAAGACCTTTGGCATCTTAATCGCGGTTGCTTTCTTTGTGTACTATGCCAGCGTGTTTAACGAGTGGGGTTTCCACAAGGAAGACACCTCACTCCCAATCCAAATGGGGGTTTTCGCGACCTTGCTTTGCGTTAAAGGTTTAATTGAGAAGCGTTTGTCCTGGATCACGTCCTCTGGAGTGCTATTCATTGCGAGTTTTCTGCTATTCTTCCGGAACATTTTGCTGACCTTTTTCTTTGCTGCTACGTTGGCGCTAGCAATGCAGAGTACCTCACGGATGCGCAGACTTTTTTGCTTTGCGGTTGCGGCGCTAATTCTGCTACCGAGCGTCTTTCCGTCCGGGGCACAGTTTGCCGCGGACTTGCTCGAAGAAAAAGCACCGAGGTTATATAACCTTCTCCCCGAGGGGACCCGTGATGCAAAGACCCTGATGGATAGGAATATACAATTCGTGGCCGGTGCGGCGCTGCTTTTGCAATCTCCGGTGCTTGGAGGCGGCATGGGCGCCGAACTTACGTGGTCGTCCGCCCTAGGCGACCGCGATGAGAAATTTGTGGATAACGGCTGGGCCTACCTGATGGTGAAAATGGGTTGCGCCGGAATCCTGACCTTTGGCTGGCTGCTCATCACCATACTGCGTTGCATGTCGAGGGAGTCTCTCACGTTCTCAATCTCTTTGCTGGCGATATTGATGATTGCGATGTTCAGCCAACCCATTTGTTTTCAATTCACCATGTCTCCGATTGCCGGGGCCCTGGCGGGCATCCTTTACGTCAGGAAGCACGCCGTCAGCCGATCATCCTGGATGGCCACCGTCGGCTAATTGAACACGAGCATGATTTGAATCGGTTGCGGGGAGAAGCGCCGGAGCGTACGGCAGCGCTTCTCTCGGAATCCTGATGGAGATTTCAAATTGATTGAGGCGAACAGATTGACCGTGTACGGGCGACAATTCAGTCTGCGGCAAGCCGCTAAGCTCGCTTCTGTCGTGGGTCTGGCGTCTGGCCCACTGTTCTTTGCCACTCTTAGAAAGGGACCTCTCGCTGCTTTTGAGTTTGCCAGCCGGTCTCTCGAACTCTTTAAGGAACTGGCAATGGAGGATCCCCTGCCTACGATCTCCCTGGAACAGCTGGGAGGACATAACGAGCATTCCAAGCAGATATGGATTGATCTTGCCAAACCGTCCCCCTCAATGCCGCCGGGGGAACTCGCTTTGCTTTGTTCACTGGTAAGATGGAAAAATCCCAAGGCTGTAGTAGAAATAGGAACCTACAGAGGATTCACAACCCTACATTTGAGTCGAAACACGTCAGCAACGTGCCGTATCTTCACGGCCGACCTCCCGCCAGAAGCGGCGGAACAAAAGGCGGCCCAGTCGAGCGACCCTCACATGATCAGGGAAGCCGCCAGGTCCGCGCGCGTTTTCGGGGATGACAGAAAGATCGTCCAGATTCTTCAGGACTCGACCACGATTGACTGGGCAAAGATTGTGGATCGACCGGTGGAATTTGCGCTAGTTGACGGCAGCCACTTATACGAGCATGTCCGCAAAGACACCGAGGCAGTATTGAAGGTCCTGGCTCCTGGCGGGGTCCTGGTTTGGCACGACTATTTGAGAGTAGAGATTCGCAGGGGCGTCGGGCGGTATCTGGCAGAGCTACGAAGAAGCGGACTGCCTGTCTACCGTTTTGAAGGTACAACTATAGCCGTTCACGTGCGTGCGGCAAAGGATCCGCTGCTGATCGACTGGATGGCGCGTATCTGGCCGCGTCCTGTGGGCCGCGGGTCAAACGAGCAAACCGCCGAGTTACCTTTCGTCAGTGTGGTCATCCCGGCGCACAACGAAGAGCGGTGGATTGAGCGGAAAATTGAGAACACTCTTTCGCTCGACTATCCACATGACCGGATGCAAATTCTCGTTGCCTCAGACGGGTCGACCGACGATACAGTCGGAATTGTCGGTCAGTTTTCTTCTCAAAGTGTTGAGTTAGTGCACTACCCCGAGCGCCTAGGAAAACTAGCGACGCTCAATAGAGTCGTCCCCAGCGCACACGGAGATATTCTTCTGTTTACTGATGCAAAGGCGCTTCTCGAGCAGGACGCACTTCGGTGGGTGGTCCCGCATTTCGAGGATCCTCAGGTAGGAGGCGTTGCCGGAAACCGAGCCTGCCTGGCGACGGACAGCCCCGCGACCGACGGCGAGGGATTGTATTGGCGCTACGAGGCCTGGATCAGACTTTCCGAGAGCCGCTTCTATTCGTGCTTGGGGGCCTACGGTCAGATCTATGCCATTCGTCGATCGCTGTTTCCCTTTGTTCCGGGACTCAGCGACGATACCGTTATCCCGCTGAAAATCCCGATCTCAACGGGCGCGGTGATTGCCTTCGAGCCACACATTCTGGCTCGAATTCCTGCGGCTGCCACCCTGCAACAGGAGTGGCAGCGAAAGGTTCGATCACATCTGGCTGTGTTCTACGACATTACGCATCTCAAAGAGGGCCTCAATCCATTGACCAGCAGGATTTGGTGGCCGTTTTGGTCGCATCATATATTCCGCCTGTTCGTCCCTTGGTCCATGCTCGGAGCTTTGGCAGTTTCGCCCTGGTTATTGAATTCTGGGATGATCTACCGTTGGTTGTTTTACGCGCAGATTTTACTTTACGCGGCGGCCACAATGGGACTGTTGCTCACACGACTTGGTATCCGCTGGAAGCCTGCTTACACGTGCTTTTATTTCGTGTTCGCTAACCTAGCTGTTGGATTCGCATGGGTTCGGTGGTTGCAAGGTAAGAAGCAACATTCTTGGCCACAAGTCGATCGTATCCTGCCAGCCGTTCCATCGGTCGAAGACCTTAAGAATTGAACGCCGACGCTTGGCCCGCACCGGAGGGTTTCTAGTCCCGTATGGATAAAAGGCTATACGTATTGATCCTGAGTTCAGGCGAACAGCCGGAAGAGCTAGCAAGATTTGCCAGCCGGTCCCGGACTGAGCGACACAAGCTCTTGGGTTGCCTAAGTTTGAATGGGGCTCATGCGGCGGATTTCCGGGGAAACGTGCCTCTTCTCGGAACATCAGAAACGTTACGTGAGTACATCTTCCGAAACCCAGTGGACATCGTTTTGGTCACTGGGCCCATGTCGCCAGCTCGGTCGAAGGAACTGCTCGAACCGGTCTTAGAAATCGGTTTGACCGTTGCCGTTCCGAAGGGCGTTACTGTTCCGCTGGAATCCAGCATTCTGGAGAAGACGTTCACCTACCATGAGGTGTTCCTCGGAGTGGATACAACGCTGCTGACCACAGTGCCACAGAGAAAAAGCTATCTGGTCGCGAAGAGAATAATTGACTTGATACTGTCGGCGACTGGGCTTATTGTTCTAGCCCCCCTATTCTTGCTGATAACCCTAGCTATCAAGCTAAGTTCTCCGCAGGGCCCAGTACTTTACCGTTTGGACTGGCTAGGCAAGAACGGCAAACCGTTCTCCGGATACAAGTTCCGTACAATGGTGCCCGATGCGGATCAACTCAAACAGCAATTACTTGCCTTTAATGAAATGCAAGGGCCCGTGTTCAAGATGCGCAACGATCCGCGTGTCACAAGACTAGGTCGTTTTCTGCGAAAGTTCAGCCTTGATGAGCTGCCTCAGCTGTATAGCGTTCTAATAGGCGATTTGAGTCTGGTTGGTCCCAGGGCACCCCTTCGGGAAGAAGCCGAAAGATTTGAGTTTTGGCAACGACGCAAACTGAGTGTGAAGCCAGGTGTCAGTTGCCTTTGGCAGATCAATGGGAGGAGTGAGATTCACAATTTCGATGAATGGGTCCATCTCGACCTTGAATATATCAAAAACGCTTCCCTTCTCTTAGACCTCAAAATCATCTTGCTGACGATCCCAGCAGTCTTTTCGGGCCGAGGAGCCTCGTAGCGGCCCCTGCTAAAGCTGCACTGGCCTTGTTTCACATTTCTCACGAAAGGGCTGTAGGCGGTCTTTAGCGGCGGGTCTGACAATAAATGCGTCGATCCGGGAGGCCAAAACGGAAATCCCAGTATGGATGCTAGCAGGAAGACTTTTGACCTTCTTTTTATTGTGCTGTTGCTTTCAGTGGTTTCGTTGTGTGCCTGTCCTCAATCCAGCCCCATGTAGATGAGGAGCTCTGACTTGCAGATAAACAACGGGAAGATAAGGGTTGCTCTGATCGGGGCAGGACGTTTCGGAGCAAAGCGCGCTGACGCAGTGGGAAAGTCTGCTAGAAGCGCACTGACGGTTGTCGCCGATGTAACAACTGAATTGGCTGGAGCTATCGGTCAAAGATTTGGTTGCAAAACGACGAGCGATTGGCGTGAGGCGGTCACACAGGAGAATGTCGACGCCGTGATAGTCTCGACGCCCACGCACCTGTCATCGCAGGTGAGTCTTCTGGCTGCACAAGCTGGAAAACATGTGCTGACGGAAAAGCCATGTGCCACAAGTTCGGACCAGTTTGCTGCTGTCGTGCACGCTGCGCGAGCGACGGATGTCCTCCTGAAGGCTGGCTACAATCATCGCTACCACGTATCGATCCGCCGAGCGCACGAACTGTTCGAACAAGGCATAATCGGCCGCCCTCTTTTTGTCCGCTGCGTTTATGGCCATGGTGGCCGAGTGGGTTACGAATCCGAATGGCGATCCCGCGTGTCCCTTGCGGGCGGGGGCGAGTTGCTCGACCAAGGAGTGCATGCTCTTGATTTGTTTCAATGGTTCCTCGGCGAATTCGAGGAGGTTACGGGAATGATTTCCACGGCATTTTGGCCCATTGCCCCGGCCGAGGACAACGTTTTCGCGCTGCTGCGAACCCCCGGCAATGTTGTAGCGCAACTTCATGCCAGCTGGACAAATTGGAAAAACACTTTCTCCTTCGAAGTTTTTGGTGAAGAGGGTTACCTGAAAGTAAGCGGCTTGGGCGGCAGCTACGGCGCCGAGCGACTTTGCTGCGGATTGCGGAAAAGGCCCGGCGATGTACCGGAAGAAGTATGGACGGAATTTCCAGGGCCGGACGATTCCCTCGAGAGAGAATGGGAGGAATTTCTTGACGCCATGGCCGAAGGCCGCGAGCCCTCAAGCAACGGCCACGAGGCTTGCCGTACTTTGCAGTTAGTGGAAGCGATTCGCCAGTCGGCGCTTGCTCGTTGCATGGTGCATTTGTAGCAATAGTCTACAAAAGGATGTTCGATTGGTGCGAACAGTAGAGTGAGGGAAAAGGAATCCATGGAACTGCTGAACAAAGTGTGTCTGATTGCCGGAGCGTCAGGAACGATTGGTAGTTCCGTCGCCAAGTGCTTCCACCGAGAAGGAGCGCATCTTGCCCTCACCTACCGAACAGCACCCCCTGACGGACTGCGTGAGGAAATGGTTGGGGGGGCAGGTCGAGTTGACTACTACAAGCTCGATGTTACTGATTGGGAGCAAGTCCAAGTCACGATTCGTGAGGTGGGAAACGCCTTTTCTGGCATCGACGTACTGGTGAATTGCACCGGTACTGTGGGGCCAATCGGCGCCTTTGAGACACTCGACATTCGAGCGTGGTTGGAGACAATCGAAACAAATCTCATTGGCACGGTTCATCTGGCTCGTGCCGTGCTGCCAATCATGAAAGAGCGACGCCGCGGCAAGATCATACTGTTTTCCGGTGGCGGTGCTGCTTATGCTCGTCCCTACTTCACTGCTTACAGCAGTTCCAAGGCTGCCCTGGTCCGGTTCGCGGAAACTCTAGCACAGGAGCTTGAGTCCTCAAACATCCAGGTGAATGCTGTTGCTCCGGGGCCGGTGAACAGCCAAATGTGGAACGAGATGCGCGCGGCGGCCGCCGCTGGGGGTCCGACGCTCCAGCAGGAACTGAAGCGCATGGAGGAAACCGGCGGCGTCTCGCCCGACCGCGCTGCCGGGCTCGCTGCATTTCTGGCATCTGATCGGTCGAACCGACTGAGTGGTCGATTGCTCAGCGCAGTTTGGGACGATTGGGAGCACCTCGAGGGCCAGATCGATAAGATTGCGACTTCCGATGTGTGGACGCTGCGACGAGTCCCACTGAATTGAGCAAACAGGCTTGAGAGAGGATAACCTAAGTATGCATCGATGTGTCGTTGTGACCGGTGTGGCGGGGTTCGTTGGTAGCAACTTGGCTAAGGGCCTGCTGGATCGGGGCTATAGGGTCAAAGGAATCGATAACCTGTCCGCGGGAACTGTTGAAAACGTTGACCAGCGCGTGGAATTTCATGAGGCAGATATCCGCGCGCCCGAAATCTACGCGCTATTTGAAGGAGCAGACGCTGTCTTTCATCTTGCAGCAAAAAATTGCCTACCCGAGTGCGTGAAAAACCCATTAGAGGCGGCGAGCATAAACGTTGTCGGAACTCTAAACGTTCTGGAAGCCGCGCGAAGGGCGAAAGTGAGAAAGTTCATCTACGCGGACACTTCTGCTGAGTACGAGGGCATCCATGAGTTTCCCACCCGCGAGGAAGAAATCCGGCCGATTGGTGTGTACGCTGCCAGTAAGCACGGCGGGGCTGCGTTTTGCGAGAGCTACCGTCAGCTGTATAACATGAACGTCACCATCCTCCGCTATTTCAATGTCTATGGACCGGCGCAGGATTGGCGGAGAGTCATTCCGCCGGTCATGAGTTCCTTTATCATTCGGATGCTTCAGGGAGAACATCCCATCATTTATGGAACCGGAGAGAAACGGAGGGACTTCATCTACGTTGATGACGTCAACGATTTTCACCTGGTTGTTCTCGAAGACCAGCGAGCGGACGGCAAGGTCTTTAATGTGGGATCGGGAACAAATTTTTCGGTCAACGAAGTGTACCAGTTAGTTGAAAATCTTCTAAAGTCCGGCCTGCGCCCCCTCTACAAACCCGAGCTTCCGGGCGAGGCACAAATCACTCTCGCGGATCTCACCTCGGCGATTGCCATGGGCTGGAAACCGCGCGTCGCGATCACCGAAGGATTGAGCCGAACCATTGAATACTTGCAAAGCAAGGTGCTGAAGACAAGGGTCAGCCTTCCTGGGGCTTAAATAGAGCGCAGCTTCAAGGTGTCAAAACCGGAGCAGGTCTGGCTCGAAATTCATCTCTATACGGAGTTAACATGATTCTTACCAGAACCCCCTATCGAGTTACGTTGGGCGGCGGCGGCACGGATCTCCCTTCCTTCTATCGGGAGCATGGAGGATTCATTTTGGCCGTTGCTATCGACAAGTATATGTTCCTGAACGTCAATACGCCCATTGTGGATGACAAGATTCGGGTTCGCTATACCGCATCTGAGATCGTGGACCATGTCGACGATGTGAAGCACACTTTGGCACGCGAAGCGTTGCGGCATTTCGGCATTACGAACGGGATCGAAATCGTTTCGATCGCGGACATTCCAGCCGGCACAGGCTTAGGGTCATCAAGTTCCTATCTTGTAGGTCTCTTAAACGCTCTGCATGCTCTATTTCAGGATCAAGCTACTCCTCAGAAATTAGCCGAGGAGGCATGTCATATAGAACTTGAAGTCTTGAAGAAACCGATCGGCAAGCAAGATCAATACATGGCGGCCTTCGGCGGTCTGACGACGCTTGACATCAAACCGGATGGCCGAGTGTCCGTGACACGCTTGGAGCTAGAGTTAGATTTGGTCGAGAGCTTGGAGCACAATATTTTGATGTTCTACACAAACGAATTGCGCGATGCCACGGCCATTTTGAAGAAGCAGGATGAAGCGACACGCACGAAGGACCGCGGCGTCGTCAATAGTCTCCGTGAGATTAAGGATATCGGGCTCCAGATCCGTGATGCTATTTCGAAGGGCAATCTGCGACGTTTCGGGGAGCTATTGGATGACCATTGGCAGTCAAAAAAGCGACTTTCTGAAGGAATCTCCAATCCCCAGATCGATGCTTGGTACGAACTCGCGAAGCAAAACGGGGCGATTGGCGGAAAAATCTCTGGCGCCGGAGGCGGAGGGTTTCTCATGCTGTACTGCGAAGAGAACAAGACGCGCTTGCGGGTGGCGATGCGCGAAGCGGGCCTTCGCGAGCTGAAATTCCGCTTCGATTTTGAGGGAAGCAAAGTCGTATTTGACGTCGTTTCTCGCGACGGCAGGTTGGCCCACAACCATCGTAATAATAATCACGAAGCGGTTCTTGCCATCACTCAAAAATGCACCGGCTAGTACTCTTATGAAAGCCGTTTTGTTGGACCGCGACGGTGTGATCAACGCCCTTGTCTACCACGAGGACGCTGGTGTTATTGATGCGCCTTTCAAGCGCTCCCAATTCAAGCTGCTCCCGCGTGTTCCGGAAGCGATCCGGCTGCTGAATGACATGGGCTTGAAGACCGCTATCGTGTCAAACCAGCCCGGTATCGCCAAGGGGCAACTGAGGCCGGAAATGCTCAAGGCGTTTGAGCGCAAAATGCTCTCGGGAATTCGCTCTGAAGGCGGGCACATTGACCACATCTTTTATTGTCTGCATCATCCGAAAGCGAAGCGACCGGATCTCCGCCAAACCTGCCACTGCCGCAAACCGGAGATCGGTATGCTCGAGCAGGCGGCTGTGGAACTCCAAGTGTCGCTCCAGGAGTGCTACATGATTGGAGACGGTATACCCGACTTACTAGCCGGAGAGCGAGCTGGCTGCCGTACTATCTTCATCGGCCGCTGGAAGTGTGAGATCTGTCAGTTCACCGATGCTCCGCATGTCCAGGCGGCCCTCGTAGCGGAAAGTCTCTGGGACGCTGCCCTTCTCATCCAAGGAGAAATGCAAGGGCCGAAGCGCATTGCATTGTCACACCCGTGCCACCTCCCTGCCCAAGCGTGATCACGTTGGTTTCAAACTCTATAGTGAAATTCTTTGCTTAATTCCAGGAGACTGTTCAGATGAATTACGTCGCCCAGTACCTTCAAGAAGCAACAGAAATCGCGAGGCTGCTTGATTACTCAGCGGTCGAGCGTACCGCGGACCTGCTTTTTGAGCTTCGCGAGCGGGGTGGCCGGCTTTTCCTCCTCGGCGTTGGTGGCGGAGCGGGTCATGCTTCACACGCCGTCTGCGACTTCCGCAAGATCGCTCAAATCGAAGCATACGCGCCGTCGGACAATGTTTCCGAACTCACAGCGCGGGTGAACGATGATGGCTGGGAAACGTGCTACGCCAACTGGCTTTGCGGATCTCGGTTGAATAAAGAGGACATGGTATTCGTTTTTTCCGTCGGCGGAGGCAACGCAACGAAGAACATCAGCGCCAACCTGGTGCGGGCCCTCGAATATGCTCAGAAAGTACAGGCCACGATTTGTGGAGTGGTCGGCCGTGATGGGGGCTACACTGCACAGGTCGCAGACGCTTGCGTACTCGTTCCAGTAGTCAACTCTTCTAATATAACGCCCCACACCGAATCGTTTCAGGCGATGATCTGGCATCTCTTAGTTTCCCATCCGAAATTGAAAGTAGCTGAGATGAAGTGGGAATCCGTCCAGGCTCAGGCGAAAGTGCAGAGAGCTGCTATCTGATTGAGCAGCGAGACTCTGGCCAACCCTGACTTACCTCTCTAGCACCAACTACACCTTGAGCATGTTCGATCGCAAAAAGATCACGAAGGCGGTGATTCCTGCCGCTGGTTTTGGCACGAGGATGCTTCCCGCGACCAAGGCCGTCTCCAAGGAAATGCTCCCGGTAGCCGGCAAGCCGCTCATTCAATATGCCGTAGAAGAAGCTGCATCAAGTGGAATCGAAACTGTGATTCTGGTAGTTCGAGACCACAAATCCTTGATTCAAGCCCACTTTGCTCGCGACCGCGACCTCGAATCTTTCCTGGGTGAGCGACGACTAAGCGCATCGATCGAACTTATCCGCAACTTGGCAGAACTTGCCGATCTGCGATATGTTGAGCAGAAGAATCCCCTCGGTCTCGCCCACGCAATTTCCTGTGCGCGGCCACTCCTAGGTGACGAACCGTTCGCTGTCTTGCTCCCCGATGTCATTATGGTGAGCGGCGAGCCAGTTATCAGCCAATTAATGCGCGCCCGTGAACAGCATGGAGGAAGCGTCGTTGCCGTTCGAGAAGTCGAAGCTCAGGACGTGGGGCGTTTCGGCATCGTCCGAACCGAACGCTCGACAATGCTTCCATCCGGCAACTCCATTCCTCTGATCGGGCTTGTGGAAAAGCCAGCACCCGATAAAACACCTTCTCGGCTGGGTGTCTTCGGTCGCTACTTGCTTGAACCCGTCATCTGGTCTGCCATCGGCAAAACCAACGCTGACGCAAGCGGAGAAGTGCAACTCACAGATGCGCTCAACTTGCTTTGCGGGAATGCGCCTCTGTTTGGTTTTTGCTTCGAAGGCCTGCGCTACGATGCTGGCGACCGCATCGGTTACCTCAAGGCTAACATCGAACTCTCCCTCCAGAGTTCTGAACTCCGCCAGCCTCTATTACAACACCTGTCTTCCATTCTTGCCTAAGTCAGCCATTGAGCCTGTTCGTCACCATCCGAAGATTTCAACTCCGCATTCCTAACGGGCACCAGCTGTAAGCGCTTGCTACGCTCCAGTCTTGACCTTCCTTGCCTAGATCTGTTCGTAAACCGGATTCTTCATCTCGAACCTTCCACCGAGATCTGCGAAAACATTGCACCTGTCCGCGGTTTTTGTGGGTAGACCTGAAAAGATTACTGCGTCCGAGCAGCACTCTCCGAATCGGCTTCAAGCTGTAGCGGAGTAATCTTGCACAAATTGCAAATCAGTACGTAGGGAAGCGCGCGGTTTGATAGGGGCTCTACGCTGTCGAAGTCACCGGTCACCGCTTTATTACCACTCGGAAGAGGTTGCCGTCTCGATCATGCACGAACTCGATCTCGGGATACTCCTCAAGGCACGTAATATCCCGTTTCCAAGGCCACGATAAGGTAGCAACTTCGTCGCAAACGACGCCAAGATCGGATTGCGAATGTTCGAATTGCCGGTACGAATGGTTGCCACCGTCAGATTGTTCGGCAAATTACCTGGGCTAATAATTTCGATCCGGTTGTCGAACACGAAGATCCGAGTGGGTGCTGACACAAAGTGGTCTCGGTGAATTAAAGCGTTAGCGAGAAGCTCTTCCAGGACGATCTTGGGAATCTCCACTTCCCCTGTGCCATCTGATCAGGGCCTACTGCCTGGACTGACCTACTGGAACAATCACACAATCACAAGATGTTTCTCAGCGAGGTTGAATGTAAGCGACTTTTCACGGCTTCAAACCGTACCGCGCTAGACCCGCACTCATCGTAACGACCTGTGTCTTCTTTTCAACTAAGTGGTCCACGGTCTGCTGGATAACTTCATGAGAAATGCTGAGGGGATTCCCCGGCTCATCCACCCGATGAAAAAGTAGAATCAGCCAAGCCCCATGGGCTTGTGCAGCATCAATCGCTTGCGCGATTCGGTTGATGTCGTTGTTCTCGTAATCGTCGATTATCAAACACTTGAGCAGTAAGGCTTGAGAATTGGAATCGTTTGAGCCGCCACTGGTTGTCCTGGCGCCGCTGAAACCGTCAGCCCTTACAATAGCGAGCGTGCTGTCATTGTAGTCGCCGTAGGGATAGGCAAAAACCGCGGCATTAATTCCCCAGTCCAAGCGCAAGTCTTGCAAAGAACCGTCAATCTCGTCGTGCTGTTGCGCATCCGTAAGAGTGGACAGATGCGGATGTGTGCGAGTGTGAGCGGCAATTTCATGACCATTCGCCTGCATGGCAAACATTTGACCGCTCGATATGTAGGATTCCAGGCCCAGCTTTTGGGTGATTATGAACTGTGTTGTCTTGAGTCCCGCTGCGTCGATGATGGGCATGCCATTGACGAAGGCAGATTCAAAGCCATCATCAAAATTGATCGACACCATTCCTTCCGCCGCGGGAGATACTGGGGTTTCCACGTTTCCCCCGGCGCACCCAATCAGGAACATGCACGACAACAAGATGCTAAAAGTTCGCATCCAAAAACTCCTGGAGCTTACTCATGCGGAATTCAACGTCCCCGATTTCCACGCGGAGGACCATCTGATCAGCGATCAACTGATTCCGAAATGCGATGGCATTGCTCGTGTCCACACTCTCCAGTGAACGCAGATTAGCTTCAATCTCCTTATCGTGCTTATGCAAAATGACCAGTTCTGTCCTCTCAATCTCCAGGGTGTCGGTGATTTGGTGCTTCAGGATTGCGGCTTGATTAACAACATCATCAAATTGTGTCTGTTTCCAATTGACGTAAGCAGTTTCGGACTGATCAATGTGCCTGGTGATGGCGCGGCGCCCCAAGTTGTAGCTTAGATTAAATTCTCCGTAGGCTCCAAAGGACGATACGCCGCGTGCCACGGAGGATATCTGACGGTGGGCCCCGCCGTTAAGCTTAATGTCCCAACCGCTCTGCTTTTCCAGCTTGTCAGTGGCTTGTAGATTCGCAGCCTCCGCGGCCAGCTTATCCGTAATCAAAACTTTGATGGATGTATCGCTCAGCGGAGGGACATAAGGCGAAGCTATCCCCGTCAGCGCAGCAGTGCGGCTGGTATCAAGGCGCACTTTTGCTCCTTCTAAGGCGTACAGCGCCGGACGCGTCAGATTTTGCGCCTCAACCAGCTTCATGTTGTCCGCGATGAGCGCATCCAGCTTATCCGAGGCGGCCTGGATGAGGTCCAATCGATTACGCAGGATGTCCTTCTCTATGCGCGGGAGCGCGTAGATAAGATGTTGTTGTGCCTCCGTTGTGGCCTTGTACAGGTCACAATTGGTTTTCGCCGCCTTCATCACCAAACCAGATTTCATAACGTCTGACAGGCTGTCGGAGACTCCGAAGACCAATTGCGGTGGCGTTCCGGTGCTGGGCTGTATCGGTCCCAGCAAAGCCGATGGCGTGCGGAGAAGATCCCGTCGCCCGGCTGCCTGTTCCGCGACGTATTTGCAGTAGGCAATTTCCGCTTCGCTTTGCGCAAAGGCGCTGACGGGGGCCAGAAGGATGGCCACTAGAAGGAAGGCTTTCATGGTTTTCTCGGTCAGATCCACAACGGCTTGCGCCTTACAAACAGCACCTTGTCCTTGGCCGCTTCCTCTTCCGTCAAGCTGAGTTGGATGAGGGAGCCACGCAACTCGGACTTGAAGAATGGAAATGGATTGTTGGTCTTTTCCTCATCCGTAAAGATTTGCTGCACGGTTCCCACGTTGCGGCAGAGGATCATACTCAGGTAGCAGCTGTAGACTTCCGCTCCCTCGTGGACTTTGGCCTGATTCTCATAAGGGATGAATGCAAACCTCACGTCATGTTTGGTTGCCAGGAAATACGGGCTGTTCTGTGCTGTGGCAATAGCAGCTCGCAGTTGGGCGATTTGGACTTCATCCGAACGGAGTTGCTCCTCGCCGGAGGTAATCTGAATAGAGAGTTGCACAATATCGCTTTTCAGTTCTGCCTCTTTCGAGAGAGCGTCAACCGTTGACCCATAATCCGGCGTCTTCTGGCGCACGTTGTCGCGAAGTAAGACCTCCGCAATCCTCCCGTCCGTATAGGTGTTCCGGGTTTCCCGCAACTCCGTCTTGGCTATGGCCGCGTCCCCCTTGGTGATAAGGCCGGCCCCTAGGTCCTTGTCAATCTTGGCTTCAATTTCCTTAACTTCATCAAGAATGCGCAGGGTGGCGGCCATATCCTCGGTCTTCTGCATGTTCAAGTTCTTCAGCTCCGAGGCGTCCACGACGTTTGCCGAACTTTGCAGGTACAACGCCGTTTGAAATTTCTGGTCAAGCAGGTCCAAACTGGCTTTTGACTTCTTCAAATCACCCAGGCTGTCACGAAGGCGGTCCCGGTCCAGCACCAGCGCGGTCATGTTCTGTTGGCTGGTAACTAGCTTCGCCGTAAGGTCCAAAATCTTGTCATTGGTGGGAGCGACGATAAACGGAGCCACCCAAGAAGTGTTGAGAGCAAAGAAGATTTGAACAAAACCGTACGACGCGACGAACGCCAGGATAGCGTACAAGGTGACTACCGCGGCCGCGCGATACATAGGAACGGCCAATTGATGGGCTCCCCGGAAGACTCTCGCGCTCAGGATTTTCACCTTTGTTCTCCTTGAATTAGCGTTGTGTCTCTAGCTCCGCCCCACCCGTCCGAATCCAACGTAAGCAGGGCTGCCGGGACCATGAATAAAGTTCGTATAATCCCCCAGGTACCGTAAAGCGCCACGCGCATGGGATTTATCTTCACGGTTTGTTCCGGGTGAAAAAGGTTTACTGTCCAGATTGCCAACACTGCAATTGCGACTAGACTACTGGTCATCTTCACCAAGGCTAGGGCCGGGTTTTCCATAGAAAGTAGTACAGCGATTCCCATGAGAAGACTCAGTGGACTCAAAAAGTAAGTGTAGAGAGCCATTGGCTTGTTCATGCGCACATTGGCGCGCAGATTGAAAATCGTTTTGACGAAATCCGCGAAGCTGCTGCGCTTCCACCGAAGCTGCTGACCCCAATAGCCGTTGAAGGTGTTGGGCGCGGGGGTCCAGCACTTCGCTTTTAGGTTGATGTACGTGTCATACCCGCGCAAAAGCGTCTGGTGGGTGATAAAGCGGTCTTCTCCGTAGCGTACAGGCACCCCCAGCCAATGCCGCGCTTCAATATCCGCAATGAGTTCCAGGAACAGGCTTCGGCGAATAGCGGACATACAACCGCTTACACAAGCCACGGACTTGAAGTAGGCTTCGGGAATTTTCAACAGCCGGAAGAAAACATAATAGATATAGACCTGGAAGATGGTCAGGGCGTTGTCATCAGGATTAGAGATACCGACGGAGCCGCCAACCAAAGCCATTTTAGGGTTCGTGAAGCAGGCCATCAGTTCGCACATAGCATCCTTTGCCATGATTACGTCGGAATCGACAGTGACGATGATTTCCGACGTGGCTGCCTGTACTGCGGAGAGAATTGTCCTTCCCTTCCCTCGATTAACGTTGTTGGGCCGGGACTCGACATTCGGGAAATCCGCCACCGCCTTAGCAATCCACCTCAGACTCTCTCCGCCGTCCTTTGAGCAGTCATCCATTACGACGACGTGATATTTGTCAACGGGATAGTCGGTCTGGCAAATACTCTCAATGGTGTCGTAGATGGCTTTCCCTTCGTTGTAACAAGAGATGAGAACCGTCACCGTTGGTTTGAGCGTGTAATCTTTCTTTAAACTTACGTCCTTGGACGATAGGTAGATGATCGCGGCCAAGGACAGCTGAACGATCCAGAGCAGGATAAATAGGTAGGGCAGCAGCGTCAGTAAATTCATGATGGATCCACAGAGTAATCAAATACAACCTGAACATTGTCACTACGCAACCCGACAGGGCCGTGAAGCTGTAAGACCATAGCCGGCAGCGTTCCCCGCCAAACCTCTCTTCCGTCAACGGTGACCTTCAGTTCCTGGCCGTCAAGATCGGCTGCCAGTATGTGCGGCTCGTCAACGCGCAGGGCTGGGGGATCGGTCTTGAGTTCCGCCCTGATGTTATTGATATAGCCGCGGTCCAGACACTCCTCGTGAGTGCGTTGGCCGGGATTGGTTTTCACGGATACGGCAATCCTTTGTGTGTCGAAGTTCCACATCACGTAGACTAAGTTGCAGATGTCCTGGGCTTTCAGCTTGATACCAAACTGGTGACGGATTTCGCCACTTCCCAAACGGGAAACTTCCCGGGAAGGGCCAAGGTAAGCAAAATTTACAATCACCTGCTGTGGAGTGTTCCGCTTAAGAGTTGCGCGCATTTCCTTCGACTGCGTCATCAAGCGATTGCCCGCAGCCTTCTCAATGCGGCCGTCCGAAACGTTCCAGTCTCTTTGTTCGGTCTTTAGCCCTTCCCCTCGCAGAAAGATATCCCCGGTGACTCCGGAGGTTAGGAGTACAAGAATCTTGGGGGATTCGGCTGAAAGAGAATCGTCGGCGCCTTCAAGCGCGCCGTCGGTGACTTCAAAATTGGAAAGCTTAGTTCTCTCCTGGGTTTGTTGGGCCCATGGAGAGTGGCTAAGAGTTGCGGCGACCGCTGCAACCGCCAAAGTTGCGAAGATACGCGTCTGCATCATCCTCAAATCCCCCCGGATCAGAACCATAACTCCTCTCGTACCCGTCGAACGTCCACCGGCTCATCAAACGAAGCTCCTTGTCCTTGGCTGCCTCTCCTCTCGTGGAAGCTAGGTTCGCAACTTTAAGCCGAACTGATGGCGAATCGAGCCGCCCCCGAGCCTTGAAGTTTCCTTGGTCGGCCCTGAGTAAGTAAAATGAACCGCGATACTCCTGCCCGTTGTACCGCGAATCGTCGCTCTCATTCCTTTCTGCTAACTTCATACCGACCATCCCGGGTCTCGTCGATGCGGCCGTCCGAGACGTCGAACACGTCGCTCGCCCGATGGGCCAGAACCTAGCCACACCCGTGCTATCTCCGCATGGCGTTCTGCGGTAGCCTCGGCGGAGCAATCTGGCGATGAGCAGGTCTACTCTGCGCCGAATGTGAAGTGGTAGACGCCGAGCCTCACTGGATCACTCACACAGGGAGGTCGCAGCGGTGACTGCAACTTGATAGCTTCTTGGCTCGCTCATACAGGACCCCTGCCCTGTTTTGGTGCAATGAGGGTACCAAAGCCCGCAGCGGGCAGCGCTCCCCGAGGCCGGCCTCGGAATCTGAGGAATCAGGCTCGGTGCCCTTTTACTTGAATGATCCAATGCAGCGCCCGATCGCCTCTAAGTCCCAACCCTGCAGGCTATTAGTAGGAAGCTTAATTTAACATGGGTGGGCCCTCCAGATTCAAGGCCTTGGGGGGAATGGCTCACTTGGAGAACTGGTTTTTTGCTCCGCCGCCAGTACTAGACGCCACAGACCAGTACTAGAAGCCTAGCCCGTACCCTAAATGGGTAAACGGATTCCCCTAGGTCACCTGGCTCCACAGGCCAGAAACTCAGTAGTACAATTGTACTAGTACCTTACTATCGAGGGGATGATATTCTAATCAGGGCGTGGCGAAAATTTTCCCGCGACGTTGCGCCCAGCCCCGGGCGTCGGGCAACCGCGAACGGCATGGCGCCGCCTTCCCAGGGCACATGGTTGAACCAGCGCGCAACGCGGCCCCGCGTGGGATCCCCTGTCAGCGCGGAGAACCCAAATCCCTCCGCGGCGAGCGTGAACATGATGAAGCCGCGAAAGGCGTCAAGAACCGATAGCGCTTCGTCGTGGGCCGGGGTTCTGGTGTTTTTGTCGGGGGGATGGCGATCTTTTCGGAAGTCGAGCAGCGTAAGTTCTTTAGAATTATGGAGCGGCCTATCGGAATCGAACCGACACCTGAACCTTGGCAAGGTTCGAGTAGTTAACTCTAACGCGCTGGAACGGCGGCACTTAGCATTTTGGGGCAGGGTCTTAATTGGAAAATGATGGAAAACAAAAGCGCACAGTTCCCTCTA
>WNGC01001620.1_pt1 | contig 20488 bp, 17 predicted proteins | sample 5400051 | NCBI WGS metagenome assembly WNGC01 (sample SAMN13153368, study PRJNA577476) | soil metagenome | isolation source: 20 cm soil or saprolite under grassland replicate 2 | place: USA:California | collected 2016-06-15
GACCACGTGATCGTTTGTCCCGTCAGCACGTTCCCGTTCTGATCCTTCACCGTTGCCTGAAGCGACACGGACGCGCCCACGACCACTGACGCCGCGCCTGGCGCAACGCTTACCGTGGTCACGACTGAAGCGGGTGCTGTAACCGTGACAGCAGCCGTACCCGATTTTCCGGAGCTCGCCGCGGTAATCGTAGCCGAGCCAGCGGCAACACCAGTTACGACGCCGCTCGAGTTCACGGTCGCGGCCGCTGCATTGCTGGTCGACCACGTGACGCTCTGACCCGTCATGGCGTTCCCATATTGATCCTTGACGGTTGCTTGCAGGCTCACCGTCGCGCCCGCCACAACCGATGCCGACGTTGGTGCAACAGTTACTGTGGTGACTACCGCCGGGGCAGCCGTCACGGTGATGGTTGCCGTGCCCGCTTTCCCCGAGCTGGTGGCGGTGATCGTGGCCGAGCCGGCCGCGACGCCCGTCACTACACCGTTTGAGTTGACGGTCGCCGCGGCGGAGTTGCTAGTGGACCACGCAACCGTCTGGCCAGCCATACCATTTCCGTTCTGGTCGTTTACGGTCGCTTGCAAGTTCACAGTAGCGCCAGCGACGACGGATGCTGAAGCCGGTGATATCGCTACGCTCGTGACGACGGGAAGAACTGTCGATGTGGCCGTCGATGCGGCGGCGACGTTCGAGGCGGGCCCAAACACCGCCCCGTTGTTCAGAGTGCCGCGGAACGGCATTACCTGAAAGTTGTAGCTCGTCGAAGGCAAAAGCCCGAACACCGTGCAGGTAAGCGTGCTTCCTATGACGCTACCAGCGACGGGTGTGGTGCACGTTCCGCTGGTAATCGATGCCGCCGAGCTCCACGAAATCGGTGCAGTGGCGAATCGCACATCGTACTTCGCCGGTTGACCCATCCCATCATCAACCTGCGTAAAGGAAAGCGTTGCCGTCACGTCGGTCGTGGCTCCGACGGTGAGATCGGAAACCGCGGTTGGCTTCTCCGCTACCGGTGCGTCGGTATTCGCCGCCGAACATACGGCAAGAACCGGAAAAGCGAGTAGCCATCCCCATCTGCGTGCCATGCGTGCGCCTTCCAATATGTATGACATAGGAATCTACTCCTTTCCGTTCGAGATTTTTCGCGTCGGAACATCGTTCGTTGCGTGCCGCGAAATAAAAAAAGCCACCCGCGGCACCGACGATCAGTCGGATTCGCTGGCGGCTCGGCTGGCATGGCGGTGATCCGCTACAGCCCCGTGGCTCTGTGCCACCGTCTTTCGACGGCTTTACTCTGGGCAGCGTTGGTGCTCTTGTGTCGCTGTCATGCAGCATGCCACATGCAACTTCCAGGGCATGTTTTGCCTCTCATAAATCAGACGCTTTCGCTGCGCGCCGGTCACGCCAATCGCGCCAGAAAAGCGCTCATTCTTATATGCGATTTCGGGATCACATGTTCCAAACGGACGAAGTTGGCTTCGGGAGTTACGTGCGGTGCCCAACCCGTTAAGAACTTCGATCCTGTTTCTCGAGGGAAAAACTCAGAGCACCCAGCTTGGCCCAAGTGCGAGCAAATACAAGCCGACGATCACGGCCAGCGCGACGACGATTCCCGACATAAGCAGAAAGAGCGCCGCGATAGAGACTAATCGGGAAGTCGGTCTCGCTCTGAAGAAAAGCGCGCACCCTGAGAAGAGCCACAAAGCAAAAGCCGCCGCTGGCACAATCCACGACCGCACTCCGAGGAGAGCTGCGGCCAAAGCGATCGCACCGCTCCCCCCACCTACCGCGGCCAATCTCCGCGGAGCGAATCCGCGGGCTTCCGCCGCTAAAACCGAGAAAACGTTCTCGTCCGGATGGCGCAACGGCTTGGTGGTTGCCTGAGAATATTCCACACTACGCTCCTTGAGCCGAAGTTTGAATGTCCTGGTCGCAGAACGCTTCCGACTTTCGCTTGCCCATGCTGGCCGACGATGGACGGGGGGATTCGACGGACGGGGTGGGATTCGAACCCACGGTACGCTATTAACGTACACACACTTTCCAGGCGTGCGCCTTAAACCACTCGGCCACCCGTCCCAACATCGTATCTGAGCAGACGGACAGGGAGAGATTCGAACTCTCGATACCGGGTTCACCGGTATGCCGGTTTTCGAGACCGGTGCCTTCAACCACTCGGCCACCTGTCCAGCAGCCTCGCAAGTTATCGGGCCAAAGATGGTACTTCAACCCGCTCGAATCGTGTCGATGACCCCTACACGTCAGCGCGACGCACGACGGGGCGGTATCTACCGAACCGGCAAATCCAGCCGCGCACTGGAGATCACCGTTGTCGAGGGCTCCCTGCTCGGCGTCAGATACGGACTGTCGACGTTCGATATCTCGAGGCGAATCTTGTGGCTCCCTGCGACCCGCCAGTAGTTACCATAAGTTGGAATCACGATCGTACGATGACCTATGTCGACACCCACGCCAGCATCGATCGTATAAGTGCCGCGCGTGATGAGATACTCGGTGGGACCGCCTTCCTCGATCAGTCTCACGTTGAGTTGCACTCGATGGCCCGTGACGAAAGCGTCCAACGTCACGGTCGGCTGGCCGGCAATGGTGAGGTCACCACCGCCCGAGAGCTGCTTCGCCTTCACCTGATAGCTTGCGTAGCTACTGCTTACATAGGCAGAGGACGGCGGAATCTCGGTGTACGGTTTGAGCTCCTCCGCGCCCTCCATCACGAATGGATCCCACGTGATTCCGCTTTGCGCGAAGGTCACCGGATTTACAAGTGTAAGCGGTGCGTTGCTCCAGGTCTTCGATACCGTCGATGTCCATAGCTGATCCCAGCTGTCGACAACAAGTACGTTGCTCGCCGAGAACGCTTCGCTGCGCGGCCGGGTGAGCGCGGCGTAAATCCTGGGGGCAGGTGGTGTGCCTCCCATCAAATAGGCTGCGAGCCACGGCCGGATCAGATCGAGCACGTAATCGACTTCTCCCGTCTTGTTGCTCGCGCGCGGGTGCCCGATGTCACCGAAGTAGGATGTGATTGGGTAGCCCGGCTCAACGCTGTTGATCGCGAGCAGCATCCGCTTTGCCTCAGGGAGCGGAAAGAGATCGTCGGTGAATCCCTGAACCTGGAATATCGGGATCCGATTGTGCACGACGTCGTTCCAGAAATCCTGCTGCCAGTAAATAGAGCGATAGCCGGCGACGCCATCCCTGATTTGCAGCCATACAGGATCGAGCGAATTGGGCTCGGTCGTATTGAGCCACGCGTGCCACGCAATGAAGTAATCGGGGTAGTTCGGATACGGGCGAGCAGCATCCTCCCTGATTCCCGATGCGTAGAGACCATTGACGAAACTCAGCTTCAGGCCGCCGAAGCCGTCGATCGATGCGTTCGGTCTTCCATTCGGAAGCAGCGAATAGAACAGATCCGTCCACGGCGCTATCGGGGCGATTGCCACTATATGAACGGTCTTCGTGCCGGACGGAGTCGGGAAAGTCGGCTTCACCAGCGCAAGCCACGAATGACCGCCACCATAGGATGCGCCGGTGATGGCGACGTGGGCTGGATCGAGATTGCAGTTCGGGTCGTCCATCACTCTGCCGATCATGCTGCGCATGTCAGCGATCTCGAGATTGAGGTCCGACAGATTGACCTGTCCCCACGATTCGCCAAACCCGCGCGTCGAGTATCGAAGAACCGCGTAACCATCAGCTAGAAGCTTTGTCGCAATGTCGCCAGAGCTGCTTTTGCTTCCGGCATAGCCGTGGATGAGAGTCACCAGCGGAAACGGACCTGTTCCGGCGGGGATCTGTAGTCGCGCGTCGAGCGAGGTCTGATCCGCCTCGGTTACGAGATATCCATCGTAGGTTGCGCCCGAACTAGTTGCCGTCTGGCAGGCCAACGGCGGTACTGGCGCACCCGCGAACGCACCACTCGGCCTATACGTGTCAGGGCCGAACGGATACGTGGAGGGGGGTCCTTCGTCCGATCTCGCGGTCGACGGGGAACGAATCGCTTGCGGCTGTGGACCGGTTTGATCTGACTGACACGCAGCCACGAGCGCTAACAGGCTGATGACGCCGAGGCGCTTCATTGGGGACTCGCAGTTGAAGGCTTGTTGCGTTTACTGCAAACTCCGTCCCTTTCCGATCAGTTGTTTCTCAGGATTCCCCGGTTGGCTTGAGCGCGCGATTATCTCGCTGAGCTTGAAAGAATTCCTCAATCAATCGCGCGCATTCCTCGGCAAGGACGCCGGCGCGGACTTCAGGTCGATGATTGAGCCTCGGATGACGAAGCAGATCACCGACCGAGCCGGCCATGCCCGCCTTTTCGTCCCATGCGCCGAACACGACGCGCTTCATGCGCGACAGCAGGATGGCACCCGCACACATCGCGCACGGCTCGAGGGTCACGTATATCGTGCAATCATCGAGTCGCCAGCTATCGAGCTTCGACGACGCCTCGCGAATTGCCAGGAGCTCGGCGTGGGCAGTGGGATCCTGATCTCGAACGGTCCGGTTTGTGGCGGCGGCAAGGATCGACCCATTGCGCACGATGACCGCGCCGATCGGAACTTCGTTGCGTTTTACTGCTTCGCGCGCGAGATCCAACGCGTTTCGGATGTACTGTTCATCCGCCGCCAGCCCCGTCGCGAGGCCAAGGCTCGGTCTCTCCTGATGGCTATCTAGCTGCAACGGCGGGCTCGCTGGCCTTTCGGAATGTGAGCTCTCCTTTCGGATCGCGATCGACTACGATGTGATCCCCCTCGCTGAACTTTCCCTCCAGAACGGCGAGGGCAAGTGGATTCTGGAGCAGCCGTTGAATCGCCCGCTTGAGAGGACGTGCTCCGAACGCAGGGTCGTACCCTTCGGTGGCCAACACTTCGCGGGCGGCCGGCGTCAACTCGAAGGTGAGCTTTCTGTCGCCCATCAACTTCTCGAGTCTGCCAAGCTGGAGATCGATGATGTGTTCGATCTGCGACTTGCCAAGCGGTCGGAAAATGATGATGTCGTCAACCCGATTGAGAAACTCCGGACGAAAATGCTGTCGCAGCGCGCTGGTGACCTGGGCTTCGATGACAGCGCGGTCGTCCCCGGCGTGCTCGAGGATGTAAGAGCTCCCGATGTTGGAAGTCATGATGATGACAGTGTTCCGGAAATCCACGGTGCGGCCCTGTGAATCCGTGAGCCGTCCATCGTCGAGGATCTGGAGGAGGATGTTGAAGACATCGGGATGCGCCTTCTCGATCTCGTCAAACAGAACCACGGAGTAAGGCCGTCGCCGCACCGCTTCCGTGAGCTGCCCCCCCTCCTCAAATCCAATGTATCCTGGGGGCGCGCCGATGAGGCGAGCGACAGCGTGCTTCTCCATGTACTCCGACATGTCGATGCGAACCATTGCCTGCTCGTTGTCGAACAGGAATTCCGCCAAGGCGCGAGCGGTTTCGGTTTTACCCACCCCCGTCGGCCCGAGAAAAATGAAGGAGCCGATCGGACGATTCGGATCCTGAAGCCCGGCGCGCGACCGGCGTACCGCATTCGCAACGGCGTTTACGGCTTCGTCTTGTCCGACGACGCGCCGCGCAAGCTCGTTCTCAAGCTTGGTCAGACGCTCGCGCTCGCCCTCCATCATCTTCGCAACCGGAATTCCGGTCCAGCGCGCGACGATCTCCGCGACATCCTCGGCGGTGACCTCCTCTTTGAGGAAACGAGCGCCTCCGCCCTGCTTGCTCGCGAGGCGTTGCTCCGCGTCGTGCATTTGCCGCTCGAGCTGGGGGATTTGGCCGTAGGTGATCTCGGCGGCCTTTTGCAGGTCGCCAGCGCGTGTCGCGCGGTCAGCGTCGGTACGGGCCTGCTCGATCTGCTGCTTGATTTTGCCGACCGCACCGAGGGTCTCCTTCTCCTGCTGCCACTGAGCTTTCATTGCGCCCGATTTCTCGCGCAGTTCGGCGAGCTCGCGCTCCAGGGCTGAGAGGCGTTCGCGCGAGGGCTTGTCCTTTTCCTTCTGGAGGGCCTGGCGCTCGATCTCGAGCTGAGTGATGCGGCGCTCGACTTCATCAATTTCCTGTGGCATCGAGTCAATCTCGATGCGCAAGCGAGAGGCGGCCTCATCGATAAGGTCGATCGCCTTGTCAGGAAGGAAACGGTCGCCGATGTAGCGGTTCGAGAGGGTCGCCGCCGCGACGATCGCGCCGTCGGTGATTCGAACCGCATGGTGCGACTCGTACCGCTCTTTTAGCCCGCGAAGAATCGCGATGGTGCTCTCGACGCTCGGCTCTCCGACGTAAACCGGCTGGAACCGACGCTCCAGCGCGGCATCCTTCTCGACGTTTTTGCGGTATTCGTCGAGCGTGGTCGCTCCCACCACACGAAGCTCACCGCGCGCGAGCATCGGCTTCAGCATGTTACCCGCGTCCATCGACCCTTCTGCCTTTCCGGCGCCGACGATCGTATGCATTTCATCGATGAATACGATGAACAGGCCTTCGCCCTCGGTGATCTCTTTCAGAACGGCCTTGAGGCGCTCCTCGAATTCGCCGCGAAATTTCGCGCCGGCGATGAGCGCTCCGAGGTCGAGCGCGACGAGCCTCTTGTTTTTCAAGCCTTCGGGTACGTCACCATTGGTGATGCGCTGCGCGAGGCCCTCGGCGATCGCTGTCTTTCCGACGCCCGGCTCTCCAATCAGCACCGGGTTGTTCTTGGTGCGGCGCGACAACACCTGAATCACGCGACGGATCTCTTCGTCGCGGCCGATGACCGGATCCAGCTTCCCTTTTCGAGCTGCATCGGTCAGGTCGCGGGTGTAGCGTTGGAGGGCCTGGTACTGATTCTCGGGAGTCTGGTCCGTGACGCGATGCGAGCCGCGAACGGACTGGAGCGCCTCGAGCAGCGCGGCGTGCGTAGCTCCCACGCCAGTCAGAAGATTTCGGCTCTCGGTACCCTTGACGTCGGACAGGGCGAGCAGGAAATGCTCGGTTGATACGAACTCATCGCCCAGGTCCCGCGCGTCCGCTTCGGCCTTGTCGAAGACCTGGTTCAGCTCTCGCGACAGCGTTGGCTGAGCGCTGGACTGCTTCGGATAGCGCGCCATCTCGCGACCAACGGCTTCGCGCAGCTGCGCGACACTTACGCCGAGCTTCTGGAGAATCGGAACGACGATCCCTTCGTCCTGGGTGAGAAGCGCGAGCAGCAGATGCAGGTCGTAGACGAGTGGATTTCCCGCTCGCCGCGCGAGATCGATTGCTTCGTTGAGCGCGTCGGTCGCCTTTACTGTGAGGCGGTCTGGATTGATCATTCTTGTACCGGGTTGATTACTGCGGGCGGGTCAGCGGTGCAACGGGGGTGCCGCATAAAACCCGCCAACATGGCACACCACACGTACAAAAAGAGAGAGACGCGCCCCGACTATGTCAGGACGCGTCTCGAAAAGTCAGGCTACTATTTTCTGACGATCATCTTTTTGACGAGGGGCTTCCCATCGACTTCGAGTCGATAGAGGTAAATGCCCGACGCAACATCGTCTCCCGTCTGTGAGTACTTCCCATCCCAGTACGCCACGTACTGGCCACACGTCAACAGCTGACTTTCCAGCGGCTCGCCACCCGCCGCGTTCCCGACACCGCCCTGCAGAACCGGCACAGCAACCTGCTGGGCCAACAAATTGTAAATCCGCAGACTAACGCGGTGCTGACGTCCAGAGTCCGTGCATCCCTGTGCGTCTCCAACGACGAATGGGATGTGGGTATCCAGATTGACCGGGTTCGGAAAGTTCTGCAAAAGTTGCGACCCGGCGCCTTGTCCTCCGCCGGTCTGGGTTAAAAGTCCCTGAGCCGCCGAACGACTTGGCATGAACGCGCCGAGCACGAGCACTAACAACAGCGCCCGCCACAGGTGCTTCATGTGATCTCCAATGCTGACGAAAAAGGGTCTCTAGACTCTAGCTCCTACAAAAGTGGACATGTGTTCTCTAGGCGCGAACTTACGAATGAGCTCCGGAAGTGTCAAGCAAAACTCCACCTGTTTCCCTCAAAATTCTGCCGTCGCCCCTCCTCTCGGTGATGCCTTTTCGATCGCAGAACTCAAGGAATGGAATCAGATACTTCCGCGAAAGTCCGAGCACATCTCTAAGCTGCGCCGGCGTATAGGCTTGTCCGGTCATCAGCCCACCCCTGAGTCGCGCAATCATCGCGTCGAGCACACGTCGGTCGTAGTAGCGATCCGCCTCCACTTGAACGATTCGCTCCTGCCGCTCCAGGAAACGAAGCAACGCAGGAACCGCGCTGCCATAGCGTGACACCAGGTCACCAACGCTTGGCGGCTCCTGGCGTCCTGCGCAAATATCATGCGCCAGGCGGTCGCTCGCTTGTAGATCCGAAGTGCTTGGAACTGGCACCCAGCCGGTCCTGCGGATAAGCGGTCCGTACACATCAATATCGCCGCCTTGCTCGAGCTCGCGGATCGAAATGTCAGCGAGCTCTTCATCGACACGCAAAGTCTCCCTCAGGGTTCGCGCCGGGACACCAAGGGCGAGGGGAGATTTGATCTCGTATTCTGCGACGATTCGACGAACGGTTGCCATTACTTCTTCGACAATTCGAGAAGAAAAAAGGTTGTGCGGCCCGGCGCGCGTTTCGCTTCCCGCGACCAGATCTTTCGCTTCAGCTGGGCTACAGCCGATGCGAACAGAAAGTTCGGCGAGGCGCGCGCCGCGGACGCCTTCCGCGTCGAGGATGAAGCGAAGTCGTGCGGACGCGCTGGTCGACAGTGTCTCGAGCGTGTCAGTCCACGCACGCGGCAACGCGCGACGACGGGCGTACGGATCGATCACGACTCCGCCGCCGATCGTCCGCATCGGAGCAGGAAGCCGCAGTACGAAACGATCTCCGCCGCGCACTACGAGCGGCGAATCAGTAGTTATGCGCGCGAGAGCGGGCGAACTTGCGCCACCAAGGGCGGCCAAGGAAACAATTCGGCCGCCGACTTCCGACGCGCCAGCGTGTACGCGAACACGGGTGCGCGGAGTTAGGCTAGCCGCGGCTGTGGCGTCGAGTGCGATCACGGCCTCGATCAACGAAGTTGGCCGCCAATGGCGGTCGCGCACCAACACCGAACCGCGCGGCACTTCAGGTACATCCAGTCCGGCAAGAGCCACCGCGGCGCGACCGCCCGCGAGCGCGTTGTCTGCAGACCGTCCGTGCTGCTCGATCTTGCGAACCCTGGCCTCTTTTCCTGAAGGAAGGACGAACACGCTTGCGTCGGCGGGCAGTGCTCCACTCCAGACTGTGCCCGTCACCACAGTGCCTGTTCCCTTTACGGTGAACGCGCGATCGACCGGCATCCGAAAGAGATCGTCACTCGCGCGCGCTTTACCCTCGGAGAGACTCTCGCGAAGGACACGGCGGAGCTCGTCCAGACCGAGACCAGTCCGACTGGAGCAATTCACCAGCTTCAGTTCCTCTCGCGAACCTGAGTCGAACAATGCCAATACGTCGCTTCTCGCCAGCGCAATCCACTCGTTGTCGACCAGATCGCACTTCGTCAGCGCAACGACAATTCGCGGAATCTGCAGCAGGCGGAGAATCAAGAGGTGCTCTCGCGTCTGCGGCATCACTCCTTCATCCGCGGCCACGACGAGCAGCCCCAGGTCGATTCCGCTGGCGCCGACGAGCATGCTCCGCACAAAGTCTTCGTGACCCGGAACATCGACGACTCCGACCGTGCCAACGCCGTCGAGCGAGAGCGGCGCGAAGCCAAGGTCGATCGTGATGCCGCGGCGCTTCTCTTCGGGAAGCCGATCGGTGTCGACGCCCGTCAACGCTTTGACGAGAGCCGTCTTGCCATGATCGATGTGCCCGGCCGTACCGATGATCACGCCGCGCTCCAACGCTCATGCTCCCAAACCGCGAATGCACGAAGAGGGCGGTCGTCCGCCATGTGCGCGCTGAGAAACTCGCGCAGCAAGCGCTGATGGGACCTCGCTTCGGCATCGCTCAGATGCACCGACTCGCCACCCTCGAGCCAGCTCCGAATCGCTGCTCTAGCAGTCGATGGCAATCTCCGGCCACCGGGAGCAAGCTTGGCGCAGGATGCGCACACGACTCCTCCCGACGAATGCGAGAACATTGCGTCCCCAGCATCACGGACCGGCGCGTGGCATAGCGCGCAGCTAGCGAGCTCGGGGGTAAACCCGAGCACGGCGACAATGCGCCAGCCCGCGGCAAGTCCGTCTTCGATCGTATGCTCCGGCGCGGAGCGAGCGATCCGATCGAGTGCGTCCGCTACGGTATCGTATAGCTGTGGGTTCGCCTCTTCGCCCGTGAAACGCAGCGCAAGCTCGGCGATCGTCGATGCGGCGGTGAAACGGCCAACATCCTCGGCCAGCTCACCACGAGTGCGCGTGATCTCGAATCCGGAAAGATTATGGAGCTCGCGATTCGGCTTGACGTACAATTGCGCGGAACCTTCGGCGAACAAATCGAGCGCCGTGCCATAGCGACCACGGGACTTCCTGGCCCCTCTTGCAAGCGCGGACTGAACGCCCGCGTCCCGCGTCAGGAGGCGAATGATTCGTGAGCTCTCGAGGTAATCGAAGGCGTGAAGAACGATCGCATCCGTAACGAGCAGTGTCATGCTGAGAATGTAACATGCGGCAATGGCCGCATCACTTCAGGACGGTGCCAATCAGAACAGAGTAGACATGCGCGCTCCAACGAGAATGGTGCGTCGTGGCGCATTGAAGTGAAGGACATCCTCGTACCGCTTGTCGAGAGCGTTTTCCAGCCGAGCGTTCAGCGTTAATCCGCCCTTGCCGGTAGGCGCGAGCTCATAATCGGCAGAAAGGTCCAGCTTGGTGTAGGCGGGCAACGTGACAGTCGGCGCGGGGAATTGGGCAAAGTCGACATCCGGTCGTTTGCCGACGACGCTCAACGCGGCGCCAACGCTTATTCCGCGTGGCTGGACGTACGACAGGACCACGCTTCCAGAATGCGTGGGTCGCCTTATGAGCGCGTCACCAACGCGCTCGCTTCCCGCGTATGCGGGATCCACTGCCGCGACGCGGGGATTGACTACCGTATAGCTCGCTGTACCGCGCCACTTGGTTGCGGGCGATAACTGCAGCTCGCCCTCGTATCCGTTCGAAGTGGCTGCCGTCAGGTTGGCGTAGCTGCCCTTGTAATCAGGGGGCGCGCCGTTGACGTATTGGATCAAATCGGCAAACCGCTGCGCAAAATAGCCGACGCTCACGCGTACCAGCTCGGGGCGAAAACTCGAGATCACGCCGATCTCCGCCGACCTTATCCTCTCGGGTCGCAAGCCCGGACTGCCGACCGTATAGAGCGTCGGTCGAATCTGATTGAACGCGGGCGAGTTGAACGCGGTGCTGAGCGAAGCTCGAATTCTCAGTGCGGGAACAACGCCAGCGTTTGCACCAACTCGATACGTCCTGAAGCTGCCGTAGTCGGAGTTGTCGTCGACACGACCGCTAAGCGTGTACGAAAATACGTCGGCGGGATTGCCAACCAGCTCGGAGTAGTACGCGGCGTTGTGGCGTGATGCGTCGAACGAATCCGTCGGCGTGGTCGGTCCTCCCACTGCGCCAGCAGTGTTGAGGCTATTCTCGTGCTCGTTCTCGTACGTGCCTCCAATTGTAAGAGCCGCGTTCGCAGGAAGAAAATAAGCCAGACGACCTTCGACATTTCGGCGGTAGCCGCGCGATTTGAACGCGGAATGCTGCGGAGTTGGCGAACCGAACGGGACAGCAATGTCCTCTGTCAGATCCGACACGTCGTTACTTCCCGCCAGCAAGCGAGCCTGAAGATTGGCGCCGAGGTTGCGTCCGCCGTCGAAGCCAACAGTCAGGCGGTGTTGGACGCGGTACGAATTGCTATCCACGGGCTGGCCGGTGAAATCGGTCGGGTAGTGAAACTCGGCGGCGCTGTAACGAGCGGACACCCTTGCATCACCCAATGGGCTTTGTGCCAAACTGAGTGCCGAGCTCAACGTCCCGTTCCGGTATTGGTTGTTGAACGGAAGAATGCCGTTCGTCGAGTGGCGCGCGGCCCCGGCCGAGAACGCCCCGACCCCATTTGAGCCGGATGCATTGGCGTCGAGGTCGACGGAGCGATATGTCCCGCCACGAACGCCAAGCGATGCGCGGCCCTGACCAGTGCCGCGGCGCGTAAAGATCTGAACGATTCCCGTTACGGCGTCGGCGCCGTACAGAACGCTCGCGGGTCCTCTCACTATTTCGATGCGGTCGATGTTATCGGTCGTGAGGTGGCTGAAGTCAAAAAATCCACCCGGAGCGTTCACGGACACCCCATCGATCAGAACTTTGGTGTAGCGACTTTCTCCGCCCCTCAGGAAGAGCGAGGTCACTGCTCCGTAGGATCCGCTCTGAACGAGCATTGCTCCGGGAACTTCGCGAAGCGCGTCGGAGACCCTTGTCACTCCGCGCGCGCGAAGATCATCGCCGGAAAGAATCGTCACCGCCTGTGACAGAGTGTTCGCCGGGCGGGGGACTTTCGAGGCTGAGACGACAACCGTTCCGAGCTGCGCGGTGTCGGGAGCTTGTGCAAGCACGTCGTGACTAACCGAGATGACAATTGCGGAAGTCAGCGCGAGGAGAGTGGATTTGGATTTCATCGATTTATTTCGGTGAGGGGTCGTCAATCGTGGTTACCGAGTCGCAGGGGGCGGCGGAGGGGGACGAGGGCCGGTGCGCCCACCGCCGGGTCGCGTGTGATCACCAGCGGCCACCCATAGATCGATTCGAGCCGGTCAGCGCGCATTACCTCGGCCGGCGATCCTCTCGTCGCGACTTTTCCGTGGTCGAGCACGACGATGCTGTCGGCGAAGCGAGCAACGAGGTTGAGCTGGTGGCTGACGAGCAGCACCGCCAGGCCCGAGCTGGCCAGCGACGACAACAGCTCGAAGATCGCCATCTCGTGCGCGACATCGAGAAAGGTCGTCGGCTCGTCGAGCACGAGGGCGGGAGTTTTCTGCGCGAGGGCGCGGGCGATGCGGACGCGCTGCCATTCGCCGCCGGAAAGCGCATCGGTGTCGCGATCTGACAAATCGACGATGCCCGCTTGGGACAGCGCCTCGTCGACTGCGAGCCGATCGTTTCCCGACGGCGCTCGCCACAAGCCAAGATGCGGATAGCGTCCCAACGCGACGTACTCGCGCACCTGAACCGGAAAGGTGGCTTCTTCTCGCTGCGGAACGACAGCGACGTTCAGTGCAAGGTCGCCGTAAGAGATCCCGCGCACGTCACGCCCGTCGATCGCGGCAGACCCTCCAGTGATGTCGGCGCGACGCAGCAGTGCGCGCACAATCGAGCTCTTACCCGATCCATTGGGTCCTGCCAGCGCCGTGAGTTGTCCCCGCGCGCTCACGAAGCTCACTCCATCGACCGCGTTCACCGGGGCGCCAGGATACCGGACCACAACGTCGCTGAACTCGATCATACCGTCCGCCGGAGCTGCACGAGAAAGAACGGAACTCCGACGAGCGCCGTGATCGCGCCGAGCGGCAGCTCGGTAGGAGCGGCGACAGTACGCGCAGCGAGATCGGCCGCGACGACGAGTGTTGCTCCGATCAGAGCCGCCGCCAGGAGAAGCGGACGGTGAGCGCGGAGACCCATGCCTCGCGCGATGTGCGGGACCACAAGCCCGACGAAGCCGATCAGGCCGGCCGCCGCAGGACATCGATCTCCCGAGCCCAGTAGACGAGCGCGCCACCGGCGAGCACGATACTGGTCGCAAGCCATCCGACGCGCTGCCACGTCGCGTCGGCGGCCGACCCCATCATCCACCACAACGCGCCACGAACTGTATTGGGCTCCGCGCTCGCGAGAGCCACCATGATCGCAGCGTTGGCGAACGCTCCCACGATCACACCGGCGATGAGGAGCGTGCGCAGATCGCCACGCGCGCCTCGTCCTCCGACTCGACTTACTCCTAGCGCCACGAAGACGGCCGCAATCCCACCAGCGAAGGCCGCTAGCGTGATCGTCGCATCGCCAGCGACGCCAAGAGCGAACGCGATGACTGCTCCAACTGCTGCACCACCCGAAACACCCAGGAGATAAGGCTCGGCCAATGCGTTGCGCAGCGCACCCTGTAGCGCTGCGCCGCTCGCGCCGAGACCTGCGCCGACGAGTGCACCCAGCACGACGCGTGGTAGCCGGAGATCCCGCACGATGGCGATCGCGGTCGGATCACCGCGGCCGCGGAGCGCGGCGAGGACGGCCGCAATCGGCACGGCAACCGCGCCGCGCGCGACGGCCAGCACCGAGATCGCGACAAGAGCAGCGACGAGAGCGACCCAGTACCAGGCTCGAAAACGCCTCACCGCAGCACCCCTGGATGAAGGAGATTTGCGAGCGATACGGCCGCTTCCCCGAGACGAACAGATGGGCGCGCAACGAGAAGGGTGTCGACGACAATGATTTTTCCGTCGCGCGCGGCGCGAACTATCCGCCATCGCGGATCGGACCTAATCTGCCTGGCGCCGATTGGACCAGCGAGGATGAAATCGGGATCACGGCGCGCGACGTCTTCCAGCGCGATCTGGGCGGACGGCCCACGGATGTCCGCGTACACGTTCGTCGCTCCGGAAATCTGCACGAGCTCGTCCATGAAGCTTCCCGATCCGATCGTAATGAGCGGCGCGTCCCAGATATGCCAGAACACTTTCGGGCGCGATGTCGAGGCAGTTGCGGCGCGAACCCGATCCAGCGTGCGATTGACCGAATCGACAACTATCGCTGCGCGCGCCGAGTCATGAAGGATCGTGCCGAGAAGAGAGACGGCGCGCCGAAAATCCGCGATGTGATCGATCTTGAGCGACAGCGTGTTGACTCCAACAGAGCGCAACCGATCCGCAGCCGGCCGATTGTCCTGGCTCGCGTATAGCACGACGAGATCCGGATGCACGCCGAGCACTGCTTCCACGTTTGGACGAATGCCCTCGGCGACCGGCGGAATGAGCTTCGCTGAGTCCGGCCACAGATCGTACTTGGTGCGGCCGATGAGACGAGAGCTCGCGCCGAGAGTGAAAAAGATCTCGGTAGTGGCCGGATTGAGCGAAACGATGCGGGTTGGAGCGGTGCCGGCACGAACGGGATCGCCGAAATCATCGCGCGATACTACCAAATCGTGACGCGGCTTCTCGCACGCGACGAGGGCGAGCACGAGCGCGAAACCAAGTGAAACAGATCGAGAGCACAGAAACAAAACGGACACTCCTCCCAGAGGAATGCCCGCAACGAGCACGCGCCAAATGACGCCTGACCGCCACCAGGACCTCCCCCGAGGTACTGCGAAAGTGGCGCGGACGAAAGTCGTCTCCTGGCTTCGGGCCGCCGGACTCGCCTTCCCGACTGCTCCTGCAGTCAGTGGCGTTTCGAGTCTGCGTTAATGCCCGTTACAGTGGCGGGGCCGCACCGGCTTCACACCGGTTTCCGTGGCTTCCGTCCGCGATCGATTATTTGGCGAAGCTACCTACGTCTCAGCGCCTGCGCAAGCGCGACGACCATCGCCCCACCGATCACGAGCGTAAGCGCGACGAGATAACGCGCGTCGATCGTGCGCGTCAGCGGAGGTGCGGGCAGATCTATTGTCGCGACGGAATTCTCAGGCACGTCAGAGCCGAGGAATCGTCGGAAATTGCGCTCGTCGACGGTGACTGGATCGACTTCGCGCAAACGAGGACCGGTGACGGTCCCAGCCCTGTCCTCGATCATGATCTCGAAGACACCGGTCGGCGCCTCGAGCGGCAGCTTTAGCGGGAACGATTTCGCCGGCAGTGAATAGGAGAGCGACAGCTGCTTGATTCCGGGAGCGAGCGGCGCGAACACACTCACGCGCCCACTCGCGTATGACACGGCAGCAGCGGAAATGTCTCCCTGACTGACCTTGAAATCTCTTGCTTCGGGAGCGATGTGGGTTTGCCAGGTCGCTCCCGAAGGAGATTCGCTGGTCGCAACTCGCGTCACTGTCGCGTCGTTGGAAAGATCGTATACCTCGACAATCGATCGCTGAGCGTTCGCATCGGCTGCCGAAACTACCACGTGATGGCCGCGCAAGGTGATGGGGACGTTGGCTGATGACGTGTCGAACACGGTTATCTCACCATCGTCGCCGCTGACTTTGCCTTCGGCGAGCGGCGGCGTGAAGTAAGCGATGCCGTCATGCGAGGCGGAAACGAAATAGATCGCATCGTCGCTGCCAGTTCGCAGATAGTTGAAGGAATAGCGGCCGCGCGAATCAGACCGAACGGAGTCGAGCGGGCCGGCGCGATCGGGCCCGACACGGTGCAGAACGACCCACGCACCGCTCACCGGATCCGCTTTGCGGTTGCCCGGGCGCACTATTCGCCCCGATACCTGGTGCTGCGACGATGGGAGAGCGGCCTGCAGCGCGAGCAGGACCGCGAGACTACATGTTGAACTTCCCAAAATCTTCGGGACGCAGATTCTCGAGGTATTCTTTCAGCTGGTCGGCCGACATCTCGGCGGATGGCTCCGCGAGGGTCTCGGGAGGAGTCTGTCCTTCCTCGAGAAGGAGGGCGGTGAGAAGACTCTCCTGAGCGAAGATTGGCGCTTCGAATCTCAGCGCGATCGCGATGCTGTCGGAAGGGCGAGCGTCGATGTGGACCGCGCCCGAGGTTCGGGCGATGTGCAGCTCCGCGTAGAACGTGCGGTTTTCCACTTTGGTAATGTTCACGCGACGTAACGTGCCGCCCATGCCGATGATGAGATTCTTGCAAAGGTCGTGGGTGAGCGGCCGCTCGCGCTTGAGCTTGTTCATTTCTATCACGATCGATTCCGCTTCCGGCTGACCGATCCAGATCGGAAGCAATCGTGCCCCGCCCTTCTCCTGAAGAATCACCACATAGGAGTTCGTGGAGCGGTCGAGACCAAGCCTCATCACTTCGACTTCGACGAGTTGCATGAAATCAAATTAACGTTGTGGCCGGAAAACAGAAAAGCTGACCACCAGGGGTGGCCAGCTCTTGGTACCCCTCGGACCGCGAACGGCTACCGCGCCTCTACCGCCTTGCGGAGGTCGGCGACCCGATCGAGTCGCTCCCATGTGAAGAGCGTCCCCTTCCCGTTTTTCTTGGGCGCGCGACCAAAATGTCCATACGAGGATGTCGCGCTGTAGATCGGCTTCCGTAGATCGAGCGCGTTGATGATTCCCTTCGGGGTGAGATTGAAGACTTTCACGATCGCTTTCATGATTGCCGTCTCGGGGACCGTGTTCGTACCGAACGTGTCGACGTTGACGGACACCGGCTCGGCGACCCCGATCGCGTAGGCGACCTGTACTTCGCAACGTCGCGCGAGCTTGGCGCCGACGATGTTCTTCGCGACCCAGCGCGCCGCGTAGCACGCTGAGCGATCTACCTTGGACGGATCCTTCCCGCTAAACGCGCCGCCACCGTGGCGTCCCATTCCGCCGTAAGTATCGACAATGATCTTTCGGCCGGTGAGACCGGCGTCACCCTGCGGACCACCGATGACGAAGCGGCCGGTCGGATTGATGTGAAATTTGATGGTCTTGTCGCGAAGCTCCTTGGGGATGACCGGCTCGATGACCTCGGAGATGATGGCTTCTCGCAGCTTCTTGATCGCGATGTCCTCGGAGTGCTGGGTCGAGACGACCACGGTCTCGACACCGATGGGCAATGAGTCCTCGTAAAGCACGGAGACCTGCGCCTTCCCGTCTGGTCGCACCCAGCTGCCATCCTTCGACCGGCGGAATGCGGCGAGTCGCTCCGTGAGGCGGTGCGCGAGCTGGATCGGCATCGGCATCAGCTCGTCGGTCTCATCGGTCGCGTAACCGAACATCATTCCCTGATCGCCGGCGCCGCCGGTGTCGACACCCTGCGCGATGTCCGGCGACTGCTTGTCGATCGTGCTGATGACGGCGCACGTCTTGGAATCGAAGCCGAACGCCGTGTCGTTATAACCGATCCTATCGATCGTCGAGCGGACGATCTCGGGAACGTTGACGTAGGTTTTGGTTGTTATCTCGCCGGCGACGCACGCGAGTCCCGTCGTTACGAGTGTCTCACAGGCAACTCGGGCGAGTGGATCATCGGTCAGTATTGCGTCGAGAATGGCGTCCGAGATCGCGTCCGCAACCTTGTCGGGATGGCCCTCGGTTACGGATTCGGATGTAAAGAGATGTCGATCGAGCACGAAGTTCCTCGGGGGAATATGAGGATGATCGGTGGCAACGGTCGCACGCCGTACTATTCGTGCGCCGAGGATGTTTTAAGCCCACCGGAGCCCTCGAAGATATTTCCCTCGACGAATCCCGGCAACCCATCACGCAAAAACGGAGCGTCTCCGAACGCGGCCATCAGTCGCCGGCGCAGCTCGCCTTCGGCTTCGCGAGCGGTTCGCGACTCGAGCGCCGCGTTCGCCGCTTCGGCGGCAACGGCGACGCTGACGCCACGGACAATTCGCTTGACGAGCGGAACCGCCCGTCCGGCCACGCTCAGCGACCTGACGCCCAATCCAATCAGTGCAAATGCCATGAGGGGCTGCGATGCCATCTCGCCGCAGACGGCGACTTCCAGCCGGTGGGCGACACCAACGTCGACGATGCGCTTGATGAGGGTCAGTACCGCGGGATGCAGCGGGGTGAACCGAGCGGCAAGCGCGGCGCTGCCGCGGTCCACCGCCAGTGTGTATTGCACGAGGTCGTTGGTCCCGATGCTGAAGAACGAGACGTCGTCGACGAGAGTGTGAACCGATAGCGCGGCGGCGGGGGTTTCCACCATCACTCCGAGTGGAATGTCGTGCCTGTATGGCACTCCTCGCGCATCGAGCTCGGCCGCCGCTTCGTTCAGCAGATGCTTCGCCTGCTTCACCTCATCGAGCGTGATGACGAGCGGAAACATTATTCGCACGTCTCCGTGCATTGCCGCGCGCAGCAGCGCACGCAGTTGCGTTTTGAACAGCTCCGGCTCGTCGAGGCACATCCGGATGGCGCGCCATCCGAGGAAAGGATTGGGATCCGTCGGATAACCGCCGATCGGTAGCTTGTCGCCGCCGACGTCGAACGTACGAATCACGACTGGTCGTCCTCCGAAAGCCTCGACGACGTGCCGGTAGGCGCGGTACTGCTCTTCCTCGTCGGGCATCGTCGCGCGGCCGACGACGAGAAACTCGGTCCGCATCAGCCCAACGCCTTCGGCACCACTGTGCGCAGCATAGGCGGCTTCTTCGGGCAGATCGACGTTGGCGCGCAGCGTTACCCAGTGGCCATCGAGCGTGACCGACTCGGCGGCGGAGAGTGCCTGCAGCTCCTTGTCCTCGAGAGCCTCGACCTCACGACGGTCCCGATAAGTCTTGATCTGCGCCGGAGTCGGATTGATGACAAGAACTCCGGAGGTACCGTCGAGGATCACGTGCTCGTTGCCGTTCAGAAGCTCAGTAGCTTCCCGCAGTCCAACAACCGCGGGCAGGCCAAGGGATCGGGCCAGGATCGCGACGTGCGAGGTGCGCGTACCGGCATCGGTAGCGATGCCGATGATCGCCTCGCGATCGAGCTGCACGGTGAGGCTCGGAGTGAGGTCGTGCGTTACCAGAATCTTGTTCGATCCCTTCGGCAAATCGATCGGGTCGTGATCCGGAAGCCCGAGCAGGATCGAGAGCACGCGGATATGGACGTCTATCAGGTCTCCGACCCGTTCGCGAACGAGCGGACGCGCGTGACTCGCGAATTGCTGGCGCCACTCGAACAGAACCAGATCGAACGCTTTCTCGGCGCCGAGGTTACGCTGAATGAGCTCTTCGACCTGTCGCACCAGCTCAGCGTCGTCGAGGATCGAGAGCTGAACATCAAAGATCGCGGCTTCCTCGGGTCCGGCTGATTTTTCGGCTCGCGCGCGCACCTGACGAAGCCTGCTGCGCGCCTGTTCGAGAGCGGCGTGGAAGCGCTTGATCTCATCGGCGATGGCATCGTCGTGGATGATGCGGTGGCGCACGTCGGGGACTTCCCAGCGCAGGAGATGGACAAGGCCGTCGACGATTCCCGGTGACGCAGGCGTGCCGGCGAGTCCCTTGGCCATCAGCTCTCCCCGAACTTGTTCGCGATCACGGCCGCCAGCGCATCGAGGGCAGCGTCCGCGTCGTCACCGATCGCGCGCAACACTATCGTCGATCCGAACTCGGCCGCGAGCATCATCACGCCCATGATGCTTTTCGCATTCACTTCGAGATCGTCGCGCACGATGGTGATGTTGCTCTTGAATTTTCCGGCCGTCTTCACGATCTCGGCGGCAGGGCGAGCGTGGATCCCCAGCTTGTTGACGATCTTTGCTTCGCGCTCAGGCATCAAGTCAGCACCGAGTAGAGAACGAAAACCGCAAGAACACCAAGAGCGATGCGCCAGCCTTCCGCCCGTTCGCGCACGGCGGCGAGAATCAGAATTCCAATCAATGCCGAGGCGATGATTCCGCCCGC
>WNGC01000677.1_pt1 | contig 20471 bp, 15 predicted proteins | sample 5400051 | NCBI WGS metagenome assembly WNGC01 (sample SAMN13153368, study PRJNA577476) | soil metagenome | isolation source: 20 cm soil or saprolite under grassland replicate 2 | place: USA:California | collected 2016-06-15
GCGAACATGGGCAAGGCTCGCTCCGGGCCAAGTTGTGCGAGGCCGTTGATCATGTTGTTGCCAGCTTGGCCCGACAGCAAGCGCCGAGCCCAAGCGGCTGTCGAGGAATCGAAATGGCCAAGGCTCTTCGGAATTTCTCGCGTAGCCTTGTCGCCCATTTGATGACACGACCAGCAGCTATCCGTCTTGAGTAAGTGCAACCATTGCCCTTGGCTCTTCATGTTCTGTGGAATGCCATTGCCTTGGGGTCCTGTGCCGGGGAACTCGCTCTTATCGGGCACTCGGAGCAGCGAAAACCAATAGACCGCCGGGTAATATTGCGCCGCCTCCCGCGGGTTTGACGCCACCACCGCGGCGAGGTTAACGATCTTGCCCGGTGTTGCCTGTACTTTCGGTGAATCCACCAGCCCGTAACCGCGCACCCACAGGCTGTAGCTCGCTTTCGGAAGGCCAGGCACGACGTAGCGCCCGCGATCATCGGTAACCACGATTTTGACGAATTTAGTCGGCAGGTCGGTCGTTTCCGCGATTACCCACACACCCGCCTCCGGTCCCTTCTCACTGGTTACCACCCCTCCGATATCGTCGTCGCCGATGCTGACTGCTTCTCCGGTGGTTTGTTGAGCTCTCACTACGGCCAAGCATGCGACCGATACGAGAGCGAACGCGATGACCGCGGACAGATCGAGAATACTCGCGTGGTCATGAAATGTTTTCAGCCCCGAGCGAAAGCGGTCAATTCGCTGGCGGACAGCAGCGCGTGTCTGTTCACTTACCGCCCGCAAAACCTTCAATCTGGGCCAACATGACTTGATGTCCCTGGAACACGGGCGGCGGCTCTTGCGGGCGTTTCCCCGGGATGCGCGTGATACCAGGCCAGGGCCAGGATTACAGTGAACACCAATGCATTGGCCGGGATATACAGATTAAAGTCGGCCAGGCTGTGCACCAGAATCGCCGCAATACTCCCGATGCAACCCAGGGAAACGGCTTTGTCGAAACTTTCTTCCGTTTTCTTGTACTGACCGGCGGTTTGGGCGAGCACCCAGAAGATCGAACCAAACACCAAAATAGCGCCAGGCAAGCCGAGTTCACTAGCAACCTCCAGGTAATCGCAGTGCGCGTGTTCGACGAGGAGAGTGAGAAAAACGGATTGAACGGAAGGATAAACTGTCGAAAAGGAGCCCAACCCGGTTCCGAGAAGAGGGTGATGGCGAATCAGCCCGAGCGTATCGCGCCAAATCGAAATGCGATTTTGACCGCTGAAATTGTATTCTTGTCCGAGCGTCTCAAAACGACTCATCACCGGATCACTGCCGATCCACACCACCAGCCCGATGACGGCGAGAAAAAACAATGCGGCGACTGCCGCCCTTGTTCGCGCCCGCATGGACGCAGTTCCATCGAGCGCCAGAATGGCAACGATTGAAACCAGGGCCGAAATAATCCCCATGCGCGAACGCGAAAGAACTAGGGCGACGAAGAGCAGGGTAGCAAGAAACAGCCAGAACACGAGAGAAAGCCACTCCGTCCTGGAAGCAATCTTGCGAAGTGTAGCTGTTCTGCTTGAAGGGTTCTGAAACAGAAGCCTCGTGCCGCGCAAAGCAAGAACGACCGCAAACGGCAAGATCATTTCCAAGAAACCAGCGAAATGGTTGCGGTTGATGTATGTGCCGGTGGCCTCTTCCAGATAGTATTTTTTGACGTAGGTGAAAATCTGCTGCCAGCCAGTGAGATATTGGATCAGTCCGTAGAGCGCTTCGAAAACTCCGAGCGACACAATAGCAAAGACGAGCCGCCTCTTCGCGTTGGAGTCCCGGCACAAGACCAAGGTCAGGAAGAAAACCGTCAAGTAAGTGACCAACAGCAAAAGGTGTGACACCGTTTGATACTGCGCCATGCTGACAGTGAAATAAGACTTAGCAACTACATCATCGGGCGCTCTCCCGAACAGAGGAGCCAGGGAAACGGGAAGCGGACAGGCTTGTAGCAGAACAAAGGCGAACAGCAGGAGAGGGCTGGCGATGGGAATGTGGGCGGAGGTAACTCGGGAAAACCGACCTGAGAGAGCGAAGAGAACCCCCATTCCCAGGATGATGAGTTGCGTTACTGCGAAAAACGAAGGCGCCGTACCACCGAAGGCCAGAACCGCCACACACACGGCACCGACGAAGCCAACTTCAAGCAATCGTACCATGGAAGGCTCGCGATGGTTCAGTCACTCGCTTTTTGTTGGGGCGGCATCTGGAAATTCGCGGTGACGACAGTCTCGCGTGAAGAAGAGTCGTTATTGAGACCATACGGGCCATAGTTGTAATAGCCGTGAGTGCGGATATCCACGTTATTTAGCACTATTCCGATCAAGTTTCCACCTACGTTGCGGATTCCGGACTGCGCGTGCATAAGTTGCTCGCGAGGCGTCGTCCCGCTCTTTATCACTAGGAGCACTCCGTTTACAAGCGGAGCGAGGATGCGACTGTCGGCCAGAGCAAGCATAGGCGAGGAATCAAGGATTATAAAGCCGTACTCCGCGCTCGCGGACCGGATCAGCGCACTCATGCTCTGAGAAGAAAGCAGCTCCGACGGGTTTGGGGGCACCGGGCCACAAACCAAGAGATCAAGGCCACGCGATCCAGAGGGACGCACCACGGCGCGCCAATCTTGTTGGCCGGTAAGGTAGCTGACCAGGCCCAGGTTTCCACTGGTGCCGAACAATTTGTGCAGGGAAGGGAATCGCAAATCCGCGTCCAAGAGCAAGACTCGGTGGCCCAGCTGTCCCAGCGAAATCGCCAGATTGCATGCGACCGTAGTCTTGCCCTCGGCAGGCTGCGTGCTCGTAACCAGAAGCGAACTCGGAGGTCGCTCCGGAGTCGAGAGCAGGACCGAGGTACGCAGACTACGGAACGCTTCGATGAGGGAGGCATGTTGCGTTCCGTCCTGGTCAATGCGGTGCCAGCAAGAGCGCGAGTCTTTGCCAGTTCCATTTCCTTTGAGCTCGAACGCTTTATCCCGTGGGAGGAACCTGTGGATGCCATGCTGGTCACCATTTGACGGAGGCACAACTGGAATCAGGGCCAGAGAAGGAAGGCCAAACAGCCGCTCGACGTCATCATCGCCTTTGAGCGTGTCGTCCATGCGTTCCTGGAAGAGCGCGGTGCCGAGACCAAGTCCTAGTCCGAGAAACATAGCCACAGCCAGATTCAGGAGGGTTTTCGGCTTAACGGGTTTCACCGGCGGTTGAGCCGAGTCCACGAGGCGGATGTTGCTAGCCTTCAGGCTCGCGGAGACCCCGGCTTCTTTCAGCTGCAGCAGCAGGCCCTCGTAGAGCTGTTTGTTTGTGTCCACTTCGCGCTTCAGAATGTTGTACTGGACTGATTTCTCGGCGATCCGGTTTACCTGTTTCTGCTGGTCGTCCAGGGCTTGCCAAAGCAGGTTCTCGCGGCGCACCGCGGCGGAATAATCGTTGACCATCCTGTCGGCAGCACGCTGGCGCTCCTCCCGAAGCGAGGCCGCGATTTCATCAATTTGGCTCTGAATTTCCTTCACCCGGGGATAATCCGGATTAAACGTAGTCGACACCTGAGCATGCTCACGCTTGAGTTCCGCCAGGCGCTCGCTCAAGTCCTGGATCAATTTATTGTCGAACACTCCAGGCAAAGCTCCGGAGTCGCCCGTTTGAACCAACCGGTAAAGAGCTTCCTTTTCGTATCGCTCAGATTGAGCTTTGGTGAGCTGCTCCTGCAGTTGTTGCAGCCGCTCGTTCGCGACGTTCAAGCTGGCGCCTTTATCTGTTTCAAGGAAGATTAAGCCATTGCGTCGCGCGTAGCTTTGAAGCGCATCTTCCGATTTCTCCAGTCTTGCTTTCACGCCTGTCAGCTGCTGGGAAAGCCACTCCGCAGCCTTTTGTGTCGCCTGCCATCGCGCTTCCAGGCTCTGCTCGACATAGTCTTCGGCAAGGGTGTTGACGACACGCGCAGCAAGCTCTGGGTCGTGCGAGTCAAATCGAACTGCCACAAGGCGGCTGCGGTTGACGGGATCAATGGTCAACCGATCCTGAAATTGTTCGAGGACGCGCTCGGAAAGCTCCCGATCTCGGACTTGGCCTTGGGGTACCGGACCGACTGCAAAAGTTTGCGTCGTGGAAGGCTTTCTCGTCTCTGGCCAAAGTTGCCACCACCTGCGGGAGTTGAATTCGTGGAGGGTTTCCAGGTGGAGCTGCTCAATTGCGCGTCGCGCCAGGCTTTCACTAGCCAGGATGCTATATTGCGTTCTCAGGTATTCGTCAGACACGGTTTCGAGTTCATAGAGTTCCTTGATGGTCGGGATGTCCGGATTCTCTTTCTGAATCTCGAGCAATACCTGCGCCCGGTAGATGGGCCCTTGCTTGAGCGTTGCGATGAGGATCGCGGTAAACAATACGAAAAAGACAAGCAGTATTGTTGGCAGACGCTTGCGAAGGATGCGGCCATAGCTGCGGAGGTCGAGTGCCTCGTTAGATTCCAGTAGCTCGTAGGAATCAGAGAGCTCAGCCACTCGGGCGTCGAGACCCGCTCGCCGGCGCCGTTCAAGCCGACGACTGCGGCCGTAAAGTTCGACTTGATTTTGGTCGCCCATGTTCTTACCAATGGAAAATCAGGAGCCCGGTGAGCGTTTGCGCCGCGATTTCCGCTCCCCGGCTCAACGTGCTCTTCGCTGCGCTGTTGGGTACGAAAACGATGTCTTTCGGATCAAGAATCGGGTCTGGAGCTTTCCCCGCCAAGATCTTTCCCAGGTTAATGGGAGTCTCCTCTCGTTCCCCACTCTGCTGATCCGTGCGGATGATTCGCGCTTCGGCCTTCGCAGCAGTGCGGGTAAGGCCCTCACTCAATGCCAGCGCCTGCAGGACGGAGATCCTCTCATTCGATTTCAGGGCAAATCCTCCGGGCCTTCGAACCTCGCCAATTACGTAAACGACGCCGGCGCGGGTAACCTTGACGATGTCGCCGGGATGAACCAAAGGATTGCTGCGAGAATCATCGGACTCGAGAAGGTCTTTCAAGTTCACTTGCACGACATTTTCGGATGCGGATCGATTGCTGTTGAGGCCCGGCGCCACCTCCTTCACCCCGACGGTGTTTTGTGCAGCGGAACTAGATTGATTCGTTGCACCGGAACGATCTACGGCCGGTTCTGGTTCTGTGGACAAAGCTGCGCCTCGCAGAATGATGACGCTTTCTCCCGCATCGTCGGCCAAGCCTTCCGCAAGAGAGAGAACCTCAAGCAGCGTCTTGCTTCCACGGATCTGGAAAACGCCTGGCCGTCTCACCGCCCCCATCACCGAAACGGGATGGCTTTGCATCTCGCGTACAAACACGCTGACGTGCGGATCCTTCATGTAAGTGCGGTGAAGGAGTTCCTGGAGGACGAATTCCAATTCGCCCGGGGTCAATCCCGCCGCTCGAACCGACCCGATTAAGGGCAGCGAGATGTCGCCGCTGGCTGAAACCCGGACTTCACGATTCAGTTCCTGGGCTTCGAAAATATTGATGTTGAGCACGTCTTCGGAACCGATGCGGTATTCACGGGCGCTTACGGCCGGTGCCGAAGGATTGGAATCCAGTAGTTTCTTCAGGCGGCGATTCCAATCCTCGGCAGTTTCCAAGTTTGCCTGAGGCGTATTCTGGTTCGGACTTGCCGATTGTGGCGTGGAGAGAACTTCTTGGTTAGCTTTAGTAGAATTGGTTGTCTTGGCCGACAGCACACCCGGCGGGAAACACCATAGTCTTATGGTGATTGCAAAAACGCAAAGAACCAACCCTTTGGACCCAGTTCTTTTCACTTGAATAGCTCTGACTCCCACTTCGGAACACCGACTGGACAAATCCAGACTACGAACCAGAAAAGCGCTAGTCGATTAGGTGCACCCTTGAATTAGAAGGCAGGTGAAGACCTGAGATTGCATGAACCCAACTTAGCCAGAAGGGAAGGGTTAGGCAGGCGCTTGGTGGCTCGGTGGCCGCTTTGGCAGGCGGCTGGCCTGGAAATTCTTCAGCCGCAGCCTCTCAAGTAGAAGGTAAGCGATGAACTGTGAGCCATAGACCAAGTAGCGTCGCCACAAGCGGCGGGGTTCCTGCACGAGCCGGAAGAACCATTCGAGGCCGTGTTCACGAATCAAACGGGGGGCCTGCTTCCGCCTTCCGGAAAGCATGTCAAATGCCGCGCCAACGCCTACCAGGACGGGGACTCGTAGTCGCGGCTTGTGCTCGTGGGTCCAACGCTCCTGCTTTGGAGTGCCCAATCCCACCCAAAGCACATCCGGCGCAGCACGGCCTATCATTTCCGCCATTTCGTCATTTTCCTCGGCACTAAGTGCCCGAAAGGGAGGCGAGCACGTCCCAACCACGTTCAGCCCCGGGAACCGAGCCTTGAGCGAAGCCGCCAGGCGGTTGGCAACACCCGGCTCCCCTCCGTAGAAAAAGTGTCGGTAGCCCTGTCCGCCAGTTGCGTCACAAAAGGCGAGGACCAAATCCGGTCCATAGACGCGACTGCTCAGGAAGTGACCTTGAAGCCGGCTCAACCACACGAGTGGCATGCCGTCGGGCACCACCAGGTCCGCTGAGTTGAGTATGTCCTTAAAAGAAGGGTCATGCTGTGCCTCCACGATGCCATGCATGCTGGTGGCCGCTATGGAGTGACATCCATCGCGCTCGCGAATCCATCGTTGCATTTGCTCGACGACTTGCGCGATCTCCACGGCGTGCGTTCGAACTCCCAGTACATCGAACGTCGCACTTTCAAATCGCCCGTTGTCCGGCTCTATCCGCGCTGTTTTGACGGAGTGTGCTGGCTTTGCCAAAACTGCGTAAATGGAGACCCCCAAATTGGCAAGCGGAGAATCCTCCAGACGCGCAGCGATTCGCCGGTAAGTGTCCCTAAAGGGCAGTGAAAATGAATCAAGTGGAGGGAAAATGAATCCGGAGTTTTGAATGTGAAATCCGGTTTTTCGAGCCATGGCGAAGAGCCTGTGGCGTGTATAGATTCGTGCGTAGCAGATGTGCCGGCGAAGTGACTCGGGCAGCCACGAAACCAGGGGGACATTTCGACCAAGTGAAAAAGTTCCCAGCCGGCAGGGATGGCTCTCAAACGGATAGAACTTGTTCGGAACAAAAAGGACCAACAGCCCTCCGGGTTTCAATACACGAAAACATTCGGCCAGCACTTTAGTGTCGCTGTCCGTGTGTTCGAGGACTTCGATCATGGTGACCGCATCAAAACTCTCCGCGGCAAAGGGTAGATGTTCTCCGCTCCCTTGCACGCGCGGAATGGCTTCCCGGAACGCCTGCAAGTGCGGCATATGAAGATCAAGCCCGTAAACAGACTCCGCGCGCCGGGCCAGTTCTTCTGTATAGCTGCCATTGCCGCATCCGAGATCGAGCACCCGCATCCCATTGAAATCCAGCATCTGATCCATTTTCCCTATGCGTTTGCTGACGGCATACGAACCGTAGGCTGCAGGCCCGCCCAGGCGGGTGGAAGCGTGCCCGACTATGGAACGTTTCCTTTCCTGATGCGGGAAGGGCCGCGACCGCAATTCCTCATACAAATTCGACATGCACTCGGCGCGCCGCTCCCAAGTTTGTGTTTTCGCATAAGCGTGCGCCGCTTCGCCCATCTGCTGGCGCTCTTCTGGGAAGAGTGTAAGTCGTCGGATGCCTTCCACGAGCCTTGCCAGCGTTTCCTCCGGAGACGTGACGGGAACCTTGATTCCCGCCTCTGGCGGAACAAAAGTCCCTACACCCTGGTGATCCAAAGTCAGGATCGGCAGGCCATGGCCCATCGCTTCCAGAACCTGTGTGCCAAAGGAATCCTGTAGGCTGGTGAAAAGGAAAGCATCTGCGCGTTGATACAAGCGCGGCATTTCTTCCCAAGGCACTCTGCCGAGAAACTCAGCTCGGCCGTCGAGGCTCAAGCGCTTTGCGCATTGCTCCCACGACTTGCGCATTTCTCCGTCGCCAGCGATTAGGAGCTTCACTCGGAGGTCTTTTGTCCGTGCCAGGGCTTCCAGAGCCAGGGGCAAGGCCTTACGCGGTTGCATGCGCCCGGCCCAAAGCAAGGTGAGCGATCCGTCGCTCGGTCTGGAAACGGGCTCGCGCAAAATGAAATTTGACGAGAGCCCTGAGTCGAGGAAAAGTCTTACGTCCCGTCCGCCAATTCTGCTCAGCAACTCCGCGGTGTCGCGATTCGTGGCGAGAAGAACGGCGCTAGCATGTGCTGCTCTTTGCAGAAATGGAGAATGAGACAAGAATCGGAGGCGAGCGTTTCTCAATAATTCACGAAGCCAGCCGCGGCCAAAATAAGTTCGGAATGAAAATGGAGCCTGCTGTCCTCCTCCAATCGGCCCCCATATGAAAGGAATGGGCATCTTCCAAAAAGGGGGAGGCGCGCTCAACGAGCAATAGCTGACGTGATGAACGATGTCGAAGCCAATCCGCTGATGAAGTTCGATTGCTCTGTTGTAAGCACGCTGCAGCCAGAGGAAGTAATGAAGCCGGAGCCCCCGGTCACCCCCGCGAGGATCCAAGGGGTCGAGCCATCGAGGAACGGTCAGCCAGTGAAATTTCAAATTTGTGATCTGGTGGTCGGCAAGAAATCTCTCAACACTCTCGCGGTCGTGTGGATACGCCAGAACGCAAACCTGATGCCGCTGTGACAGCTGCAGACCCCAATTCCATGTAAAGCTGGGTTCAGCCCCCTGTCGCGGACTACAAGCGTGACCGATGATCAGGATCTTCATTTCAACTGCCTGCGATGAACTGCGATGACGTTTTCGATGGTGTCTACCGTCGGTGGTTTCACCGACTCACAAAGGTCCGAGGATCGACTGAGAAAGAAGAACCTGTATCCCCAGGTTTTTAACAACTCCCAAGCGCCGCACGGATGAAGCCCCAACTGCTTTGCTGCAGCGGCATTTACTTCGAATTGGATCGTTGGACGCAAACGAGCAATGACCTGACGAGCTCCACGGAGGACTAGTTCTTCGGCCCCTTCTACGTCGAGCTTGATAAATCCTAACCGGCCTGCAGGCTCTTCGCGAAATACCTCGTCAAGCGTACGTGTGATTACTGGCTCCGAGTTGATCGCTGTGTTGCCTGAGTGTCCGATGGAGAAACTGTTTGGCCCATGCTTGTGATGGTAAAGCTGGGCTCTTCCATCTCTGTCCGAGAGGGCCGCACAGTGGGCCCGCACGTTGATGAGCCGGTTCAGTTCGATATTCTTCCTTAGGGTGGAGAAAGCTTCGACACCCGGTTCAAATGAAAGCACTCGTCCGGAGGGTCCTACCAATCTTGCGGCCACCACTGTGTAGATTCCGCAGCTGGCGCCACCATCCACTACAACCATTCCGGGCGCTACGAATCGATGCAAATATGTGAGTTCTCTCTCGTACTGGGCCCTAGCGGTATATATCATCGTTGTCCCTGCGCCGCGCCAACGGGCAGGCAGAAAGAATCGAACTCCCCATGGGTTCAGCCTGATCGTTGCAGGAATCCCCAAAGCGCAATGCAGTCTCCAGCGCGCTAAACGGAACATTGAGGATGCCGGCGCGTACCGAAATCCCGGTAGGTTCCAAAGATATCTCCACTTTCCGCGCATCTCTTGAAACTGTTCTTTCATGGGTTACAGGGTATTCGCTCCGCCTGAGACCACAGCTTGCTTCTCATTTCTGCGTAAATTGCGACAACATTGCCGATTGCCGGTGGAGACTTGATCAGAGAAAACGTTCCGCCGCGGCGCACCGCGAAAAACTTGTAACCGGCGGATTCCAGCAGTTCCCAGGCACCATTGGGTGAGAGGCCAAGGAGCACGGCACCCTCAGGCCAGACCTCGAAAATGACGATTGGGCGAGCTGACCTCACGATGTTCCATGCCCCGCGAAGCACCAACTCCTCGGCTCCTTGCACGTCCATCTTGATGACGTCGACGCGATCGACACCGGCATGATGCAGCGCTTGGTCGAGAGTTTTCGTGACAATCTCTTCCCCATCCTCTTTCCAGGAAGGATCCCTTCCCAGCGAGTTCAAGGTAGGGTTTGGGCCGCGGTGCAGCCACGCCCTGCCGTTTTTTTGCGTCAGCGCCACAGGGAAAGCGCGCACGTTCGTCAGACTATTCAATGCGATATTTTTCTCCAATGCGGGAAACGACTGGACGGATGGTTCGAAGGCCAACACGCGGCCCGCTTCGCCAACAATTCTGCTCGCCGCCAGCGTGTAAATCCCGACATTGGCGCCAGCGTCGATGAAAACGCTTCCCGGCGACAGGATTGTTTTCAGGCAAGCCATCTCCGGTTCGTAATCTTCCCGGAAGGCAAAAACGAGCTTGGCGATTCCTCGCCATTCTGGTGGCAGAAACATCCGCACGTTCCATTCGGGCAAATTTATGACCGCGGGCTTTTGCAGCCGACACCTGGTAAGCCAGGAAATCAGCCGCCAGGCGATCAACAGCGGCTTGCGCCGGAAACTCTCCTGTGCCTTAAGATATTTCCATCTCTCCTCAAAAAGCTTGAGGCCACTCTGCATTGGCGGGCCGCTCGCCCGTGACAAACTTCTCGGACTCTCATTCTCGGGGTTTCCCCGGAAATTCCCATCGACGGGATGTATGTCGTTCCCTTGCATACGAAATCGCTATTCCACGCGCCTCGCGATGATCTTGAAGTTCTCTAACAGTCGAAGACCCTCATTCAAGAATTGCGCCGGTCTTGTCCTGGCCGCTGGATATCTCTGGTGTTCAACGATCTTGAAACCACTCGTCTCCAGGAGACCTGCGATTTGGGCGTCGTCCACACCTGTCTTCGCATGATATTCAGCCAGATCGCCCGCACTAACCACCGGGCGCGCGAACTGGGAATCGTGCCGCTGGAGGAGTTTTCGCGTCCGGCGCCAAATCCCGGGCAGAACATCTCGCGGGTCAAACATGAACTTAGCAGCTGCGATATCGAGGGAGTCAAAAGCGCGCGTCCAGAACGGATTTCGCGGAATGGTGGGATCCCAATTCGAATAAAAGAAGCCGCCGAAGCGCACACGGGAGGCGGCTTGCTCCACCACCGACGTGTAAGAATACAAGTGGTGAAGGACCGAGCTGAACGCGACGAGGTCGAAACTCTCATGGGTCGCTGCTAGATACCGCTCGATTGGGCTCCGCACGAGCGCCGGCGAATAGCCCTTCGTGAGGGCCTTTTCTTTCAATAAAGCCAACATGTGCTCGGAAATGTCCACGACAGTCACTCCCCATCCTCGCGCACACATCTTTAGCGTAAGGTTCCCCGTGCCCCCGCCACACTCGAGGCAAGAGGGTGCCCGTCCCAGTGAAGCGAAATAGGAACCAATTTTGTCGAGGTCGTCTTCGAGGCTCTGCTGCAGCACCTTGTCAAAGAGATACGGTTCGTAGCTGTCATACTTGTCCGCAATCTGGCGATAGAAATCCACATTCGCCGCGATGACTCTGTCTTCAGCCGTTCTTGCGCCGCCTGTTTTTCGGTCCGAGACACTTCCAGGCGAAATTTCTGGAAGCTCGTTTCGATGCGAGCTTGGTCTGGGCACGGCGTTCATTCGTCACCCCATCGTTTCCAATCGAAGGCAGCTGCCTCGTTATTCATATGAGTAGCCTGAATATGCGACGCTAATTCATCCATGAGCGCCCATTCTTTCAGGAGCTTGAGGTTCCATCGGCCGAAGAACACCCTTAATCGCATCGCACATTTCATCGCATGAAATCGTCCGCAAACAATGGGGTTCGTCGAAAATGCAATAATCAAAACAGGGCCGGCAGGAAAACTCTGGGCGGATCACGACGCGATCATGCGGGCCGCGCGGACCGAACCACTCCGGTCTCTGCGGACCGAAGACCGCCACAACCGGCACGTCCAAGAGATTCGCAAGGTGCATCGGGCCGCTGTCGTTGCAAACCAGAAGCCGGCAGCGAGAAAGTACGGCCAGAAAAAACCGAAGATCGAGGCTCACCGCGTGAAACCGCTGCATCGTGGGAACATTGCACGAATTGCCGGGCTCTGAGAACCACAGGACGTGAGCATCGGTTTCGCTCAGCATACGGCGCGCGACTTCGGCGAACCGCTCCTCGCCCCAGCGCCGGGTGGGGATGCGCGCTCCCGGATGAATGCCGATTAGAAAAGCGCCAGACGGAATGCCGCGCGAGAGGAGAAACGACCGAGCGCGCTCAGTTTCTGCATCGCTCAACCGGAAGCCTTCGAGCTGCGCGTTGGTCAATCCCTCCTCGGATTCCAGCAAGTGCTGCCAAATCTGCGCGCGATGCGGGCGGGACAGATCGGGCTTGACCCGGTCGGTCAGAAAATGGCCGCCGCCCCCAATGCCGTACCCGATTCGTCGGCGCGCACCGCTGGCCCAAAGGATAAAGTTGTCGCGCACGTCCATGCGCCCCGAAAAAGCGCAGTCAAATTGGCGGCTCCGCAGGGCCAAAAGCGAACGGGCAAAGGATATCCAGTGCCGGGAGAAAGGGTTGTATTTCCGCCACCGATCAAAATGCTGTGCCCAGGGCACACGGACGGGAATAAATTCATCTACAAGTCCTTGGCCTTCCAGAAAGGACTCGAGGCCAGCCTGAACAAGGAGGGAAATTCGCGCCCGCGGAAAACTGTGCCGGAGGTTCCGCAGAAAAGGCACAGCGATGGCGAGATCGCCCAAGTTCCAGTATTCGATCACGAGGACATTGGCGGGCGGTGCAGTCGACTTTTCTCGAGCCTGCCTCGACGGTAGCATCGACAAGAGCAACCGTGTGATGACCTCGAACGCCCGAACAAGGCGCCATTTGCACTGCGTCATTCGCAAGAAACTGGCCCGGGCCGCCGCCTCCACACCGATTACATCCATCGAGTCGTCATCATGCAGTCGCATGGGTTTGAACACCTCGCGCTTGCGGCGTTCGTTTCAATGACCGCTCATACAGCAGCGGCAACGCGCTTGCCGAGTACCAAAAGCACATGGCCACCGGTCCTGAATCGATCTCGTCTCCCATGGACCCGAAGATGATGCTGGCAAAAAATAGCGTTGCAACTGCGAAGGAAAGATGGTCCTTGTTTCTGTAAAGAAGATAAACGGCATACACGGAGAGCAGGATGCAAAGGGCTATGAATAACGCAAGGCTCAGCACGCCCCCGCCGATCAGAATCTCGAAAAACATCGAGTGGGCGCTCCCAAGACCGGGATTGTATTCTGGCCCGTATACTCGGGAAGCCGAGTAGTATCCCAATCCCAACCATGGAGATTGCGTCAGCGTAATGTTGCTGAGATAGCTCCACAACCCGATGCGGTCGCCCAGGTTTGCAACGTCTTCTGGCTGCCGGTATTGGCTTATGCTGGGCAAGCGATGGTACGCATAAAGCGCAAGCGTCAGCGCGCAGGCAAGATAAGCGAGTTGTTTCAAGGATTTCGCATTCGGACGTTTGATCAGAACGAGAACAAAAAAGCCGATAATGACCAGGTAGGCCGTGCGCATGAGCGAAAACACGAGCAGCGCCAGAAACAGGCTTAACAGGGCGAGCGGAAGGGCTCTCCAAATCCTACGAACGCCAGTCAGCAAAAGAATGATCGCAAATACCGACACTGGTCCAGTCGGAGCAATGAGGTCACCTTTCAAGCGCGACGGATCAGGGTTAAAGTCGGAAGCAATCCATACCACGTCAGGAGCCAGAAAAGCGCAAATCGCAATGGCCCCGCACAACAAGGCGGTGCCCCAAAAGATTTTTTTCAAACAACTCTTGTGACCAAAATGTTCCACAAAGAGTTGCATGAAGAACAAGGAAATCGCCATCTGATAAATCTTGAATACGCTAAGAGCTGGAGCTTTCGATACGACTGCCGATAGCGCCAGGCAGAGGATCATTGCCAAGCCTAGCTTTTGAGGTAGGGAAAATCGCTTGAGTAGCGGCCTGGTGCGGCCATGTTTTCCTATCTCAAAGAAAACCCACGCCCCAGCCAATCCCCACACAAAAATATGCAGGACAACCACCCAGTCGATGTCGCCGCGAAGGGAAGCTTCAGGGTCGCGGATTCGAAACTTGGGCGGTCCGGAATACATCAACAGAAATAGCAATGTGACGGCAACGCCGGCTTGCCGGTAGATGGAACGCGGACCGCTCGCACCTTCGATTGAAGCAGGGTTGTCTTGAAGCTGCCGGCGCAGGCGTGAGGAAAAGCTTGGTGTCTGATTTTGCTCACAATCTATTGCCTGTGCTCCTGGTTGAGTCTCAATTCCCATGGAATGTGGGGGGGAGCCGGTTCGCTTTGCCCGGTAGCGCAGTATCATTGCCCCTCTCCAGACAACACCGCGGGAATGCTCCAGAGCAGAATCTTGCAATCAAGCAACAAGCTCCAGCGCTTCATGTATTCCAAATCCAAAGTCATGCACATTTCAAAAGAAGGATTCCTGCGAGCGATGACCTGCCAGAGCCCTGTTATGCCAGGTTTCACGTCCAATCTTCTGTGATCCTCAGGGCGGTATCGCGCGTAGTCGTCTACGGGATGGGGGCGCGGGCCAACCAGGCTCATATCCCCCTTCAGCACATTCCAGAATTGCGGCAGTTCGTCGAGGCTGTACTTCCGAAGAAAGTTGCCGAGCCGGGTGACGCGAGGATCGTTGCCGATTTTGAAGAAGGGGTCCTTGCGTTCGTTGAACTGACGCAGGGAGTCTTTCAGTCCGTCAGCTCCATCGACCATGGTCCGGAATTTATAGCAAACAAATTTTTGTCCTTTTTTTCCTGCGCGGAGGGAGGCATAGATGATCGGGCCAGCCGACTCTATCCTGACAGCCAAGGCAATCGCGAGCAAGAGCGGCCAGAGGAGCAAAACAGCGATGGCGGACAATAGCAGATCCATGATCCTCTTGATGAACAAACCCGTGCTGCGGATGGGATGCGCACGCAGGATGATGCTGTCACTTCGGCCAACCGCGGTTTCGAATCGTCCATTCCGGTCAATCTCGGGCAAAAGAGAGCCCCAGATTCTTGCCTGGGGCGCCAGGGAAGACACACGTGCCACCGAATGCGGGAGCGCGACTCTCCGCCGGCGAACCACATATCCTGGCGATAAATCGCATTGGCCAAAGGCTTGAGTCCGAAGATCGAAAGGTTCACCGGGCATCAAATCGACCATCCCGAGCTCTTGATTTGCTAGAAGAGCATTTTGCCAGCGCACTGATGTGCTCAAAGGCCTCGTGAGCCAGCGCTTTCAGCCGCGCGTCAAGCAGGCCAAGCGTAGAGAGTGAACAAGAATCAGTCGATAGGGTTTCGACTCTAATCGTGACCAAGGTGAAAACCTTAGGAGGCGAGTTTGAGGTACCCTTCTCCGGCAGGCCTCGCACCGGCGAGCTCCCTTGTAGGGGTAAATCCCTCAGTCTGTCCTTAGGGTTTCCAGGGGCTCCATCGGGGGTAACCTCCCTATCGACAATGAAAGATTAAGATGCTAAATAACCTTTGTCAGCCCTCCGCGACCTTATCTGACGTTGTCTTCGCTCAGGTAGATAGATACCGGTGATTCTGACTACCACGCCACTTTCCGCCGCAAAACAGACGCGAAGCCCGCTAATCTCTATCGGTCTTCTTCAACTTCTTGTCGCGCTGCTATCGCTCTTTCCCGCGTTGACCCGTGCCCGGGCACTGCCACAGGAGCAAGAGAGAGAGACTCTGGGATCCCTCACAAGCATTGGGGAGGTCTATGTGAATGACTCCCCGGCACCTGTCGAAATCACGATTTTTTCGGGCGACAGAGTGCGTACTGGGGAATCCGGCTCCGCGACCTTCAACATGAGCGGAAAGGGCTCGCTCAAACTCTCTCCGCGCAGTCAAGTCCTCTTCTCCGGCAAGTACGAATATACGGCTGAGTTGGAGGCAGGAGCGGTTTTGTTGAATTCCGTTACCGGACCAAATGGATTTACACTACGGATTGGAAATGACGTGCTGGTTCCTTCCTTCAAAGAGCGTTCGGCGTTGGCGTCAATTGACCGTGCTGCCGATGGCTCTTTCCTGGTCACCTGCTCGGACGGAGCCATAGGCGTCTTAACCCTGAAGGGGACATCGGGCCTGTTTCTCCAGGTTGGTCAGTCCGTGACCGCGGCACCGAACGGACAATTGCTTCCAGTAATACAACAAGCCGTTGCCACCGAGAAATTGCTTTCCGGGAGATCATCTTCTGGAGCTCGAAAGGCTAGGGGTAGCTATGGGGGATGGGGATTTCTCGGGCTGGCATCTGCCGGGGCAGCCGGAATTGTGGCGGCTCAAAGCCACGGCGGCGGAAAGCAATCCATTAGCCCCTCTGCGCCTTAAGATCGCGGCCCGAGCCTCCAGGCTATTTGTAAAACCGTGGCGCCCTGCCTCAAGCCCCGTTCAATATCTTAAGGGATCGATGAGATGGCCTCTTTGGGTATCCTGCGCCCTCGAAAGGCTCTTCGCTTTAATTCTTAGGGTTTGACGGACCCGCCATCCGAAACTTAACTATGACATCTTGCTCCGTTTCCACTGGTTGCCCACCGAGCAAGGTTTTTGCGTAATGCCATTCGCGAATCGCACTCGTCGCTGCCTTCGCAAGCAAAACCGACCCGCTGGTTAGTTCCACGTTTTGCACGGACCCATCGCCGCCGACAACAACGTGTAACTTTACGGTGCCCTCGATGCCTTGGCTCTTCGCGTCCTCAGGATAAACTGGTTCAACAAGCGAGATGGCGCGACCGATCTGCAAACTTCTTTCACTCGATGGTTTCTGTGAACTGATGTCCGCGGGGACTCGGATCGATGGGTAAGGATCAGTGCTGACCGCCACCGACCACGTCGGAGCCACGGAAGCAGGTGGTGGCTTCAAAGGAGGCGGGGGACTCTCTTTCACCTCAGTCGCCATTCCACTCGGGACACGCGCGGCCGGGTTCGTTGCTGGCATAGCGGTGCTTCCGGTTGGTTGAGCAGACGAACGTTCCACGACCTGGCTTCGAGCATTCTCCGCGGCTGGGCTCGTTGCTGGCGTGGCGGTGCTTTCAGTTGGTCGAGCAGGCGAACTTTCCACGAGCTGGCTTCGAGTATTCTCCACGGCTGGATTCAGCATAGCGACAACAATGCGCTCCGGAGGCTTTGCAGGCTGACTCTCCGGCAAGGAGTTCTCAGCGCGGCGAACAGCACTATTAGCAGTGGGCGTTGCGGCACGGCGGTCTATGTTGCCTACCTGCGAAGGTTCGGCTTCCAATTGCTCTGCGGAACCATTCGGAGGACGGTCAGCGGGCACCTGCTCGAACCCATGCGGTTGTGGCCCGCTATTCTCCGATAGGAGCGCCGGAGCATCTGTAGTCTTAGCCGCTGGAATTGGGTTATTCAGCTCCGCACGCTGGTTCAGGCCTTCCGTACTCTGTCCGATGAATGCAATCAATTCTTTTCGGGCGGCTGGTGGCGTTGCAACCCATCCGATCGCTACCGCCGCCACACCGGAAAGTATGACGGTCACCGCAAGTCTCCTCCGACTTTCAGATCCTCGTTCTGTACTCAGGGGAGTAAATACAGGGGTCGATTTGTGCTTGGATTCGTTTCTCTCTGATGTCTTAGGGGGCCAAACATCCGATGCCACGAATGTCGGTGTTTCCTTCTCAGCATTCCCGCCGGTCACGACAAGAGGCGGAGGAGCGGAGCCCTGCCAGTGTTGTTGAACTACCCTGCCTGAGGGTGGACCTACAGGCGCAAGGACTTTCAGTTTGGGAATCTCCGGTATTTCCGGATGAATTGCGAGGCTGTCGGGAGCCCTGACGTTTTGCTCCTGAAGTTTACTCGGCAACTGCTGGCGGGAAATCCGCCTGGCGATTATCTGGCGCTCAGATTCTGTCGCATTGACGAATCGAATCCCGGCCTCTCGTTTTGATTCACTGATCCACGCAATCTGCCCGCTTACTTCGATCTGATCCCTCGACCCCCTGAACTTAATCCGTATGGATGGAAGGTCCTTCTCGGTCAAGGTAACAGCGACGGCAACAGCAAGGCCGCCTTCGCTGATGTTAAGTAGCCAGCCACCGATGTCCCGGCCCAAGTCGATGTAACTTAGGGGCCTGTTTGGCTGCCGGGGATGTACGCGGCGCTCGCGAGGATGGGCTGAACTGTCTTGGCCAGCCAGGTTGTGTGATCCGACCCGAGTGGATTGCGGGAGAAATTCCGCAACAATTCCCGCCGGTTGGTTGATGAGCACGGAAGAATCTTCCGGCAGGTACAGCTCAGGGATGCGTTGTTCCGCAACGGTGCTAGACTCCCCAGGATCCGGCGACGAGAACACTGACGTTCCTGCCAGCACGCCCGCTGGGCGTTGTTCCTGTTTTGCGTCTATCTCTGGTCCGGACTGAGGGTCGCCTGGCGAGCTTTCGACGGCAAGCCAGTCAGTGATTCGCTGGCATGTCGCTGCCGGCAAGCCGACGAATCTTATCCCCGCCGTTTTTCCTGATTCACTTTTCCAGGTTATCTGTCCGGTTGCTTTCATCCATCCACCGGAGTCCGGCAATAGAATCCGCATCCTTAGAAGCTCATCCCCACCCAGAATCATTGCGGCAGAGAGGGCCAGTCCGTCCTCACTCATGTTGTAGATGAGACCGCCGTTTACCTTCCCCAGGTCCGCGTAGATCGGTGGGGTAACAGGTGTGCGTGCCCGCCGACGGCGTTCGGTGGCTCCGAGAGCTTTCTTTCGCGCGCTATGTGATGTGCCCAGCATGTCCTGCAATCATGGACCAGGAATCCTGCAAGAATCCTGCCAAGATTCACTCAAATCATAGGCTTAAGCAACACTATCTTCAATCCGGTAAAACCCTGAACTGACCCCCAATACCGTGCCTCGAGCCGCGAAGAGTCGTCCCAATCCTCAGGGGGTGCGGCTAGTACATCGTCCCATTAGTTCTTTATAGAATCTGCTTCCTTGCTCCTGGTTCTTCTTTGGCGAGGCTTTCGGGGATGAGTCGCCTGATACTCCTTGGTGGTTCGATAATGGGCTGCAGTTGTTCGGGGCCCTTGGTCCAGGTGAACGGGCTACAGGTGGTGTTGTAGCTGGCCAGGAATCGGTGGAGCAGGTCTTCGAGATCCTGCTTGGATGGTTGCACGCTGTGCGCTAGGCCTTGTTTGCTGAGGATGCTAAAAAAGGATTCGATGAGCTTTACCCATGACGCATGCGTGGGAGTGTAGTGGAACTGAACCCGCGGATTGCGCCGGAGCCAATTGCGGAGGGCCTCGTTTTTGTGGAAGTAGGGCTGTCGTAAGTTCCCGGGTGACGGGGTGTACTCGTTCTACGATTTGGCGGACAGGCCGTACAGTACAGCCTCGCCTCTTGCGTTTCCGGATCGCAGAGCAGATTCAAGTGCTGCGCGTCCATCAAACATCCTCACGCATCCAGTCTATCGCATCGAAACAGCGCTTCGCTCATGGCCCTCTTGTCGTCCTCCATGAGCGCGAGCTCCCCATAATGGCTCTCTGCGAAATTCGATCTCCGAGTACTTTGGATTCTCGTGCGCCGCCGTTGTGTACTTGACGAATAAGATCACGTCAAAGCTGTGTGGAGACACGAGACCGAAATATGCCTCAGGCGCGCTATCGCTGTAAATCGCCCCGATACTTCTCATTGGTTGTGGGGTATTCAACCACTCGGCCACCGCTCCGCTCGCTGGCGCGGCACGCAGATCAACGGCAAACAGGGGCATTCCCGCGGCTGCCAGGGCGGCATCCAGTGAACCCGGAATTGCTGGACCTACGGTGAATTGCCGAAGCCCTTTGCCTCTCTGCAGCGCTTGAAAAGAACCCTGGTCAAAAGAAAACCCACACACCACCATTTTCTCCCCGTAAGTCTTCCGGAGGACCGTGCCCATGGACTCGCCGTCTCCGAGCGGCGCCGTGGACACATGTCCGTTGTGTGCCCATAGCATGATTTTTGACTCCGGTCCTTCCTGGTCAAGAATCCATTCTACGTTCGCCGCCATCGCCTGGTCGCGAGGCGAAAAATTGCCCGCCCGGTCCACTGAATGCATGGCCACAGCCTGTCGCACGATCTCCAGGTTGTGTCGAGCCAATGTCCACTCCTTCAGCGAGGATGCCTCCACGTACACTTTCTTCCGGAGTTCCAGCCACTCCAACAAGGAGTCAATCATCTCCCCGGTCTTCTCCCAGAAGTACTTCGATTTGCTTGCAGATTCGCGTTCCCGGTCAGCATCACTCAAAGGAGCAAGTACCGTCGAGGCCACTTTGGCTTCTCCGGGGTCAACCTTTTCCAGGTACCTCTCCGCATTTCTCACGGCCACGTGCGCCACCTGCATGTCGAACCCAAAAAATTTTACCTTGTTGGTATGCTTCGGATCTTGGTTGTACTTGCGCATCCATCGGATCATGTCCAGCACTTCATCCGTGTTCCAGGTCCAAAAATACAAACTGTCGAGCGCCTCCGTAGCATCACCGGTACCGTTCAACACAT
>WNGC01001019.1_pt1 | contig 20430 bp, 14 predicted proteins | sample 5400051 | NCBI WGS metagenome assembly WNGC01 (sample SAMN13153368, study PRJNA577476) | soil metagenome | isolation source: 20 cm soil or saprolite under grassland replicate 2 | place: USA:California | collected 2016-06-15
GCGGAAGAAGTCGAGAATGCGACCCGACGACAACAAAAACAGATTCGAGTAAGTGACGTTGTTGCCGCGGAGCGGAGCCGCCGGGTTCCCCGGCGTGTCGAACAGCGACGCGGGTCCCCACGCCAGCGGGTCGTGTGGCTCGGAAACCCGGTAATAAATGCGACGCTCCACTCCGTGCTGCGTGTAGACGGCGAGGTAACGCCCGTCTGGCAGAGCCAGGAACGCCGGGTTGTCGTGGTCGTCCTGCTGGAGGTGGCGGTGCAGCACGGTCCTTTGCGTGGCGCCCGAAGCGAGGTCGCAGACCGACACTTCCACATTCCCCCAGTTGGGGGCGCGGTCGTTGCGATAGTCGCCCACGGCGCGCACCGATCCCACGATGAGCTTGCCGCCGTCGATGATAGCCCGCTCGTCCATGAACCAGGACCACGCGCCGTTGTCGTTCAGCTGGATCAACTTCCCGGCCACATAGTTCGCGGGGAGATCCGCTGGGCCCTGCACCAGCGACCCGAAGAGCACACCCACGATCCACATCTTCCGCATGGCTCCTCCCCTCAGCGCGCGAGCGGGTCGGGGCGCACCTGGAAGTGCAGGACCTTGCTGGTCGTGCCCTTCCCGCCTTCCATGTGGAACGGCGCGCGGGTACTCACCGTGGCCCACAGCCCCCGCCCCTTCCAGCCGCTGGTCGAATCGTCGATCCGGCCGTCCAGCCATTTCGTGTAGAACCCCGAGGGATAGGGGACGCGGAGCACGATCCAGTGCCCGTCCTTGAGCACGAGCAGCCCTTCGGACCCGTTGCCGGTATTGATCGGCACGTTCGCGCCCAGGCCGAGCACGCCGAACTGATCGACCCAGGTGTAATAGCTGGCCTCCGCGCTCCCCGGATCGGTCACGCCCTGGAGCTGGGGCAGCGGCTCCGGATAGAAGGTCCAGCCTTCGGGGCAGTGCTGGCCCGTGGCGGCCGGCCCGTTGAGGGGTCCTTTGCACTTCCGACGGTCGAAGCTCGCGAGATGCCCGCTCGCGAGGGCCGTCCAGTACACGCCGTTGCGGTCGACGTCTCCCCCCCGCGGTGAGAACCCCTCGACCGGTGTTCCCGATCTGCCGAGCGGCAGCTCGTACAGCTCCACTAGCGCCGTCTCGGGCGGGTTCGAGCCCGGCACCAACCGCACGACGGCGCCCGGAAAGCCTAGTGACGTCCCCCAGATCGAGCCGTCAGGGGCCGGCGCGACGGCGTAGAGGCCCGTCGAGATCCGCTTGTCCTTGGCAGGATCGACTGGCTGGTCGGGCTCGACGTAGGGGTCCCGCTTCCCGTTCCCGTTCGCGTCGAGGATCAACGCCGTCCAGCCCTGCGCCTTCTCTTCGTCGCCGGTCTGGTCGAACAGTTTCGTGTTCAACCAACCCACCACCGGGCCTCCGCCGGACGTCCACAGGGTACGGTTCGAGTCTTCGGCGAACATCAGGTGGTGCGTGCTGAAGCAGGTGCCGATGTGCGTGAGCTTTCGAGTCTTGGGATCGTAGACCGCGAGGTGACGGCCGGCACGGGCCAGCGGGAACAACATCGCCGACGGATGGCTCGAGCCAGCCTTGCAGACGTCCGGGTTGTCGGGCGGGCGTACTGTGGAGGTGAGCCACGCCCGCCCTCGCTCGTCGAGCATCGGGTTGTGCACGTTGTTTTTGCTGGTCCAGATGAGCTCGCCGCCCCAGTATGGCGACGGCTGCGGCATGCCCACGCCGGCGGCGGGCTGAGTGCCGGGATCGCGAACGGTGAGCGGCACCCGGCTCGCCGTGTAACGCAGGGGGTCCAGCACGGGCAGATAGTCAGCGCTCAGCTCCAGTGACCCGTAGATTCTGCCGTTCGCGTTGATGGTGGGGTTCCGCCGGTCGGTCGAAACCTCGTCGTGGAGATAGGCCTTCGCGTCGGCCCAATCCCACTCGCTGATCACCACGTTGCGCTCGACGCCCCGCGGGCGGGGCGGCGCCGGCGGCACTTCTCCCGCGGCGATCCGGTCGGTCCAGTCGGCGAACATCGTGAGCGCCCGGTTTCTGCCGAGCTGGTTCACGGTCGCGAGCATCGCACCGCCCGCCTGTCCCGACTGGATGCGCCGATCCCAGGCCGCGACCGAGCTCGCGAAGTGACCCAGTGTCGCCGGAATGTCCCGCGTCCCTTTGCTGCCCAGTTGATGACACGCCCAACACCCGCCCGACTTGAGGATGCGGAGCCACTCCGCCTGGCTTTTCACGTTCGGCGACGTCCCGTTCGAGTGGGCCGCGGTCGCGGCGAACTCGCTCTTGTCCGGCACGTGGATCAGCGAAAACCAGTAGCCCGCCGGGTAGTACTCGGCGGCCGCGCGCGGCGTGGGGGCCGGGACGGCGGTCAGGTTGAGCGGCTTTCCCGGCGTGGCTTGGGTTCTTGGCGAGTCGACCAGGCCGTAACCGCGCACCCACACCGTGTACGTCGCTTTGGGAAGGTCGGGTATCAAGTAGCGTCCCTGGTCATCGGTGACCACGATCCTCACGAACTTGGTGGGCAAGTCGGTCGTTTCGGCGATCACCCAGACTCCCGCCTCCGGCCCGCTCGGACCCGTGACCACACCGGCGATGTCGTCGTTGGCGATCGGGATGGCCTGAGCGGTCACCTGTCCGCCGCCGAGGCACACGACGAGAAGACACGCGGTCGTCAGACGCATGAGAGAAATCGCTCCTTGATTAGCGGCAGCAGAGTTTCGAGCGGGGTGTCCCAGATAGCCTGGTTGAAGATCTCGACCTCGATCGGGTCGACATAGCCGGCGCGCTCGACCGCCTCGCGCATGCGCCGCAGCTCGATCACGCCGTCGCCCATCATTCCCCGATTCATCAACACGTCGTGCACAGGCACGAGCCAGTCGGACACATGGAAGCCAACGAGCCGGCCCGCGGCGCGCGCCAGCTGGTCGTACAGCTCGGGGTCCCACCAGATGTGGTAGACGTCGGCCACCACGCCGACCGTGGACAGGTCGAACCGCTCGGCGAGGCGACGCGCCTCCCGCAGGGTCGTGATGCAGGACCGCTCGGCGGCAAACCCAGGATGCATCGGCTCGATGCCGAGCCGCACGCCGCGCTCCCGGGCATAGGGGACCAGCTCGGCGATGCCGTCGGCCACCATGCGCCGGGCGGCCGCGATGTCCCGGTCGGGCGCCGCCCCGCACACCAGCACCAGCACGCCGGCGCCGAGCGCCGCCGTCTCGTCGACCGCGCGCCGATTGTCCGCGATCCGCGCCGCCCGCTCTTCGCCCGTAGCCGCGGGGAACATCCCGCCCCGGCACACGCTCGAGACTCGGACACCCGCGTCACGCAGCACGCAGGCCGCCGCTTGCACACCGACTTCGGCGAGCTTGTGGCGCCACACCGCGACGTATGGAACGCCGTGCCGGGCGCAGGCGTCGACCACCTCTTTGAGGCTCGCCCGCTCCGCGGTGATCTGGTTGAAGCTGAGCCGAGAGATCGGCAGAGACCCCGGGGACCCCGTGAACCCCGGGCTTGCGCCCGGGGTCAGTGTACTGCGGCTCATGCGACCCCCGCGAGCGACAGCACGCGGCGCATCCGATCCGCCGCGCAGTCCGGATCCGCCAGGAGCCCGGCCCGGTCCGCGAGCCGGAACAGCTCGGCGAGATGCGGCACCGAGCGCCAGCTCTCGGCACCGCCGATCATCCGGAAGTGCCGCTGATGGCCGAGCGCAGCCGACGCCGCGGGGGCGATCGCGTCGAAAATGCCGAGCAGCGCGTGGCTGTGACGCCCCCCCGCGTCGCCCAGAATGAGCCGCTCGTAGTTGAAGTCGTCGCCCGTGTACATGCGCACGCCATCGGGGAGCCGGCAGCGCATCGCGATCTCGCGCTCCGCGTCGAGCAGCGAGACCTTGATCCCGTCGATTTTCGCCCGGTGATCGCCGATGATCGCGAGGCAGGCGTCCATGGCCTCGTCGACGTCGCGCGAGCCCCAGTAGCCGGCGAGCTGCGGATCGAACATGTCGCCGAGCCAGTGGAGGATGACGGGGCGGCTCGCCTGCCGCAGCACAGTGCCGTAGACCCGGGCGTAGTCGTCGGGGCCACGGGCCGCGCGCGCCAGCGCCCGGCTCGCCATCAAGACAACCCGGCCTCCCTGCCCTTCCACGTACCCGACTTGCTCCTCGTAGGCCCGCTCCACTTCGGCCAGTGTGACGCCGTCACCCGGCACGAGCTGATCGGTGCCCGCGCCGCACGCGATCGCGCCACCGGTGGCGCGCGCTTCGGCGAGCGACCGGCGGATCAGCTCGCCCGCCGCCGGCCAGCCGAGTCCCATGCCGCGCTGCGCAGTGTCCATCGCTTCGGCGACGGCCAGCCCGAGGGACCAGAGGTGGCACCGGTAGGCGAGCGTGGTTTCCCAGTCGAGAGGCGCATCCGACAAGGGATCGCCGTCGCTGAACGGATCGCACACGACATGAGCCGCCGCGTAGGCCACTCGGCAGCGGATCGGTCCTGAGGGTGGACTCCACACCGCCGGTTCGCGCATCGCGTAGGGGGCGATGCTGCCGTCGGGGAGCGGGAGACGGATGGTCCTCACCCCCTGACCCCCTCTCCCTTCGGGAGAGGCGGGACTAAGGTCCGGCACGTCCACCCAGCGGCGCTCCGCCCACGAGCGGAGCGCGAGCTCCGCGAGCTGCACCCCCTTCGCCCCTTCGCAGAAGTCATGGGGGAAGGGCGCGTCCGTGGCGACGTGGCGCAGGAACAACTCCCACTGAGCCTTGAAGGCGTTGTCACACGGCCCCGCGTCGGGGACATCCTGCCACGCCGCCTGGAAATCGATGGGGTTGGGCACGTCGGGGTTCCACACCGCGCGCGGTGTATCGGCCCGGCGCTGGATCCTGCAGCCGCGCAGGGTCGCGACCGCGCTCCCCAGCGTGCCGTCGACCTGGATCTGCAGCAGGTCGTCACGGTACACCCGCACCGCCCACGACGAGTTGAACTGCGCGAGGATCTCACCCGTGGGGCCGTCGAGCGCGAACGTAGCGTACGCGGCATCGTCCGCCGTTGCCGCATAGCGCCGGCCCTGCTCGTCCACGCGCTCGGCGATATGCGTCGCGCCCGTGCACTGCACGGCGGTGACCGGCCCGAACGTGTGGTCCAGCAGGTAGCGCCAATGGGCGAACATGTCGAGGATGATCCCGCCGCCGTCTTCCGTGCGATAATTCCACGAGGGTCGCTGTGCCGACCCCTCCTGGCCGTCGCCCTCGAACACCCAGTACCCGAATTCCCCGCGCACGCTCAGGATGCGGCCGAAGAACTCTTCGTCCACCAGCCGCTTGAGCTTGCGGATCCCGGGAAGAAACAGTTTGTCCTGGACGACGCCATGCTTCACGCCGCGACGACCGGCCGATCTCGCGAGCTCGAGCGCCTCGACCGTGCCGGCGGCGACCGGCTTCTCGCAGTAGACGTGCTTGCCCGCCGCGATCGCCCGCCGCACGTGAGCGACCCGGAGGCTCGTCACCGTGGCGTCGAAGTAGATCTCGTCCGCCGGGTTCGCGAGGCAGGCGTCCAGATCGGTCGAGACGCGCGCCAGGCCGTGGGCGGCGGCGATGGCGCGCAGCTTCGACTCGTTGCGGCCGACGAGAATCGGGTCCGGCACGAGCCGGTCGCCGTCGGGCAGCGGCACCCCGCCCTGCTCTCGGATCGCGAGGACGGATCGCACGAGGTGCTGGTTCAGCCCCATGCGCCCGGTGACACCGTTCATGATGATTCCGACGCGTCGGGAGGCCATCAGCCCTCCCGTAGGGGCGCAGCATGCTGCGCCCCTACAAGGGCGGGCACCGGAGGCGAGACGCGCGGCAAGAACGCAATCGCCACCGCACCCGCCAGCGCGAACCCGATGACCGCCATGAAGCCGGCCGCGTAGCTCCCGGTCACGTCGTGCATGCGGCCCACGAGCACCGGTGCGACCGCTTCGGCGACGCCGTCCGCCGTCAGGACGACGCCCATGGCGCGTCCCAAAACGCCCACGCCGAACAGCTCGGCGGCCATGAGTGGAATGACCATGTATTCCCCACCCAGTCCGATGCCGAAGATCACGGCGAAGAGGGAGATCGCCCCCGCCCCCGCCTCCGGGGTGCGGACCAGGAACAGGAGCGGGATCGCCGATGCGACCAGCACATAAATCAGCAGCATGACGTACTTCTTCGGGAATCGGTCCGCCAGCCATCCCATCCCCAGCCGGCCGACCAGGCTCGAGGCGAGCACGAGCGATGCGACCTGTGCGGCCGCCGCCTGGGTGAAGCCGTGATCGAGACTCAGAAAGAGCTTCAAGTGCTGGTTCGTGCCCCCGACGGCGGCGATCGAGCACATGCTGCCGACGAGAAGCAGGTAAAAGGCAGGACGGTGGAGAACGGGCCGGACGGAAGGTTAGGAGAGGTTGGGGGAGGTTCGGAAGGTTGGGGAGGTCCGCTCCGGCGACTCCCTGACGACCAGCGCCATCGGCAGAGCGACGAGGATGATCAGCGCGCCGAGCACCTGCAGCGCCCCTTGCCATCCCACGGATCGCGTCAGCCACACCGCGAGGAAGGGCACCAGCGCGCCGCCGAGGCCGATCCCGAGATAGGCGAACCCCATGGCGCGGCCGCGCGCCGCCGTGAACCAGCGCGACAGAAGCACCTGGTTCGGCAGCGGGCCACCGCACACGTACCCCAGCGCGTTGAAGAAGTAAAAGAGGTAGAAGCCGGCCAGCGTGCCGATCATCCCGAGTCCGACGAGCGCGACGCCGGCCATGAGGATGCCTGCGATCATGAGGCGCCGCGGACCGAAGCGGTCCACCAGCCAACCCGCCAGAAATCCGAACAGCGGGCCCACGATCAGCTTCGAGATCGCGTTGCCCGAAGTGACCTGGGCGCGCGACCATCCGAATTCGCGCACCATGTAGTCGTAAAAGAACGGCAGGCCGTACAGCGCGATCCCGACGATCGCGAACAGGGCGAGGAAGGACGTCGCCGCAACCTGCGCCTGGGCCCGTGGCGCGCTCACAGGGTACCGCGCCTGAGCTCGGTCACCGCGTAGTCCACCGCGCGCGCGGTGAGCGCCATGTACGTGAGCGACGGATTCACGCAGGACGAGCTCGTCATGCACGCACCGTCGGTGACGAACAGGTTGGGTACGTCGTGGGTCTGGTTGTGGGCGTTGAGGACGGATGTCTTGGGGTCCCGCCCCATGCGCGCCGTCCCCATCTCATGCACGCTGAATCCCGGCGGCCCGTCGTGGTCGTAGGTCTCGACGTCCTTGCACCCGGCCGCCTCGAGCATCTCGGCCGACTGGGCCTTCACGTCTTCCCGGATGGCCCGCTCGTTCTCGCTCCAGGCGCAGTGCACCCGCAGCAGCGGGATCCCCCATTGGTCCGTGCGCGCCGGGTCGAGATCGACGTAGTTCTCGTGACGCGGCAAACACTCGCCGTATCCCTGCAGCGTCATCTGCCACGGCCCGGGCTCCCGCAGCTGCTGTTTCAGCTCCGTCCCCAGTCCGGCGAGCGTAGCGCCGCGCATCCAGCCGTCGCGTCCCGCTCCCCCCTGGATCCCATAGCCCCGGAGAAAGCCGTCTCTCCCCTCCCGGCGTGTCCCCAAATTGCGGAAGCGCGGGATGTACGTGCCCGTCGGCCGGCGGCCGTACACGTACTTGTCCTCGAGGCCGGGCACGGTGCCGCTGGCGCCGGCCTTGGAGATGTGATCCATCAGGTTGTGCCCTACTTCGCCGCTCGAGTTGGCGAGCCCGGTCGGGAAACGCGGGGTCTTCGAGGTGAGGAGGATCTGGGCCGTGCCCAGCGTCGAGGCGCACAGAAAGATCAATCGGCCGGCGTACTCGCGCGTCTGCTTCGTATTACGGTCGATGACGCGCACCCCTGCCGCCCGGTCTTTGCGCTCGTCGTACATCACGCTGTGGACGATCGCGTCGGTGACGATGGTCAGTTTTCCGGTTTGCTGCGCCGACGGCAGCGTCGCGCTCAGACTCGAGAAGTAGCCGCCGTAGCTGCAGCCGCGGGCGCACTGGTTGCGCGCCTGGCAGCGCCCGCGTCCGTGGTGCGGCTCGGTCAGATTCGCGACCCGCGTGATGGTCATGTGACGCCCGGGAAATGCGCGCTCGATCCCGCGCTTCACCACGTGCTCGGCGCAGTTCAACGCCCACGGCGAGAGGAAGTCACCGTCCGGCAAGTGCGCGAGGCCTAACCGCTCACCGCTCACGCCCACGAACCGTTCGACGTAACCGTACCACGGCGCGAGGTCCTTGTAGCGGATCGGCCAGTCGACGCCGTGGCCGTCTATCAGATTCGCCTGGAAGTCGAGGTCGCTCCAGCGCCAGCACAACCGGCCCCAGATCAGACTGCGACCGCCCAGCTGGTAGCCACGGATCCAGCGGAACGGCTGGTCGTCGGGTGTCACGTAGGGATGTTCTCGATCGTTGACGAAAAAGTGGCGGGTCGCCTCCCCGAACGCGTAGTTCTTGCTCTGGATCGGGTAGTCGCGCTCGTACAGCTCCTGGTTGCCCTGGCCACGGAACGCGAACTGCCAGGGCTGGAGCCACTCGGTGACGTAGTCCTTGCCGTGCTCCACATGCCGGCCGCGCTCGAGCACGAGCGTCTTCAGCCCTTTCTCACACAGCTCCTTGGCGGCCCACCCGCCGGTTATCCCTGAGCCCACGACGATCGCGTCGTACGGCTCGTCGCGCGGCGTCACACGGCCCACGTCCGGCCGACTTGCGCGAGAGGGACGCACCCGTCGTATCGGCCCGGGACCGGGGCGTGGTGCAGTTCGCGCGTGGCGCCGATCTCGGACGTGTAGTAGCCGACGAGCGTCAGCTCCTTCATGGTGCGGAAGAAGGGGACTGTTGTGGAGAGGGGGACAGGGGGTGAGGCCAACCCCTCCCGATCGAGCGCCTCCAGCAGCGCCCGTTGGTCCCCGACCGCGCTCTGGAGGAATCGGCGACCGCACGCGCGGACGGCGCGGGCGTCGACGTCGGCCAGGCCTGCGAGAAAGTGTTTCCGCTCGAGGGGGGCGTAGGACTCCGCCAGGATGGCGTCGATGAAGCGGTGCACCCCCGCCGCGCGGGCGCCCGGCGTGTCCGTTTCTGGCAGAATGTGCTCGGCGATGGCGGCCACCAACTCCGCCTGGGCCCGGGTAAGCGCGCGGGGTGCCCACGCGCCGTCGGGCGCGCGCGACGCCTCACAACCGGCCAGCACGCCCGCCACAGTAGGCGCCGCAAGCGCGCCTCCAAGCAGAAGGGCGGCGCGGCGCAACGCCTCGCGCCGATCGATGGTCTCCTGCGCGCCTCGCCCAGTGCGTGTCATCTCTCGGCAGCCCACGGCGGATATTGCAAGAGGTGCGCCGGTCCCTCAAGGGAGTTCTCATGGAGTCGTCACGGGAAACGGCGCTGGACTGGGGGGTGCTCGCGTCGCGTTCCCCCGGTCGCGTCGCGGCCGCGCGACAACCGTAGGAGTCGAGCATCGCGGGAACGACCGCAGCGTCTAGGTCAAGGCCCGTCTCGATCCCATCCCGCAATCATTTGCCCAATCGCTCGCTGCGTGATCGTCGTCACGGGGGGGGGCACGACGTTTGCGGTCCTACGTGGAAATCGGGATTCCGTCGACCTGGAGGATCGATGTGAAGCGCCCCACCGCCGTCGCCCCGAGAGGCCTCTGCCTATCGCTTTTTGTACCATTGTGCGCGCTGCTTCCGCTCCAGCCGGCGCACGCCCAGCAGACAGGTCCGGCCCCGTCCACCCCGGAAAGCGGCACCATCGCGGGAGTGGTGACGGCTCAAGAGACCGGGGCAGCCCTGCCCGAGGTCCGGGTGACCATCTCCGGCACGGCCCTGACCGCCACGACCGGCCCCGACGGCCGTTATACCATCGCGCCCGTCCCGCCCGGCACCTACCGGCTCCAAGCTCGCCTCATCGGACACGCGCCCGTCGAGGTCCCGGGCGTCGTCGCGACCGCCGGCGAGACGAGCCGCTTGGATCTGCAGCTCCAGCCCCTGCCCGTGGCCCTCGAGCAGGTGGTCGTCGTGGGTTACGGCACGCAAGCTCGACGGGACGTGACGGGGTCGGTCGCCTCGGTGTCGAGCGCGGACATGCAGCGCGCCGGAGCGGTGAACGCCGTCGATGCCCTGAAGGGCCGCGTCGCCGGCGTGGACATCGCCATCAGCGGCAACAAGCCGGGAGACGGGTTTCGCGTCCGGGTCCGCGGCGACCGCTCGTTCCAGGCGTCCAACGATCCGCTCTACGTGCTCGACGGGATCCCGATGTCCGGAGGGATCGGCGATCTCAATCCCAACGACATCGAGTCGGTCGAAGTGCTGAAGGATGCGTCGGCCACGGCGATCTACGGCTCGCGCGGCGCCAACGGTGTGGTGTTGATCACGACCCGCCTGGGGAAGACCGGGGTGACGACGATCACCTACGACACGTACGCGGGGGTGCAGGAACCGGTGCATCTCGTCTCGGTGATGAACGGACCGCAGTTCGCGGAGTTCAAGCGCGAAGCGAACCGCGCCCGTGGACAGTACAGGTGCAACAACGGCGCGGCCGTATGCGATTCCGCCGATCAGGTGCTGTTCGGCCGCGACGGGACTCTAGGGGCGCTCCAAGCCGGGCGGTGGACCGACTGGCAAGGCCTGGTGCTGCACCAGGCGCCGCAGATGAGCCACGAGGTACGGATCACGGGAGGCGACGAGAAGACGCGCTTCGCGCTGAGCGCCGGCCTGCTCGACCAGCAGGGCATCCTCCGGGGCCAGGACTTCCAGCGCCGGTCGATGCGGCTCAACTTCGAGCATCGGCCGAGCCCGCGCCTCGTGGTGGGAAGCTCCACCTCCGTGATCCGGACCGAACAGAACCTCGGTAGAGGCGACGGCCTGTACAGCGAGTCGCTCCAGGACAACCCCCTGGGAATGGCGTACGACAGCACCGGGCAGATCCTCTTCAAGCCCACGCCCGACGGACAGCGCGTCAACCCCCTCTCCGACATCCAGAACTGGACGGACGAACGGGTCCGCACGCGGCTATTCGGCATCATGTACGCGGATTACCATCTGACGGACGCGTTCGACTGGCGGGTGAACTTCGGGGCCGACCTGAGCTTTTATCGCCGGGGCCAGTTCCGCGGCGCCGAGACGCAGCAGAACCAAGGGAGCAGCGCCGACGCTGAGCTATGGCAGAATCGCACGTTCGCGTACACGCTCGATAACATCCTGACCTTTCGTCGCGCCCTCGGCCTGAGCCATCGCCTGGATGCCACGCTCCTGTACAGCATACAGCAGGAGCGCTACGAGGGAGACACCACCTCGGTGCTGGGCCTCCCTTACGAGCAGCAGCAGTTCTACGACCTGGGGTCGGCCGTGAACATCACGGGCGTGGCCGACACGCTGGGCGAATGGGGGCTGCAGTCGGTCATGGGCCGGGTCAACTATGCGTTCAAGGACCGCTACCTCCTGACCGTGACGAGTCGTCTGGACGGCTCGTCCCGCCTGGCCCAGGGGCAGAAATACGGCGTCTTCCCTTCCGTGGCGCTCGCCTGGCGTCTGAGCGAGGAGGAGTTCATCCAGCGCACCAACCTGTTTTCCGATTTGAAGCTCCGGCTGAGCTATGGGCGCACGGGCAACACCGCCATCGCGCCGTATCAGACTCTGGGGTCGCTCGATCGGACGATGTACTCGTTCGGCGACAAGGCGGCCGTCGGGTACCGCGGCGCCACGCTGCCGAATCCCGACCTCAAGTGGGAGAAGACCGGCCAGGTCGACTTGGGACTCGAATTCACCTCGCGCAGCGGCCGCATCGCGGGCACGGTGGATTATTATCAGTCGCACACCAGCGACCTGTTGATGTTGCGGCAGATCCCGACCACGACCGGCTACGCGTCCATCTTGCAGAACATCGGGGCGACGCACAACAGCGGCATCGAGGTGGCCCTCTCCGCGTCGCTCCTCAAGGATTGGCACGGGCTCGGCTGGAGCACGCAGCTCACCTGGGCCAGGAGCCGGAATCGGATCGTGAGCCTGTCGAGCGGCCTACAGGCCGACGCGGGCAACGCCTGGTTCGTCGGCTCTCCCATCCAGGTTTATTACGACTACAAGTTCGCGGGCATCTGGCAGCTCCAAGACTCGCTCGCGGCCAAGCAATACAAGCAGACCCCCGGCCAGATCCGCGTGGTGGACGTGAATGGCGACGGCTTGATCAACCAGGACGACAAGGTGGTTCTCGGCTCGTACTTCCCCGCCTGGACGGGGAGCCTCACGAATCGCTTCGACTGGGGGCGATTCGACTTCTCTGTCATGGCGATCGCGCGCTGGGGTTTCATGGTCAAAGACCAGTTCCGCACGGACTTCAGCACCATGGCCGGCCGCTACAATAACATCGCCGTCAACTACTGGACGCCGACCAACCCGTCGAACACCGATCCGCGCCCCAATGCCGCCCAGGAGAATCCCACGTACGGGGACGTTCGGGGCTACGAGGACGGATCGTTCGTCCGGGTCCGCAGCATCACGCTGGGGTACACGCTGTCCGGGGCCCGGCTGGGGCCGTTCCGCGGTCGCTCCCTGCGCATCTACGCCACGGCGCTCAATCCCTTCCTGTACACGCGCTTTCGCGGCCTCGACCCCGAGGCGCGCACGACTGACGGGAGCCTGTCGGCGCGCACCTTCCGGGAGGTCGGGAGCGCCCGCACACCGGCCTATCGGACGGTGATGATGGGCGCCACGGTGGGTCTATGAAAATCAGGACGGGCATGCGCCGCCGACCGCTCGCTCTGACGGCGGTCGCGCTGCTGGCGGGCCTCACGGCCTGCGTGGATCTGAACGAGCATCTCGTCAGCGGCCTCGCCAACCAACCCTATAACAGTCCCCAGGTATTCGAAGCGCTGGTCAACGCCACGTACGAGCCGCTGCGCAGCTTCTGGGCGCAGGAGCGGGGCTTCACCGTGACGGAGTTCGGCAGCGACATCTTCACCAAGGGCGCCGACGGAAGCCAAAAGTTCATCAACGACTACACGACGCAGCTGAACGCCGACGACTCCCTCTTCCGCCAAACCTGGGACGACTTCTACCGGGCGATCAACACCGCCAACGCGGTGATCGGGCGGGCGCCGGTGGTGGACCTGGACTCGAGCCGCAAGGCGCAGCGGGTCGCGGAAGCTCGCTTCCTGCGGGCGCTCTATTACTTCGTCCTGGTGCAGATGTACGGGCCCGTCACACTGACGCTGCGGGAGACGGAGGGCGTGACCACCGAGGCGACGCGCGCGTCGGTCGACTCGGTCTACGACGTCATTATCGACGACCTGCGCTATGCGGAGGCCACGCTCGACTACGTGAGTCCCGACTACGGCCGGGTGACCAAAGGCGCCGCGCAGGATCTGCTCGCCAAGGTATATCTCACGCGCCTGCGCAGCGACGACTCCGCCACCGATGAAGCCTTGAAGAAACAGGCGGGGGACTTCGCCAACGCCGCCGACTACGCGCAGCGGGTGATCAACTCCGGCCGCTACCGCCTGCTCCCGCGGTTCGCCGACGTGTTCGACTTCAATAACGAGCGGAACGCGGAGGTCATCTGGTCGGTGCAGTTTACCACCGATCCCCTGACCACCGGCCCCGGCAATAGCGGGCACCTCTACTTCCTAATGGAATACGATGTCATGCCCGGGATGAAGCGTGACATCGCCAACGGGCGGCCGTTCAAGCGCTTCCGGCCGACGTGGTTCCTCCTGCGCCTGTACGATCGCACCAGGGACTCGCGCTACGATGCGCAGTTCACGCACGTCTGGTACGCCAACAACGCCGCGACCATCCCAAAGGACGCGCAGGGCGTGCCGAAGTTCCAGTTGGGGGACACGGCGGTCTACGTCTCGTCCACGGACGCCGATACGGTCCTGGCGCGCACGAAGCCGTATCGTGTCTACACGCCCCTGGAGTGCTGCCTTGCGGACGGCTCGCCGAGACCTTTGCCGTACGCCGACAACATCTTTCCGTCGCTCAACAAGTTCCACGATGCGTTCCGGCTCAGCATCAACGAGACGCGTGGCTCGCGAGACTACCTCTTGCTCCGGCTGGGCGAGACCTACTTGATCGCCGCCGAGGCATTGCTGCGGGACGGCAGGGCGGCGGAGGCGCTCCCCTACATCAACGACGTGCGGCGGCGGGCGGCCATCCCCGGGCACGAGGCCGAAATGGAGCTGACGTTGGCCCAGCTCACCCTCGAGGAGATCCTGAACGAGCGCGCTCGGGAGCTCGCGGGCGAGACCATGCGCTGGTTCGACCTGGTGCGGACCCATACGCTGGTGTCCCGCGTCCGGGCCTACAACCCCGACGGCGCTCCGAACGTTCAGCCCTACCACGCGCTGCGGCCCATCCCCGCGACCCAGCTGCAGCGCACGACCTGCTGCTACACGCAGAACCCGGGATACTGAGCGTGGCCGACACGCGAGTGCCGCGCCGGACCTTCCTCGCGGCCAGCGCCGCGAGCCTGGGCCTCACCCCCTCGTTCCCCCTCTCCACAATGTGGAGAGGGGGACAGGGGGTGAGGTCAAAGGGGGAAGAGGGGGTAAAGCTCGGCGTCGCCAGCTACTCACTCCGCAAGTTCCCCCGCGAGAAAGCCATCGAGTTGGTGAAGGCCCTCGGCACACCCTACATCAACCTCAAGTCCGTGCACCTGCCGTACGAGCTGTCGGCCGAGGAGCTGGCCGTGGCGCGGCGCGACATCGAGGGCGCGGGTCTGCAGATCGTGGGCGGCGGTGTGATCACCTTCGAGCAGGACAGCGATCGGGACGTGGAGAAATATTTCGCCTACGCACGGGCCGCCGGCATGCCGCTCATCACGGCGCACGCCGCCCCGGCGCTGCTGCCCCGCATCGAGCGCTTCGCCAAGCAGTACGACATCAAGGTCGCCTTCCACAACCACGGGCCCGAGGACAAGAACTTCCCGTCTCCGTACGACGCCATGAAGCACATCCGGAACATGGATCGACGGATGGGGCTGTGCATCGATATCGGACACACCGTCCGCACGGGCACCGACGTCGTACGGGCGATCGCAGATGCGGGCCCACGACTGCTCGACATGCACGCCAAGGACCTGCGCGATTTGACGGCCAAAGCCAGTCAGTGCATCGTCGGCGAGGGAGCGATCCCCATCGCCGCGATTTTCGAGCAGCTCGAGGCCATCCGGTATCAGGGGTACGTCAACCTGGAATACGAGATCGACGTCGACGACCCGTTGCCGGGGATGAAGCAGTCGTTCGCCTATATGCGCGGCGCGCTCGCCGGGCTCGACGCGGCCCGCCGTCGTCCGCATTCTTGACCCCAGGAGGCGAGATGCCCAAGCACAGGAAGAACATGCCGCGACGCGAGTTCGTGAAGGTCGCCGCCGCCACGGTCGCCGCACTGCCCGCGGCGCGGTACGCCAAGGTGCTCGGCGCGAACGATCGCGTGCGGGTCGGGATCGTCGGCTTCTCCGATCGCTTTCGGCAGGCCCTCCTCCCCGCGTTCGCCAAAGTCGGTAAGGAGCTCAATTTCGAGATCGTCGCCGTCTCGGACATCTGGAACCGGCGACGCGAAGAGGGCGTGGCGGGGATCGAGAAGGTGATGGGGGCCAAGCCGCGACCATTCCGCAACAACGAGGAGCTGTATGACGCGAAGGCGACCGACGCGGTCATGATCTCGACCCCCGACTTCCTGCACGCCCACCACGGCGTGGACGCCATCCGAGCGGGACAGGATGCCTACATCGAGAAGCCGCTGGCGCATACGATGGAGAAGGCCGTCGAGATCCGCGACGCGGTGAAGCAGTCGACCCGGATCGTGCAGATCGGGACGCAGCGGCGCAGCGCCAAGAACTACCAGATCGCCAACGACTTCATCCGGTCGGGAAAATTCGGCGACATCGTCATGGCCGAGATGACGTGGAACGTGAACCAGCCGGGGCGTTGGCGCCGCCCGGAGCTCGTCGCGAGCATCAAGGAGCAGGATACGGACTGGAAGCGGTTTCTCGCGTATCTCCCCTATGAAGCCTGGAATCCCCGCAAGTACCTCGAGTACCGCCTGTTCTGGCCGTACTCGTCGGGCATCCCCGATCAGTGGATGGTGCATCAGATCGACACCGTCCATTGGTTCACGGGCCTGGCGCGCCCCCGCTCGGTCGTGGCGAACGGCGGCGTCTATCTCTGGAAGGACGGTCGCCAAAACTGGGATACCGCCACGATCGTGTTCGACTACGGCCCGCTCGACGATGCATCCAAGGGGTTCCAGGTCGTCTACTCGTCTCGCATGACCAACTCGGCCGGCGGCACGAAAGAGCTGTATTACTCGAACGCCGGAATGCTCAACCTCGACACCAACGAGATCACGCCGACCGGCGGACTGGACGAGAAAGCGGCGGCCGAGATGGGAATGAAGCCCAATCGGCTGGGCACGGCCAAGCTGTCGGACCTGGCGCCGACGGAGACTGCCGCGAACACCGGCGGTGACGCGTCCACCACGGCCAACGTGCGCAACTGGATGGAGTGCGTGCGCTCGCGCAAACAGCCCAATGCGGACATCGAGGCCGGGTACAACCACTCGGTGGCGCTGTGCATGACGGTCGCCGCGATGCACAGCGGCAGGAAGGTCATGTTCGACGACACGAAGCGCGACATCGTGATGGGCTGAGGGGCCGGGATCAGCATGCGTAACCCTTGGCAGCTGTTGTCGCTGGGTCTGGCCCTCACGTGGGTAGGGGCGCAGCATGCTGCGCCCCTACTCGCGCAGGGGGCGAACTCCCGCGTCGACGTCGTGCCCAACGACGCCCAGCGCCGGGTCGACGTCCTCGTCGACGGGAAACCGTTCACCTCCTACATCTATCCCGCCACGCTTAAGAAGCCGACGCTCTACCCGGTGCGGTCCCCGTCGGGAGCAGTGGTGACGCGCGGCTGGCCCCTCGAGCCGCGTCCGGGTGAGCGGGTGGACCATCCGCATCAGGTCGGCCTGTGGTTCGATCACGGGGACGTGAACGGGCTCGACTTCTGGAACAACTCCGACGCGATCCCGGCGGCGCGCGCGGCGAAAATGGGCACGATCCTGCACCGCGCCGTGCGCCACACGGAGAGCGGGTCGGGCGTGGGCACGCTCGACGTCACGGCCGAGTGGGTCGACTACCAGGGAACGCCTCTGCTGCGCGAGGACACGCGGTTCGTGTTTCGCGCGGCCGACGGCCTGCGGTCCATCGACCGGATCACCTCCCTCACCGCGCTCGGGCGCCCCGTGACGTTTGTCGACAACAAGGAAGGGCTGGTGGGCATGCGGGTGGCGCGCGCGCTCGAGCAACCGTCCACCACGCCCGAGGTCTTCACGGACGCGAACGGCCACGCAACCACGGTCCCGGCGCTCAACAACGACGGCGTCACAGGCCACTACCGCAGCTCCGAAGGGCTCGAGGGCGACGCCGTGTGGGGCACGCGGGGCCGCTGGACGATGTTGTCCGGGAGCGTCGCCGGAGAGCCGGTCACGCTGGCCATCCTGGATCATCCGAAAAACCCCGGATTCCCGACGTACTGGCACGCCCGGGGCTACGGCCTGTTCGCCGCCAACCCGCTCGGCCAGAAGGCGTTCACCAATGGCAAGGAGGCGCTGAACTTCGCGCTGGCGCCGCAAACAACCGCGACATTCCGTCACCGCATCCTGATCCTGTCCGGCTCGGCGTCGCCAGACCAGATCGAGACGTACTACCGGGACTTCATCCGGTGAGCCAGGCCGCGCAGGCGGTCAAAATCCACCCGGCCGACAACGTCGCGGTGGCGGTTCGGCCGCTCGCCGCCGGCAGTGAGGTCGCGGTCCCAGGCGACCGCGTCGTCCTGTGCGAGGCCGTGGCCGCGGGCCATAAGATCGCCTTGCGGGCGCTCGAGCCAGGCGAATCGGTCGTCAAGTACGGTTTCCCCATCGGAGAGGTGACGGCTCTCATCACGCCCGGCGCCTGGGTGCATTCCCACAACCTGAAGACGGGCCTCGAGGGGATGGTGGAGTACCGGTACGAGCCCGTGGACCGGCGGGCGCTCCCTGCGCGACAAAAATACGCAGTCGCTCCTGGAGCCCCCGACCAACGGCCGGCGACCCCCACGTTCCAAGGCTACCGGCGGCGCAACGGGCGCGTCGGTACACGCAACGAGGTATGGATCCTCAATACCGTCGGCTGCGTGAACCACGCGGCCGAGCGCATCGCGCAGCTCTCGACGGAGCGGTTTGCGGGACAGATCGACGGCGCATACGCCTTCTCGCACCCCTACGGGTGCAGTCAGCTCGGCGACGACCTCCGGAACACGCGTCGCATCCTGGCCGGCTTGATGCGGCATCCCAACGCCGGCGGCGTGCTGGTGCTCGGCCTCGGCTGCGAGAGCAACCAGATGGATGGTCTGCTGGACCTGGCCGGAGACGTCGACCACGAGCGGCTGCGGTTCTTCAATTCGCAAGAGGTCCCCGACGAGATCGCGGCGGGCGTGGAGCATGTTGCGGCGCTGGTCGCGCGTATGGAGCCCGACTCGCGCGCCCCGTGCCCGGCCTCCGACCTGGTGCTCGGTCACAAGTGCGGCGGCTCGGACGGTTTGAGCGGCATCACGGCCAATCCGCTGGTCGGACGCATGGCCGATCGCCTGACGGCGCTCGGCGGGGGCGTGATCCTCACCGAAGTACCGGAGATGTTCGGGGCCGAGCAGTTGCTGATGAACCGCGCGGCGAACGAGGCGGTGTTCTCGGACATCGTCACCCTGGTGAACGATTTCAAGGCGTACTTCCTGCGACACGGACAGCCCGTCCACGAGAATCCCTCGCCGGGCAACGTCGCCGGCGGCCTGACCACTCTCGAAGAGAAATCGCTGGGCGCTATCCAGAAGGGCGGCCGGGCCCCGGTGCGCGGCGTGCTGCGCTACGGCGAGGCGGCGTCCTGCGGGGGTGGCCTATGGCTGCTCGAGGCGCCCGGCAACGACGGCGTGTCGTCCACGGCGCTCGTCGCGAGTGGGGCGACGTTGCTGCTGTTCACCACCGGACGCGGCACGCCGCTCGGCTTCCCGGCACCGACGCTCAAGATCTCGTCCAATACGACTATCGCCGAGAAGAAGCCGCACTGGATCGACCTCAATGCAGGGGCGCTGCTCGACGGCACCACCACGCTGGACCGGCTCGAGGAGGACCTCTTCGGGCTGATTCTCGAGGTCGCCTCCGGGCGCAGGCTGGCCAGCAACGAGCAGCAGGGGTACCGTGAGATCGCCATCTGGAAGGAAGGAGTGACATTGTGAGCCGCGCTTCGATCAGTCGCCGCCAGGCCCTCGAGCAGGTAGCGATGCTCTTGGGCGGCGCCATCTCCGCACCGACGCTGGCGGGCGTCCTGAGCGCGGATACGCGCGCGGCGTGGGCGACTTCGCCCCAGTGGGCGCCGCGGACGCTGAGCCCCGCCCAGCTGGAGCTGGTCGCGACTGTTGCCGAGCACATCATTCCCCAGACCGACACGCCGGGCGCCCGCGGCGCCGGCGTCCACCGCTTCGTGGACACGCTGCTCTCCGATCATTACCCGACGGGGGAGCGCGACCGTTTCCTCGCGGGCCTGGCGAACCTCCAGGGCAAGCACTTCCTCGAAGCTACGGCGCAGCAGCAGATCGCCCTGCTCAAGGCGATGGATGAGGCGGCGTACGCGCCAACCGGCGCCTCGTCCGAGCGACCGCCCGAAACCTGGTTCTTCCGCCGGATGAAAGAAGTGACGCTCGTCGGCTATTACACGTCGGAGATCGGGGCGTCGCGAGAGCTGCGCGTCAACCCCATGGGCACCTACCTCGGCGACATCCCGTTCGCTGCGAGCGGGGGGAGGGAATGGTCATGAGCGCCTATGACGCGATCGTGATCGGCTCCGGCATCACCGGCGGTTGGGCAGCGAAGGAACTCACGGAGAAGGGACTGCGCACCCTGGTGATCGAGCGTGGGCGCAACGTGGTCCATCGCAAGGACTACATCACCGAGCACAAACCGTCCTGGGAGCTGCCGCTTCGCAACGCGCGGCTCTCGGTGGGCACCAGGGGCGCCGAGGAGTACCCCGTCCAGGCGCGTACCAACCAGTTCCGCGAGTCGAACAAGCACTTCTTCGTCAACGACCACAAGCATCCCTACATCGAAGAGAAGCCCTTCACCTGGATCCAGGGTGACCAGGTCGGCGGCAAGTCGCTCATCTGGGGCCGGCAGGTCTATCGCTGGAGCGATCTGGACTTCGCGGCGAATCTGCGCGACGGGCACGGGGTCGACTGGCCGATCCGGTATGCCGATATCGCGCCCTGGTACAGCTACGTCGAGAGGTTCATCGGCGTGAGCGGTGAGAAGCTCGGGCTCCCGCACCTTCCCGACGGCGAGTTCCAGCCTCCGATGGAGATGAACGCCGGGGAAAAGCTCGTGAAAGC
>WNGC01002398.1_pt1 | contig 20429 bp, 18 predicted proteins | sample 5400051 | NCBI WGS metagenome assembly WNGC01 (sample SAMN13153368, study PRJNA577476) | soil metagenome | isolation source: 20 cm soil or saprolite under grassland replicate 2 | place: USA:California | collected 2016-06-15
CGGGACTCGAACCCGCGACCTCCTGCGTGACAGGCAGGCGTTCTAACCAGCTGAACTATCCCCTCGAAAACTGACTAAAAATGCCTTCCCGCTCCTTCCGCCAGCTTGCAGTGTCTTGCACTGCCTTGCACGTCCTTCGACCTGACAGGGCGGCATTCTCGACATAGCCAAATCGATGCGAGCTGTTCTGCCTTCACCCGAAGAGTCTTAACGCCCCTGACTGTATTGCCATCCGGCCAATCGTAAACAAGCGCGGCGGAAGACCCAACTACAAGCAAGTCTGATGGATAATAGGAAAGCCTGCCCTCTAGTACATGTTCCGTCGTCATGCGCGCAAGCTGAGTCTGCTCGCCGCGGATCAATTGAGCGATGTGCTCTCCGTGAGCGGACAGAAGTTCGTCCGCCGTCAGAGCCGCTCCTTTCTCCCCCCGGACTTCGTTAAGTTCGACCACCAGGTAGCTTTCCTGGAGCCAATCTTCCCGGGGCTTGATGACGGCCGGCGCTATTCTTTCAAGATGCCTGCCAACCACCGCGCGCCCTTGGGGTTCGGCATCAGTTGAGTCCATCCAGCGGGACGCCGCGCCAGGAGCGCACCCCAAGCACTTTCAAACGTCGCTTCGAGTTGCACCTCAACGATCGCATGTTCGTAGTATTTAATTGAGCAGACGCCGGCGGAGATCTCGCCTTTGGCACGAAACCAGTTCAAGATCAAATGCTCATGGGCGCGCAGCATACCAGCCACTTTCTGCATCGGTTCCAGACGACTGCGCAGGGCGCGGAAGCACCAGTAGTCCAGAAAAGCCTGCGCCCAAAAGACCGCTTTGTATTTCCAGAAGTGGGAGAACGTTTCCTTCAACTCCCAAGCGCGGCCCGTGGCCAGCTTGCTCGTCCACAAAGCCAGAAGCTTTTGCCGCACTCGCCCGCGCACCCGGCTGCCTCGGCGCAACAGCGGCCAGCGCATGTGCTTGAGCTGCTCGGCCTTGGCCTTCCCCGCCGCTCGCAGGCGCGAACTTTCTGCCCGGCGCACTTCGTCCAACGCCTCATTCAAGTGTTGGGTGATATGAAAGCGGTCCAACACATGCAGCGCCTGTTTCGCTTGCTTCGCCAAAACCTGCAAATACGGCTTCCACATGTCACTGCAGACAAACTTCAACCCTTGCACCACCTCCGGCCCTAGCTAGCGCTTGCAGCCCCCGCCGCAGCGTCGCCTGCGAACGCCGTTTCCCCACCCACAGCAGCCGCCGACAATGGGCATCGATCTGATAAATCACCGTTAGAAAATTGTCTGCCCGCAGCCCGTGACCGTGATGAATCTCATCCACCCCAATCGCTTCCACCCCTTCCAGTTCGCGGTGGGCTAAGCCCCACTCCACAAACCATTCCACCGAGCGATACACGGCTTCCCAGCTGGTTTGGAAGACCTGCGCTGTTTCTCGCCAGCTCAGTCTTCGCGCCCAGCGTGCCAAGAATCCCATCATGGCGCAGGTCACCGGGCGCTTCCCGTGGCTCCAGGGGATGTGCTCGACCACGACCCCGTGCTCGGTGCACTCCACTCGCCGCGGTGGGTAGAGGAAAGAGGTGGGGATGCCCCACAAAGGCACGAACCGCCAGCGCCTCTCGGGTAAGCGATCATAGCCGGGTGCCGATCGCTGGCACTGCGAACAGCGCCCTCGGATGCGGTCATGAGATCTCACGGTGATCTCGATCAAGAGCGGCCGCGCCTTGTGAGAATGCATCCGCACTTCTTGGTAGACGAAGCCCACGAAATGTTGCACCTGGTTCAGGATGGTTTTAACCTTAAGTTGAATAGCTGATCTCCTCGGTCGATGAATCTCTTTTTCTCAACTGCAGATTAATCGATCCGATCGAGGTCAGCTATTCCTGTTTTGGACTTTCGCAGTCCTTATCCTTCCCTCCATGGCGGAGCAAGGTTCCAGAGCAGCCCGGAGCAGTCAAGGGCGCGCCGGTTTTAGGCGCGGCGCAGCGAACCCTTGTTCCGTTAACCGGCCAATCGCGACCTCACCGCTAAGTCTAGAAAAGACAGGTCGATTGGCTGGTTAACGGCTTATTAACCGGTCCAATCTTTCCACGCGACTTAACCTACTCACGTCATAAGGGATAGAGCCGTCGCGGGGCAAAGATTGGCCGGTTAATGACAGCGAGGACCGCTCTGAAACCATCGTGGCGGAGGGAAAGGCCACTCGATTCACTCACGGACAATGGCTGCTTTCACCCACAGATACTGCCACACAGCCGAGAATCCTTACATAACGTTCAGGTCGACAAAAATCACGCAAACAGGTCCGCTTACCTTCGAACTGGACGGAGACTTCACCATCCGGGGAGTCACTAAGAAAGAGAAATTGAAACTGACAGATTCAGGCAACGGCAGCCCATCCGGAAACATCATTGGGACCATGGCCTTTGACCGCAAAGAATACGGCATGAATAGCGGCATTCCGTTCATCAAGATTGCGAACCGAGTTGAGGTCAGCGTCAACTTGAGGTGGAAGCGAATCAGTGGCCCTCCGCCCGTTTTTGAGCAGTGAAAGTATTCATGGGCGCCCGGAAGTTCATGCGACTAGTCGTAGAAAATCTCGGCAAAGAATATCGTGGCAACGGGCAGGCAGTACAAGCACTTACCAGAGTGCAGCTTGCGCTCGGGCCAGGCGTGCTATTACGTTTCCATGACTGAAAGCAATTCTTGGTACGGGTTACAAGACATCGAGATCGTGGAATTCCTTGAATCTCAACGACAAACTGAAACTAAGCCAGCGATTTGCCAGTCCGGCCGATCTGTCAAAGAAGCAGAAGGTCGGGTGGGATCGCATTTCTCGCTGAGCGCGCCCGGAGGGATTCGAACCCCCAACCCTCTGAACGGCCTTGCATTGTCTTGCGCTGCCTTGCACGTCCTTCGACATGACAGGCAGCATTCTCGACAATGCCTAATCGATGCTAACCGTTCGGCCTTCACCTGAAGGGTCTTAACGCCCTGAGTGTAGTGCCATCCGGCCAATCGTGAAGTTGACAAACGGTTGACAAAACGGTTTTTTGAGGGAGAGCCCCGAAAAGGGGAAAAGTGAGAATCGATGCGTATTTACTGGTGATTTGAATGGTGGGCCTGGGTGGACTTGAACCACCGACCTCGCCCTTATCAGGGGCCTTTATGGTGCTATATGCATAGTGTTTTCTTCGTGAGGAGAGGCTCTCCACTGTAGCGCGGGCCTCGCTAGCGAACAATCCTACGCGGTCACTTTATGATAAAGCTATCATAGTAGTAGTAGTGCTCATCGCCGATTGCGTGCGTGCGCGAGCCTCCTCGATCAGACTCAAGCAGGCTCGCAAAGTGCTTGACCTTCGCGGCGCGTCGACATTCCCTTGGGCTGCACAGAGTTAGATAGGAAGAGTATTTTCCCTTTAAGAGGCACGAAGCCAGTTCTCTCGCTGTAGGCCTCGCACCTGAGCAAACTCCCTTGTGTTGTCGCTAACCAGGGTATAACCAAGCGTAAGAGCATGAGCAGCGATGAGCAGGTCGTTGCCGCCGATCGGTTTGCCGACCCGCTCAAGCTGTGCTCGAACCCGGCCGTACGTAACATCTGCGGGCGAATCGAAAGGAAGAACCTGCAGAGCCCCCAGCACCACTTCGAAGTGCCCTGTGGATTGCGAACCAGATCCGAGACCACGTTGGTATCAAGCAGATAGCCCGTCATAGATCGACCCGATCAGGAGGCTCATCCAGAATCGGTGCGAAATTCTCATCGAGCCGGCTCAGGGTGGCAAGAACGGACAACAGGGACTTGGGCGGTGCAGGTTCGATGATCAGCCGGTCTCCCTCCTTGCGCATGACGGCGTCCTCACCGGGGAATTCGAACTCCCGAGGAATCCGCACAGCCCGGTTTCGCCCATTCTTAAAGACCTTCACGTGTCTTTCGGCTGTGACTAGTCGTCTTGGCATATGTCATAGCCTATGCCAATTCTAGGTCTTTGTCAATGGCGCACCATTCCCACTCGAAGACCAGCACCGACGATTGCCCGCAGGCTACCCGTTGGAGGAGCTCGATGCGGTCTGAGCCTTGTTGGGTCATAGTAGACAGCCTACCATTGGCGTCTCTGTTTGTAGTAGACGTTCTACCGCGGAAAATGTTTCAGGGAATTTACGGACAGTAACCAAGCGCAGGTTTCAGTCGTCGCTGCCGGGACTCGAATCCTTAGTCTGGACTGACTACCCAGGACACGTTTCGCAAAATCGGCGAACCTCGTCCTGGGCTATTCTCAAGCGTTCCTGCGGAGTTTGTGTCGTGCTCGGAGCAGCGGCCCTCAACGGCTAAAGCCGGATTGATTTGACGCAACTTACGGCACGGCGTGAAGCCGAGCCCTGACGAAGAACGCGGCTACGACACAGACTTCCTTAGGGACAGCAAAGCCTTCTTTCTCTTTCCTCATTTGCCCGCAGACACTCAGGCCTCTTTTGCTTTTGCCGATGCGGTGAATGTCGCGGCATTCTTCCTCACAACCTCCTGCACGCTCAGCGGCCCTTGCCCCGTTAGCGTTAGCACGTCGTCCGAGATCCGGTCGTAGCGTTCCGCGCGGTGCAGCCCCGGATTACGGGATCTATGGCTGCTCGAACTTTTGGCAAATTTTTGGCAAAACGGGTTTTTGATGACAAGTCCCCGAAAGGGGAAAAGTGAGAATAGCCGCGTGTTTATTGGGGATTTGAATGGTGGGCCTGGGTGGACTTGAACCACCGACCTCGCCCTTATCAGGGGCGCGCTCTAGCCACCTGAGCTACAGGCCCAAACCGAAGAACAACTTTAAAATTCTAGCAGGCGAACGAGGCCCGGCACAACTGCAACCTCTCGAGTTTACTTGCACGCGATTTCCAGCCATGCGAAAATCATTTTCTACCTGAATGGCAACGGCGATATCGTCTAAGGGTTAGGACGTAGCCCTCTCAAGGCTAAAATCCGGGTTCGAATCCCGGTATCGCTACCAGTTTTGTCTGATGTTTTCATTCACCTTTGGTCTTCGAGTGTCGAAGACGGCATAATATTCCAGCCATGCGAGTTCTTCTCGGTCTGGTGCTGGTTGCAATTTGCGGGATGCGGACTTCTGGGCAGCAGGTCAAGATTGCCGCCCAACCGATCCCCGCCGCCGGGAAATTTTCCGACATAACCGCGACGTTGGGGATCCACTTTCAATACCTATCCTCCCATGTTTCGAAACACTATCTGATCGAAACCATGGGTGGAGGCGTCGCGCTGTTTGACTACGACAACGATGGGCGACTGGATATTTTTCTCGTGAACGGCGCGCCGCTCAGCGATCCCACACCCAAAGGTACCGTCCCTCAAAAGAGTGGATCTTCCTACTGGGACCGGCTCTACCACCAGAAGAAAAACGGCACCTTCGAGGACGTAACGGAAAAGGCCAGCTTGCAGGGCGCGGGATACGGGATGGGCGTGACGGTCGGCGACTATGACAATGATGGCTTCGAAGATCTGTACGTTACAGCTTATGGCGGCAACAAGCTCTACCACAACAATGGCGATGGCACCTTCAGCGACATCACGGAAAAAGCCGGCGTCGGCGGGAGCGGCTGGTCCACAAGCGCGGCGTGGGTAGATCTGGATAATGACGGTCTTCTGGATCTGGTGGTGCTGAGATACGTCCAGTGGGACTTCGAAGATATCTGGTGTGGAGAGCATCGCGAAGGATACCGATCCTACTGCCACCCGGATGTGTTTCAGCCGATCGCGCCGCTGGTTTACCACAACGATGGAAACGGTCACTTCACCGAGATTTCGAATAAGGTGGGAATTTCAAAACCGGGCAAGGGGCTGGGCATCGCGCTCGCGGATTACGACCGGGATGGGCATGTCGATATCGTTGTGGCCAACGACTCCATGCTCGAATTTCTCTATCGGAATAAAGGAGATGGAACGTTCGAAGAGGTGGGGCTTCTTTCCCAGGTGGCCGTCGACGGGAACGGCCGCACATTCGCGGGGATGGGAGTGGACTTTGCGGACTACAACAATGATGGTTTACCGGACATTGTGATTACGGACCTGTCCAATCAAATGTATGCCCTCTACAAGAACAGCGGAGACGGCAGTTTTTCCTACGACAGTTTCACTTCCGGCCTCGGCCGGATGACACTCCAGCATTCGGGATGGGGCGTGCGCTTTTTCGACTTTGACAATGACGGCTGGAAAGATCTTCTTGTGGCCCAGGGGCATGATCTCGATACGGTGGAGTTGAATTATCCCAACTTGCACTACCGCGAAACGATGCTGCTGGCGCGAAATACGGGCAGAGGATTCGTGGATGTCTCGGCGGAATCGGGGGATGTCTTCCGGGAAGCCTTTGTGGGTAGAGGACTGGCCATCGGGGACATCGACAACGACGGCAGGCTAGATGCGGTGGTGACGTCAAACGACGGGCCCATTCACATTCTGCACAACGAGACGCCCACGCAGAATCACTGGCTGACCTTGAAACTCGTGGGGCGCAAAAGTAACCGTGACGCCATCGGCGCCGAAGTGAAACTCGTCACATCCAATGGCCCACAATTCGCCACAGTAACTACCGCGGGCAGCTATCTTTCTGCCGGCGAAAAGAGAGTACATTTCGGGCTGGGGACAGCTACAAGCGCCCAGAGGATTGAGATTCACTGGCCAAGTGGAATCTTTCAGACCCTCGAACAGGTTCGCGGCGATCAAATCTTGCAGGTGGAGGAGCCGTCCGCGCCCGCACTGGAGAAAGCACGCCCGAAATAGCGCCGCCTTTGCGCAAGCTGGAGCGTTGCAATTCAAGCGCAACCGCTCCGATCCAGGCGGGATGCAATTTCTTTGATTCTATGTATCGGGTCTTTTCATTGACGCTCGGAAGTGCCACGCGATACCCTATGGCCGGGTTGGCCAGCCTTTGCCGCCCAAGAGTTTACCCCAGAGCTTGAGTCTTATCCCACTTTGAGGAGATTTATGTCGAACGAACTGCGTAATTTTCTAGCTCTTTCCTATGACGAGCTGGAACAGTTGAATTTGAAAGCCAAGGAGCAGCGTCAGAAGCGAGTTGCTGCGCACAAAATTCAGGAAGAGCGCATTAAATATTTGACGGACGAAAAGCGGGTCAAGGCCGTGACGGTGCTGTTCAGCGACCTGGAAGGCCGCCTGCACATGCTCGATTACGACAAGAAATTTCTAATCAAGAGTTGGGACAACCTGACGTTCGACGGCTCCTCGATCCGCGGATTCACCGCGCAGCGCGAGAGCGACCTGCGGCTGGCGATGGATTGGGGCTCATTTTATTGGGCGCCCGCGGATGTGTTTGGATCCGGCAAAGTGCTGATCTTTGGTCACGTGATCGACAAAGATGGTTCACCTTACTCCGCCGACATTCGGGGAGTCCTGAAGGGTTATGCCGACAATCTCCACGAGAAAAAGGGCTACACGCTCAACGCCGCGAACGAAATCGAAGGATTCCTTTTCAAAGGCCAAAATGCGGAGCGGAGTTACAACGAAACTGGCAAATTCGAATACGTCAATACCGGCGGCTACTACCACTCTCTCCCCGGCGATCCGCTCCGCACGTTTATCGATACCACCGCCGAAGTCCAGCGAGCCATGGGCTTCCAGAATGAAAAGGATCATCCGGAAGTCGCGCCGTCACAGTTTGAAATCAATTACGGCTACGGCGAGGTGGTTCAGGCCGCGGATCAGATTCAGCTTTACAAACTCATCTGTCGTCAGGTCGCCACCAACATGGGCTTCACCGCCTGTTTCCTGCCCAAGCCCGTCGTCGGGGTCAACGGCAACGGCATGCACACCAACGTTTCTGTCAGCAAGGACGACAAGAACGTCTTCTGGGACCCTAAGGGCGAGGAAAAACTCAGCAAGTTCGGTTGGGAGTTCGTGGATCGCATTCTTAGCCATGGCAACGATATCTGTTTGCTGATCAATTCCAGCGTCAATGCGTACCGCCGACTCGACCCGCACTTCGAGGCGCCCAACCAGCTCAATGCTTCGGCGGTCAACCGCGGCGCCATGGTGCGCATCCCCATTGGCAACGAGAAGAGCATGCGCACGGAAGTACGCGCAGTTGCTCCCGACGCGAATCCCTATTTGGTGATGTATTCGGTCTTCAAGACGGGACTCGACGGTGAGACCGCGAAAATCAAGAATCTACGCTCGGCCGAGCGCTACCTTCCGGACAACATCTACACGGCGCTCGATAACTTCGAGAAGGCTGACTGGACCACCAAGCTCTTCGGCGCCGACGTCAAGGCTCGCTATGCGGACCTGAAGCGCGCCGCTGCCGACCGCTGCCCGCGGGCTCTTGGCACAGTCGTCAAAGCGCCAGAGGTCCAGTATCACCACGAGGTGTACAACCAATTCCTCTGGAACTTGTTCTAGAATTCTTTCAGCAACACGGAACGCCATGCCTCCGGTTTTGCCGGGGGGCGTTCGTTTTTTTTTGCCGGGATATTGGCTATTCCTCAAACGACATGTGAGGCAAGTCGGAACGCAGGCGGTCTGGTTCCCCTCAATTCTTCAATTCTTCTTTCCAAAAGCGCGGATTCCGGTGATCCCTTTTCCTTCGGTCACCGTCACGGTTTGACCTGCGTTCGCGTTCGAAAGCCGGTCGATTTGACCGCTGGGCCAGCGAATCTCGACGGTCTCGGCTTTGTCGTTGTGCGCGAGGCCGAACGTAAGAACCAATTCGCTGGCGGAGAGGTAGCTGGAGCCGCTGCGGAGCATTTGCGTCTGCGTTTCTCCCCCGGAAGTTAGCCTCACAGTTGTCCCGATGCCATCGCGGTTGGTTTTTGTGCCGGTCAACTTGATGCGCAGACTCTTGTTCGATGCCGCAAAGCCCTGCGCTTCATTCTGAAACAAATACACTGGGCCGCCGTTGGTGGAGAGAAGAAGGTCCAGCCGGCCGTCGTTATTGAAATCGGCGTAGGAGGCGCCACGCCCCACCCGGGGAGTGGCGAAGGATTGCCCGAGTGACTTGGTGACCTCTTCGAATTTCCCCTTGCCGATATTGCGGAACAGATGCGGTGGCATGGCGTATTTCACGTTCGCCTGCACACGCTGGATATCGGCATCGATATGGCCGTTCGAGCAGGGAAGCACGGCCGATCTCCGAGCGCGGAGCTTCATCGACGAAGAGTCCCCTTCCTTCATTGTGATAGAGCGAGAGCATCTGGTTCGCAAAATTAGTGATCAAGAGGCTGGGGAAGCCCGAGTGGTCGTAATCGGCCGCATCCACGCCCATGCCTGCGCGGGCAACGCCGTCTTCGCTGAAGGCGATTCCGGCGACGACCGCTTTTTCGGCAAAGGTGCCGTTGCCGTTGTTGCGATATAGTTTGTTCGGCTGGGTATCATTCGAAAACAAGAGATCGGGCCAGCCGTCATTGTCGTAATCGAGAACGGCGATGCCGAGAGTTTTCGATGTTGGGTCGCCAAGTCCGGCTTTTTGTGTCACGTCTTCAAACGTGCCGTTGCCCCAGTTGTGCCAGAGACGCACGGAAGTTCCCTTGTAGGATTCCGGCGTACAATACGATTTGCTCTTGCCATCGAGCGTGCAGTAGAGGTCCGTCTCGGGCGTCCACTGAACATAATTGCCGACCACCAGGTCCAGATGTCCGTCCTTGTCATAGTCGACCCACGCGGCGCTGGTGCTGAATTCCTTTGGGCCCAGCAGGCCCGCTTTTTGGGTGACGTCCGTGAAGGTGCCGTTGCCGTTGTTTTTAAAAAGGTGGCTCTGGCCGTAGGCGGTAACAAAGAGATCGTCGTAGCCGTCGTTGTCGTAGTCACCCACAGCCACGCCCATTCCAAACAACTCCACGTCCAATCCTACCTGGTGAGTCACGTCCGTGAACGTGCCGTCATGATTGTTGTGATAGAGCTTGGGCGTCGCGTGTTTCTGAACGTGGCCGGGCCAGTCCATGCCGTTCACAAGAAAAATGTCTGGCCAGCCGTCATTGTCGTAGTCAATGACGGCCACACCCGGTCCCATGGTTTCGGGAAGAAATTTCTTCCCGAAGGCGCCATTGTTGTGGACGAAGTGGATCCCCGCCTGCTGCGTGACATCCCGGAACTGAACCGTTGAGGCTTCCGGCGTTGCTCCGATTCCTGTTTGTTCGACGAGAAGTATTGCCAGGGCAAAAACCAAAATTGTTGCGAGCGAACGCTTCACCATTCCCCCAAGTTTCAGTCGCGGCCCACGCCGAGTGCATCGGCGGCGCGATTGATGTAGTTAAACCAGGACGCGATCAGCGTGATCTGCAGAATGCCGCGATCGTCGAACCCAGCGGCGCGCAGCTTGAGGTGATCTTCCGGGCCGCATTTCGTCGCGTCTTCCGTCAGCTTCACCACATAGTCCAGCATGGTGCGATCCTGCTCGCTGATTAACGCAGTCCTATAGTCATTGCGCAGCGCATTGACCATCGTTTCATCCAGCGTGACCCGACGCAGAAACTCTGCGTGCGACTCGATTCAATAGTGGCAGCGATTGGTCACTGAAACCATGGTGGCGATCATTTCGTGCTGCCGCCGCTTGAGAGGCAAGTCCGGCGACATGAGCGCGCCAAACGTGCTGAAGGCATGGAAGAGCACGTCGGGGAGAAGCGTATGGCTCGCTACGATGCCGGACATTTGGCCGTCATTCACGGGATGGACGGGGGTAGCGTATTCGACGGGATAGAGCTTGCGCTGCGCTTCCATCGCGCTCTTGACGCGATCGTCTTCATCCATTCGAACAGTCTTAATCCAGGTCATTTTTCGCAGCTCCTTGAGGCGGCTGTCATCCTGAAAATTATTTCGAACCGCCGGGGCGCGTTCGCTCCCGGGTTACACTTTGCGTTGAGGCCCTCGCCGTAATCGCCTTCTTGGTCCGCGCCGGTGTAAGGGCGACGCTGACGTGTTCGTGAATCGCCTGCCGCTCGTTGTTGTCCTCGGGATGAGTTTGGCGGTACGGCCCGGTGATGGCCTGGGCCGATTCATCGGCCTTGAACCGCAGATACCGCGCCTTGTGTTCGTTCGCTTTGGCGTCATCGCCGAGGCCGTTGTAGCACAGCATCAAGTTGTAATGCGCCTGCAGGTCTTCGGGATCGATCGAAAGTGTCTGTTCGAATTCCTTAACCGCGTCGGCGTAGCGCTTCTGCAGAAAAAGAACGCGGCCAAGCTCGTTGTGCACGACGCGGTCGCGCGGGAACTGCTCAAGCACGGTCCGCAAGTGAGTCATCGCGGCCTGGTAGTCGCCATCTTCCTTGAGGGCGCGCGCGTAAAAGAAATTCGTCCGCGCCAGCCGCGGGTCGATCGCCAGGGATTTCTCGAGCACTTTTCGCGCGCCCGCGGTATCGCCCTCCTGCACCAGCACGCGGCCGATGTTGGTCCAGCCGTCGGGATTTTGCGGGTCGGCCTCGGTGATTTTCTCAAACGCCGCGGCGGCGGCTTTCAAATCGCCCTGCAGGAAAAGTCCAATTCCGTAATCGTTCCACCGAGTCCAATCCTCTATCGTGGCAATTGTCTTCGGTTGAGGCGCAGCAGCATTCCGTGCGAGAACTCGCAACGTCTTCGTGTCTTCGGCAATTGTAATGATGGGAAGATCCGGAATGGCCTTGACGTTGCCGGACACCGTCGACGTGTCGCCGTTAAAGGCCCACTTGCGGTCGTCGTAATCAGGGGTGGTTGCTGTGCCAAGGTCGCCCGGCCCCGTTTTGTCCGCCTCGGCCCCCGCGAACGAGAAATGTGTATTAAACCAACTGAACTTCCGGTAGTTGAGCCGAGCATGCAGAGTAATCTTGTCTCCCGCATTTTCCGGAATGTGGAGACGATAGTGCGCCGTATCCGCCGCGCCCGGAGGGATCAGATGCACGTAAACGACCGAGCGCGTCGCCCAGGCGTTTCGTTTGTTGATGGCATTGCCGTGCCCATCGATCTGCAGCGAACGATAGAGGTGCGCCCCCGGTTCGACCGGGCCTTTGCCATCGTCCTCCACTTTTCCGCTCCAGAAAATCGTTTGGCCTTTTTCATCCGTGGCTTGCAGCTCAAGCCACACATCGAAAGCGTCAACCGTGCCGCCGGGGAAGAAGTGTCCGACCTTGCGCGTGCGCACGACCACATCCACGCGAGCTTCATCGCCCCGCCGCACCGCCGCATCGGTGCGATCGATGGGAGCGGTGATAGGGCGGACTTCACCGGATGGGCCTTTCGGCAGTGAAATATCAGATTCTTCGCCGACGGCGAAAGTCGTTGAAAGCTCCGACCTTCCAATTTCCCTCCGTACGGGCGCGTTCGCTTCTTTTTCCGCGGGTGAGATCGCGAAGATATCGACGCTCAGCTGTTTGTCCTGAAGAAACTTTTTGGCGAACTCAAATTGCGCCTGGTCCTGGTTCGCGATGGGCACTGCGGTGTTCGCGCCGGGGAAGCGATGCGAATGCACGAGGCCGTCAACGTTGCCGTCATCGTTCGAGGGAACTTGCGGCATGTGGCAATCCGCGCAATTCATCGGCGACTTCGGGTAGTAGAAGGCGCGCGCGCCCTGCCCGGAAACGCCGCTTGCCTGCCAGTTGTCATATTCATTGAAGCCGCGAATCCAGCGGTAGTGATTCACCGGGACGTCCAGATGGACCTTGTGACACGAAGAACAGAACTCCGCGGTGTCCGCGCGCATAAATGGCTTCAGAAAAGTGCGGCGGTGCGGCTCGGGGTTCAGGCGAACCACAAAGTCGTGCAACCTGCGCACCAGCGGATTCTCGCTGGCCGCCAATTCGTGGAGCTTCGGATATTCCAGGAAAAAGTCTCCCTGGCCCATGGTGCTTTTCACTTCCACAATGCTGTGGCACATCAGACAGCCGAGGCCGGCGCGGGCTTCCGGGCGGTCTACGATTTGCTTGATCGGCGTATCGAACAAACCGCTGTAGAGCAGCGCGGGATCATGGCAGCCGGCGCACCACTTGGACGAACGCACGCCGGCAACGTCCTGCATGTACTCGATGCTTTTCCGGTACCACTGGTTGTTGAAGGAGGAGAAATGGTGCATCGAGCTGTCCCACTGCTTATAAATATCCGCATGGCAGCGCTGGCAGGCGTCCGATTTCATGAAGTACTTGGAGGGAATGTTGCCGCCATGTTTGGTCTGCGCGGAGCTGGGGAAAAACTTCCCTTGAGAGCCGTCACCTTCGCTGTCCATTGTTTCCGGAGGCATCAGTGGATTGGAGATGCGATTCGCGTTCTTCCAGGCGACCTCGCGCGTCCACCATGTGCCTGCCGCGAGGCCCGCCGACAGTAGCGTCAGCGCGGCAAATCCCAAGCCGCGCTGGAGGACGCCGTCACCCAGCCATCCTTTTGAAAAGAGCCTCGACGTCGCCAGAAAAAGCGTGCCAACAACGCACAACGTAATATGCGCATACAACCACGACCTCAGCCGAAGGGGCGTACCAATCTTGATCAACACGATTCCGAGGAGCGCTCCCGCAGCCAACGAGATCCAGCCCAGCCGGGCCAGAAGCGTTTCGCGGGCGAGCAAGCGTACAACGTAAAAAATGAGGAGAATCGTTAAGACGATTCCGATCGCGATGTGAAACAAATCCGCAACAAAGTAAGAAATCGTGGCCGAGGGATATCCGTACAGGTAAACCGCGCTGACCGTCAGCGCAACCAGGATTCCTGATGACCACCGCTTTACAAAATCAATTTGCATCATCTCCACCTGGATGCGCGGTTTGCGGCTATCAAAACGGCGGCCGGATGTGTGAGTAACATCCGGCCGCAATTCAGTTTGGGGTGCCCCGAAGCGAGCCAAGATCTGGCGGAGCCGGAGGCGATGTTGCTTGTGGGCACAGTTATATTTTCTAGCGCGGAGGCTGGCAATAATGCAAAAGCATTAGAAGTTAGGCTCGGCATCTATCCCCTGTGTTTCTAGGCAGTTGTATGCTTTTCCGGCACGCAGATCTTTGTACTCCTCCGTGCGCCCACTGGGCCAATCGATCACCACCCGATCGATTTTTTCACGCAAGCCGAGACCAAATGTTACCGGCAATTCCGATTGAGAAAGATAGCTAGAGCCCCCCCGCACCATCCTCGATTGCGTGTGCCCCTCGTAGTAAATGCGGATCGACGAGCCGATCGCATCGCGATTCGACTTCATACCCTTCAGGCGAAATCGAATGCTCCGAGGATGCCCCTCTTGATCGTTCCGGTATAAGTACGCTGGCCCATTGTTGGTGGTCATCAAGATATCCAGGTCACCGTCGCGGTCGAAATCGCCGTAGGCTAGTCCCCGTCCAACTTTCGGAGTCTCAAATCCCCCTCCGGCCCCGTCCGCCACATCACGAAACTTTCCGCCGCCCTGGTTCAGGAAGAGCTGCGGCGGTTGCGCGTATCCGGTGTTGCCGCGGATATTTCTGACGGTTTCGTCGATGTGGCCATTGGCCACCGCCAGGTCCGGAGCGCCATCAAGATCCACATCGAGGAACAGGCAGCCAAATCCGAGAGTGTTCCTAGACGCTGCCCCGATGCCGGATGGAATAGACACATCGTCGAAAACTCCCGGAGCGGTGGCGCGATACAGGCCGATCATTTCATTGTCGAAGTTGGTGATGGCCACACCGGGCTTGCCCGAACCATCGAAGTCTCCGGTGTCGACGCCCATGCCGGCGCGGGCCTTTCCTTCTGTGCTAAACGCCAGGCCAGCCTCCACCGCGACATCCTTGAATTTTCCGTTCCGCAAATTGCGGTACAACTTATTCGGTTGGGTGTCGTTGGCTACCAATAGGTCCGGCCAGCCGTCCTGGTCGCAGTCGAGCATCGCCACTCCGAGAGATTTTGAGCTGCTGTCAAAAATGCCGCTGGTGGCGGTCACGTCTTCGAATGTTCCGTTGCCGCGATTGTGGAAGAGCCAGCAAGTATCCCCGCGATACGCTTCCGGAGTGCAGTACGATTTGTGCGCACCATCGAGGCTGCAGAAGACATCGTGCTCGGGAGACCAGCGCACGTAATTGCACACGAAAAGATCAAGCAAGCCATCCCGATCATAATCAAACCACAGCGCGGAAGTGCTGAAGCCCTGACGCCCGAAGAGGCCGCTCGCACGCGTGGCATCAACGAAAGTTCCTTTGCCGGTGTTGCGAAAAAGCCGGCTCTGCCCCACGCAAGTGATGAAAATGTCCGGAGAACCATCATTGTTGTAGTCGCCGACGGCCACACCCATTCCGTACGTCTCGACATCGAGGCCCGCGCTTCGCGTCACATCCGTAAAGGTCCCGTTGCGGTTGTTGCGGTAGAGCCGCAGCGTGGATCGCTGGCGTTTGTGTCCGGGCCAGTCCATGCCGTTCACCAGCAGAATGTCTTGCCAGCCATCGCGGTCGTAATCGAGGAACGCGCAGCCTGAGCCCAGGGTCTCCGGGAGCAATTTGCCGCCATAAGCGCCGCTGTTGTGCCGGAACTGGATGCCGGCCGCGTTCGTAACATCGGTCAGACGGAATCCTAGGGAAGAGGCTGGATTTGCGAATGTCCAAGGTGGCGCCGCCGTGGTTAGTCCTGCGCTGATTGCCTTGAAAAGGAAGTCTCGCCGGTTCAAGGCAAGTTCACCAGACCATTTCGAATCGCGTAGACCACTAGCTCCGCCGTTTTGTGAATTCCCAGCGTCTCCATGATATTGGCGCGGTGGACCGCAACGGTATTCACACTGAGATTCAAATCCGCTGCGATTTCCTTGTTCGACTTGCCGGCCACGATGTGTTTCAGGATTTCCAGTTCGCGCGGCGTCAATCCTCCGCCGCGCTCTCCTTTCAGAGTGCCTGGGCGGGATACTTGCGGGTCGAGCACGGTCATGCCCGCCGCGATACTCTTCACCGCGCTGACCAGGTCGAGGTCCATGGCATTTTTCAGCACGTAGCCGCGCGCGCCCGCTTCGAGCGCCTGGCTCACCAATGTTTCCTCGGAATGCATGCTCAGCATCAGGATTCCTGCCTCCGGAAATTTCTCGAGAATTTTTCGCGTCGCTTCGATGCCGCTCAGTTCCGGCATCGCGCAGTCCATCACGATAACTCTGGGCCGCAGTTCGCAGGCCAGGCGGACGGCGTCTTTACCGTCGCTGGCTTCTCCAACGACGGAGATTTGCGGGTCATCTTCCAGCATACGGCGAAATCCGCGGCGTACTAGCGCGTGATCGTCGGCGAGCAGGACCGTAATCTTATGCGCCATTGGCATCCACTTTGACCCGGGGAATCTGAAGACGGACTTTGGTTCCCCCTTGTGCCCGCGGTGAGATTGCCAACGTGCCGCCAATCAACTCGGCGCGCTCCCGCATCGCCACCAACCCGATCCCACGCTGCATCTTTTCTGCCACGAAACCCGTGCCGTGATCTTCCACTTCAAGCTCCAGCGAATCCGGCGAGAATCTTAGCGAGATCCAAGCGTCAGTGGCCCCGGAGTGCCGGCTCACGTTATTCAGTGCTTCCTGCAGCACGCGATAGATGTGCACGCCCGCGCTCGTCTCCACGGGAAACGACTGTCCCGTCTTCTCGTAATGCAGCGCCAGGCCAGTTTGCCGCCCCACCGTGGGAATATACCAGTCGAGAGTGCCCTCTAACCCTGCCTCATCTAGTAGCACAGGATGAAGCGCCTGGGAGAGCGTCCTGATATTGTTCAATGTCGATTGCGCGATCTCCTGCACCTCCTTCAGGTCTTCGCGCAGGGGCGACCCTTCCGGGGCATGTTTGCCCGCGCGGCCCAGCATCGATCCGATCGCTGTCAAAACCTGCCCGAATTCATCGTGGAGTTCGCGCGAAATGTGCCGCAGTGTCGATTCCTGTGTCGAGATCAATTTCTGCGCCAAATCACTGCGCTGCTCGGAAAGCTCTGCCAGGCGCGCAAAAATCTGGCGGTTACTGCGAATCAGGTACAAGCTTGTCAGAACAATGGCGATAAGCGTTGCCGCCAGGAAAATATAGAGCTGCCGCTGCACACCATCGTAAATCTGCGCGATGCGCGCTGCGGCCTGCTCTTCACCTTCGTTATTTCCCACCAGAAGCCGTGAAACAGCCGTGCTGAGGGCTTGCTGCCGCGCCTGGAGCGACAAGCGAATCTGTTCCCGCGCCTCCGCATCCTTGCCGTTTTGCGCCAGTCCGAACATCCGGTTCACGGCGTCCCAGAACTGCGCCACCGCTTGAGAAAGAAACAGCCGCTGCTCCGGAGTGCGGTTCGCTCCGGCCAGGCTCTCTTCCAGTTTCAAGCCGGTGTCAAGGTCCTGATGAATGCGTTCGAACTGCGCGGTCCATGCCGTCAGCGGATAGGGTTCCGTGGTGTCCAGCATGTCCCGCATGGCCAGCGCGATGGAATTGAGGTCGTTCTGGACGCGCAACAGTTGCAGCGAGTCTTTCCGGTTTCGATCCACCATCTCGCTCTGCAGTTTTCGCAGACCGGCGAGCTGAACCGTGATGTAGGAAGCGTAAGCCAGCACCGCAGCCAGCGTGATCACCAGCCCCAGCAGCAGTCCGTTCGTAGGTGAACGTTGCGAGGATGCGGCATTCTGCACGGGCTAAGAATACCTCAGGCCGTTGTTTGCCGGCGCAGCAGAAGCGTCAGGAAAATCAGAATCGCCGCGCAGGCCAGCGGCACGAGGAATCCTACGCGCAAACTGCCGGAAAATTTGGAGACCACTCCGATCGACTCGGAGCCTGCCGATCCCCCGAGAGAAGCGAGTGCAAAGAGGATGCCCCCGATTTTTTTCGCTCTTGCTCCATACCATCGCGAGAGCCAGGCAATAAAAATGGGGTAGACACTCGCGCACCCGAGGCCTGCCAGGAAAACGGCCGTAGTGGCAACCGGTAGCGTTCTGGATGTAATTAGCAATACGGACGCCGCTGCTTCCAAGCTTAGGGCGCCCAGCACTAATTTTGTTTCGTGCAGGGTTTTTAGAACCAGCGGTGCAGCGGCGCGGCCGGAGGTGAGCCCGGCATAGAAAAACATTGGCGCCAGCGTGGTCATATAGGTGATGCCATTTGCTACTCGTTTGGCGTATTCTGCGGACCAAAAACCGATGCCGTTTTCCATTGCTACATAAATACAGAACATGGCGGCCATGGCAATCGTGATTCCCAATCCGATCGCCGGCGATACTGCTCCCGTTGCATTCACATCCTTTGCGTGCTTCTGCACGCCAAAAGAGGTGAACGACAGACCAACAACGAGAATTCCACCGAAGATGGCGGTAGCCGCGAGCAGGATTGAGATTGCGTTGTGCTTTAATGCGAAAGCGATCAACACGGAACAAGTCATGGCCCCCACTCCCCACGCAAAATTGAGCTGGTTCAATAGCGACGCGCTCTTTGCCCCTCCCAATTCCGCAACAAACAAATTTGTTCCCGGAGTGATCAATCCATAGCCCAAACCGAAAACTGCCGTAGCCGTCAGCGCAACGCTGTGCGTGTTTGCGTTCAGACACGCAAGACCTCCTCCCATGAGCGCGTAACCCAAAACCAAAGCTGGCTTATATCCGCGCCACGCGGCAACCGCACTGGATGCTAGTGTGCCTCCCAATGCCGCCAGGAATTGAATCGTCGAGAAAAGACCAGCTTGTCCGTCATCAAGAGACCATCTGCGGATAAAAATCGGCAACATCGGACCGACGATCGTCGTGGCTATTCCGCTGAGCACGAAGCCTGCGAAGAGCAGGACGAGCAGGTTGCGGTGCCCTTGCATCTCTGTGATGGCTGAATTCTGTTCGCTCATGGGCAACCTGTCATTCTGAAGGACGCCGCCCTTTCAAGCAACTTCGCGCTTGCGAAAAAACATTCCGCCTGAAATTCAAAAGTTCGATACTCTTTAGCGTTCGCTTTTCCGGAAAGATGAATGCCCATGATTGAAGTCGGCCTCGTAGGATTCGGTCTTGCCGGCCGCGCGTTTCACGCGCCGGTGATTCGTGCCGTGCCTGGTTTGCATCTTGCCGCCATTCTGCAACGTAGCGGCACGGAAGCAACGGAGAAATATCCCGATGTTCGAATCGTTGGGAGCTTGGACGAATTGCTCTCGATACCGGAGATGCGCCTCGTTGTGATTGCTACTCCCAACGAGACGCACTATCTCTTCGCGCGGCAGTGCCTTGCGGCAGGCCGCGACGTGATCGTCGATAAACCGTTTACAACAACTCTCGATGAGGCTGTTTCGCTCGTGCAGTTTGCGAAGGACGCCAATCGCCTGCTCACCGTCTATCAGAACCGTCGCTACGACGGCGATTTTCAGGCCGCACGGCAGCTCGCGGAGGCCGGCACGCTTGGACGCATCGTCCGGTTCGAAACGAGCTACGACCGCTTCCGCCCGCAACTCAAGCCCGGCGCCTGGCGTGAGGCCGCGCACCCCGGCAGCGGAATCCTATTCGACATCGCACCACATCTGATTGATCATGCGTTGGTTCTTTTTGGCCTGCCGGAAGCCGTAACCGCCGACGTTCGAATGGAGCGTGAAAACGCGGCCGCCGATGATGCCTTTGATATTACGCTTCACTATGCGGACGGCATGCGCGCGGTTCTGCGTTCCAGCATTCTTGCTGCCGCGCCGCGTCCGCGCTTCGTGCTATTCGGCACGCAAGCCAGCTTCGTCAAGCAAACCTTCGATCCACAAGAAGCCAACTTGCGGCGCGGATTTATTCCCACGGACACGGCATGGGGTGCCGAGCCGGAAGAAAATTGGGGTGTACTTACCGTTCCCTCAGGAGATTCGTTCGAACGGCGGCGTATTCCCCCGGTCAGCTGCGACTACCGGGATTATTATTCGAATGTACGCGATGTGATTCTGGGGCGAGCTTCGCTGGCGGTCACGCCGGAGTGGGCCCTGGATGTGATGCGACTACTCGAACTGGCGCGCGAGAGCAGCCAGAAACGCCGTACGATTCCGTGGTGATGAGCGGATTCTCTTGCGAGTCACACTTTTCAGCAAGCATCGAAGGACTTCCGCGTATAATCTGTTTTCCCCGAGGAAAGGAAGAAGCGGCTCGCTGCCCATGACCATCGAACTGGCACCCTCGATTCTTTCCGCAAACTTCGCGCGGCTTGGCGAGGAGGCGAAAGCGGCGCTGGACGGCGGCGGCACGGTGCTCCATTGCGATGTGATGGACGGCCACTTTGTGCCGAATATTACGATTGGGCCGTTGGTCGTGGCCTCGCTGAGGAAAGCGCTCCCCAACACCATCCTCGATTGCCACCTAATGATCGAACACCCTGACGAATTCATTCCTGCGTTTGCGGAAGCGGGCGCCAGCTGGATCTCCGTGCACCAGGAAGCCTGCTTTCATCTTCATCGCACGCTGCAACAGATTGAGTTACACGGATGCAAATCAGGCGTGGTGCTGAATCCCGCCACGCCGGTGCACATGGTGGAAGAAGTGCTGGATATGGTTCATCACGTTCTGGTGATGTCCGTGAATCC
>WNGC01002734.1_pt1 | contig 20402 bp, 20 predicted proteins | sample 5400051 | NCBI WGS metagenome assembly WNGC01 (sample SAMN13153368, study PRJNA577476) | soil metagenome | isolation source: 20 cm soil or saprolite under grassland replicate 2 | place: USA:California | collected 2016-06-15
AAAACGGCTGCGCCATGCGCACGATGGTGTCGTAGACCGCGGTGTCGCCGTGCGGATGGTACTTGCCGATCACGTCCCCGACCACGCGCGCGGACTTCTTGTAGGCCTTGTTCCAGTCGTTGCCGAGCTCACGCATGGCATGCAGCACGCGGCGGTGCACGGGCTTCAGTCCGTCACGCACGTCGGGCAGTGCCCGCCCGACGATCACGCTCATCGCATAGTCGAGATAGGACTGCCGCATCTCGTCTTCGAGACTGACCGAGAGGATTTCGCGGGCGATATCGGCCATGGAAGAGCGTAGTCCGCAACGCCCGGCCGGGCGTCAGAATAAAACGGTAATTCTATCACGAGGCGCGCTCGCGACCCGCGCCACAGGCGCACTTGCGGGCACCGCCTCGTCAGCGCAACCGCCGCCTGCGAGTCTTGAGCGCCCGCAGGCGGCGGGCGTTGGTCACTCAGGCGCCGGGGGCTCGATACGTGAGCTTCTTCGCCAGCGCGCGATCGGTCTCCTCGACGCTCAGCAGTGCCGTGGTGCTGGTTCTGGCGAGGCCGGTAGCCGATACCGCCAGAGAAAGCGCCGCGGCGCTGACGGCGTCGGGCAGCTCTGCAATGACGACGACATCCTGCTCACCCAGCGCGAAGTAGAAGGCGTCGACCTTGCCTTCGAGGCTCTCCACAGCCTTGATGACTGCCTGCTTGCGACCGGAGGCCTTGTCTTTCTGCAGACCGCGCAAGCCTTCGGCCGAATAGGCCGCTTCGATGAGGTACTTGGGCATGGTGTGCTCCTTGCGTTGCGCGTAACCGCGCGAGGCACATTCTAAGCCCGGCCACGCACCGATATACTGGCAAACGATGCCCCGGGCGAAACGATGTCCATCGAAGAACGCGCCGACCTGCTGATCGAGGCCCGCTGGCTGCTGCCGATCGCGCCCGCCAACACCGCGCTCGCCCAGCACGCGGTGGCGGTGACCGCCGGACGCATCGTGGCCGTCGGTCCCGCGGCGCAGCTGCGCGAGCGCTTCGAGACGGGCGAGCGCGTGGTGCGCGAGCGGCATGCGCTGCTGCCGGGCCTGGTGAACGCCCACACGCGCGCCTGGCACACGCTGCTGCGCGGCTTGCCGGTGCGCGGCCCGCGCTGGCGCTGGCTGAGCGAAATCATGGGCCCGGTGGAGCAGCGCTGCCTGAGCGCGGATTTGGTGCGCGACGGCACCCGCCTGGGGGTGGCCGAGATGCTGCGTGCGGGGATCACCTGCTTCGCGGACCTGAGCCTGTTTCCGGAGGAAGCCGCGCGCGCCGCCGCCGCGGCCCACATGCGCGCGGCCATCGGTCTGCCGGTCGCGGACGCTCCCACGCCCTGGGCCGAGAGCGCGACCGCGCACCTGGCGAGGGCCGCGCGAGTCTGGGACGAGTACGCTTCCGATGCACGCATCAGCCTGTATTTCGCGCCGCTGGCGGTGCACGGCATGAGCGAGGCGCTGCTCGCGCGCGTGCGGCGCGTGGCGGATGAGCTCGACGCCCGCGTCGCCGTGCACCTGGCGGAGCTCGCCGGAGCTGCGCAATCCGCGGACGGCGCGCAGCTCACCGCCCGCGCGCTCGAGGGCGAGGGCGTGCAGGACAGCGCGCGCGCGCCGCGCTCTGAGCGGCCGCTGCGCCAGCTCCACGCGCTCGGCCTGCTGCGCCCGGGATTCAGCGCCATCGGCGCCGGTAGCTGCGACGGCGCGGATCTGGAGCTGCTGGCGCGCCACGGCGCGGGCCTCATCGCCTGCCCGCAGGCGGAGCTGCGCCTCGGGGCACGCTCGCCGGTCGCGGCGCTGGAGGGCAACCGCACCGGCCTCGGCACCGACAGCCCGGTCGCCGCCGGCGCGCTCGACCTGCTGGCGGAGGCGCGCGCTGCCGCGCTGCATTCCGGGCTCACGGCCGGGGAGGTATTGCGCATGGCGACGCTCGGAGGCGCCACGGTGCTGGGACTTTCGGCACAGATCGGATCGATCGAGCCTGGCAAGGCCGCCGATCTCGTCTGCATCGATCTCGGCGCGCTCGGCGGCCAGCCGGCCGCGGCCATCGCGGACGCCATTACCTTTGGCGCTACGCGCAGCCAGGTGAGCGATGTGTGGACGGGCGGGCGTCTCGCCGTGAGCGGTGCGCGCCTGGTGGCGCTCGACGAGGAGGAGCTGGCCGCTCTGCCCGCCCGCTGGGCACAGCGCGTACGGATGGAGGCCGCCGCGTGAACGCCGATAGCGCGGAACTGGCGAAGTTCGAGGCCAGCGCCTCGGCGTTCTGGGACCCCCACGGCGAATTTCGTCCCCTGCACCTGTTGAATCCGGTGCGCACGCAGTTCATCGCGGAGCGCACGGCGCTCGCGGGCCGGCGTGTGCTGGACGTCGGCTGCGGCGGGGGCCTGCTGGCCGAGGCACTCTCGCGCGCCGGGGCGCGCGTCACCGCCATCGATCTCGCCCCCGGCATGATCGAGGTCGCGCGCCTGCACGCCGCCGAATCCGCACTCGCGGTGGATTACCGCCTGGCCGACGCCGAGGAGGTCGCGGCGGCCGAGCCGGCCGCCTTCGATGTGGTCACCTGCATGGAGATGCTCGAGCACGTTCCCCGGCCCGCCGCCATGACGGCGACCCTGGCGCGAGCGCTGCGGCCCGGCGGCGCCCTGTTCGTCTCGACCATCAACCGCAACCTCAGATCCTTTCTGCTGGCGATTGTCGGCGCGGAATATCTCCTCGGTCTGATCCCGCGCGGCACGCACGAGTATGAGCGGCTCATCCTGCCTTCGGAGCTGGCGCGCTGGGCGCGCGCCGCGGGACTCACCCTGCAGAGCCTCGCGGGCATCGAGCTCAACCCCTTCACCGGAGGCGTGGCGCTCGGCCGCGATGTCGCCGTGAACTACCTGGCGCATTTCCAGCGATGAGCACCCTGGTCATTTTCATCGTCGCCGGGGCCGCGCTCGCCACCGGCGCGCTGCTCGGAGTGCTGCTCACGCAGCTGCGCGCCGTGCGGCGCATCGAGACGCTGCGCATCGAGCTGGCCGCAGCTTCGGTGCGCCTGGAATCGAGCGCCCTGCAGGACGCGGACCGCCTGAAGCTCCTGGAGCAGTCCGAAACGCGCCTGCGGGCGGCGTTCGATTCGCTCGCCGGCGAGACACTGCGCACCAACAGCGAGTTGTTCCTGCGGCTCGCGCGCGAGGCCCTCGGGCGCGACCAGGTCCTCGCCCAGGGCGCACTCAAGGAGCGCGAGCTGGCCATCGCGCAGCTGGTGGAGCCGCTGCGCGCCGCGCTCGAGCGCACCGAGGCGCAGGTGCAGGCGCTCGAGCGCGAGCGCCGCGACGCCTTCGCGACCCTGCGCACCCAGATCGAGACGCTCGCCGGCGGCCAGGCGCTGCTGCAGCGCGAGACGCGCAATCTGGTCACCGCGCTGCGCCGCCCGGAGGTGCGCGGCCGCTGGGGCGAGCTCACGCTGCGCCGCCTGGTGGAGCTTGCCGGCCTCAGCGAGCACTGCGACTTCACCGAGCAGCTGCAGGTGGTCGGCGAGGAAGGCGCGCTGCGCCCGGATCTGGTCGTGCACATGCCCGATGCACGCGACCTGGTGATCGACGCCAAGACGCCGCTCGACGCCTATCTCGCCTCCCTCGACGCCTCGACGGACGAGGAGCGCCAGCTCTCGCTCCGGCGACACGCCCAGCAGGTCGAGACGCGCGTGCGCGAGCTGGCCTCCAAGAGTTACTGGACCCAGTTCGAGCGCAGCCCGGAGTTTGCGGTGCTGTTCCTGCCCGGCGATCAGTTTCTCGCCGCCGCGCTTGCCGAGCGGCCGGAGCTGCTCGAGACCGCGCTCGGCCAGAGCGTGATCATCGCCACGCCCTCGACCCTGATCGCACTGCTCAAGGCCGTGGCCTACGGCTGGCGGCAGTCGGCGGTGGCGCGCAACGCAGCGCTGATCCGCGACCTCGGCCAGGAGCTGTACCGGCGCCTCGGAACCTTCAACGGACATCTCGGCCGCATGGGGCAGCGTCTCGCCACCGCGGTCGAGGCCTACAACGCGGCCGTCGGCTCGCTCGAGCGCCAGGTGCTGCCGCAGGCGCGACGCTTCAGCGAGCTGGGCGTGACCGCAGACGCGCCGCTCGCGCCGCTCGAGCCGATCGGGCAACTGGCGCGCAACCCCGGCGCCCCCACCGCGGCTGAGCCGCCCGCCGCGCCCGAGCCGTGCGCCGCGGCCGAGCCGCCCGCCGGGACCGCGGGCGCGAGCAATGTCCGCAAGGCCTGAGTGAGTGCCGCGTTCGATCCCCGCACGCACATCCCCGCCGCCGCCGAGCTGGCGGGGCGCGTGATCGCCATCACCGGCGCGAGCGATGGCATCGGCCGCGCGGTCGCGCTCGCCTGCGCCCGGCATCAGGCGACGGTCATTCTGATCGGCCGCAACGAGCGCAAGCTCGAGGCGGTGCACGCCGAGGTCGGCGCCAGCGGCGCGCCCGAGGCCAGCATCGCGGTGCTCGACCTGGAGCGGGCGCTGGCCGCGGACTACGACCGGGTGGCCGATGCGGTGCTCGAGCGCTACGGGCGCCTCGATGGCCTGCTGCACAACGCCGCGCTCCTCGGCAGCCTCTCGCCCATCGAGCACTACGACGTCCCGACCTGGTGCCGCGTGCTGCACGTCAATGTCACCGCTGCCTTCGCGCTGACGCAGGTGCTGCTGCCGGCACTGAAGAAGTCCGCGGATGCCTCGGTGCTATTCACCGCCAGCACCGTGGGCCGCCAGGGGCGCGCCTACTGGGGCGCGTATGCGGTGTCCAAGTTCGCCCTCGAAGGGCTCTCGCAGGTGCTGTCGGCGGAGCTGGAAGGCATCAGCCGGGTACGCGTGAACACGCTGAACCCCGGGCGCGCGCGCACCGCCATGCGCCGCCAGGCCTACCCGGCGGAGGACATCGCGACCCTGCCCTTGCCGGCGGCGCTCACCGCTCCGTACATCGCGCTGTTGGGTCCGGCGAGCCGCGGCGTCAGTGGCGGATCCTTCGACGCTCAACCCTCGCCGCTCGCCGGGTAGTCCGGCAGCAGCCCGCGCAGCTCCTCCTGAGTGAGCGCGCGAAACTGACCACGCGCCAGCGAACGCTCGAGCCTGACGCTTCCGAGCTGCGTACGCAGCACGCGGCTGACGAGCGCACCCTGACGCTCGAACAGCTGCCGCACCTGCTTGCCGCTCGCGCCCTGCACGCCGAGCGTGTACCAGCGATTGGCGGCCTCCCCGCCGGCGGCCTCGCAGCGCTCGACCGCGAGGCGTGCGCCGCTGTCGAGGGCCCCGGCGCGAATGCCTTCGAGCTGCGCGGCGCTCAGCTCGCCGCGCACCCGCACCCCGAATTCGCTCCGCAGCGCGTGCACCGCGCGCTGCAGCCGCATCGCCAGCGCCCCGTCCGAGCTGACGAGCTCGAGGCCCCCGTCGACCCGCGGCATGGGACTCACCGCGATGAAGCGCCTACCTAAGCGGCGCGGCAGCCGCTCGAGCAGCGCCGCCCGCGGCGCTCGCGCCCCGGGCTCAGAGGCGGGCAACGCCGGCGTCCTCAAGGGTTCGCCCGCTGAGCGATGGCACAGGAATGCCCGCGCCCCTGCCTCGGCGGCGCGCGCGCGCACCAGACGCCCATCGAGACGCACCTCATCGCGGGGAGCGACGCGCGCGCCCAGCTGCGCCATAGTCCCGTTGATGGTGAGGCGGCCGGCACGGATCCAGGCCTCCGCCTCGCGCCGTGAGGCGAGGCCGGCACGGGCCAGCATCTTCTGCAGCCGCTCGGGCGTGGCCCCCCTCGAGCCCGGAGCGGCACGACGCCCGCCGCCGGTGCGCGCCGCGCTGCGCGCCATCAACCGTCCAGAGCGCGCGGTCCGGCCACCAGCTCGCGCGAGCCATCACCCTCGGCGGAGAGCTCGTCGTCCTCGGGGCTGTCGTCACCCTCGGGGCTGTCGGCAGCCGCGCCGCCCGGCGCGCTGGGGGCCGGCACGGCCGCGGCGGCGTCCTCGCCGCCGAGCCCCAGCGACAGGTTGAAGTCGCCCATGGCCTTGACCTCGGCGAGCGGCGGCAGCTCATCGAGACTCTGCAGGCCGAAATAGTCCAGGAACTCGCGCGTCGTGCCCAGCAGTTCCGGGTGGCCGGGAACCTCGCGGTGACCGACGACGCGCACCCAGTTGCGCTCGATCACGGTCCTGATGATGTTGGGGTTGACGGTGACCCCGCGCACCGCCTCGATCTCGGCGCGCGTGATCGGCTGGCGGTAGGCGATCAGCGCCAGGGTCTCGAGCAACGCCCGCGAGTAACGCGCCGTGCGCTCCGGCCACAGTCGGGAGATTTCCGCCGCCAGCTCGCGCCGCACCTGGATGCGAAAGCCGCTCGCCGTCTCCTTCAGCTCGATGCCGCGCCCCGAGTACTCCGCCGCCAGGGCGGCGAGCGCCGCACGCACCTGCTGGGCGCTCGGGCGCGCGCTGTCCTCGAACAGCCGCGTGAGCTCCGCCACCGGCAGCGGCGTATCCGCGGCCAGCAGCGCCGCCTCGATGACGTTCCTGACGTATGACTCACTCATGCGAGATCCTCATCGGCGCGCGCGGGCGGCCCGCTGTCGGGTGCGCCCTCGACGGCGGGCGCCGCAGTTTCGGTACTGTCGCTCACCACGCGCAGCATGCGGCCCGCACCGACGGCGCGCACATGCAGCGGCGCGTAGGCCTGCGCCTGCACGATCTCGATCAGCCCCTCGCGCATGAGCTCCAGAATCGCGGCGAAGGTGACCGTGACACCCATGCGCCCTTCGGCGGGCCGGAACAGCTGCTGGAACGGCACGAACTCCGCGCGCGCACCGAGCTGCGCCAGGATCTCGCTCATGCGCTCGCCCACCGACAGCTGCTCGCGCTGAATGTGGTGGTGGGCGAACATCTCCGCGCGCACCACGACGTCCTTGAAGGCGAGCAGCATCTCCTGCAGCGCGATTTGCGGCAGCGTGTGCAGCAGCTGCCGTTCCTTGAGCTCGGCTGAGGTCGGCCACACGTCGCGCTCCAGGCGCGGCAGCGCGTCGATCCCGGCGGCAGCGCGTTTGAAGCGCTCGTACTCCTGCAGCCGGCGCACCAGCTCCGCGCGCGGGTCCTCCTCGCCGTCCTCATCGAGCCTGGGCCGCGGCAGCAGCATGCGCGACTTGATCTCCGCCAGCGTCGCCGCCATCACCAGATACTCCCCCGCGAGCTCCAGTTGCAGGCCCTGCATGAGCTCGATGTACTGCATGTACTGGCGCGTGATCTCCGCCAGTGGGATATCGAGAATGTTCAGGTTCTGCCGCCGGATGAGGTACAGCAGCAGATCGAGCGGGCCTTCGAAGGCCTCGAGAAACACCTCCAGGGCCTGCGGCGGAATGTACAGGTCGCGCGGCAGCTGCGAGATCGGCTCCCCGTTCACGATCGCGAACGGCATCTCCGCCTGCTGCGGCGGCGTCTGGGCAGGCGGCGGCGCCTCCGCGGCCGGCGGCGGCGCGTTGCAGACCACGATCTTCAGTTGCGGTTTGTGCTTCATGCGTGTTCCGGCGCCCGCGCCGTCAGTCGGGGCGCAGATGCATGGTGCGCCGCACTTCGTCGAGTGTCTGGCGCGCGACCTCGCGCGCCTTGTCGGCGCCCTCGGCGACGATGCCGCGCACCAGCTCCGGGTTGTCCTCGAACTCCTGGGCGCGCCGGCGCATGCCGCCGATCTCCTCCACGATCCTGTCGATCAGCGGCTGCTTGCAGTCCAGGCAACCGATGCCGGCGCTGCGGCAACCCTCGTTCACCCACTTGCGCGTGGCCTCGTCGGAGTAGAGCTTGTGCAGGTCCCACACCGGGCACTTCTCCGGGTCGCCCGGGTCGGTGCGCCGCACGCGTGCCGGATCGGTCTTCATGGCGCGCAGCTTCTGCACGACCTGATCGGGCTCCTCGCGCAGCCCGATGGTGTTGCCGTAGGACTTGGACATCTTGCGCCCGTCGAGACCCGGGACCTTCGGCGCCGCGGTGAGCAACGCCTGCGGCTCGGGCAGGATCGTCACTCCGGTGCCTTCGAGAAACCCCAGCAGCCGCTCGCGATCGGCCACGGTGATGCGGTTGTTGCTCTGCACCAGCGCCTGGGCGCGCTGCAGCGCTTCCCGTTCGCCGCTCTCCTGGAACTTGCGGCGCAGTTGCCGGTAGGCGGTGGAATTGCGTCCCCCGAGGCTCTTCACCGCGCGCTCCGCCTTCACCTCGAAGTCCGGCTCGCGCCCGTAGAGGTGGTTGAAGCGCCGCGCGGTTTCGCGGCTGAGCTCCACGTGCGCCACCTGGTCCTCGCCCACCGGCACGTAGGCGGCGCGGTACACCAGGATGTCGGCGCTCTGCAGCAGCGGGTAGCCGAGGAAGCCGTAGGTCCCGAGATCCTTCTCCTTCAGCTGCTCCTGCTGATCCTTGTAACTGGGTACGCGCTCGAGCCAGCCGAGCGGGGTGATCATCGACAGCAGCAGGTGCAGCTCCGCGTGCTCGGGCACGTGCGACTGGATGAACAGCGTCGCGACCCCGGGATTGAGGCCGGCCGCCAGCCAGTCGATGAGCACCTCGTGCACGTGCTCCTGCAGCTGCGCGGTCTCGTCGTAGCCGGTCGTGAGCATGTGCCAGTCGGCCACGAAGAAGAAGCACTCGTACTGGTACTGCAGCTCCACCCAGTTGCGCAGCGCGCCGTGATAGTTGCCGAGGTGCAGCCGCCCGGTGGGTCGCATGCCAGACAGGACGCGCCGCGCCGGCGCCGGCGAGCTCACGTGCGTCGCCGCAGCGGGCCAGCGGGTGCGGGAGCGGATGCCGGCGCGCGGCCCACGACGATAAGGCTGTGGCTCACGAGCTGAATTATAGCGCACGCCCCGTGATCGGGCCGAGATCGCCCTTGCCCTTGCGTACGATCACCGGCGGCGTCACCGACAGATCGACCACCGTCGTCGGCTCGATGCCGCAGTCCCCGCCATCGAGAACCGCATCGATCTCGTGCTCGAGCCGCGCCAGGATCTCGCGCCCTTCGGTGAGCGGCTGCGCATCGGAAGCCAGCAGCAGCGTCGAGCTCATCAGCGGCTCGCCGAGCTCCACCAGCAGCAGCCGCGGCACCGGGTGATCGGGGATGCGCACGCCGATGGTGCGCCGTCGCGCGTGCTGCAGGCGGCGCGGCGTCTCGCGCGTGGCGCGCAGCAGGAAGGTGTACGGGCCGGGCAGGCAGGCGCGCAGGATGCGGAACTGCCAGGTGTCGAGGCGTGCGAAGCGCCCGACCTCCGCGAGATTGGCGCACACCAGCGTGAAGTGATGATGACGGTCGGCCTGGCGGATGCGGCGCACGCGCTCCAGTGCGCCCTTGTCACCGATGTGCCAGCCGAGCGCGTAACAGGAATCGGTCGGATAGGCAATGACGCCTCCGGAGCGCACCAGGTCCGCCGCGCGGCGGATGAGGCGCAGCTGCGGATCGACGGGGTGCAACTTGAAGTACTCGGCCAAGACCTGAAGCCAATGGAAGTTACGCGCGGCGCGTGACAATATACGCGGCCGTTTGCCGCGTATACCCTCGACTCAAGGACCCTCGCGCACCGCTCCCATGCAGGCTCTTACCGGCTTGGCGCCGCTCGTGGCGTTCTTCGTGACCTATCGTCTGCGCGGCCTCTACGTGGCCACCGCGGTGCTCATGGTGGCGATGCTCGCGCTGCTCGCCCTCGACTGGTTGCGGCAACGGCGCGTCCCGCCGCTGCACGCGCTGTCTGCCATGCTGGTGCTGATTCTGGGCGCAGCGACCTTGCTGCTGCACAATCGCCTCTTCATCCAGTGGAAGCCGACCGTGCTCTTCTGGGCAGTGAGCGGCGCCTTCATCGCGAGCTTCTGGGTCGGCGAGCGCACGCTCACGCAGCGCCTGCTCAGCGCGGCGCTCGAGGAGCGGCTGCGGGTGAGCGCGACGCTGTGGCGGTGGCTCAACCTGTGGTCGGCGGGGTTCTATGCCGCGCTCGGCGCGCTCAACCTCGCGGTGGTGCATTACGCCAGCGAGCGCGCCTGGGTCAACTTCAAGATGTTCGGACTGACGCTGCTGACCTTGCTGTTCGTCGCACTGCAGGTGCTGTGGCTCAGCACGCGCCCGGACCCGCTGCGCGCCGAACCCGGAGCTCCCCATGGATGAGCCGGTGATGGCGCAGTTGCGCGGCGCGCTCGAGCGCGCCCTCGCGCCCGCCGCGCTCGAGATAGTCGACGACAGCGCGCGGCACGCCGGCCACCCCGGCGCGCGCGGCGGCGGTCACTTTCGTGTCACGCTGGTGTCGGAGGCCTTCCGCGGCCGCTCGCAGCTCGAGCGTCACCGGCTGGTTTATGCTGCGGTCGCGCCCCTGATGAGCGGGGCCGTGCACGCGCTGAACATCATCGCGCGCACCCCCGAGGAAGGGCTCTGACCGCGGCCCCACCGCCATGATCTGCAACACACCGGAAACGTCAGTATGAAGCACTCGCGCATCCTCTTCCTGGCTGCCCTCGCGGCTCTGGCCGCCTGCCAGCCCAAGAGCGGGGTGACCACCGCCGACACTTCCCCACCGGTCGCCACCGTGGACGGCCGCCCCATCAGCCGGGATTTCTACGAGTTCTACATCAAGGGGATCACGAGCAAGAGCTCCTCCGAGCTCACCCCGCAGCAGCGCGAGCTGGCGCTCGACAACCTGATCCGCGCGCGGCTCGTGGCCGAGGAAGCGGCCAAGGAGGGTCGTCGCGCCTGAACGTGCTGCAGCAGGCGGTGTCGGATCGCTACCTGAAGGACCGTAAGCCCAGCGAGCAGGAGCTGCGCGTGGAGTACGAGACGCAGATCGCCGCAAGCCCCAAGCAGGAATACCACGCGCGGCACATCCTGGTGGCCACCGAGCCGTTCGCCGAGAAGCTCGTCACGCGCCTGGACAAGGGCGAGAAGTTCGACGTGCTCGCGAAACAGGAGTCGATGGATTCCTCCAAGAGCAACGGCGGCGATCTCGGCTGGTTCACCCCCGATCGCATGGTGCCGGAGTTCGCCGGCGCGCTGGTCACGCTCAAAGCGGGGGAATACACGCACCGGCCGATACAGACGCAATACGGCTGGCACATCATCCAGCTGCTCGAGACACGCGGGCTGACACCGCCCCCGTTCGAGCAGGTGCGGGCGCGGCTCGAGCAGATCGTGCAGAACAAGAAGTTCCGCGCTTACTCGGACGAGCTGATGCACAACGCCAAGATCGAGAAGCTGCTCGACAAGCCGTCCTCCGGGCAGGCCGCGGGCGCACCCGCCGCCAAGCCCGCCGCCGAGACGACGCCCGCACCCGCCGCGGCCCCGGCGCTCGCGCCCGCGCCCGCGCCGGCACCGAAGGGCTGACGCGCCGCGCAGCCGCCGGCGGGTGCGCGCGGCCCGTCGCCTTGCGAGAGCGCTCGCGCCCGACAAACGCGCGCGGCTCAGCGGCTCTCGGCGCCGAGCAGGGCGAGCAGCTGCTGCTCGTCGAGCACCGGCACGCCCAGCTCGCGGGCCTTGGCGAGCTTCGAGCCTGCCTCGCTCCCGGCGACGACGAAGCTGGTCTTCTTCGATACGCTGCCCGACACCTTGGCGCCGCGCGCGGTGAGCGCCGCCTGCGCCTGCTCGCGGCTCATGCTCGCGAGTGTGCCGGTGATGACCACCGTGCGTCCGGCCAGCCCCTGCGGCCCCGCGCTCCCGGCCGCCCGCTCCATGTCAGGCCATTTCACACCTTTATCGGTTAAGGCTTTGATAACCCTACGGTGTTCGTCGGACGCGAAGAACGCGGCGACGTGCGCGGCAACCACCGGCCCCACGTCGGGAACCTGCTGGATCGCGCGCTCGTCCGCGTCCATCAGCCCCTCGAGCGTGCCGAAGTGCCGCGCCAGCGCCAGCGCGGTCGCCTCGCCCACGTCGCGGATACCGAGCCCGTACAGCAGCCGCGGCAGCGTCGTGTGCTTGCTCTTCTCGATGGCCGCCAGCAGGTTCGCGGCCGACTTCTCCCCCATGCGCTCGAGCTGCGCCAGCTGCGGCACGCTCAGTGCATACAGATCGGCGGGCGAGCTCACCTGTTCACGCTCCACCAGCTGCTCGATGAGCTTGTCGCCCAGGCCCTCGATATCGAGCGCGCGCCGGCTGGCGAAGTGTCTGAGCGCCTCCTGGCGCTGCGCGCGGCACGTGAAGGCGCCGGTACAACGCGCCACCGCCTCGCACACCGGACAGGACTGCGGCAGCTGCACGGGTACGGCATCCGGCGGGCGCTTGTCCAGGATGACGCTGACCACTTCGGGGATCACATCCCCGGCGCGGCGCACCACCACCGTGTCGCCGACCCGCACGTCCTTGCGGTGCACTTCGCCGATGTTGTGCAGGGTGACGTTACTCACCGTCACACCGCTCACGAACACCGGGGCGAGACGCGCCACCGGCGTGAGCGCCCCGGTCCGGCCGACCTGAAACTCGATTCCCTTCACGACCGTGAGTGCCTCGTCGGCGGGAAACTTGTGGGCGATCGCCCAGCGTGGCGCCCGCGACAGGAATCCGAGGCGCTCCTGGTCGGCGCGCCGGTCGAGCTTGTAGACCACGCCGTCGATCTGATAGCGCAGCGAGCGGCGCCGCTCGCCCATCTCGCGATAGTACGCGAGGCACCCCGTGACCCCGCGCACCGAGCGCGTGTCCGGGCACACCGGCAGGCCCAGCGCGCGCAGCCACTCGAGCAGCTGCCCCTGACGCCCGGGAAGGCTCGCTCCCTCGAGCGTCCCGAGGCCGTAGAAGAACGCCGTCAGCGGCCGCACGGCAGTGACGCGCGCATCGAGCTGGCGCAGGCTCCCGGCGGCGGCGTTGCGCGGATTCACGAACACCTTCTCGCCGCGCTCGCGCGCCTGCTCATTCATGCGCTCGAAGCCGGCCAGCGGCATGAAGATCTCGCCGCGCGCCTCGAGCAGCGCCGGCGCCTGCCCGCGCAGCCGCTGCGGCACGGCGCGTATGGTGCGCACGTTGGCGGTGACGTCTTCGCCCGTGACGCCATCGCCGCGGGTGGCCGAGCGCTCGAGCAGGCCGTCACGGTAGATCACCGTCACCGCCAGCCCGTCGAGCTTCGGCTCCGCCACGTAGTCGAGCTCGCCCGCGACGCCGAGGCGCTCGTGGATGCGCCGGTCGAACCCCTGCACATCCTCCTCGGTGAAGGCATTGTCGAGCGAGAGCATCGGCACCTGGTGCACCACCTCCCCGAAGGCGGCGCTCGGCGTGCCCGACACGCGCTGCGTCGGGGAGTCCGGCGTGATCAGCTCGGGGTGCTGCGCCTCCAGCGCGCGCAACTCCTGCATCAGCCGGTCGTACTCGGCGTCGGGAATCTGCGGCTCATCGAGCACGTAGTAGCGGTAATCGTGTTGCGCTATCTGCGCACGCAACTCGGCAGCGCGCGCTGCCGGCTCGTCTGTCACGAAGCCGCCCCGGCACTCAGGCGCTCGCGCAGCAGCGCGATGCGCGCCGGAGTCAACGGGCTGCCTTGCTCGTCCTGCAGGATCCCGCACAGGCGCTCGTTGAGGTTGCGCGCGGTGACGATGAGCTCGTCGAAGACCTGCGGCGGGGGCTTGGGCCCCGGCAGCACCGCGAACAGCGACAGCCCGCCGTAGTGCTGCGAGTCCATGGTCTCGACATCGAAGGTGCCCGGCCGGCTGAGGCTCGCGGCGCTCAGCACGGCGCGCTGCTCCTCGTCGGGCTTGTGGAAGATCGCAAAGCGGCCAAGCACGAAGCCTTCCGCCGCCAGCGCCTGGCGCAACGAACGGCCCGCGAAGCGCTCCGGCTGCGGCGCAACCAGGCGCAGGGCCACGACGCGGCGGCGCTCGTCCGGCGGCCAGTCGACCCGCAGCGCGGCCGCCGGCGGCAGCCGCGGAAGAGACTCGAGCGGCACGCCCGCGGGCACGCCGTGGACCGCGTTCGCCGCGACTTCAGCGGCGCGCGCGGCGGCGATGACTGCGGCAGCGTCGCCGTCGGCCGCGACGGCGGCACGGTCTGCGGCCGGCTCAACCTGCGCCGGCGCGTTCCCGGGGCCCGGGAGCGGGGTCGCCGGCAGCTCGCGCGCCACCTCCAGGACCGGCAGATCGTGCAACAGCAGCGGGTCGCGGGCGCGCATCTGCGGCAGGCTCAGACCCGACTCACGCACTGCCCGAGGCGCGGCCTCCGCGGCCGGCTCGCGCGCGCCAGTGCGCTGCGCCGCGCCGTCGCGACTCGCCTGCCGCGGGCGATGCCGCTCCCACCAGGCGAGCGCGGCGATGAACACCACTCCGAGTATCAGCAGCGTCCAGCGCAGCTCCGACATCATGCCGTGGACACCGGGCGCGCTCACACCGCCGCCAGCCGCACGGCCTCGTCGACGTCGACCGTGACCAGGCGCGACACGCCCGGCTCGTTCATGGTCACGCCGATCAACTGCGAGGCGAGCTCCATGGTGCTCTTGTTGTGGGTGATGAACACGAACTGCACGCGGGTGGACATCTCGCGCACGATATCGCAGAACCGCCCGACGTTGTGCTCATCGAGCGGCGCATCGACCTCGTCGAGCAGGCAGAAGGGCGCCGGATTGAGATCGAAAATGGCGAACACCAGAGCCACCGCGGTGAGCGCCTTCTCGCCGCCGGACAGCAGGTGGATGGTGCTGTTCTTCTTGCCCGGTGGCCGCGCCATGACCGCCACGCCGGCGGTCAGCTTGTCCTCGCCCACCAGCTCCAGGTACGCGTGCCCGCCACCGAACAGGCGCGGGAACTTGTCGCGCAGGCCGGTGTTGATGCGCTCGAAGGTGTCCTGGAAGCGCGTGCGCGTCTCCTTGTCGATGCGCCGCATGGCCTCATCGAGCGTGGCGAGCGCGGAGGTGAGGTCGGCAAACTGGCTGTCGAGATACTCCTGGCGCTGCGTCTGCTCCTTGAGCTCATCGATGGCGGCGAGATTGACCTGGCCGAGCCGCTCGATTTCCCCGCGCGCCTCCTCCAGGGACTGCTCCCAGGCCGGCACGCTTGCTGCCGCGTCGAGGTTGGCCAGCACCTCGGGGAGCTGGCAGCGGGTCTGCGCGAACTGCTCGGCCAGGGCCGCGCGGCGCACGTGCGTCTCCTGCGCCGCGAGGCGCGCCGCCTCCATGGCCTCGCGCGCCGCGCTCACGCGCCGCTCGGCCGCCAGGCGCTGCTCATCGAGGCTGCGCAGTGCCGCATCGGCTTCCTCGAGCGCGCCGCGCGCCCCCGCCAGTTCCGCCTCCGCCGTGAGACGCAGCGCCAGCGTGTCATGCAGGAGTGCCTGGGCCTTCACGATCGGCTCATCGCCCGAGGCGAGCTCCTGTTCCAGCTCGGCACGCCGGCGCGTGAGCTGCTCGCGCTGCTCGCTCATGCGGCCCAGGCCCACCGCCATCGAGCTCTCGGCCGAACGGCGCGACTCGACCCGCACCTGCAGCTCGCGCGCCGCCGCTTGTGCCGCCTGCGCCTCGGCGCGCGCAGCGCCGAGGGCCGCGCGCCGTTGCTCGCGCTCACTGTCGAGCGCGCGCTGGCGCTGCTCGAGCTCGCCAGCCAGTGCCTGCGCGCGCGCCAGCTCGGCCGCGGCCCGTGCGAGAGCCTCCTCGGTCACCGCGCGCTCGTGCGTCACCGCGCCGGCGTCCTGCCGCAGCCGCTCGCCCCGCAGGCTCGACTCCTCGGCGTGCGCGCGGCCTGCCTCGAGCAGCCCGATGAGACCTGCGTGTTTCTGCTGCGCGCCCTGCAGCGCCGCCTGCGCCTGCTCGCGACGCTCTTCCGCCTGCGCCAGCTGCGCGCGCGCCGCGGCGAGCTCGCTCTCCGCCTGGGCGAGCTGTGCATCGGCCGCCGTGACTGCGGCACGCAGCCCCTTGAGGCGATGCTCGCGCCCGAGCACCCCGGCGCGCGGGTCCGCTCCCCGGCTCACCCGCAGCCAGTCGCGCCCCACCCATTCGCCTTCGCGCGTGACCAGAGAGCGTCCCGCGGCGAGCGCCGCGCGCGCCCGCAACGCATCCCCGAGTGATTCGGCCGTCGCCACCGCGGCGAGCCGCGCGCTCACCGCCGCCGGACCCGTCACGTGGGCGGCGAGCGTCGCCTCGAGGCCCGCGGGTGCCGCGCCGCCACTCTCGAGCAGCGTGACCCGGCCCGTGGCGAGCTCCCCGAGCGCACCCGACACCTCCTCCAGGCGCTCGACGCACACGGCCTCGAGATAGTCGCCGAGGACGGTTTCAACAGCCCGCTCCCAGCCGCTCTCGACCTCGAGTGCGGCCGCGAGCCGCGGCCGCGCCGCCAGTCCGGCGCCGCGCAGCCACTCCCCCGCCTGTCCGGCATGGTCGGAGAGCGCCGCCGCCTGCAGGGCCTCGAGGGAAGTGAGCCCGGTGCGCGCCTCCTCGCGCGCCGCGCGTGTCTGCTCCAGGTGCTGCTCGGCGGCCAGCTGGGCGGCGCGTTGCGCCTGCAGATGCGCCTGCGCCGCCGTGAGCGCCGTGGCGAGCTGCTCGGTTGCAGCGCGCGCCTGCTCTTCCTGCAACGCCAGGCGCGCGAGCTGCTCGCCGCCGTCCTGTGCGCCCAGAGTCTGCTGCTCGGCGGCCAGGCGCTCGGCCTGCGCGCACAGCTGCCGCTGCTGATTTTCCAGCTGCTCGATGCGCGCCCGCTCCACCTGCGCGGTCTGATCCGCCTCGCTCACCGCCCGGACGTGCGTCTCCCAGCGCTGCTGCCAGTCCTGCAGCGCCTGCTCGCTCGCCTCGAGGGCCGCGCCCGCGCGCTGCTCGGCGTGCTGGGCCGCCTGGAACGCGGGCGTTAGGTGCGCGACCTCCGAGCGCAGCGCCTCGAGCTCGCGCTCATCGCGCTCGAGGTGCGCGCCCAGATCACCGAGCGTGGTACGGGCCTGGGCGAGATCGGCGCGCTGGCGCTCGCGCAATTCGCGGGCGTGCTCGATCGACTGCTCGAGGCGCGAGATCTCGGCGCCGACCTCGTAGTAGCGGCCCTGCACCGCCGACAGCCGCTCGCTGTGTACGGTGTGCGCCGCGCGCTGCTTCTCGATCGCGCTTTCCGCGGCGCGCTGCTCGGCGAGTGCGCCCTGCATGGCGAGCTCGCGCTCGCGCACCGCCGCATCGTGTACTTGCGCGCCGCTGTCCAGATCGCGCAGGCGCAGCGCCAGCAGCTCCGCGGTCAGACGCCGCTCCTGCTCCTTCAGCGCCTGGTAACGCCGCGCGCTCGCCGCCTGGCGTTGCAGGTGGCGAATCTGCTTTTCCACCTCATCGCGCACGTCCTGCAGCCGCTCGAGATTCTCGCGGGTCTCGGCGACGCGCGCCTCGGTCTCCTTGCGCCGTTCCTTGTAGCGCGAGACACCGGCCGCCTCCTCGACGAAGGCGCGCATGTCCTCGCTCCTGGCGTCGATGACGCGCGAGATCATGCCCTGCTCGATGATGGCGTAGCTGCGCGAGCCGAGCCCCGTGCCGAGGAACAGGTTGGTGATGTCCTTGCGCCGGCAACGCACGCCATTGATGAAGTACGCCGAGGTGTCGTCACGCGCCACCTGGCGCTTGAGCGAGATCTCGCTGTAGCTGGCGTAGGCGCCGCCGATCTTGCCGTCCGCGTTGTCGAACAGCAGTTCCACGGAAGCCGTGCCGACCGGCTTGCGCGCGGTCGAGCCGTTGAACACCACGTCCGCCATGTTGTCGCCGCGCAGATGCTTGGCGGACAGCTCGCCCATCACCCAGCGTACGGCGTCGATGACGTTCGACTTGCCGCAGCCGTTCGGGCCGACGACACCGGTGAGATTACTCGGGAAGCTGATTTGTGTTGGATCGACGAAGGACTTGAAGCCGGCAAGCTTGATCTTGGTCAGCCGCATCGTAGGTTCGTCCGCCCCCTTAAGCGGCCCCGAGGATGGTGTAGTGTAGAGGAATATGCCCCTGACGCCCACCGCGCAGCTCGAGACCTTCGCCAACCCGGCCGCCGATCGTGACTACACGATCCGCATGCAGATCCCCGAGTTCACCTGCCTGTGTCCGCGCACCGGGCAACCGGACTTCGCGACGCTCGACCTCGAGTACGTGCCCGACCGGCTGTGCGTGGAGCTGAAATCCCTGAAGCTCTACATGTGGTCGTTTCGTGAGCGCGGCGCGTACCACGAGGCCGTCACCAACGAGATCGCCGATCATCTGCAGGCCACGCTGCAGACGCGCTTCCTGCGGCTCGCTGCGCGCTTCAACGTGCGCGGCGGAATCTACACCACCGTTGTCGCCGAGCGCCGACAGAGCGGCTGGCAGGCCCAGCCCCCCGTCCTGCCGTAATCGCCGCGCCCCTAAGCGGCAGAACACCTACCTGTACAGCGCGGGGTCGGCCGGTATAATCGCGCGTTCTTCACGAGGCTGATGCCGTTTTGAGGAGCCATTGATGCCGGGCAAAAGACCAGCGCCCAAGTCCGCAAAGGGCAAGAAGGCGCCAAGCCGGCCAGCGGTCAGAAAGGCGGTCGGCCACAAGCCCGAGCCGGTGCGTGTCAGGGCAGCACCCGGGCACGCGCGCAAGAGCGCGGCGGCGCCGAAAAAGCCGGTGGCAGCCCCGCCCGCCGCCGGGAGCGCCCCGCCTGTCGAGCTGAGAAAGCCCCTGCGTGTGGCCCCGGCGACGCCACCCCCGGCCACCGCGACCATGATCACGGCGAGCCGCTCCGCGGCGCACGCCGCGAATGCCGACGGCGACGACGGCGAGACGATCGAGCCGGGGAGCCTGCTCGCCGGTCCGCGCAACGTACAGCCGTACATCGCCAAGCGCGGCGAACAGTACATGAGCAAGCAGCAGCTCGAGCACTTCCGGCTGATTCTCAACAGCTGGAAGCGCGACCTCATGGTGGAGGTGGATCGTACGGTCACGCACATGAAGGACGAGGCGGCTAACTTCCCCGATCCCAACGACCGCGCCACCCAGGAAGAGGAATTCAGCCTCGAGCTGCGCACCCGCGACCGCGAGCGCAAGCTGATCCGCAAGATCGACGACGCGTTGAAGCGCATCGAGGATGGCTCATACGGCTACTGCCTCGAGACCGGCGAGGAAATCGGCATCAAGCGCCTGGAAGCGCGTCCCGTGGCCACGCTCAGCATCGAAGCCCAGGAGCGCCGGGAACGGCGCGAGCGCCAGTACGGCGACCGCGACGACCGCTATCGCTAGCGCTCGCGAGCCCAACGCGCCCCCATCCGCCGCGAGCCCGGGCTACGTCGGGCGCTTCGCGCCCTCCCCGACCGGACCGCTGCACCTCGGCTCCCTGGTCGCCGCCGTGGGCAGCTTCCTCGACGCCCGCAGCCGCGGCGGGGGCTGGCTGCTGCGGATGGAAGATCTGGATGCGCCGCGGGTGATTCCCGGTTGCGCGGACCAGATGCTGCGTACGCTCGAGAGCTTTGCCCTGCACTGGGACGGCGCCGTCGAGTACCAGAGCACCCGCACCGAGCACTACGCGCGCGCGCAGCAGGCGCTCACCGCGCTCGGACTCACCTTCCCATGCAGTTGCTCGCGGCGCGAGCGTACGTCCGAGGGCGGTTATCCGGGGACGTGCCGCGACGGTCCCAGGCGCCGCGGACCCACCGCCACGCGCTTCAGGGTCGAGGACGTGGTCGTGTCCTTCCAGGATCGGGCGCAGGGGGACTGCCGCTTTCAATTGCGCGAGCGCGGAGATGTCATCATCCGGCGCCGCGACGGGGTGTTTGCCTACCAGCTCGCGGTGGTGGTGGACGATGCGCTGCAGGGCGTGACCGATGTCGTGCGGGGGGCCGACCTTCTCGACAGCACGCCCTGGCAGCTGGCCCTGCAGGGCGCCCTTGGGCTCCCGACTCCCCGCTATGCGCACCTGCCGCTCGTCACCGAGCCCGGCGGCGCAAAGCTCGCCAAGTCCAGGCGCTCCGTCGCCCTGGATCCGACCCAGGCGGGCCGCCAGCTCCACGAGGCCCTCCTCCTGCTGGGCCAGGGCCCACCAGTTACGCTCAAGCTCGAGTCACCCCGAACGGTGCTCGAGTGGGCCTGCGCTCATTGGAGTCTGGACCGGTTCCACGGCGTGCGGCAGGTGCGTGCTGCACCCGCGGGGCGTTGCTGAGATTTTTGCAGCTTTCTCGCTTTCCGAGTTGGGTTCGACGTGCCGATGTAATATGGTATGTGCAGACGCCCTGCACTACGGAAGGTGCAACAACCCATAGTGAGGGATCCGTCCATGAGCGAACCGCGCACTATTAAGAAGTATCCGAACAGGCGGTTGTATGACACGGTCGAAAGCCGCTACATCACCCTCGCGGACATCCGCCGCCTGGTGATCGAGCGCGTCGACTTCGTGGTCATCGACAAGAAGACTCAAGGAGACATCACGCGCTCGATCCTGCTGCAGGTGATCGCCGAGCAGGAACACGACGGCGAGCCGCTCATGAGCCGCGACTT
>WNGC01008835.1_pt1 | contig 20360 bp, 17 predicted proteins | sample 5400051 | NCBI WGS metagenome assembly WNGC01 (sample SAMN13153368, study PRJNA577476) | soil metagenome | isolation source: 20 cm soil or saprolite under grassland replicate 2 | place: USA:California | collected 2016-06-15
GCATCGATGGAAGGCTCTGGCATTGGTCGAGCAAAAGCGGCTGGGAGGCGCTGGGTGGCCGCATCACGATGAGCCCGTCGGCGGTGAGCGCCGACGGCATCCGCCTCGATGTGTTCGTCCGTGGGACCGATGGCGCCCTCTGGCACGATGGCTTCAATGGAACGGCCTGGTCCTGGGAGGGGCTGGGCGGCCAGCTGACCTCGGCCCCCAGCGCAGCCAGCTGGGCAGCCGGCCGATTCGACGTCGTGGTCCGCTCCAGCAGCCGCTCGCTCTGGCACATCGCGGGCCAGTAACCGGGGCGGGACCGCGCCCTAGAGTTCGCCCAGGTAAAGGCTCTGCTTGCCCATGAGCAGCCACGCCGGCGGAAAGGCGAGGTAGGCGCGGACTAACGCCGGGTGCTGGGGGAGCCTGCCCTTCGTCGTGAACGGAAGGAAGCGCTTGATGAGGCGGACGGTTTTGAAGCCGGCCGAGCCCGCCGCCTCAACCAGGCTCCGGTCGGTGAGCGCAACGCGGTGGTCGATGAAATTCCAGTACGATCCGCCGACGAGCCGGATGTTCGGCTGCAGCACGAGGACGCGACCACCGGGCCGCAACAACTGAGCCGTCACCTCGAATTGCCGGATGACGGCTTCGGGTGAGGGCAGGTGCTCGAGGTAGTTGCTCATGAAGGCGAGGTCGAAGTGAGCAGTGGGCACCGCTCGATGCAGTTCGAGCCCGTCGGTTTGCACAAAGCGCACGCCGGCCGGGAGCAGATCGCCGACCGGGCGTACGTCGGTACCCCACTTTTCAGCCGCCTGGATATTGCGGATAAAGTCGCCGCGGTCACAACCGATATCAATCACCCGACCGTCCGCGGGCACGAAGCGCTGCAGAAAGGCCGAAATCTCGCGCCAGACGGCACTCTTCGCGCGGGCGTCTTGATCACTGAAGCGATGCTCGTATACGCCCTGAAGGTCCATCGGCTTTCGCCATTCTCCCATGCTGTCTAGCCGCCGGCCGTCGCTCCCCCGCAGATCGTGATCTGGCCGGCGGGCGGCAGGCCGATCCGCAGCCGCCAGACGATCGCCCTCCCGGTGTCCGGCACCGTGACGCCGGTCGGGCGGCCGGGTAGCAGAAAGACCTGGGCTTGCGGATTGCCAACCGGGTCGGACAGGTAGGAGAGCCACAGGCTTGCTAGTCCCCCATCGGACGCGCCGGCGGTGATTGTCGCGCCACTTGGAACAGAGACGTCCGCGTAGGCGGTTGCCTCTCCCGGGTAGGTCTGGCATCGGGCATCGGGCACCTGCCCCGGTTGAATTCGCAGCGACCCGCCGAAGGCCGAGACCATCGCCTGGTTGACCGCGGCAGGGGGGAGTCGGCCAAGGCCGGCGAGGTCGACGGCCGGCACCGGCGAACCGAGCGCGTCGACGGCGGCAAAGTACGATCCGGGCGTGACCGGCGGCATCACCGCCGCGTCGATCTGCTGGTTGAGTTGCATGCCGGGCGCCCCGCGAAACGCCATCAGGGTCTGCAGCTCCGCATTCTGCAGCGCGACGAGCGCGGCCCGATCCCCCGCGTAGCTGCGTAGATGAATCGCCCCGTTGAGAAAGGCCAGCGCGAATCCGGCCATCACCAGCCCGCCGATGACGCCGCGCCATCGCAGGTCGGCAAGGGCGGCGGCGGCCACCGGCAGCAGGAAGGCGGCGGCGACGTACACGTATCGCGGAACGGCGGCCTGCTCATCTCCCAGTTGCGCGCGAACCAGCCCGGTGAGAACGAACTGCACAAGGACGCCGGCCAGCGCCCCCAGGACGCGGCTGTCCACCCGGCCTTGCGCGTACCAGCGAAGGGCGAGCAGGGCCGCCGCGACGGCGAGCGCGGCCTCGCCCCAGTGGCTCGAAAATCCCCCCAGCCCGGCGATCGCCGCGCCCAGCCCGAACGGGACGTAATGGACCAGGGACACCAGCGCCGAGATGCTCAGCGGCGAGCGGTGCGATGTCACGCCGGAGACGCCAAAGGTTACGAACCAGGCCAGGTAGGCCGCGGCCGGGGCGATCAGCACCACCAGCGCGGAGCGCCGCTGCCGATCGAGGAGCAGATCGACGGCGACCGCCGCGCAGAAAAAGAGGCCCACCCCTTGAAACATGAGGGACGCCAGCAAGGCGAGGGACGCGAGGACCATGCGAGCCGCGCCGATCGGCGCTTCGTCGAGCAGCAGGATGGCGAGCAACCCGAAGAGGACCGACCCGACGAAGCCGATCTGGAAGGCCCACAGGATGTTCTCCGCGCCGCGCCCTAAAAAGAGGAACAGCAGCATGGCGCCGAACGCGAGCGCGGCGCCCGAGCGCCGGCGGATGATCGCAAACAAGAGCAGCGCGGCGGCCGCATGCATCAGCTCCAGCACGACCAGGTAGGGAAGGTAGCTGCGCAGGCCGGCGGTCGCGAACAAGGCCCGGTAGACCAGCACGAGAAGGGTCGACCAGTGCTCGTTGTGCGGCCCGAAGAAGACCAGTGCTCCCGAACCGCGCCGCACAAAGATGAAGGTCCACTCGTCGGCAAAAAAGTTGAGGTGGCGGCCAAGGTAGAGCAGCGGGAGGGTAGCGAGCAGCGCCACAGCGGCGGCCAGCCACGTCGCCCGGCGCACCTGGATGTCGGCCAGCCGTGGCCCCGCGGCGCGGATCACCGGCGGCGCAGCCGCGTCCGCATCCCGTACCCATACCAGCGCAGATAGTGAGGCAGCCACTTCGTCAGACGGAACCGGCTCTCACCGGCAGTGCGATCCCTCCAGGTGGTCGGCACCTCGGCGATGGGAAGCCCAAGCGCGTGGGCTTTCACGGTCAGCTCCAGCGCTAGCTCGAAGCCGGCCGAAGACTCGATCCGTACGGCGTCGAGCAGCCGTCGGCTATAGAGTTTGAAGTTGCTGGTGGAATCGTGGGTGGGCACGCCGCCCAGCCAGTGAAGGCTGAGGCCGGCGGTGCGCGACATCAGCCGCTTGAGCAACGGACCGCCCAGCTGACGGCCACCCCGCGCGTAGCGGGCCGCCGCGACCAGGTCCGCGCCGCTCCGCGCCTTGTCGATCATGGGATCGACGTCATCGGGGTCATCCGAGCCGTCGGCCATCATCACGAGCACGTGGTCGCCGGTGGCGGCCGTAAAGCCGGTGCGGATGGCATTGAGCACGCCGCGGCCGAGGGTGTTGCGGACCAGGCGAACCTCCGGAATCTCGGGCTGCAGTCGCTGCACCACCGGGACCGTGGTGTCGCCGTCGAAGTCATAGACCACCAGGATCTCGAGCGGTCGAGTCTTGACGGCCTTGATGAACCGCCGCAACACAGCTTCGATGTTTTCGCCCTCGTTGTAGACAGGAACGACGACCGAAAGCTGGGTGCCGTTCAGATGCGACCCGCCTTGATTTCCGCGCTGATCCAGGGAACCACCTCGTCGAGCACCTCGCTCATCGGGGTCGTCGCTTCGAAGCCGAGAAGACGGCGCGCCTTCCGCACGTCGGGAACCCGAAGCTGCACGTCGTACTCGAAGGGTGGGTCGTTGACGACCCGGAGTGGCCGGTCCCCACCATGCACCTTGCGCCAGACCGCTTCCGCCAGCTCGAGGACGGTGGTCGAGGTCGCGGTCGAAATGTTGAAGTCCTCGTTGCGCGCGTCCGCGGACTCCATACAGAGCCGGATGCCGCGCGCGAGATCGCCCCCGTAGGTGTAGTGGCGGACCTGGGTGCCGTCGCCGAGGAGGTGCAGCGGGTCCTGGCCCTTCAACACTTTTTGCACCAGGTCGGGCAGCACGTGGCTCATCGCCAGCCGGACGTTGCCGCTCATGACCTCGGCGTCGGTACGCGCCCGGCGTTCGCCGATGCCCACGCAATTGAAGGGCCGGATGATGGTGTAGGGCAGCCGGTGCTGTTCCCAGGCGCCTTTGGCGAAGTATTCGGAAGCCAGCTTCTGAAAACCGTAGGTCGAGAGCGGGGGTGGGCTCGTCAGCTGGGCTCCTTCAGGGGTGGGAAAGACGCTGGCGCTCTCGTAGACCATGCTGCTCGACAACACGTTGATCTTTTGCAGGTGCCCTTTTTTGTAGGCCTGGATGGCCGCGTCGAAGGTGGCGGCGAGAATGCGCTCATTTTCGGCGAGCAGGTCGTAGGCAAACTCGTGGAAGTAGCTGATGCCGCCGATCATCGCCGCCCCGGCCAGCACCTGGTCGCAATCGAGCGCCAGCTCTCCGAGGAAGCCGGCGTCCTTGGCATCGCCCTCGACCAGCCGGTAGCCCGGATCGTGGTCGAAACTCCGCGTCGTCGGCCCGTACTTGCTGAAGTTGTCGATCCCGATGACCTGGTGCCCCGCGGCGAGAAGGTCCGGCACGACATAGCCGCAGATGAAGCCTGCGGCGCCGGTCACGAGGACTTTCACAAACGGATGCCGTTCCCCAGGAAGCCCCAGATGTCGACGGGCGATGATCAGGACGTCCGACTCCTGGAGCACGCGCTCCAGAGGCGCCAGCTCCCGGTCGGGAACGTAGGGGTCGGTGCAGAGGACGGTCGCGCCGCGGAAGCTCGCCAGCTTTTTCAGCTTGTAGCTGAGCGAGCTGCGCGGATCGTCGGAATCGCCCTTGAAGGCCATGCCCAGGATGCCGACCGTGCGCCCGGCGAGCGGCTGCCGCGCGTCGAGCATCTCGACGATGTAGGCGGGAAGACCCTCGTTGACGAGCATCGCCGCATGCCCCATTGGGAACTGATCGGTGGAAAAGGCAGCCAGCTGCATCGTGTCCTTGAGCAGGCACGGCCCGGCGGCGAAGCCGGGGCCCGGCATGTCCGCGCCTCGCGGATAGTTGTGGCGGATGGCGTGCAGGACGTTGCTGTAGTCGACGCCGGCGCGATGCGCCATCTCGAAGAACTGGTTGGCGATGGCGAACTTCATGTAGCGCCAGGCGTTGGTGTAGAGCTTGGCCAGCTCGGCCTCTTTCGGCAGCGTCCGGATGATCTCGACGTCCAACCGCTCGAAGACGGCGCGCGCCCGCTCGAAGGTTCGGTCGTCCCTGGCCCCGATCAGCTGGGGCAGGCTGCGGATCTCGTCGAGCGCGTAGCCCTCCGCGATGCGTTCGGGGGCGAAGGCGACGTCCGCGCGAAGGCCGCGCTGGACCAGCAGGCCCTCGACATACTCCGTGGTCCCCGGAAAAACCGTGCTTCGCAAGATGACGAGCGCCCCCTCCCGGATGTCGTCGACCAGCTGCTGGATGGCGCGCTCGTAGATCCGCATCGAGGGGTTCATGAACTCATCGATGGGGGTCCCGATGACGACGATCACGGAGTCGGAACGGCCGATCATCGACCGGTCGCTGCTTACCTGGAGGCGTCCGGTGGGCAGGATCGCCGCCAGCAGCTTGTCGGCGCCACGTTCCATGAATGGCATCTCACCGGCACGGACCTGTTCGACCTTCCAGCCGTCGATGTCATAGATCCCGACCGAAGCTCCGGCTTCGGCGAAACAGAGCGCCAGCGGGAGACCGACGTGCCCGCAGCCGCCCACCACGACGAGATCGAGGTCGCCACCGGCTTGTAGATCTGCTTCTACCGCGCCGCTCGGTTGGGCCACGCCATGAACTTTAGCGGCAGCGGCGGTTAGTCCGTCGCTAGACGCAGCCTAGTACCAGTGGCCATCGGCTATTGCCAGAACCTTGAGCGAGGACTTGTCGACCACCGCAACGACATCGCGGTCGGACATTAAGCCGGGGGTTCCGGAAGCTCCGACGGGCTTCGCTTCGTGCGCAGTCCCAGGTTGGACAGATCCGACGGCTTAAGGAGACCATGCGCGAACCCGGCCTGCTCTGCCGCCTGCACGTAGGGCAACGCCGCCGGCTTCTCGGCCAGCGTGTAGTCGCATGACGCAAGAAGAGGGTCCGAACTTTGAGACAGAACATCCTTCGGAGAGCTAATGATGCCGGCGTTCACGAGCGGTTGCAGATCAGCGATCGTGAGCGATGTCGCCGTTAGCGGCGAGCCGGACGAACTGCCGGCGACCACATAGGCGCTGCCGTCCGGTCTGGCAACCTGAAGACGCACCGCGTAACCCGTCTTGGCAATATCCTCCACAGTTCGCCCGGCGTTGAGCCGCGCAATTGTTGCCATCCTCACAGGAACGCAGGGCCCGAGCTCTGCGTGAGAGCACCAGCAGGAAGGCAGGCCTATTCACCCCTTCTGGCGACTTCTCATCCGCGTGTTGTTTCGGACGCGGGGTTCGCAAACCGATCGCGCATGCCAATCGCGCTGCTGAGCCGGCGATGGAACCGCACATAGTCCGGATCGCTCCAGGTTGGGCGGAACGGGTCGGCAAACAGCGGGGCGAGGTCTTTATCGGAGCGCACGCGGTTTGCCTGCAGGGAGCGGCGCCTCTTATTCAAATCATCCAGGCGCTCGGCAAACTGATGCATCGCCGCGTAATGGCTAAGCGAAATGTTCGGGAGAAACTTGCCACCCTGAAGCACCGAGCCTCGAACCGCGGCCAGCCCATGTGCACGCAGGTAGCCGGCGCCTTTCGCGGCCAGCGCCGGCCAACCCTCTTCCCGCAGCGCTCGCCTGGACTTCTCGGCAAGCGACTCCTTCGTCACGGTCACCGGTTCGTCCAGGGGATCGGATGCGGCCTCTGGCGGCGGTGCGCCGGGTTCGATACGAAAGTCGTCAAGCCGGATCTTGGCCAGCCGTAGGGCGCGCTCGTTGGAAAGGAGCAATGCCGCCGGGAGGGCCAGGGCGAGGTTCCCGTCATCCAGACACTTGTAGATCGTGAACAGCGCGTTGCGCTCGTAGAGCACCCGGAGCCGGTGCGCCGGGAACTTCTTGGCGGTGGCGTGCTCGCGGTGATAGGTGGTGGCGCGGGGGGTGTAGAGCACCTCGTGGCCGAGAAGATTCAAGCGCCAGCCCAGGTCGGTATCCTCGAAAAAACTGAAGTAAAGCGGATCGAACCCGCCAGCCAGCTGGAAGAGGTCCTGTTTGATCAGCATCGCCCCGCCACAGGGCGCGATCACCCGTCGCTCGCGATCGAAGGACGATGCCGTGGCGCCATGATCGAGCTGGAAGCCGTGACCTTCGAAATTCACCGCGCCGCCGACGAAATCGATCGCCGTCCCGTCCCAGTTCATGATCCGGCAGGTGAAGCATCCGATCGCCGGGTGATCGGTCACCGCCGAGACGAAGTCGCGCAGCCAGCTCTCTTTGAACCACATGTCGTTGTTGAGGAAGGCGATCCACGGATGGTGCGCTGCCTTCGCCGCACGGTTGTTTCCCTCGGCGAATCCAAAGTTCCGCTCGAGCTCGACGACTCGGACGCCCGGGTAGCGGCTCCGAACGTAATCGACCGACCCATCGTGTGAGCCGTTGTCGCAGAGGATGATCTCGAGCTGGTCGCTCGGGTAGTCGAGCGCCAGCGCGGACTGCAGGCAGCGATCGAGAAAGGCACGACCGTTGTAATTGAGGATGATGAGCGACACGCTCGGCAGCGTGCTCATCGCACCCCGGTGACGTAGTACTCCGCTGGGGGATAGAGGCCCTGCAGCCACTGCGAGATGGCATTGATCCGATGTTCCAGGTCGACGAGCCGTCGCTGGGTCGGGCTGCGGCGCATCGCCCGGTAGAGCCTGTTGACGATTCGCCGGTCCAGGTTGCGGACGGGCGGTGGCGTGATCGGAAGCTCGGGCAGACGCTGGTGAGCCAGGGCCGGGCCTGACCGGTAGCTGGCATTGACGCCGATCTCGATCTCGCGCAGGCCGGCCTCGTGCACGAGCCAGCGCATGATCTCGGCGCTATAGAAGCGGACATGCTGCAGGTCGATCCAGAAGTCGCGCAGCTGCATCTGGAGGTTCTGCGGATTCGGCGTCACCAGGATCAGCCGGCCCTCCGGCTTCAAGGCCTTCACCGCCACCCGCACTAACCCCTGCAGGGCCTCCGCTCCCATGTGCTCGATCAAGTGGGCGGCGAATATGCCGTCGAATTCCCCCACGTTGGCCTCGAGGTAGGTCACGGCCTCGGCGGCGACGGCACGTAGGCCCTTGCGGTTGACCTCGCTGATCATCGCTTCGTCGGCGTCGATGCCGATCCCATCGACCTTGCGTGTCGCCAGCAGCTCGAGAAATTCGCCACGGCCACAGCCGACGTCCAGCACGCGCGCTCCCTCCACAAACCGGTCGGCGTAAATGGCGTAGCGCAGCCGAAGTTCTTCTGGATTGAACCCCATGAACGCGTAGTAGTCGAACTGGGATGTCACCGGGCTCACTCTAGCCAAAACACCGCAATCGCCCGCCTCACGGACTGACGACCTGCCGCCCCCGCACGAGGTTCCATCCCAGCACCATCCCGTGCCGCAGCTGAATGCCCAGCCATACGAGCGGCGCCAGCGCCGCGCGCCAGCCGTGGAAGTAATGCTTCTTGTAGAAGAGCCACATCGAGCGATGAAACTCACGCAGCATGGCCGTCGCCTGGCGGCCGCTCGCCATCCCCTTGAGGTGGTGCACCGTAGCGCTCGGCACGTAGTAGATGCGACCACCCCGCTGCTTGAGGCGATAACAGAGGTCGAGGTCTTCGCCGTACATGAAGAAGTCTTCATCGAAGAAGCCCACCGCCGCCAGGGGCTCGAGCGACAGGCACAGGGCGGCCGCCGTGCCGGCATCGATCTCGCCCGGCTGGTCAGGATCCTGGTGGGTCAGGTTGTAACGGGCGAGCCGCGGGCTGCCGGGAAACAAGCGGCTGAGGCCGAGCAGCCGAGCGGCCGCCACCCCCGGTGACGGAAAGCTTCGCCGGCAGGCGAGGTCAAGGCGGCCATCGGGCCGTAGCACGCGCGGACCGACGGCGACCGCGCCCGGTAGCGCGTGGAGCGCGCCCATCAGGGTGCGAACGGCGCCACGGCGGACCAGCGTGTCGGGGTTCAGCAGCAGAACGTCCCTGCCTTGTGCCTGGCGGAGTGCGCGGTTGTTGGCCCGGCCGAAGCCGACGTTGGCAGGATTGATCAGCACCTTCGCCTCTGCGAACTCCTCGGCCAGCATCGCCACGCTGCCGTCGGTGGAGGCGTTGTCCACGACCATGACTTCCGCGTCCATCCCGGCCAGTTCCGGACGCAGGCTGGCAAGGCAGTCCCGCAGCGGGTCACGGGTGTTGAAGTTGACGATTACGACTGAGAGATCCAATGTTGCCGTACGTGCCCGCGCGCAGCGCGGAGCTTGGTCAGGTAGGGATAGGGGGCAAACCACCGGTCCATCGCCAGGCTGGGTGCGGTTCGACGCGCCTGGATATGCCGGCGGCGTCGCCACGCCTGCGGCATCGCGCGGATCGTTTGCCAGACCGCGCCGGCGAAGGCCGGGGAGCGGATCATCCCCTGCGTGAATTTCGCCACGGTGAAGGCGAGGATGCCAGGCAGCCTCCAGGTGAGCGATGCGCCGCGGTCGTTTTTGATGATCATCAAGATGCGGTTCTTGAAAATGTGCCGCTGGATCTCGACCGAGACGCGACCGCCGCTGCCGCCGCGGTGGTGCGTCGCCCGTGCCGCCGGTTCGTACCAGCTGCGCCAGCCGCGTAGCTGCGCTCGCCAGTCGAGGTCGACATCCTCGAGGTAGGTAAAGAACGTCGAGTCGAGAACCTCGCCGTCCACCGTGACGTCGTCGAGCATGGCCCGACGGTACAGGCCCGCCGCCGCGCAGACGCCGAAGACCTCGCCGGCCAGGTCATGCGCAGGGCCGTCGGGCTCGTTTTCCCCACGGTTGGCCGCCCAGTCGTTGCGAAAGATCACGTGCCCGGTCGAATCGATGACGCGAGGAGTCCCGGCGCCCGCCGGGCGCAGCAATTTTCCGGTCGCCGAGCCAAGCCGCTCGTCGCCCTGCAGGGCCGCGACCAGGGACGCCACGTAGCCGGCCTCGAGCGTGGCGTCGTAATTCAAGAGCAGGACGTATTCGCCGGTCGCGGCGCGCAGCGCGATATTGTTGGCGGCGGCGAAGCCGAGGTTGCGCGGGTTGCGGATGAGCCGGACATCCTGTCGGTGCTCGAGCAACTCGACCGATCCGTCGACCGAGCCGTTGTCGACCACGATGGTCTCGATCGGCCGGTAGTCCTGGGCGGCCAGCGCATCGAGGCACTCGTCGAGGAACCGGCGCCCATTCCAGTTGACGACGATGGCCGACACCAGGCCGGGTGTCAGCGCGGTCCTCCCCTCAACCGGCGCCGGATCTTCCCCGCGGCACGGCGTACTGGGCTTCGCCACCAGGCTGCCCGCAGCCGGTGCGAGAGCCGTGGCGCATCGAGGTCCAGGGCGCCTGAGGGTCGGGTTCGGTAGGGCGAGCGGCAGAACTTCGGGAACGGCCACACCGGCGCCGGCGGCGGCCAGCTCATTGGAGAGCACATCGCCGGCCGTGGCGACGACCGGCAGTCCCGCCCAGAGGTAGTCGAGCAGCCGCGTCCGATAGGAAAATCGGGTCTCCACGTGGTCGAAGTGGAGGCTGATGCCAATGTCCGCCGACATCAGGTAGTTGACCCGCTCCTCATAGGGGACCCAGCCATCGCGGAAGAAGACCTGGCGGTCGAGGACACCGAGCTCAGCGGCAAGCTCCACCGCCCGCCGCGCCATCGTCATCTGCGGGAGGTCCGGGTTGGGGTGGCGCAGTCCCATGAAGAACAGCTTCAGGGCCGGGATCTCGGCACCCAGGGCGGCGACCGCCCTGATGGCGGTCAGCGGATCGAACCAGTTCCAGATCCCGCCGCCCCACAACACCACGACGTCAGCGGCCGCGATCGCGGCGACCTCTTCTCGAATCGCCGGTCGCTGCGGCTCAGGCGGCTTCGCGGGAAGACCGAAGGAGACGACGTCGATCAAGCGGCGCAGCGTCGCATCCTGCGCGTAGGAAAGCGGGTTGACGCGGTTGACCATGGACAGCGCGCCCAGCCAGTAGTCGCGCTGCCGCTCGCTCGCACAGATGAAGAAGTCAGCCTGGCGCAGCTGGTCCCGGACCACACCCAGGTCGTGCTCGTGCACGGCCATCCGCCGCGCCATAGAGAGGTCGTCGTGCATCGTCAGGTTCTCCAGCAGAAAGGGGTCGTACAGGTCCATGACCAGGAATCGGGCCTGCCGCGCGATCACGGGGTGGTGGCGAATCAGGTAACCGAAGGCAACCACGACGTCGTGATCGCTGACCAGGGACGCCATCCGGCCGCCGGCGTAGGAGCGGACGTCGACCGCGGGCGAGCGGAGGTCGCTGTCGTTGGGCGTGCCGATGGTCACCCGTCCCTGGCGTGCGAGCACATGAGCCAGCTCCCAGACCCGAATGCCCGGCCCGGCAAGCGCCCGGGCCAGCGGCTCATGCGTGAGAAACAGGACGCTCGCTACTCGGCCTCACCTCGACCAATCGGTCCAACCGCAACGCCTGCACGAGGGCGCGATGGAATTCGATGAACCCGGGGCCGTCGAAGCCCGGCTCCAGCGCGGTTTTGAAGAGCTCGATGATGTCGTCGTCGTCGCGCCGGCGCAGCGCCTGCACGGCGCGCCGTTTCTTGATCAGCTGGGGGAGGTTGGCGCCGAACTCCTCCATCGCGAGCAGCCGGCTGATCGCCACTCGCGGGACCAGCACCGAGCTGCGACGGCCGCTGATCCGGTCTCCAAGGCGGCCGCGGAGCCGTCCGATGGCCGGGCGGAGCCGCGTCCCTGCCGCCCTCAGCAAGCGCCGCCCGGTCGCACGAACCCCGTGCTGCCGCAGGCCGGCCGTGACCTTGGTCCAGTCATCCACCTTGACGACGCCGCTCGTGAGCGCCGGTTGAGCCAGCCGGTTGGACCCGGCCGGTAGCTGGAAGCCCCGCCGGTCGATCCCCGCCAGTTCGGTCGCACGCTCGGCGGTGAGCAGCAGGGCGGCCGGTAGAACCGCCGCGAGGTGCCGGTCGTCGTAGTTCTTGTAGATGGTGTAGAGCGCGTTGCGCTCGTAGAGGACGGCGAGCCGCTCGTCCTCGAAACGCCTCGTCCCGCCGTGGTGGCGGTGATACATGATCGCGCCCGGGGCGTACCGCACCCGGTAACCCGCCAGCCAGAATCGCCAACCGAGATCGAGGTCCTCGTAAAACAGAAAATAATCGTCGTCGAGGCCGCCGATCTGCAGATAGGGTTCGCGTTTGACGATCATCGACCCACCACAGGCAAACAGGATGTCGCTCGCCGGCGCCTCGACGGCTGCCGGTTGGCCATAGCCGAACTGGATCCCCAGCCCGGTGAGCGTCGCGCCGCCCCCCAGGAAATCCACCGTCTTCCCATCCCAGCTGAGGATGCGGCCACCGGCGCAGGCCACATCGGGCGCCTCCGTGACCGACTGCACCAGCTCCTCCAGCCAGTTGGGATCCGTTCGGGTGTCGTTGTTGAGGAATGCCAGCAGGTCCGTATCAAGCTGCCGGGCCGCCAGGTTGTTCCCCGCCGCGAACCCGAGGTTGACCGCTGAGCGGATCAGGCGGACCCCCGGAAACGACGCCTCGACATAATCCGCGGACCCGTCCTGAGAACCGTTGTCGACCAGCACCACCTGGTAGGGCCCATCGTAGGTCTGCGAGCGCAAGGAGTCCAGGCACTCGGCGAGGTACGGCCGCCCGTTCCAGTTGAGGACGATGATCGAAACGGAAGGCCGGCTCACCGGCCGGCCGGCGGGGCGACGGCGCCGTCGATATTCCACTGGTCGTTCATGAAGACGACGCCACCCGCGTAGGCGCCCGACTGGCGGACGGTGAACTCGATGCGGCGGTCCCAGTGGTCGTAGGTTGTCCGGAAGTCTCGATCGGTGATCGCCACGGACAGGAGGTAACTGCCCTCGGCCAGGTTCAGGTGCGGCGCGCTGAAGACGACGCTGCCAGTCTCGGCCAACTGTCCGATCCGGATTCCGCGTGCGCCGGTGTTGGCGGCGTAGCAATACACCCCATCGGCTCGGGTCACGGCGACGCCGAAGACCGCGTCTTTGACCGGCCGCGTGCATCGATAGCTGATCACGATCTGGACCGGGTCCCCGGTGTCGAAGATGTATCGGGGCCGGCCGTTTGGCCCGAGCATCTCGCTACGCAGGATTTCCGCATCCCGGGTCCCCCACCGGGCGGTGACCGGGGCGGCTTCTTCCGGGTGTTCGCGGCGCCGCCGCACGTCGGCGAGGTAGTGCGCGGTCACCTCGTCGGGGTGCCCCGCCGCCTGGACGCCGCCCTGGTCGATCAGCATCGCGCGGTCGCAGAATTTCCGCACGGCGTCGAGGTCATGGGAGACGAGCACGATCGTCTTCCCTTCGGCTCGAAACTGGCTCACCCGATCGAAGCACTTCTGGGCAAAGGCGGCGTCACCGACGGCGAGCACCTCATCGATCAGCAGCACCTCAGATTCGACATTGACGGCGATCGCGAAGCCCAGGCGCATCGCCATGCCCGACGAGTAGGTCTTCACCGGATTGTCGATGAACGGCCCGATGCCGGCGAAATCGATGATCTGGTCAAGGCGGCGGCGAATGAAGTCTCGCCGGAGCCCTAAGAGCGCGCCATTGAGAAAAATGTTCTCCCGGCCCGTGTACTCCGGGTGGAAGCCAGTTCCGAGCTCGAGGAGCGCGGAAACGCGGCCGTTGACGGCGATTCGGCCGCCATTCGGGTGGAGGATGCGGGCAATCAGCTTGAGGGCCGTGCTTTTACCCGAGCCGTTGGCGCCGATGATGCCGAGCGCCGTTCCGGGCTCGACCTCGAAGGAGAGATCGCGAAGGATCCAGAATTCGTCGTAGACCCCTCTCCGCCGCCGGCTGAAGGCTTCTTTGAGGGAATCGTGTCGCTGCTGGTAGACCCGAAAGCGCTTGGAGACGCGCTCGAAGCTGATCGCCGCCGCCATCAGACTTCCTCCGCGAAGCGGCGGCTCAGCCGGCGGTAGGCCGCCAGCCCGATCGCGGCCATGGCCACCGCTACCACCAGGAAACCGGCGACCGGCGCCCATCCGGGTGCCCGCTTGTAGAACCAGATGTCCTGGTACGAGGAGATCAGCCAGGCCATCGGATTGGCCTGGAAAAACGGCTGGTAGCGGGCCGGAACCAGGTCCAGCGAGTAGACGATCGGGGTGCCGAAGAACCACACGGTCAGCAGCACGCTCAAGAAATACTCGATGTCGCGGAAGTAGACCTGGATGGCGGCCAGCAGCGAGCCGAGCCCGAAGCTGAAGAGGAGTTGGAGAACGACCAGGAGCGGGAGGAAGACGATCGAGGGACCGATCCCGACCCCGAAGATCAGCGCCAGGCCGGCCAGGAGAACGAGGCTGATCAGGAACTGCACCGAGCCGGTGACCACGGCCGAGAGCGGGAGGACCTCTAGCGGAAAGTGAACCTTGCGGACGATGTTCGCGCTTTGCTGGACGGAGATGGTCGCGCTCGTGAGCGTCTGGGCAAAAGCATTCCAGGGCACGAGGCCGGCGAGCAGGAAGACCGGATACGGCTTGATGTTGATGCGGACGATGACCGAGAACACGACGGTATAGATCAGCATCAGGAGCAGTGGGTTGAGCAAGGACCAGAAGTCGGTTCGGTGGGCGCGCTCATCGAAACCGGCCTCGCACGAGGCGGTAGATGGGCCGGACGATGGGGCCGACCGGGCTCTCCTTGACCCGGCTGCGGACGGCCTGCCAGGGTGAAGCCCCGTGCACTCTGGGCACTCGGTTTTTCGGTAGGCGAAGCTCCGCACTGTCGCCCTTGAGCAAGATGAGGATGAACTCGTTGTCGTCCGCCGCCTCGGGCGGGGCATAGGCCGCCAGCTCGAACTCGAGCCGGGCTTCCTGCTTGGCCGCCTGCAGGAATTCGAGAAACCCATCCGGGCGCCAGACGTGGAAGTGGATGCTGTAATCCATCTCGTCGAGGAACTGGGCGCGAATCTCCGGCTGGGGATCCTTGTCGATGTGGATCGCCCAATCCAGGAAGTGCGCCCGGCGGTTCGCCGCGGGTCCGTGGCGGTGCTCGTCCAGGAGATGCTGCAGGTGGGTCAGCTGCCGGTCGCGGTCAAAGGTGAGCCGCGGATCCGGCAGCGCCAGGTAGACGACGCCGTCCCGCCGTAATACCCGATGAAACTCGGCGAGCGCCTGAATGGGATCTTCGAGGTGTTCGAGCAGGTGGCTGGCGATGACGAAATCGAGCGTCCCGTCCGCAAATGCCGACAGGTCCTCGGCGCTGCCCAGCACCTCGACCGGGGCGAAGTCGTCGAAGTTCAGGTCCGAATAATGCGCTCGCAGAACCTCCTCGGGGAGCCGGTCGACGTAGGTGACGTGAGCCGTCCGCGGCACTTTCAACGGCCGGTGCAGGGCCCCGATCTCGATCCCGTTCCCATGCAGCCAGGCCGCCAGCCGCTGCCGCTTGCCGGCACCCGAGGGACGCGGTGACTCGCCGTCGGTTGACGGGGTTGACGACATGACTCGAAGGATACTGGCCGCGGCCTCAGTAAGCGTGGGCGTGCAGGAACACCCGGCCGGTGGTCAGCAGCAGGATCTTGATGTCGAAGGAGAGGGACCAGTTCTCGATGTAATAGATGTCGTAGATGGTGCGGTCGGCGATCGAGGTGCTGCCGCGGAGATCGTTGACCTGGGCCCAGCCGGTCACACCCGGACGCACCTGCTGCCGCTCGAGGTAGCGGGGGATCTCGGCGCCGAAGCGCTCGACAAAAAACGGTCGCTCCGGCCGCGGACCAACGAGGCTCATCTCGCCGCGAACGATGTTGACGAGCTGCGGCAGCTCGTCAAGGCTGAAGCGTCGCATCAAGCGTCCGACCGCGGTCCGCCGGGCATCGTCCGGAGCGGCAAAGACGGGACCGGTGTCGGCCTCGGCATCGGAGACCATGGAACGAAACTTGTAGAGCGTGAACAGCGCGCCCGCCTGGCCGACGCGCTCCTGGCGATAGAGGATCGGGCCGCGCGAGCTGGCCGCGATCGCAACCGCCAGCAGCAGCCACAGCGGGCTGAGCACGACCACCAGGATCAGCGCGACCACCAGGTCGAACGCTCGCTTGACGACCAGCCCGAACCCTTCCATCTGGCTGCGTCGTACCCCGACCAGGGGAATCCCGTCGACGACGTCGGCGGAAACGCGCGTGGTGATGATCTCGAAAACGTCAGGCAGCATGCGGAAATCGACTCGCAGGTCGTCGCAGGTCTTGATCAGGTGCAACAGCTCCTCGTGGCTGGCGCCGGCGAGCGCCAGGAAAACCTGATCGATTTGCTGGCGTTTCACCTGGGCGGGCAGCTCCGCGACCCGTCCGACCACCGTGCTGCCGGCGAAGGCGGTGCCCGGCTCGATGCGATCGTCGAGCACGCCGCAGACGGTGTAGCCATACTGCGGGAACATCGTCATGCGGCGCAGGAGCAGCTCACTGCCGGTGCCGGTTCCGACCACCAGGACCCGATCGGTCCCTACCCCGCGGCGCTGCTGCATGGTCAGGACGCGGCGCAGCACGATTCGCGCCAGGCCGATCACCACCAGCGCGATGATCAAGGTGTAGAGGAGGACGAGCCGGGAATAGGAGAAGCCCCGGTAAATCGACATCAGCGCAAGGATGATGACCCCGGCGAGCGTGGCCGCACCGATGATCGAGAAGAACTCGTCGAGAAATGGCCAGCCCCGCCGGATGCGATAGACGCCGCTGGCTGCGAACGTGCCGACGAAGATCAGCGCCACCACGGGCGCGGCCACGAGGTAAAAGCCGAAGGCCGGTGGTTCGGTTCCCGGGATCGGGATACGGTCGACGCGAAACCGGTAGATGTAGGCGAGAATCAGCGCCGCCAGGATGGCCGCCAGGTCGGCCGCGACGCGGATCCAGGGAAGCCAGCGATGCTTTCGCATCAGCCGGCCGCCGCCTCGCGCCGGCCTGCCCAGCTGAGGCCAAGGAGCACCCAGAACTCGAGGCTCAGATCATTCTTGAAGTAGGGCACGTCGACCAGGCCATGGACGACGAATCCTGTCAGGGCGAGCAGCACGCCCAGCTGGAGGGGCCGCCATGACTGGATGCCCACACGCCAGCCGCGCCACGCGACCTGGGACGCCCGGACGAAGATCCAGGCAAACGCCGCGAGCCCGAGCAGACCGGTTTCCGTCCAGAAGTTCAACACCAGGTTATGCGGATAGATCAGGTTGTCGCGGTAGTCGCTCACGCTCCGGTACGGGTCGATGCTTCGGGCAAAACCAGAGAGCCCCGTTCCAAAAATCGGATGGTCCTGGAGCAGCCGGAAGGTCGCCTTCCAGAGACGTACCCGCTGATCCAAGGAATTATTTGGGTCAGCCGGGTTGAGCTGGTGGCCAATCCGGGTCGCCACCGCCGGAATGCGGGAGAAGGCGAGCGCAATCAGGGCGAGCGACGGAACCAGCCAGACTCGTGATGGGTGGCTCAGCGCAAGGAGCAAACCGATGACCAGCAAGGCGACGTAGCCACCCCTGGAGAAGGTCAGAAGGGCCGCCGGCAGCGCGATCACCAGGTACACGACCGCGGCCCAGCGATCACGGACATGGGGCGAATAGATCACGATGGCCGACGCCACCGCGATGAGCGGGACCAGAAAAAGAGCAACGGCATTGGGGGTCTGATAAATCGCCACCGGCGGGGCACCGGCCAGGTTGAGGGCGTGTTGGCGGATCGCCTGCAGCACGACGTACAGGTTGGGCACCGCGAGGGCGATGCCCGAGATGGCAAGGCCGGCAAGGATGAGCCGAGCGTGTGCCCAGCTTCGGACCGCGACGCTCAGGACGACAAAGAACGCGATCGGCTCCAGGATGTAAGCGCGGTACAGTCCCAGGGCCGCGGAGTGACTGGGCGCGACGATGACGGAGATGGCACCCGCGACGATGAAGAGGAGCGCAGGGAGCGTAAAGGGCGAGCGCCACTCCGGCAGGCGCCGCTGAGCCCACGATTCAACGGCAAAACTGGCGATCGTGAGCAGGATGCCGGTCTCGAGCAGGGTGGTCGGCAGCGGACCGTAATGCCAGCGCACGGTGTACCACGGCATCAGGGCGCAGGCGAGCGCGGCGCAAACCAGGGTGAATGGATACCTGTCCTGACCGCTGAGGAACAGCCGGTAGACGACGGCCGGCTGAGCTGATGAGCGCACGGAACTGATTAGGTCACCTCGGTGATATCCGTATCTTAACGATCAAAACCGAACTACAATCCGAGCGTTGAGGATCGGCTTCGACGCCCGTTTGATCAGCTCGTTGGGGATTGGGCGTTACATCAGCGGGCTCCTTCCACCCCTGGCCGAGATTCTCGGCGAGCGGCTGGTCGTCATCAGCCGCCGTGCTGAGCTGGCCCTCGTGCGAGCGCTGACCGAAGGCAAAGGAAACCTGGTCCTCTCCGATGCCGCGCCCTACCGGCTGGCGGAGCAATCCGCGTTGCTGTTCACGCTCCTGCAGGCCGGCGCGCAGCTCTTGCACTTTCCCCATTACAACCTTCCGCTGGCCTATCCGCGGCGGTTCGTGGTGACGATCCATGATCTCTTTTCGTTTCGATTCCCCGAGATCCACTCGGGAGCGCTGCCCAGGCTCACCAACCAGGTGCTGCTCGCCAACGCGACCCACCGCGCCGCGGCCATCATCACCCCGTCGAAAGCGACTGCCGAAGAGATCAGCCGCCGTTTTCCGTCAGCCGCCGCTCGCGTCACACCGATCGGGGAGGCCGCCGGCGAACGGTTCACCGCCGTGCGCAACCCGGCGGCCGAGGCGACCTGGCAACGGTACTTTGGCGTCAAACCACCCTATTTCCTCTACCTGGGTCAGTGGAAGTCCTACAAAAACGTGCCGTTGCTGATCGAGGCGTTCGCCCGCGTCGTCACTCAACGTCCGGAGGTCCAGCTGGTGATCGCGGGTCATGATCCCCGCCACCCTGAGATCCCCGCCGCCGCCTCCCGCCTACCGGACCGCTCGGTGGTGCTGCCGGGCCATCTGCCCGACGACGCCGTGACCGATCTCTATCGCGCGGCCTCCGCCGTCGTCGTGCCGTCGAAGGCTGAGGGCTTCGGCCTTCCCGTCCTGGAAGCGATGAGCTGCGGCGTCACCGTCGTCTGCAGCGATATCCCCGTCCTGCGGGAGCTGGCCGACGGCGTGGCCATCTTCTGTGACCCGAACAGCGCCGACTCCTTTGCGGCCGGCATGATCGCCGCCCTCAACGCCACGCCCGCGGATGGACACGTCCAGCGCGGCGTCGAGCGCGCGAGACTTTTCAGCTGGCGGAAAGCGGCCGAGGAGACCGTCCGGATCTATGACCGGGCGCTGGACGGCCGCCCCAGGACCCGTTCCGAAACTGATTGATGCGCCTGCATCTCTTCGGTGTCAGCCAGGGGAACGAGCCGGCCGATGGTTCGCGGCCCGAGCGCCCGCTCGATCAGGAGGTCGGCAAAATGGGGGTTCTTGGGAAGGAGCGACCCGTGCAGATAGGTGCCGAAGACATTCCCGTCGGCGACGCCCTCCGTTTGGTCCTCGCCGTTGTTGCCGGCGCCGCGCAGGACGCGGCCGAGGGGACGAAGGCCAGGTCCGAGGTAGGTCTTGCCGCTGTGGTTCTCGAAGCCGACCAGCGTCGGTGGCGTCAGCCCGAGGTCGCTGGTCTCTATCACGATGTTGCCGATGTTGCGCTTGACGCCGGGGACGGTGTACAGGTCGACGAGCGCCAGCCCGGGCAATTTCTTGCCTTCGGCCGTCATGTAGGACTCACCCAGCAGCTGATAACCGCCGCAGACCGCCAGCACCACCGCGCCGCGCTCGATCGCCTGGCGGATCGCCGTCACTTTGTGGGCTGCGGCGTCTTTGAAGACCAGCTCCTGGTCGCGGTCCTGGCCACCGCCCCAGAAGATCAGGTTGGCGTCGAACAGGTCGGGGTCGGGTCCCCGCCCGACGGCGCGAATCTCGACGGGAATGCCTCGCCATTCGGCCCGTTTGCTCAACGTCAGGATGTTGCCGCGATCACCGTAGATGTTCATCTCGTCCGCGTAGAGGTGGGCGATCCGCAGCGTCGGTGTGGTCACATTGGGTATGGTACGGCGGGTGGCCCGCCCGCTGGTCTGCATCCCGACCTATAACGAAGCGGGCAACATCCTGCCGCTGATCGAGCGGGTGCACGAGGCGGCGCCGGACTGCGACGTCCTGGTCATCGACGACGCCTCACCGGATGGGACCGGCGACCTGGTGCGCGGCCGGATGCTCAAGGATGCCCGGCTGGAGATCATGTCGCGCCCCGCCAAGCTCGGGCTGGGAACCGCCTACCTGGCCGGCTTCGCCTATGGCCTCCAGCACGAATACGGCCGCGTGCTGACTATGGATTCCGATTTCTCCCATCCGCCCGATCGGATCCCTGCGCTGATGGAGGCGGTCGACCGCGGCGCGCAGCTCTCTATCGGCTCGCG
>WNGC01001774.1_pt1 | contig 20328 bp, 19 predicted proteins | sample 5400051 | NCBI WGS metagenome assembly WNGC01 (sample SAMN13153368, study PRJNA577476) | soil metagenome | isolation source: 20 cm soil or saprolite under grassland replicate 2 | place: USA:California | collected 2016-06-15
CACCAAGTGCCGCAAGCAATAACATCGCCGCCGTCATCAAGATTCCGCCGACCAATCCGGCGAGCAAGCCAGCAAAAAGCGCCTTTGTTCGACTCATTCGCCGCAAATATGAGTTGTGGAGGCGCTTGTGCCAAGCGCCTGATGATTGCGTCGGGCGGCATTGACCGCATCGACAGCGCTACGGCAATTCACTTTGTAGTTGCAAGGATCTTCTCGACCCGCTCCACGACCATCGCGGATGTGACCTGTTTCATGCATGCATGGTCATACGGGCATTGGCTCAGCCGCCGATAGTTGCATGGCGAACATGGCAAGTCCACGCGCACGACCGACTCAGGCCGTTCGTAAGGTCCGATGTGAACGGGGTTGGTTGGTCCGAAGACGCTTACCATGGGTTTGTCGAGAGATGCTGCGACATGCATCGAACCGGAGTCATTTGTCACTGCCACCTCGGCGCGGCGAATAAGCGCTGCCAGTTCTGCTGGCGTGGTTTTGCCTGAAAGATTACATGTGCCGGGTGCGGCGGCTGCAATCTGGCGGCAACGCTGCTGGTCGCGTTTTGTGCCCGCGAGCACCACGGCAAATCCATCGCGGAGGAATTCGCGCGCGACACCTGCAAATCCTTCGATAGTCCAGTGCTTCGTCTCCCAAATGGTTCCGGGCACCAGAACAATAAGCGGCATATCAGCGGGCACACCGTGCTGCTCCAGCAATTGCTGCACCTTAAAGATCGCTTCCGATGGAAGATGAATTTTCAGGTCTGGGGGATCATCGTTGAAACCGAGCAGCTCTCCGACCCAAAGATATCGATCGATCGCATGAACATCGAGCGTCGGAATGGGAATGCGGTGCGTGTACGCCAGCCACGAGCCTTCGCGCGCGCCGCGCCAGCCATGGCTCGGTACGTTCTTCAGATCGTGCTCGGCAGAAACTGTCAGTGTGCGTTTGACGGGCCGATCAAAGCCGATCCGCACGCGGGCGCCGCTGATGAGCGCGAAAAAAGCCGAGCGCACCTGGCCATGCATGTCGATGATCAAATCATATTTCGCGCGGCGGATTTGCTTGAGCAAATCAAAGAACGCCATCAATGCGCGCCATCTTCGGCCGCGCTTCGAGAAATCGCGCCGCGCAAACAGAACGACATTATCGAGCGCCGGATGGCAGCGCACGACTTCGGCGTTCTCGGGGGTGATCAGCCAGTCAATGCGCGCGCGCGGATAACGTGCTCGCAGCTTCACCAGGACTGGGATTGTATGGACGACATCGCCCAAGGCCGAAGGCTTGATGAGCAGAATTCGCGAGAATTCCGCGGACTGCAGTTCCGATGCGTTCGCGTTCTTTGTCCTTACGTCTTCGATCTGGCTGTTCAATTGCTGTCTCGCAAAAAGCTACTAACGCTCAACGCTCAACGTCCAACGTCAAACTCCAGATACCGCGCCTTCGCTAGGCAGCTTGTTTCTCGCCTGAGAACGCCCCACGGAGTTTTTTCATCCACGCCGATAATCGATGACGATTCTGCTCGCGCCGCACCACTGCCTCGCTCGTTACCCAGTTAAATTGAATCACACGACGAGGACCGGCGAATGGCTTGTGACCGTGCCACGAGTTGTTGCTGCGACGAAACGCCAGTAGCGTACCTTCGGTCGGCGGCACTTCGAGAATAACATCATCGAGATTGTTCGCAGAGCGAAGCAACCGCAGCCGGCCGCCGGAAGGTTCCCACGCCGGATTCATATAGATGAGGATCGTGATGATCTTTGTCTCCGAGTCAGTGTGGATTTTGCCATCCTTTTCGCTGCAACGTCCGCGCACTGTGATCATGTCCGGACGGTTGGCTAGATCGACGTTGAATTTTTCCTCAAACGCCTGACGAAATTCGTCGCTGCGCAACTGCTCGATCAACGTCGCAAAACCTGGGCCATACGTGACCTCGCGCAACGGAAAGCTGCCGGGCCGGGCGACCTCAGGGTAATCCTTGTCGATCGCGAGACGCGCTTCGGCTCTTACGAATTCCGGGACGATCAAAAACTGGAACGGTTCACTGGTAAGCGGCGTGTTCCGAAATCTCTCCAAGTCGAGCATCGAAAGCATCGGCGGACGCTACACAATGAAGCTGAGATCGCCAGATAGAATTTGCGAGGGCCGCCGCGGCGATCACAGCCAGGACTATTCCAGGGCGACGCGCACTAACGTGGCAAGAATGCGGGCACCAGCCACAAACGTGCCGCGAAGCGTGCCGGACACTTTTGATTCGCCACCTGCGCGCCGGCGATGGTTCACTGGAATCTCGAGAATTCGGAGACCAGCACGCGCAGCTTTCATCTGCATTTCCAAATTCCAGCCGTAAGTTTCCTCCCGCATGTCGAGTTTCATGAGCGCGTCGCGGCGAATGGCGCGAAACGGGCACATGTCGGTATAACGAACCCCGTAAAGCAGTCGCTGAATGACTCCGGTAATGCGTCCAGATAAAACTTGCTGAACATTCATGCTGCCTCGTTCGCGTTGGCCTCGCGTGCGCGAGCCGATCACGAAATCGAATTTTCCCGCTGCGATTGGATCGACCAGCTGCGAGATAAATTCTGGACAATCGCTGCCATCGCCATCCAGAAACACAACGATCTCGCATGCGGGCGAAAGCGCACGAATACCTGCTGCGCATGCGCGTCCGTAGCCACGTGGAGCCGTCGTTACGCGCGCACCCGCTCCACGCGCGCGTTCGGCCGTGCGATCGGTGCTGCCATTATCGACCACGATCACTTCCTTAGGTACGCCGGTCGCCAAACATTCGCGTATGACCCTGGCGATCGGTTCCTCTTCATTCAGCGCGGGGACAACTACCGACGAGTTGCTCATCTCAGAATTAGCCACGCCGCGGTGAAATAAATCATCAGCGCAATAAAATCCGCGAGCGCGAGGGTCACCGGTCCGGCTGCAATTTTCAGGTCGAGCTTGAATCGGTGAAGAAGTGAAGGCACACCGAGACCCAGCGCGCATGCGGTTACCAGCGAAAGCATGATGCTGCCGCCGATGACAAACGCTCCGCGCAGATCATCGCGCCAAAGCCAGACGATTGCGCTCACAAGCGCGCCGCACGATATCCCGAGCAGGAGTGCCGTCGTCACTTCGCGCCGGAACGCTGTCGCCAGCCACTGCCTCGTCACCGAGACCGAACGCAACGCATGGATTGTCACGCTCATAGACTGCATGCTCACGCTTTCGTTGAGCGCCAATACCATTGTAAGAAAAAACGCCAGAACCAAACTGCGCGCCAGCGTCGCTTCAAAAAAGCGGGCCAGAACCGCCGAGAGAGTGCCGCCCGTCACGGTGACGAGCAGCCACGGAAAACGGAACCGAAAAATGCGCCACGGCGACGCGCCGCGAATTTGTTCAATGCGAAATCCGAGCGCCTCAAAAAATTCCGGGCCTACGGGCTGAGCTGAGCGATATCGGTCCTCGCTCTCACCCGCTTCCAAAATTTCTTCCGCAAAAAGGTTTGCGTCAATGATGCCGATGACGTGGCGTTGCTCGTCCACCACGGGAAACGCGAGAAATTTGTACAGCACGAAAAATTCACAGGCATCGAGGACCGTGGCAGTCGCGGGAACAGCCACGACGCGCGGCACCATGATCTGCCGCACCGATGTTTCCAGCGACGCGGTGAGCAGACGTCGCGTGGGCACCACGCCAACGAGGCGTTTCTGTTCATCGACCGCGTAAAAGTAAATAACGCGCTCGCCCACGCCCTCGTGCCGGATGTGTTCCAGCGCCTCGCCCACTGTCATGGTCACATCCAGTAACGGAAAATCCTTACGCGCGTGATCGACAACCGACGCATCGAAATCCGGATTCCCCGCAGCGATATTCATTTCGCTGCCCGGTGAACGACGCCCTTATTCCTCAAAATCTCGCTGGCTTCACTGAAGTAATCGTGAATCTCTGACTGGGTGCGAATCCAGTCGATGTAGCGGGCGATGCCATCTTTTAGATCGACCGTTGGTTTGTAGCCGGCGGAGCGCGCAAGCGTGGTGTCGCTGGTGAGATGGCGCATTTCCCCGGGACGAAATTCGCCGTCGACCGTTGGTGCGATGTCGATGTTCAAAACCTCTGCCAGTTGTTCGGCGACTTCGCGGATCGGTGTGCCGCGTCCGCTCCCGATGTTTACCGGCAATCCATCCAGCTTATCAGTTTCGGCGGCGAGCAAGTTGGCGCGGGCGATGTCTTCGACGAATGAGAAATCGCGTGTCTGCTTGCCATCTTCGTAAAGAACCGGGGGCAGATTGTTCAGCAAGCGGGTACAAAAAATTGCAATCACACCTGTGTACGGATTGAAGATGGATTGGCGTGGGCCGTACGTGCAGGAGTAACGCAATGCCACGGTTGGAACACCGACCTGTTTTCCCCACAGCAGTACGAGTCGTTCCTGGTCGACTTTCGTGAGTCCGTAAACCGTCTCGCCACCGACCGGCGCATTCTCAGGAGTTGGGACGCTCTTTGTGATCGCGCCGCAGATCGGGCAATGCACTTCCCAACCACCGCGTCGCAATTGTTCAATGGGCCGCACGCTTGGGAAAACCAGCCCATGTTTCGGACAATCGCCGGCGCCTTCGCTGTAAACCGCCTGTGAGCTCGCCAGGACAATTTTCTTAACCGGCAGCTGCTTATCGCGGATGACTTCCAGCATTTGCGCAGTGCCAAGCGAATTCACGTGAACAAACTTCACGATTTCGGGCATGTATCCGCCATAGGCGGCCTGGTGAAAGACGACGTCGATGTTATCGAGCGCGGCGGTTACTGTTTCCCTATCGCGCATGTCGCCCTGGATGAACTCCGCGTCTTTGTTTGTCCACGCGGGTTTGCCGCGCCTGTGCGTATTCTTCTCAAGATTGTCGAGCACACGCACTTCCCATCCTTCCCGGACGAGCAAATCGACAACGTGCGACCCTATCAAGCCTGCGCCCCCTGTGACTAACGCGTGCTTCGCCATGCGTGTTTGTAACGGCTGTGTCCGACCGTCGCAAATTCACGGTCCGGCTCTGGGAGCGCGGCCTACAGCTTTTTCTGCGCGGTCAGCTTGCTCAAAAACCTCCGCGTATGCGGCGCAATGCTAGTGGGCGCTGTGTCGGCCAGCAGTTCGTTGCACAAGCGGCGTAGGCTGGCGGCGTCATCTATGTCGTACCCCGGTGGCAACAGTTTGACTTCCAGGCCAATTTCCCGCGCACTTCGTTTCGTCTGATGGAGCACGACATCGGTGCTCCAGTCGATTCGCTCGAACAGTTCGCGGTGCAGCTTATTGAATCCAATCAAATAGTAACCGCCGTCATCAGACGGCCCAAGCACAACGTGGTCGCCCCCCGAACTGAGAAGTTCGATCGCTTTCGAAAAACTTTTGGCCGTAACGGTTGGACTGTCGGAATCGATCAGGCAAACCGACTCAAATCCGCATTGGAATAGATCTTCAGCCGCGAAGTAAAGACGTTCGCCAAAGTTTTCGCCGCGTTGTGGCAGCAAAACAAAATCCTGCGGCAAGATGTCGTTGTAGACTGACTCCGTTCCAACCGGTGTGTAAACGGCAATTCCACACGCTGAATTCGTTTTAGCCGCGCTCGAAATTGTTGAAGTCGTATCACGGAGGAACGACTTGTTTAATTCCGCCGCTTCATCCGGCGTCAGTGGCGGGATGAGACGGGTCTTAACTTGCCCTGCCTGCGGCGCTTTAGTCATTACGGCCAATGCGCACTGCGCGCATGCAATCGATGACGGAACAGTTGGAGCAAGTACCCGAAACGTTGGCATGAACTACCGGACAAAGTTTTTCACAAGAAAGGTTACTGCAGTTTAAGGAAATTCTGTTTGGTCTTTATTCTTCTTAATGCGAATAACTGCAACAAATCACCTCTTGTATCACCATCTGTTATGACCTGTTGATAAGAGTCGTATCTCATATCGACAATCGTGATGCGACAAGCCCGGCACTGAACTTTCCAAAGATATTCAAAGTTATTGGCCGGCTTACTGGTGTTATTGTTTAACAGAGCAGAAATGTTTTTCAGAATGCGTTGTTCCCTGATGGCGGTGCTGATCGCGCTTTGCAGCACGCTTATTGTTTGTAACGCCATCGGCGCGGATAAGCCTAGCCTTTGGAGTGTCCAGAAACTGCTTGCTTCTAAAAAATACGTGGATCTCACACACGCGTTTGCGCCTGGAATTCCGCGTTGGCCAGGTTTTCCCGATGAAACGCGAAAGACGATCTACTGGTACGACAAGCGTCCAGACACGATGGGAGCGGGCTTTTTCTCGGAGCTGTTCACGCATGTCGGCCAATGGGGGACGCATGTTGATCCGCCCGCGCATTTCGTGAAGGGCCTGCGCACAGTCGACCAGATCGATCCGAAAGAAATGATCCTCCCGCTGGTGGTCATTGATGTGCACCGCGAGGCAGCAACTGATCCTGATTACACGTTGTCGCTCGAGCGCGTAAAAAAATGGGAAAAAGATCACGGCCAAATCCCCGGCGGTGCATTTGTGGCGATGCGCACGGATTGGTCGAAACGCTGGCCAGACGCAACAAAAATGGAAAACAAAGACGCACAAGGCGTTGCCCATTATCCCGGATGGAGTCTTCCAGTGCTGAAATATCTTTACGAAGATCGAAAGATCACCGCTTCAGGCCACGAAACTACCGACACCGATCCAGGAATAGCCACGACCAAAGATGATTACTCGCTGGAGACTTACATTTTGAGCACCAATCATTATCAGATCGAACTGCTCACTAATCTCGACCAGGTGCCCGAAGCTGGCGCAATCGTCGTAGCCAGTTTCCCAAAACCAAAGGACGGCTCAGGGTTTCCGGCGCGTGTGTTTGCAATTGTCCCGTGAACTCACCCGTGCGTGCCGGGACATGTTATCACATCTCCTTTGGATCTTGAACGAGCCAAAGTGTATCCATGCAGTTCATAGCGAAAATGTCCTTTGCGTGAGTTGACCGAAACTCGCGGCACGAACGAAGGTAAACGCTGGAGTCATGCATATCACCGACATTATACGGGGGAATTCTCCCACATTCTCGTTCGAGTTTTTTCCTCCGAAAACGCCGGAGGCGGCCGAGACGCTCTACCAAACCATTCGCGATCTCGAATCTTACATGCCGCATTTCGTCAGCGTGACTTATGGCGCCGGCGGGTCAACGCGCGATTTGACTCATGATCTCGTCGAGCGGATTCAGCGCACAACAAAGCTGGATCCGATCAGCTGGATCCGATCCCTCATCTGACTTGCGTCTGCCACAATGAAGAGGAGATCGAAGGGATTCTGCTTCGATACGCCAAATCGGCCATTGGAAACATCCTCGCGCTGGGCGGCGATAGACCGGCTGGAATCGCTTACGATAAATCACGCGACTCGTTCCAACACGCGATCGATTTGGTCAAGTTCATTCGCCGATTCAACGAATCCGGCGCACATCCGGACCGCCGTGGTTTCGGCATTGGCGTGGCCGGTTTTCCCGAAGGGCATCCCGCCACGCCGAACCGATTAGTCGAAATGGATCACTTCAAAGCGAAAGTGGATGCAGGCGCCGACTATATCGTCACGCAGCTATTTTTTGATAATCGAGACTTAGTCGATTTTCGCGAACGCTGTGCGCTTAACGACATTCACATTCCCATTATCGCTGGCATCATGCCGATTACCTCCATCAGCGGATGCAAACGCATCGCCGAGCTGGCGGCCGGCGCGCGCTTTCCCTCCCAGCTTCTGCGCGCGCTACAACATTGCCAAGATGATCCGGAAATGGTCAGACGCGTCGGCATTCAGTACGCCTTGGAACAATGTCGTGATCTCCTGGATAACGACATAGCGGGGATTCACTTTTACACGTTGAACCGCTCAGATGCCACGCGGGTAATTTTTGATAGCCTCGGCTTTCCATATCATCGGAACGCACACGCTTTGGGCGTCTAGCTCACCGATGCAATTCCCACACATTCAGGTGCGTGCGCCTCTGCGCGCACCTGTAGCCATTTAAGTCGAGCCCGCGAAATTTGCGCCAAGTCAGGAGCACGAGCACAATCTCCAGATGCTAAAGGTGCGCCGCTCGCTTTACTGGCAGGCTGCATCGCTGGTGATAGCGGTTGTTCTGGTCTTTGCGTTCTCACAGTTTTTCCCAGTTGTGGACTCCGTCGAAGCACTGCAACGCCGTGTGATGAGCTTGGGCGCGTGGGCCGCGGTTTGCTATCCATTGCTTTTCGCTGCTTGTAGTATTCTTCTGCTTCCAGGCGGAATCCTCGCTGTTGGAGCCGGTTTTTTTTTCGGTTTGTGGTGGGGATTTTTGATCGTGTTTGCAGGCAATCTAATTGCGACAGCAGTTTCTTTTGCATTGAGCCGGTCGATAGCGAAGCGATGGTTCCGGCAAAAACTCTCCGATAATCCGACGCTGCGCGCTTTTGGGCCTGTGGTGGAACGGGAGAGCTGGAAGATTATTTTTTTGAGCCAATTACATCCCCTTTTTCCCACCAGCTTGCTAAATTACTTCTACGGTCTAACCCGAATTCGATTTGGTACCTACATGCTCTGGGCCTCAATCGGCAGGATACCAGGGCTTTTTTTGTATGCGTACGCCGGAACGCTGGGGCAACTGGCAGTGCGCATTATGCAGCACAAGAACTACCCGCGCGTGATAGAGTACTGGATCTGGGGAGGAGTGTTTGTAACAACGACGTTGCTCGTGATTGTGCTAGGCCGCGTGGCACATCGGGCAATTCAAACATCACATCCCTCGGCAACGTTGACTGGCGACACGGAAAGAACTGACATCCGGGGCGGCGTGTTATTGAGATAAATAACTGAACGATAGCATTTTATGCTACAAAAGACATTCAGCCTTCCGAAAGAATATGACGTGGTCGTCGTCGGCTGTGGGCATGCGGGTATCGAAGCAGCCCTAGCCGCCGCTCGAATCGGTTGCCGCACGTTGATGTTAACGCAAAACCTGGACACGATCGGTCAGATGTCGTGTAATCCCGCGGTAGGTGGTTTAGCGAAGGGGCACATTGTGCGGGAGGTCGACGCGGCCGGCGGTGCTATGGGCCTCAACGCCGACGCAACGGGAATTCAGTTCCGAATGCTTAACCGGACAAAAGGCGCATCTGTCCGGGCTCCGCGGGTGCAATGCGACAAGAAAGCATATCAGTTTCGGATGAAAGCGGTTTTGGAGCAGGCGCCCAATGTTTATACAAAGCAAGCGACGGTTTCACGCATCTTGGTGGAGGCCGGCAAAGTTGTGGGGGTTGAAACCGATTTCGGGCTGAGAGTTCTCTCGCGCAGCGTTGTAGTCACTTCTGGGACATTCTTGCGCGGTCTGCTGCACATAGGGGAAAGCAGCAAGCACGGCGGCCGCATGGCTGACACCAGCTCAAGCCTGAGCGAGAATCTTCGGCAGATCGGATTCCAAGTAGGACGATTCAAAACCGGTACGCCTTGCAGAGTGAACGCCCGATCTATCGATTTCTCTCGCTGTGCGATTCAGTTGGGGGACGAGCCTCCTCCGACTTTTGCCTTTGAACCCGAGGAAATCCGTGCGGATCCAGGTGATATTTTCACGTTGAACGCGATTCGCGGGGGTAAGTTCCACGTGGAACAACTTCCATGCTGGATAACCGCTACGACGCCAAGAACACATGAAGTTATCCGCGCAAATCTCCACCGATCGCCTTTGTACGCAGGAAGAATCAAGGGCACAGGTCCACGATATTGCCCCTCAATAGAGGACAAGGTAGTAAAGTTTTCGGACAAAACTTCGCACCAGATCTTTCTGGAGCCGGAAGGGCGACATACAAACGAGTATTATGTCAACGGAATCTCCACTAGCTTGCCTTACGATGTTCAGCTTGAATTGGTTCACAGCATTCCTGGATTAAACGAAGCGGAGATTATGCGGCCAGGATATGCCGTCGAATATGATTATTTCCCGCCAACTCAGCTCTTTGCTACTTTAGAGACCAAGCTGGTCAGCGGGCTCTATTTTGCCGGCCAAGTTAACGGTACTTCGGGATATGAAGAGGCAGCTGCCCAGGGTCTGATCGCAGGAGCCAACGCGGCTTTGAAAGTTCAAGGCCGCCCGCCGTTTGTCTTGGACAGGAAAGAAGCATACATAGGTGTGCTTATTGACGACCTGGTCGGTAAGGGAACCGAAGAGCCGTATCGCATGTTTACGAGCCGAGCTGAGGATCGACTCTTTCTCCGGCATGACAATGCTGACCAGCGCCTGGTCGACCGCGCTTTTAGCGTAGGTCTAGTTACCAATAATCGCTACGCTCGTTTTCAGACGAAAATGCGCTCGGTCGAGCAAGCCCGGGCGATTGCCATGGCGACCAAGCTCGGAGGCGTTCCAATTTCCCAATTGTTCAAGAGGCCGGATTTCGGCGTCCGAGATCTGCCGCCTGAAATTCTTTGGTCTGTGCCAACCGCAATCTGGGAGCTCGTCGAGACCGATTTCAAATACGAAGGCTACGCGATTCGGCAATCGGAGCAAAATCGAAAACTTGAACGCCAGCAGAAGCAAATCATTCCGGACGGCCTCGATTACGGCAAGATCAACGGCCTGCGATCTGAGACGAAACAGAAGTTAACAAGTTTGCGTCCCACTTCACTTGGCCAGGCTGCGCGCATAAGCGGGATCACTCCAGCGGATGTGGCTATTATATCTATTTGGCTGTCGAAGAATAACTTACAACGCAACAATTCGGAGTAAAGCCACAGTTCGTCGCAAAGGCTCGATGCTCACCTTCGCATTTGTACTGGTCGGAAGCTACCTATTAGGATCAATTCCTTTCGGCTGCCTCGCCGGCCGAATCCGAGGCATTGACATTCGGAAGGTCGGCAGCGGTAATATTGGCGCGACGAACGTCGTCCGTGTCCTTGGGAAAAGGTATGGCTATCCAGTCTTTGTTTTGGATTTCTTGAAAGGTTTGGGTGCGGTGAGGATTGCAATGGCCGTGCGACCGGAATCGACTTCACCCGAGCTTGTAGGGGTTCTCGCAGCAGTATCCGCGGTAATCGGACATTCTTTCCCGATCTGGTTGAAGTTCCGAGGCGGAAAGGGCGTTGCCACCTCTGCCGGAGCGCTATTCGGCCTGATGCCGCTGGCGACGGTGATTGGCGCCGCCATTTGGATATTAACCTTCTTATTAACGCGCTATGTCTCGGTGGCCTCGGTAGCAACTGCGGTCGCGCTGCCGTTCGTGATTGCAATTATGACTTGGCTAAATCAAACGGACGGCAAAGCCCTGTTCTACTCATCGCTTTGTCTCGCCGCAGTTATCATCTGGCGGCACCATTCCAATCTTTCCCGTCTCGTGCGCGGCACGGAACCACGCTTTACTCGGAAGTGAAGATTAGAAGGACAGCAATCTTGGGTGCGGGGGCGTGGGGAACGGCATTAGCCTGGCTCTGGGGAAAAAATGGGCGACAAATCTCTCTTTGGGGTCACAACGTCGGTCGTGTCGAGCATATCCAAAAGACGCGGGAAAATCGCGACTACCTTCCTGGAATCAAATTGCCTCAATCGGTCGATGTTACGTCCGAGCTTGGTGACTGTGCCGGAGCAGATCTGATCGTTTTCGTTACGCCATCAACTGTGTTGCGGCAGATCGCCAACCGTCTGCAAAGATTCATCGGTAAATCGGACGCCGTGCTGCTAAGTTGTACTAAAGGGATTGAGCACCAAACTGGCATGCGGATGAGCGAAATCCTACGCGAAATTTTCCCGGGTCACAGGATTGCAGCCCTGTCTGGCCCGAATCTGGCCGTGGAAATCGTGCAAGACCTTCCCACTGCGACCGTCATTGGCTGCGACGACGTTGACTGCGCGACGACTTTGCAAGGTGTGCTGGGGAGTTCGCGGTTTCGTATTTACACCAGTCAAGAGATCGTTTCTGTCGAGCTGGGAGGCGCATTGAAAAATGTCTTCGCCCTGGCGGCGGGAATCAGCGACGGCTTGAAACTGGGCGATAATTCGAAAGCAGCATTGGTCACTCGATCGTTGGCCGAACTCGTTCGACTCGGGGTTGCGATGGGTGGGAACGCCAACGCGTTTTATGGATTGAGCGGGGCAGGCGATCTGATCGTGACTTGTTATAGTGAGCGCAGCCGAAATCACACGGTCGGCAAACGTCTGGGCCGCGGCGAGCCACTAAGTAACATCACTGCGTCGATGAAAGCGATTGCCGAAGGCATTCCTACTACGCGTAGCGCGTGGGAATGCGCACGGCGATTGAATCTGGCCACGCCTATTATCGATCAGGCTTACGCTGTCTTGTACGAGGAAGAAAAACCGATCGCCGCTTTGGAAAAACTGCTGAGGCGCGAGCAAAAACCGGAACAATCGTAGGGCAGCAATTTGCAACGCTCGATTGTCTACCGTTTTTCGAATCACTCATTCGACGCCGCATATTTTTCACAGAATTCAGCGATTGCTGCCGGGTACAATTCGCGCTCAGCGATTTGAATCCTGGCATGCAAACTTTCCGGCGTATCGTGAGGCAAGATCGCTACTTCTCGTCGAGAGATGATCTGGCCGTGATCGATTTTGTCGTCGATATAATGGACCGTGCAGCCCGTCACAGTTTCGCCGGCCGCAAGAGCTTGTTTCCAAGCTTCGAGTCCTGGAAATTTTGGCAGCAGCGATGGATGGATGTTGATGATGCGCCGAGGAAACGCCTCGAGCATAGGCGCGTGTAACACGCGCATGAAGCCAGCGAGGACCACAAGATGAACGCCAGCTTGGCGCAATATTTCCACCAACTCCTCTTCTGCTTGTAGCTGTAGACGCGTGCGAAACTGACCAGGTGGCAGATATGCATTTGCAACGGAGAACTCTCGCGCAATGTCGAGGATTGGCGCGTCGAGCACATCCGAAATCACCACACGCGCTTCGGCGGTAAGGTCGCCCGAGCGAATGCGCTCGAGAATTGCCCGGCAGTTGCTTCCTTTTCCTGATCCGAGAATTGCAATTGGTAACCGTTTCACCTGCTGATTGTGTTCTTATTCATTAATGAACACGAATGGGCGAGTCAGAATTTCAACGCGTGCTTTTGCATATTTGTTCGATTAAGCCCGAAGTCGAATAGCCGGCCTCAAATGGAACGAGGCGAATCTCCGCGCCGATTTCCTTTAACACTGCGCGCTCCTCTTCGTCCAACGTTTCGGCCGTGTAATCGCCACCTTTAACGTAAATGGCGGGCTTGATTGCGAGAATAAATTGGGTCGCCCGGATGTGTGGAAAAACCGTGACCAGATCTACACATTGCAAAGCCGCGAGAAGCTCAGCGCGATCGCTCTCCGCTGCAATCGGGCGCCCACTTCCTTTCAATTCACGTACGGAACGGTCGCCATTCAAGCCGACTGCAAGGAAATCACCGAGCGCACGCGCAGCTTGCAAATATCGCACATGCCCGACGTGGAGCAGGTCAAAGCAGCCGTTCGTAGCTACCAGCTTCTTACCATTGCCACGTAGCGTCTCGCACAGATCAGAGACTTCCATAAAATCGATCACCTTTGGGCTCATGCTTTTCGAATTCTCTTACAGGCTAACCAGCCGGCGGAAAGTTCCAAATCGACGGGCAAAAAGTTCGAGTAAATCGCATCTTGAGCGGCAACATTCACACTTGGCGTTTCAGTAATTTGCACGACGATATGAAAAATGGCGGAAACAAAAAGAAACCGCAACGCGCAAGGATTGAAGACCCGCGGCGGATTCCGAATTTCCAGGAACCCCGTAGTGCAGATTATCGCCGACGAGCGACACGATGTTCCTGATGGAGTTCGCCTACCGCGCGAATATGGCGCGCGAATCCTGTTCGCCATCGCAAGGGATCCGCGCACGATCTTCGCTAGTTGGAATATCGATTGGCTGGCATTGTTTGAACAAGTGATCCCGAGGGACCGACAGGTGCATCTTCGCGTGCATTGCGCAGACGGTCTCGAACAAAAAACCGTGGCCGTCGAGCCTTTGGCTGCCATGCATTATCTCACGACATCGGGAACGCATGCCTCGTATCGGGTCGAGATCGGATATTATGACCCGGCAGATGTATGGCATTCAGTTGCCATGTCGCAGAAGATCGTAATGCCGACCGACGATATCGCAGAAACTGCCGACATCGATCTCGCTACCATTCCGTTCCACATCGGTTTCCAACAGCTTCTCGATTTTTTCGGACCATCCAATGGGACCGCGTTAGCAAACGTGATATCGGGCTTTCAAAAACGCGTAGTGAGCGCGGAGAAACCCCAAAACCTCAGTCCCCACGGGCAAAAAATCCTACGCAAGCTGGATCTTTCGATATCCGACGTTGCATCCGCGTGGCGCCGGTTTGATCAGATCGATAGCGCGCAACTTGCGCGGCGGACTCGCGGGCTCGCTTCACTCAGCGCGACGAGTTCGTCTGGCTGGCGGGAAGCTGATTGGACATCAGCCGGATCGTGAGGTTGGATAGGCAGCTTTTTGTCGCTGCTGTATCCGCCTACACACGTGGTCTCGCCAGTTTACTGCGGCGGACGCCGTAGACGAAGTAAATAACCATGCCGATCACAAACCAGATGATGAGCCGTTCCCATGTTCGCCATGGCAGAAACCACATGAGGTAAAGAGCAGACAGCGCGCCCAACGGGGCGACGACCCATACCAGCGGCGTTTTAAATGTCCGCGGCAACTCAGGTTCGCGTATTCGCAGCACAAGCACGCCGATTGAGACGATCACAAAGGCCAACAAGGTGCCGATTGAAACAAGGCTACCGGCTTCGCGCACGGTGAACAGGGCCGAAACGATCGCGACACCGATCCCAGTTAGAATTGAGGTAATCCATGGAGTGCAGAAACGTGGATGCACGCGGCTCACGAACGGTGGCAGTAAACCGTCATCGGCCATCGTCCAAAAAATCCGCGACTGGCCGAGCAGCATCACCAGAATGACCGAGCTAAGGCCGGCGATGGCGCCGAGCTTAATCAGTGAGGACATCCACCCCAGGCCAACATGATCCGCCACAACCGCGATCGGATCCGGGACGTCCAAGTCGTGGTATGACATCACGCCGGTCGCGATCCCGGAGACGAGGATGTAGAGCACTGTGCAGATTAACAGCGAGCCAATAATGCCAATCGGCATGTCGCGCTGCGGATTTTTGGCTTCCTGCGCGGCCGTACTGACGGCATCGAAACCGATGTAAGCGAAGAACACAACTCCGGCGCCTGACACCACGCCGGTCCAACCGAAATTCTCACGGATTCCAGTGTTTGGCGGTATGAAGGGATGCCAATTCGCCGGATTTATTGCATGCGCCGCGCCAACGATGAATAACAGCACGACGGCCACTTTCACAAACACAATCACGTTGTTCACATTTGCCGATTCGCGAATGCCGATTACCAGCAGGATGGTGACGATAGCGACGATGATGACGGCTGGCAGATTGAAGATCGCTGCGACCTGCGTTCCGTCGGCCAGAGTAATGAGGGTTCCACGCGCGGCCGACAACTGCGGCGGGATGTGAATACCGACATCGCGCAAAAACGAAACAACGTAGCCCGACCAGCCGATAGAGACCGTAACTGCACCGAGGGCATACTCCAAAATTAAGTCCCAGCCGATGATCCATGCGAACAACTCGCCGAGCGTGGCATAACCGTAGGTGTAAGCGCTGCCAGCCATCGGCACCAGCGATGCGAACTCGCTGTAGCAAAGCGCGGCGAAAATGGAGGCCACGCCCGCGAGTACAAACGATAAAACCACCGCGGGCCCCGCATTCTGCGCCGCCACCGTGCCGGTTAGCACGAAAATACCCGTGCCGATGATCGCGCCGATACCGAGCATCGTCAGGTTAGTCGCTCCCAGCGCGCGTTTCAGCCGAGTGTCCGTGAGTGCGTCAGCTTGAAGCTGCGTGACACTTTTGCGTCGGAACAAGTTCATAAGCGAAATTGGCTCTGCGTTGTGCTAATCGGGATGTCCCAAGGAAGTCAAGCCGGCGGTGACTTGCTTCGACGAAATTTCCAGAAAAAGTAAACCGGGACCCCGGTCAGGACGATGATCAATCCCGGCCATGTCGTCGCTGTTTGATACATGAATAGGACGACAAGGATCACAGCTGCGCCGACAATATATAGAATTGGCACGATCGGATAGCCAAACGCTTTATAGGGCCGCTCCGCCTCGGGTTGCTTCCAGCGCAACATGAACACGCCGGCGATTGTAAGAATATAAAAAATGAGCGCCGCTGAAATAATGTAGTTAAGCAAATCGCCGTAGAGATTTCCGTAACTTCCGTCTGCGTTGACGGTGCGCGGCAGAACAAGAATGCCGGCCCAGATTCCCTGAATGATCAGACCCCACGCGGGCACACGCTGTCTATTCAAGTCTGCTACGCGGCGAAAGAACAGACCGTCGCGCGCCATAGCATAATATGCGCGCGCACCCGCCAGGATAAGTCCGTTATTGCAACCGAATGTCGAAACCATGATCGCCACAGCCATGATCGTCGCACCGGCACCCGGAAAAATTACATTCGCACTTGCAGACGCGACCCGATCGCTCGGCGCATTTTGGATTGCGGTGAAAGGGAGCGTTGCCAGGTAAGCGACATTTGCGAGCAGATACAGACCGATTACGAGGAACGTGCCGAGTGCGAGTGAGAGTGGCACGTTCCTGCGCGGGTTGACCACCTCTCCCGCTGTGAATGTGATGTTGTTCCAAGCATCCGCCGAGAAAAGCGAATTCGTCTGCGCCACACAAATTCCGACAAAGAGCCCGAACGCGGTCGCAGCAGTAAGACCTGCGCCGACATCCTGCAAATTTCCACGCAGAGTCCAAAAGTGCTGAAAGTTTTCCGCGCCTGCACCCGATCTCAACCCGACGATAATCCCGAGCACGATTAGCCCAATCAGCGCGCCAGTTTTTGCTGTGGTGAAGACATTTTGGATGAGTTTGCCGATTTCCAGGCCGCGCGTGTTCGTGAATGTCAGAAAACCGATGAGCGCCAAGCCAACGAACTGTGCAGTGGAAAGCGACACCGCGTATCCACCAAAACGAATGGGCGCGATCAGATAATTGCTCTCGGAGACCCACGGGATAAGCACACCGGTGTAGCGCGCGAAACCAACCGCGACTGCCGCTATCGTGCCAGTTTGAATGACGAGGAAAAGCGTCCAGCCATAAAGGAAGCCCCACAGCGGCGAAAAAGCTTCACGAAGATATACGTATTGGCCGCCGGCTTTCGGCATCATCGCCGCCAATTCACCGTACGACAGCGCAGCCGTCAGCGTTAGTAAGCCAGTGACGATCCAAACTACGAGCAACCATCCCGGCGAACCGACCTGTCGCGCAATGATCGACGAAACAATAAAAATTCCAGATCCGATCATCGAGCCGGCCACCAGCATCGTCGAGTCGAGCAAGCCGAGTCCCCTGACCAATTTTTGCTCGGCTACAGGTTGTTCCGTTATTGCGCTTGTCATTTGATCCACCTGAATTGGCGGAGAGTTAATCATCACTCGACCATGCCGTGCAATGCTAAAAAATTGCGAGTCTGAGGTTTTGCTAAAGCCGCGCATTTTGAAACGCAAAAATGTTTATGCTTAAAAAAAAACCGTGCTAATCTCCGCGGCGCGATGATTTCGAATCAGCTGTCCTCGGTGCGGAATCGCTTCTCGATTTTTTGTGCTGCCGGGGTGTTGCTCGTCGAATTGACTGCCGCAACGGCAGGCGCTTACGCGCGGGGAACTACGCAGTTTGAAGCGATTCCACTCGTACGTTCGCGACAAAACCATCTACTCGTGCGCGCTTTTATTAACGGGAAGGCGGCGTGGCTTACAGTCGACAGCGGCGCACCGGTAAGTGCAATTGCTTTAAATCGTCGCGGGTATTTTCGACTGAAGCCAATCACGCAGGACTCAAACTTACCGGCACGCGTTCAGATTAACGGTGCATTCAATAACGTAGCGATCGCACGCGAGCTGCGGATCGGAGGACTAGCTCTCGTCGATCAACCAGTGGTTACCGTCGATCTTGGCTATTCTAGTCGCGCCGCGCGGTTGGTTCACGAGCAGGAAATCGACGGCATCATCGGAGCGGACATTCTTTTCCCGACCCAGGCGGTGCTTGATTGTGAGCGGCAGTTGCTCATTCTTAAAATGGATCCGGCTGTCTTGGGCAGCTTTCCTGGTTTCGATCGGCGCGGATTGCGGGCTGTTCCGATTCAGGTCAGCGATGGTTACAATCTGTATGTCAACGGTTCCGTTAACGGAAAACCTGCGAGGCTGATGGTGGACACGGGTTCGTTCGCCACGCTGTTACATCGTTCATTTGTTCGGCGGATGCGTATCGCCACTCGGGAAACAGCATATAGTTCGTCGGCTGTGAATCTGAAAGAGCGCGGCGTGCGCGTTGCCCATATTCGCAAACTCTCGGTAGGCTCCGTAGACATTTTTAGCAAGGACGTGGGCGTGATTGATCTTGAAGGATTAATTCACGACGGCTTGTTGGAAGGTTCCCCGCCGGTCGCCGGTCTGCTCGGCGCAGAAACCTTGAGACGTCACCACGGGATCATCGACTTCGGCACACGCACGCTGTACTTAAGATAGCGAGCGTCAGGGCGTTTTCTTCCATCCCCGAGCGAAGTCGAGGAGCCTTTCATTTTTTGCTCGTGAACGAAATCACACAGGCATTCGTTTTAGGCGCTGGGCTCGGGAAACGCTTGCGTCCCTTGACAGAGGCACTCCCCAAGCCGCTCATTCCGATTTTTCAAAAGCCGCTCATCACCTTTGCGTTCGACCACTTGATTGACACGGGAGTGAACAAATTCGTGGTTAACACGCACAGGCTTCCCGAATTATTTCAAAATTTCTTTTCAGAGAACGGATACAAGGATTGCCCAATCAGACTAGTTCACGAGCCTGATTTGCTCGAAACGGGCGGCGGTATCAAGAATGCGGAACGCGATCTCGGCACGGAGCCCTTCATGACTTACAGCGGCGATATTTTGACTGACGTCAATCTGGACCCTTTGATTGACGAACATTTTCGTCGCGGGAACGACGTAACACTCGCGTTGCGTAAGACCGGCCTGGGTTCGGACATAGCTTTGCGTGATCACCGCGTTGTGGACATTGCCAATCGCTACGGCATTCCCGGAAATTTCGATTTCGCGAACATCGCGGTTTGGAATTCAGCGGTTTTCCAGCGTATACCACCGCAAAAAAAGATCTCCTTCATTCCAATTATTACTGATTGGATAGCTCAGGGTGGTAAGATCGGTGGCTTGGTGATGAACGACGGAAAATGGTTCAATATTGGTTCCCGTACGCAGTATCTCGACGTACACCGCATGATTTTGCGAGACGATTGGAAACCGCACTACATCAAAATACGCAACTGGCCTGAGCGCATCGCCAAATCAGCGACTGTCGATGCCAGCGCGCAGTTGCGCGGCTGTTCGGTTGTCGCAGAGCAATGCCGAGTCGGAGCGGAAGCCGTCCTCGAAGACACAATTTTGTGGCCGGGGTCAGAAATTGCTTCCCAAACTCGCCTTCAGGATTGTATTGTCCGCTCCGAAAAAAAGGCCAGCGGCATACATCGCAACATCGACATCTAAATCCAACCCATGAAAACGGCGCTGCTTCTCCGACAAACGCGAATGCATTTCCCGCGGTTGAACGTCGATCGCATAAAAATCAGGCCAATCGAAAAAGGAGGCTCTGACCGGAAATTCTATCGAATCGATTGCCCTACAGATCAGGCGCTGATCCTAGTCAAGTACAACCTGGAGCGCGAAGAAAATCGGCACTACGTCCAGATCGCGAAATTTCTCGACTCCCACGGCATTCGAGTCCCTAAAATTTATTTTCACGATCCCACGGAAGGCCTCATCTGGATCGAAGATTTGGGCGAATGCGACCTCTACAGTTATCACGACGAGAGCTGGCTCGTTCGCCGCGTGTTTTACGAATCAGCTATCGACGAAATTCTGAAGCTTCACAGTCTGCCGGAATCTGTCTGCGCAGAAATGAAGGAGCATTTGCCAGCCGAGTTTAACGCCGCGCTTTACCGATGGGAACAGAAGTACTTTTTCGACAATTGCCTCGCCCGGTATTTCAGGATCGACGAGTCAAAACGCAAAGAACTGGCCGTCCTTCCGCAATTGCGCGAAATCCCAAAACACCTTGCGAGTTTGCCCAGGGTTTTGGTCCACCGCGATTTTCAATCGCAAAACATCATCATCCAAAACGGGCAGGCTAATCTGATTGATTTTCAGGGAATGAGGCCCGGCTTGGCGGAGTAC